>ERZ1023267.153-NODE-153-length-28641-cov-5.180753_pt1 | contig 28641 bp, 31 predicted proteins | sample MGYA00520905_ERZ1023267 | MGnify/ENA primary metagenome ERZ1023267 (study PRJEB32759, sample SAMN07749868) | skin metagenome | biome: transportation; feature: city; material: polyester macromolecule | host: Homo sapiens | place: Hong Kong:ISLAND line | collected...
GCCGCACCCCGGGCACGGTCAGGGCGGATTCGGCCAGGTTCGTCGCCAGGATGATCCGGCCCGTCCCACCCGCGGCCGGGTCCAGGATGCGATCCTGCTCGGCGGCGGGGGTGGCACCGGTGAGCGTGAGCACCGGGGCCGGCAGATCCCGCAGCCGGCCCGCGACCCGCTCGATCTCCCGCGCCCCGGGCAGGAAGACCAGGGTGTCACCGGCGGGCGCCGCCTCCCCGGCAGGGTCCGCGCGCCGGGACGTGGCCCCGCGAGATGCGCTCCCTGCGGGCGCGCTGCTCGCGGCGTGCACCGGGGCGGCGTCGTGCTGCTCGCGCACCACCGAGGCCACGTGCGCGAGGAAGGCGTCCGTGACCCCGCGGGCGTCCTGCGCCGGACCGGGGGCGGGCGCCCAGCGCTGCTCCAGCGGGTGGATCGCGGCGTCCACCGTCGCGATCGGCGCGGGGACCTCGGCCCCGCCCTCGGAGGCGCCTCCCGCTTCCGGAGCGCCGAGCAGCCGGGCCCACCGCGGGGCGTCGAGGGTCGCGGACATGGCCAGCAGCCCCAGATCCTCCCGCAGCTGCAGCAGCTGATGCAGCATCGCGAAGGCGAGGTCCGAGTCCAGATGCCGCTCGTGCACCTCGTCCAGGATCACCGCGTCCACCCCGGTCAGCTCCGGGTCCGCGAGCAGCCGACGCAGCAGCACCCCGGTGGTCGCGAACTCCACCCGCACCCCCGGGCCCATGACCCGATCCCCGCGCACGGTGTGCCCGACCAGCTGCCCCGGCCGGGTGCCGCTCAGTGCCGCCAGGCGGCGGGCGGCCGATCGTGCGGCGATGCGCCGCGGCTGGGTGACCACCACCCGGCCGGGCCGATCCGAAAGGCCCGCCAGCAGGTTCGCGACGAGGGGCGGCACCAGCGTGGTCTTGCCCGTGCCGGGCGGGGCCTCGATGACGCCGCGCAGCCGACCCGGCCCCGGAGCGCCCGCCGGGGTGCCGCCCGGGGCGGCGGCCCGCGGGGCACTCACCGCAGCGCCGTCCCGCGGATCGTCGGCGCAGGTGCCGAGCCACCCGCGGATCTGGGGTGCCAGCGCCAGGGCGGGCAGGCCCGCGCCGATCCGCTCGATGTCGAAAGGCCCGGGGTCCGCCCGGTGAGGGGAAGGCTGGGCCACGCTCAGCCCCGTCCGGGCAGGTTCTCGTACAGGGCGCGGGCGGTCACGAGGTCCTGCCACCCCATGCCCACGGTCTTGAACAGCGCGGGGCCCGGGGCGTCGGGGGTGTCCTGCGGTCCGGGGGAGCACACCAGCTCGCGCAGCGGCCGCAGCCGCTCGGGGCTGAGGATCCCGGAGGCCGCGCCCTGCACGATCTCCCCGGCCTCGCGCAGCGCGGTCTTCGGATCCTCCACGTACACGCGGGCCCGGGCCAGGAGGGCGTCATCCACCTCCCGGGCGCCGGGGGTGTGCGAGCCCATCGCGACGACCGCGGCCCGCTCGTCCACGGCGGCGCCGTCGAACAGGGGCTCGGGGGAGGCCGTGCAGCAGGCGATGATCGGGGCCCCGGCGACGTCGTCGGCGTGGGCCACGTGCACCCGGTACCCGTCGCGACGCAGCCGCTCCACGGCCGCCCGGGTGCGGGCGAGGTCCCTGCCGACCAGGCCGACGCGGGAGATCTGGCGGACCGCGGCGATGGCGTGCACGTGCTGCAGCGCCTGGGGCCCGGTGCCGAAGACGAGCAGCTCGCGCGCCTCCCGCTCGGCCAGCAGGTCCACCCCCAGGGCGGAGACGGCGGGGGTGCGCACCGCGGTCAGGGCGGTGCCGTCGATCATGGCCAGCGGGGAGAGGGTCTCGGCGTCGTGCAGCAGGTAGGCGCCCTGGATGGTGGGCAGCTCGCGCTCGGCGTTGTCCGGGCACAGGGTGAGGATCTTGATCCCGGCGTAGCCGCCGACCTCGCTGGGCATCATCAGGAACCGGCCGCGGGTCAGGGGCGCAGCACACCGCTGGAGATCCTCGGCCGGGTCCAGGCCGTCCAGGAGGGACTGGCGCAGGGCGTCGACGGCGGCGCGCATCGGCAGGTGGGCGCTGACCTGGTCGGCGCCGACGTGGCGGATCGAGGCGGAGGGCTGCGCAGGCACGGGACATCCCTTTCCGGGGCGCGGATGGGCCGGTGCCTGGGCGCCCCGATCGACGGTGCTGGCCTGCCCCGAGTGTACCCAGGCCCGTCCCCCTGATCCGGGAGCGCGCCGTCGCCCCGGGGTATGCGGAAGGCCCCCGCCTCCCCGGGATTCCGGGGGAGCAGGGGCCTTCGCTCGGTGCGGTGACGGAGGGATTTGAACCCTCGGTACGGGGTTGCCGTACACGACATTTCGAGTGTCGCACCTTCGGCCGCTCGGACACGTCACCAACGTCAAAGCACTGTACCGGGTGGCCGGTGCCCGCTCAACTCTCCGACAGGGGCCCCTGGATGTACCCGTCCACCAGGGTCATCGCGGCGCGGGCGGCCTCCTGGGTGGTGCGTCGGGTCCGGCTCAGCTCCCGGTCCATCGCGAGCATGAACGTGGTGCCGAACAGCCCCACGGCCAGGGTGTGCGGATCCGGGTGCTCGTTCACCCGGTAGGTGCGGGACAGGTCCGTGATCAGCTCGGTGACCCGCTCCAGCAGCAGGGTCCGCTGATCCCCGATGACCTCGGAGAGGGACCCGGAGGGGCGCCAGATCTCGGCGATGGCCAGCCGGGCGAAGCCGCCGTGCTCCTCCAGGAACCGCAGCGCCGCGATGATGCCGCGGCGCAGCCGCTCCCGCGGATCCTCGACGCCGACCTGTGCGTCCTCGATGGCCTCCAGGACCAGCTGGATGCCGTGGCGCATCAGCCCTTCGACCATCGACTTCTTGGAGCCGAAGTTGTAGTAGACGGTGCCCTTGGACACTCCGGCCGCGGCGGCGACCTCATCCACCGTGGTCCGGGTGGGGCCCTTCTCGCTCATGATGACCATCGCGGCCTCGAAGAGCTTCAGCTGGGTGCGGGAGGTGCGCCCGGGGCGGTGGGCCCCGGGCCGCCGCCCCGAGGCGGGATCGGTGCCGGCGGCGTCGGGACGATTCTCGGTGCGAGCGGTCATCGTCCTACGCCTCGATCTCGGGGTGCAGCTTGGACAGGGTCCAGGTCCGGGAGCGGATCGCGCCCAGGAAGCCCAGGGCGATGCCGATCAGCGTGTACCCGACCATCATCCACACGATCGTCCACACCGAGGACTCATCCACCCCGTAGGCCAGACGGCGGATCGCCGTGATCGAGTGTCCCATCGGGAAGGCGTCGTGCATCCACAGCAGCGACTGGGGCAGGGTCTGATACGGCATCAGACCGCCGCCGGTGACCAACTGGAGGATCAGCAGGATCAGCACCAGGAGCTTGCCCGGATTGCCCAGCAGGAAGATCAGGCCCTGCCCGATCGCGCTGAACGCCACCGAGACCAGGAGCATGAACCACAGCATCAGCCAGGGGTGGGCCATCTCGAATCCGAGGGCGTACTTCACGACGGTGAACAGGATCGCGGCCTGCGCCACGGAGACCACGGCGAACGGGATCCAGGAACCCAGCATGATCCGGAAGTTCGAGGTGTTCGACGCCTGCGCCCGCTCGTTGGACGGGCGCACGAACTGCCCCGTGATCAGCACGCCGATCCACAGCGCCAGGGACATGAAGAACGGCCCCATGCCCTCGCCGTAGTTCGCTGCCGTGGCCAGCGAGTCGTGGTCGTTGCTCACCGGTTCGGACATGACCTTCGCCAGGGAGCTGCGCTGGCTCTCATCCAGATTGGGCACCTTGTTGGCGCCCTGGCGCAGCCCGTCGGTGAGGTTCTTCGACCCGTCCTCCAGGTCCGAGGAGCCGCTCTGCAGCTGCCCGGCTCCGTCATCCAGCTGGGTGGCGCCGGAGACCGCGTCATCCGTGCCGGAGGCGAGGGTGTAGGCGCCGTCGCGAGCCTGGGTCTGCCCGTCCAGCAGCTGGCGGGATCCGCTGACCAGCTGGCCGGTGCCGTCGGTGAGCTCACCGGTCGCGGAGTTCAGCTGCTGCGCGCCGTCATCCACCTGGTTCACCCCGGAGACCAGCTGACCGGTCTTGTCGTTGAGGGTCTTGGCGCCGTCGGCCAGCTCGCCGGTCTTCTCGTCCAACGTGGAGATGCCGTCCTTCGCCTCCCCGGTCTTCTCGTCCAGGGTCTTGGCGCCGTCGGCCAGCTCGCCGGTCTTCTCGTCCAGGGTCTTGGCCCCGTCGGCCAGCTGCCCCGCGGCGGAGTCCGCGGACTTCACCCCCTGGGCGAGGGTCGTGGAGCCGTCCTTGAGCTGGGCGACGCCGTCGGTGAGCTGTCCGATCTGCTGGGCGATCTGGGACGTGCCGTTGGCCGCGCAGGTGGAGCTGCGCAGGGAGGCGAGATCCTTGCCGATGTCCGTGGCCTCGAAGTCGTTCAGGCCCTTCGCGGTGGCGGCGTTGATGCGCTGATGCGCCTCCTCGCCGCCCAGGGTGCTCACGATCGCGTCGATCTGCTGCGGGGTGAGGTCGATCGCGCCGTCCTTGACCTTCTGCTCCAGGGTCTCGCGCACGACCTTCGCGTTCTCATCCACGACGGCGTTGGACACGTCCGTGCCCAGGCGGCCGGTGGCCTTCTGATCGTTGAAGGAGGACAGGTCCCGGCACACCCCGGTCAGGTTGGTGCCGACCTGGCTGATCCCGGATTCCTTGAGCTGGGTGTCCAGCTGGCCGATGCCCTGCTCCAGCTGATCCGCTCCGCTGACCAGCCGGCCGGTGCCGTCCTTGAGCTGGGAGGCTCCGGAGGACAGCTGGGCGGTGCCGTCCTTGAGCTGGGTGGCCCCCTGCGCGAGGGTGGCCGTGCCGTCCTTGAGCTGGCTGGAGCCGTCGGCCAGCTGCTGGGTGCCGCCCTTCAGCTGGCCGGCGCCGCTGCGCAGCTGGCCGGTGCCGTCGGCGAGCTGACCGGTCGCGGAGTCCAGCTGCTGGGCTCCGTCGTCCAGCTGCTGGGCCCCGTCGAGGCCCTGCCGCTGTCCGTCCACCAGCTGGTTCTCGGCGTCGTGCAGCTGGTGGGCGCCGCTGTTGAGGCGCTGGGATCCGCTCACCAGATCGGAGGTGCCGCCCTTGAGGCGATCGATGGCGCTGCCCAGCTGCACGGTGCCGTCGGTGACCTTCTGGGAGCCGTCCCGGGCCTGGGTCAGCTGGCCGTGGATGTCGGTGAAGCTGGCCAGCAGCTGGTTGGCGGTCTCGTCGCCGACCTGGCTGGCGACGCTGTCGCGCACCGAGGTGCCGGCCCTCTCCACGATGTTGGTCAGCAGGTAGTTGTTGGCGTCGTTGGTGATGATCTCCAGACCGGCCTTCTGGGGGTCCACCTCACCGGTCTTGCCGTTCTCATCCGGCTTGAACCGGGAGGTGGACAGCAGGTTCTGGGAGAAGTCGGAGGGGATGACGAGGGCGAAGCCGAGCTCGCCCGTCTCCACCTTGTCCACGGCTTCCTGCCGGGTGTCCACGTCCTGCCAGTCGAAGTTCCCGGCGTCCTTGAGCTCCTTCGCGACGTCCTCGCCGGTGTTCACGTGCTTGCCGGATTCGTCGGTGGCGCCTTTGTCGGACTGCACGAGGGCGGCCGAGATGTTGTCCACCCGGCCGTAGGGGTTCCAGTTGGAGTACAGGTACACCCCGCCGTACAGCAGGGGGATGAGGGTCACGGCGAGCATGACCAGCTTGGGCAGCACGCCGTGGGAGAAGCGCTTGAGCTCGGTCAGGGCGAGTCGTAAGGACGTCACGGTCTTCTCCTAGTTCTCGTTCTCGGCGGTCTGGTCGGCGTCGTCGCCCTCGGGTTCGATCTCCTCGGCCGCGGCCTCCAGGTCGAACAGCTCCTCGAGGGAGAGCATCCGGGTGGGCGGGAGAGGGTCCTCCGAGGGCTGTCGGTGGCGCCCGCCCTCCTCGTCGGCGGCGGGATGGCGCCCGCCGTGCGGGTCTCCCTCGATGGCCACGGGGCCGTACCACTTGTCCGAGATGTGGGGGACGACGGCGATGACGGCGCGCGGGTGCTCCTCGTCCTGGGCCAGCTCCAGCAGGCGGGGGATCCAGGTGACGGAGTAGTGGGTGTGGCGGGAGGGGGTGTCGAAGACCAGCAGGTCCGCCCCGGAGTTGTGCCGGGCCAGGGCGGTCATGAGCCGGATCCGCTGCTCGCCGGTGAGCTGCTCGTCCCAGAGGTTGTTCAGATCCGCCAGGCCGTTCTCCTCGAGCCAGCGCCCGGAGTGGGGACGCTGCAGGAAGGGGTGGGGCATGTAGGAGAGCATCTCGGAGACGTAGTCGCGCACCCGCATGTGCTTCTCCATCTCGTTGAGCTCGGGGGCGTCCACGATGCTCGCGTGCCGGCGCAGATTCTTGCGGGAGGAGTCCTCGTTCCAGGTGATGGATCCGGACTCCGGTTTCATGCGCCCGGTGAGCACCAGGGCCAGGGCGGTGCGGGTCAGCTGTCCGGAGGCCTGCAGCAGCAGCAGCTCTCCGGGGGCCACGTCCAGGGAGGTGCGCTGGATCAGGGGGGCGTGGCGCCCCTTGGCGGTGATGTTCTCGGCGTGCAGCACGGCGGAGGGAGCCTCCAGGGTGGGGTGGGGTGGATGGCGGGGCGCGCCCGGCGTGGGGACGCGCGTCGTCGAGCAGGGCTCCACTCTAGTTGAACTGACCGGTCAGTTCTAGATCGGAGCCCCGAATGTTTTGTGAGGTTATGCACCCGGACGGCGGGCCGCGAAGAACTCCCGCAGCAGATCCGCGCACTCGGCCTCCCGGACCTCGGGCAGCACCTCGGTCCAGTGGTTCAGCCGCCGCTCCCGCAGCACGTCGAAGACGGAGCCTGCGGCGCCGGCCTTCTCATCCCAGGCGCCGAAGACCACGCGGGGGACCCGGGCCAGCACGATCGCGCCCGCGCACATCGAACACGGCTCCAGCGTCACCGCCAGCGTGCACCCCGCCAGACGCCAGGTGCCCAGTTCCCGGGCCGCCTCGCGGATCGCGAGGATCTCCGCGTGGGCCGTCGGATCGGCGTCGGCCTCGCGACGATTGCGCCCCCGGCCGATGATCCTCCCGTCCGGACCGATCACCACGGCCCCGATCGGCACGTCGTGAGTCTCCAGGGCCGCTCGGGCCTCGCGCAGCGCCGCGTCCATCCAGCGCTCGGACTCGGACGGGATGGGGGCGCGACGCGCCGGGGGAGGGGGGCTGACCATTCCACCATTGTCGGGTATCGCCTGCGATAGCGTGGGGCCATGCGCGTCACGATCCTGGACCACCCGCTCGTCTCCCACAAGGTCACCGTCCTGCGCGATGAGCGCACCTCCTCCCCGCAGTTCCGGGCCCTGGTGGATGAGCTCGTGACCCTCCTGGCCTACGAGGCCACTCGCAGCATCCGTGTGGAGCCGGTCACCGTGCGCACCCCGGTGGCCGAAGCCCGGGGGGTGGGCATCTCCCGGCCCCGTCCGCTCGTCGTCCCGGTGCTGCGCGCCGGGCTGGGCATGCTCGAGGGGATGACCCGGCTGATCCCGACGGCGGAGGTCGGGTTCCTGGGCATGGCCCGCAACGAGCAGACCCTGGACATCGTCACCTACGCCGAGCGCCTGCCGGATGACCTCACCGGACGCCAGGTCTACGTGCTGGACCCGATGCTGGCCACCGGCGGAACCCTGATCGAGGCCATCCGCTTCCTGCGCCAGCGCGGGGCGGACCACATCACCTGTGTGTGCATCCTCGCCGCCCCGGAGGGCATCGACGCTCTGGAGGAAGGGGTTGCGGATCTGCCGGACGTGGATCTGGTGCTCGCGGCGCGGGATGAGCGGCTCAACGAGAAGGCCTACATCGTCCCCGGGCTGGGGGATGCGGGGGACCGCCTCTACGGCGTCGTGGACTGAGCCGCCGCGGGCGGATCGGATACGATCGCGGGAGCCCTTGACAGCACCGCGGTTCTGTGTTCTCTCATCTCGGCGGAGGCCGGGAGCGGAGGGAGCTCCGCTCCTCAGCCCCGCGCTGGCGCGGTGATGGCGGGCGACGCTCCGGTTCCGTGCGGTGCGCTTCATGGGTCCTCGAGGCTGCATAGGCTGTCGGATCTCCCACATCCATCTCACGATGCGAGATAATTGCGGGCATGTTACTTGCGGTGGGGGTCGGGTTCGGACGACGATGGACGCGACGGGTTCTCCTGACGGCGGACCCGTCGCCCCGCAGACCCCACGAAGAGACGAGACTCCGATGTCAGGCGCCCCCGGTTATGTCCACATCTCCCAGCGCAACCGCGTGGTCCCGGCGCGGGGGATGCGCGGGATGGCCGCTCCGGTGAGCGGGCGCGGCGCCGTCGGCGAACCCTCCTCCTACCGCTCCCTGCGCTCCGGGCCGCGCCCCGTCGCCTCGAACGCCGCCCCGGGGGCCACGGATCACGAGGCCCGCGGCTTCGTGCTGTACGTGGGCCTGAACGAGGACGTCGCGGCGGAGAACGGCACCTCCCTGGTGCGCATGGTCCAGGACATCCGCGCCTACGCCCAGACCCTGGTGCCGCAGGCGGAGTCCTACGCCGCCGTCGCGATCGCCCCCGCCGGCACCGACGGGTCGGACCTCGAGGTGGTGCGCGACGCGCTGGGCGATCCGACCACCCCGCGCCACCAGGCCGAGGTCGGCGCGCAGCAGGGCTGGGGCCCCGAATCCTCGCCGAGCCGGCCCGCCGGCGTGCTCATCGACCTCTCCCGCCGCGAGGTCTTCCTGGACGGGGAGGTCCTGAACCTCACCTACAAGGAGTTCGAGCTGCTGAACTACCTGGTGGAGAACTCTCGGCGCACCGTGAACCGCGAGGAGCTGCTGAGCTCCCTGTGGCGCGACGCCGAGGAGACCCCCAATGAGCGCACCATCGATGTGCACATCCGGCGCCTGCGCTCCAAGCTGGGGCGCCTGGCCAACACGGTGCGCACCGTGCGGGGGCAGGGCTACCGGTTCTACGAGCACCCCGAGGTCATCGTCTGGGCCGCCCCCGAGTACTCCATCTGATCCCGGTTTCGCACCGCCCTCTCCCTGGCGTGCGCTGCGCGGGCGCCGGGCGGGGATCATCCCTAGACTGACGCCATGAGCTCTCCGACCTCCCTGCCGAAGACCCTCGTGATCATGCGCCACGCCGAGGCGGACATGCCCTGGGGGACCGGCGACTTCGACCGCCCCCTGACCCGGCGCGGTCGGGAGCAGGCCCCGGCGGCCGGACGGTGGCTGCTGGAGCACGGCGCGGTCCCGGAGATGATCCTGTGCTCCGCCGCCCTGCGCACTCGGCAGACCTGCACGTGGGTCGCCGATGCCCTGGGCGATGAGGCGCCCACGGCGAGCCTGGACGAGCGCCTGTACAACTGCTCCCCCGCCACGCTGCTGACGGCGGTGAACCGGGTCCCGGAGACCGTGGACTCCCTGCTGGTCATCGCCCACTACCCGGCGGTGCAGGAGGTGACCGAGCGCCTGGCCTCCCGGGACTCGGACTACGACGCCGTGATGGACGCCTCCGCCGGTTTCCCACCGTCGTCCCTGGCGGTGTTCTCCTTCGACGCCGACTGGGCCGCCCTGGACGGCGCCGACGCCCGCCTCACCGCCTTCGCCGCCTTCTGAGGCGCGGGCCCGGCGTCGGCCTTGGGCGGCGTTCGGGTGCGAGGTTCGTGCTGAGGTGCGCGGTTCGTGTTGGGGATGCCGCACGGCGGGAGGCATCTCAGCACGAACGCCGCATCTCAGCCAGCCGATGTTATCGATCAGCTATCACGCGCCCCTCCAGGACGCGAAGAAGGCCCTCGGATCCCTGTTATAGCAGGGATCCGAGGGCCTTCCCTTCGGCGGAGACGGGGGGATTTGAATTTCCGGTCTGCCCCCTGGGATCCCCGCAAAACCCTGATATTTCGCGGATTTTGGATCACTCCAGGTCTGCCTAGACCCCCCCTGATCTAGGGTAACTGTTATCAAAATAGCTATCACGCCGCACGCTAGACCGGTAGCGGCTCCGCGCTTCGGAGGACTGACATGCCGGCTACTGCAACACTCGGCCCGGGTGCTCCCCCCCCCCCGGCCTGAGCTCGGGCGTAGGGGAGCGCGCCTGAGGCAGCCCCAGGGAGTCCCAAGAGCTGGCGTCCCGCGGATGCACGCATTCGGCCAGTAACTACCCCAGACCTACCGGCCTCTCGTCACCCGGGCAGCTGGCGGCCTTCCCCTCTGCCTTGCTCTGCTGTCGTGGCAGCCCCAGGGATGTCGACCAGACCGACGCCCCCGCGTGCGTATGCTCCTCGGGTCGGCGTACAGTGCCGACCCCTGGCAGGACTCGGCGCCCCGCGTGCGCGTGATCCGCCTACCCCTATCGGGGGGAGAGGCCGGGAGGGCCCCGGGACCGGGCCAGGGCTGAACCGTCCAGTGATCCAAGCGCCCCCTTGCCCCTGAGGTGCAGCCTAAGCAGCGCCGGTCATGCGGTCGGACGATGCACAGCGGCAGCGGGTCATCCCCAGGAAGCTTCCCGACCTCGGGAAGCTCATGGCCGCCGCTCCGTCCTGCCAGCCGAAACCGTGATCGAGGCCGAGCGCGCCTGGCGGAACAGGCAGACGCGCTCGGCCTCGAAAGGCGGTCCCCGAAAGGGGGTGCGGGTTCAACCCCCGCGGCGCGCACCACTCACCCCAGACGCTGCACAGTCCGGGTACCCAGCCCACCCTCCTTGACCTCGACACGGCACCCGGTCGCCCGATGCAGCGCCATCGCCTTATTCACTGCCTCCTCCTGAGTCTCGTACCGCCCAGCATCATCACCATCCAGGGTCACGATCCACCGGCCATCATCCAGCCGGTACACCAGCGCGAGCATCACACACTCTCCTCTCACAGCCGCACCCTGCGACACACGCCGCACTCTAGCCCGAGAGGCCACGACACCACGAGATCCCCACGATGATCAGACCCACATCACCACACCCCACCGAGATAACCCACTGTCCACAGCCCCGCATCATCAGCCCCACCACCGGCGGCCCCACCAGCACCGGGACGCACACCAGACCATGAGCCGCACCAGCACTGGAGCGTGGAAGCGGACGAGAGCGCGGATGCGAGCGCAGGCCCAGGCACGCGGCCAGTGGACATGCCCCATCTGCGGCACCCCCATCGACTGGACCAGCGCAGGTAGACCGAACAGCCCGGAGGTGGACCACATCATCCCGCACGCGAAGGGCGGCACGGACACTCCGGACAACCTCCGGGTCATCTGCCGCACCTGCAACAGGACTAGGGGAGGTGCACAGGGCAACCGGGCGAGGCGGGAACGAGAGACCACTGCAACCGTGCAGCCGGTCACCCCACCAACACAAATCAAGTGGTGAACATCATCTGGTTGAGGGTTGACATGGAAGACCCCTGGGGGGAACCGGTCCCCCGTTGACAAAATGGCACTTCCCGGGCGTTGAGATCTATTCGCAGCCCTTTTCCGCATGGCCGGGCACAGGACGGTCCTAGGCCCGGTTTCGGGGCGCAGAAAAGGGCCGCAGCCCCCCGAGGAGTCCCCGAGGAAGGCTGCGGCCCCCTGTGAAGCGTCCAGCCCCTAGGCGCCCGCCCCGATGGTGACGGTGCCGATGCGGTTGGGGCGCATCACGTTCCATCCGATGTGCCAGATCACCCGCAGCGCGATCGCGTCGTGGTCGAACAGCAGATGCTCGGAGTTGGCAACCTTCACCTGTCCCACGACACTGGCCACGGCCCCGGGGTCGATGACCACCAGGCTGCCGGCCGGTACCGCGGAGCTGGTGATGACCTCGATGCCGAACAGCTTCTTGCCCTGGTCCTCGGTTCCGGCCCCGAGCAGGGAGGTGTTGGCCTTGTCTGCGGTCTTCAGGTTTCGCAGCTTGCCCCAGGCTAGGGGGTTGGCCACGATCAGCTGCGGGGTGCCGTCGTTGGCTTCGATCTGGGCGATCACGTCGGCCAGCGGGTCCAGGTTCGTCTCGATCTTCCCGCCCTCGACGCGCTGGGGAGTGTTGACCAGGCCGGTGAAGGGGGTCCCCTCTCCGGGCTGGATCCCCATCAGGGCGCTGTCCGCGGCACTGACTATGGATCGGAGGGAGCCGGAGGAGAGCAGCGCGGCGTTGGTGCCGTCGTTGGACTCCCACAGCTCACGGGAGATGTAGGACATCTTGGTCAGCTTCCGCACGGGGACGGCGGTGTGATCCAGGCCGGGAACGTTCCGCTCCAGCTCGGTACCTTCAACGGTCCAGGTAGCCGGGGTGTCCCTAACCCAGGGGATTTGGACGGTCGGCCGGTCGCCTTCCAGGGTTGTCGATGCCACGGTGGTGGCCTTGAGGATCAGCGCTTCGGGGATCGCGGCGTCCGCGGCGAAGGCGACTTCATCCGGAGAGTACGCGGCCGGGGATCCGGTGGTAGTGGTGGGATTGACGGGGGTAGCCATGACGACCGCCCTTTCTGGTGGCACAAGAAAAGGAGCCACCTGTGATTACGAACGAATGTCCGTGAGGTGGCTCCTGGCCTGTCCTACACGTGCCCACCTGGGGCAACGGTTAGCAGATAGGGGCAACCTGGCCCCGGCGACCTGCTAGTAGCAAGTCTACCGGGGCCAGTGGCTAAGGGAAACCCCGTGGGTTACCGAGGTCGAGGTCGGAAAGCGTCGGTGATGCTGTTACTGCTGACGTTGATCCGCCTCGAGGTGCCACCCTGAGCCGTGACTACCGGCCCAGGAGACTTGCGCAGGTTGAATTCCTCCCGCGTCTGGTTGACGGTTTCGCGCAGCTGCTCCCGGTCGATGGTCCCGTCTGCGGCCATGAATGCGGCAGGGTCATCGTGGACCTTCCAGAACAGGCGGGCGGGGAGTTCCTCGGGCAACTGTTCCTCGACTGCGCTGCGCAACAGGTTGTTGCGCTGCTGCTCGAGGGCCTCCAGCTCCGTGCGGGCCTGGCGCAGCTGAGTCCGGTACTTCGCCGCCTCCTTGTTGGCGTTCTTCCCGTGCTTGTCCTCCTGTCCGGTGTCCTTCCGTTCGGCGTCCTCCTGGTCGTGCGCGGGCTCGGTGTCCGGCTCGGCCTGGGGCTGCGGGTCCTGGGCGGTCTCGTCCTGCTCGGGGGGCGTCGCCTGGGTCTGGTCGTGATGCTCGGTCATGGTGTCCTCCTGGTCTAGTTCTGATCGGTGGGGGTGGTGGTGATCCGTGCTACCTCGGCCGCGGTGTGGCCGATGGTCACGTAGGCGGAGTGCTCGTCTCCGCGTTGGGCGCAGAGTTCGCAGGTGCGGGCCGGCGCCTGGCTGGTGGGCCGGGGGAGCTGGCGGGTCCATCGGAATTTCCCGCACATGGTGACGTACTCGAACGGGCGGGGATCCTTCCAGCCCGATTCCCCGTAGGGATAGGTGCGGGTGATGATGATGTGCCGCACGGGGACGGGCAGATCGTTGGGGGTCATGGTGTTCTCCTGTTCTTGTGGGGTGTGGTTAGGACTGGCAACCGTGGCAGTCGCAGGCCCGGGCTTTCCAGAACTGGACCTGTGCGCGCAGACTCTGGTTGTCTCGGCGCAACAGGGCGATGAGGGTTGCCGGGTCAGGTTTCGGTTTGGTCGGTTTCCAGTGGTATTCCATCGGGATGCCTCCTTTCGTGGGTCTCGTAGAGATCGACCATGCGGTCGGTGATGGTCAGGATTTCCTCGTAAGGGATGAAGACTCGGAAGCGGCCGCCGGCCCGCAGGGCGATGCCATACCGCGGGGACTTCCCCTGCCGTTTCCACACATAGGGGACCGCCTGGGCGGCTCGGTTCGTCATGATGGGCTCCCCATGTTGGCCATGATGGTGTTGAGTCGTGCCTGGAGGTCGATGTGGTGCTGGCACCACTCGTGTCCTTCGGCTGCGGGTCGGGTGCAGTCCTCGTTCTTCGTGCAGGTGCTCGAGGGGAGGGCAGGGGGCGAAGGTGCCACGGTTGCCCCCGAAGGTGCCGAAGGTGCCACCTCCTGAACGCATGGCACCTTGGTGGCACCTTCGGGGGTAGGCACCCTAGGTGCCACTGCCCTCTGCGTAGTGGCACCTTCGGCACCTTCGGCACCTTCGGGATCGATCTGCCAGACCCATCCAGCATTTAAGAGGGCGGACTTCACGGTCAGGATGCGCGGGTTCTTCGACCGCCTCCGGGCGTGCTTGATCTCGTCCTTCGAGAATCCAGCTGCTAGACCGGCCTTGATCACAGCCCCGGCCGGGGCCTCCTGTGCCTCGGCGCTCTTCAAGTAGTCCAGGACGAAAGCCTGAGCGGCATTGCGGTCCTCATGCTCTGCCTCTGAACCGCTCTCCCGGTTGATCAGGTCCGAGACCGTGACCTCGGACGCTCCGAGGAAGCGCACGCGCCCGACGCTGGCCAGCCCATCCTCGGTGGGCACGTCCACGGATTCCAGCATGAACCTCCAGGATCCTCGGCCGGTGCCGTAGTTGTTCTTGTCCTGGGACATGATGCGCTCCCCGGTGTCTGGGTCGGACGCGAAGGCCAGATAGGACCGGGTGAGATCTCGCCATGCGTGGGAGCCGGAGAGCTTCGCCCCGACGTTGCCGGCGCCCTTGCCGAAGTGGTTGATCAGCACGATTGCCAGGTCGTGTTCTTGGGCTAGGGACATGAGGGGTTCGTAGGAGCGGCGAACGTCCTGGACCTTGTTCATGTCCCCTTCCATGAGGGTCGGGGCGGGGTCAATGATGATCATCCGCGCCCCGACCTCGCGGACGGCCTCGCGCAGCAGGTCCACGTCCAGGGGGAACCGAAGCTCTCGTTGATGAGTCAGGGTGTCGGTGATGGTGGCTGCTTGGACTTGGGCGACGTATTCCAGGTTCGCCCCGGCAGCGATCAGGCGCGGCACCATGACCGTCGGCCAATCATCTTCCGGCCCGAAGATGATCACGGGGTACGGCTTCCCGTACAGGTCTCCGGGCAGCTCTCCGCGGGTCAGCTGGGCGGCAATATCCAGCATGAATGTGGACTTGCCTTCCCCGCCTGCGCCGGCGGCGATGGTCCCGGTTCCTAGTGGGATGACACCGGCGCTTTCCGGTGCCCAGAGCCACCGCTGCCGGTGGGGTCGGATCATGTGGGCGTAGGTGATGCGCAGCTCCGTGCGCGCCTCTTCGATGGTGGGAGACAACTGCTTCCTCGCTTCTCTGGTCCAGTGGTGGGCCAGGCGTAGGCGTACTCGAGTAGGAGAGGGGTGGGCTGGGGACTTATTGGCGTTGCCCCAGCCCTGGGGTTAGGCGACCCGCAGGCGGGTCCCGGGCCCGTCGTTGGTCAGTCGCTGGTGGTAGAGGTCAGACGGTCGGGTCATGGTCGGGCAGAACTGCTGAGCCCTGGCTTCGGCGTAGGTGTCCACCTGTAGCCGGTAGAGATCCATCCCCAGGCTCATCCCGTACTCCACACAGGCCATCGCCGTCTGTGCGGTTTGGGGGTCGCTGCTGGTGATGGCTCTTTGCGCTCGGGAGAAGGATTCGTCCGAGATCGATGCGGACCCGACTGCGGCCAGACAGCGGGGGCAGGTCGGCAGGGCGGCCGCGGACCCTTCCCGCTTCTGGGGTCCCCACCGGAAGCCGCACGCCGCGATGAACGGGCCGTCCGGGCTCGTGTCAGCAGGCAGGTAGTGCATCATCAACCGCGGGTTCGTCCAGGCGCTCAGTCCTCCATCCCCGGGGCGGGAGGGGTTCCAGTTCTCGTTCACAGGCCGGCCCCCCGAGCGATGTGGGGCGGGAGGACGCCGCAGGTGCAGGGCAGGATCCCCCCGGGCAGCTGTGCCGTCATGGTCGCCGCGATCATCGGTCGCCCCCTCGTGCCGGGACCAGGCGGGCCAGCTCCAAGAGATGCCGGTCCTTGAACTCCTGAATACCGGTCAGCATCGCGTCCACTTCCTCCGCGGTGGCATCCGCCCAGTTCTCCACCTCGTAGACGATGTCCCTCCGGTTGGGGGTCTGGTCGGGATCCTGGGTGCAGGCGTAGATCTTCACGTACTCGTTCCTCGGGCCGTGCCACACGGTGGAGGGGGAGCCGTCGATCTCTTTGTCCTGGATCAGGTCCCAGAAGGGCCGCGATGTGTGGTGATCGGCCGCCGCCTTCCCGTAGAACTCCAGCAGGTCCGCAACCATGCGGGAGAGTTCGGGGAAGGTCATGGGTTGCTTGTCCTCGTGGATCCCGACGTAGTACCGGACTTCGGGGCCGTAGTCCTCGACGCAGATCAGCTGCTCGGTGAAGATGTGGGCGTACTGCTCGGCGTGCCGCTGGTAGTAGACGGTCTGGCCGTCCTCATCACGTACGGGGTTGTACCCGGTCGGGGTGGCATGAGTCTGGTGGGTCTCGGTAGTCTGGGACATGTCTTCTGCTCCTTGCTGAGTGGATTTCTGAGGCTCTCCCGCGTTGTGCTTGCAGGCGTTCGCGGGGGAGCTTTCTGCTTGTCTGGTGGTGGTCAACGGTTGACTCCGTGTGTCGCTCGGGACCGCGGGGACTTCCGCTGTCGGTGCCTCGGGGGGCGTTGCAACCTGTTCATCGTGAGTCACGCGGCCCCCTCGTGGATGATGAGGTTGGCTGCCATGTAGTCGTTGACGGCGTCCCAGGGGTACAGGATCTTGCGGCCGTACTTCACGTACGGAAGGCCGGTACCGAGGTAGCGGTCATTGGACAGCTTCTTCACGCTCGTGTGCAGGTACTCCGCCACCTCCTGCGGCGTGGCGTAGCTCTGGTCCTTGTTCATGATGGGGCTCCTGTCGACATATCGGGTCGGGTGGGAAGCGGTCTGACAACACCCTTCCCGGTCCCGTGTGGCTACTGTACGCCCTACGGGACCCCTGTTGTCAACATGGGTCCTGTAGAAGTTTTCCGCTCAAGCTGGGACACTCGGGAGCATGGTCAACAGAAGGGTCTCAGTAGGTGCCGACTCAGATAGGGACTACCGCGAGGTTGGGCCGGGGTTCTACCTCCAGGCGCCCGCCTACTACGAGCTTCCTGACACGCCCACACAGGGCCGGGCCTTGCGGTATCACGTGAAGCCGGACGGTGCCGGGATCCGCGTAGCTGGGATCGAACTTCGTTCAACCGATGGCACGCGGATCACTGCTACCGAATGGCGCGCAGCCAACCCGTCCGAGTGGTGGGAAGTTGTCGTGATTGGAGCTGCGAAGCGGCGTGAGGTGCTAGATGGAGGGGGCACCAGGTACGTCGGGATCCGTGGGCTAGACGTCGCCACCGCGGCCAAGCTCCGAGCTCGTGGCCCCTCGAACTCGGAGACGCTGCAAGCTGTTGCGGATTCCTACAACGTTGCCGTAGCTGTAGGCATCCCCCCCAGCAAGTATGTCCAGCAAGTGTTCTCAGCCGAGGGGCAGCTGGATCCCTTGCCCAAGACCACGGCGGGCAAGTGGATCCGCCGCGCCAAGGATCAGGGACTCATCAAGGAGGACCCTCATGCCGGCAAGTAAGACCCGAGACGGCATCTACCCCTACACCCTCGCCAACGGGTTGAAGCGCTGGATGGTCACCTACCGCGATGACCAGCACCAGCAAGTCCTCAAGCGCGGCTTCAAGCGGAAGCTGGATGCCCAGCAGTACAAGCGCAGTCGACTGGCCGAGATCGACCGAAACCAGTACGTAGCCCCGCGCAAGCTGAAGACCCGTCTAGGCAGCATCGCTCCCGAATGGCTCGCGCAGAAGGAAGTCAGCTGCAAGCCCTCGACCTTCCAGACCTACCGATCCCGGTGGGAGACCCACGTAGAACCCAAGTGGGGCAAGCAGGAGGTCGGCCGGATCACCCCGAAGGACGTTCAGGCATGGGTGAACGCCATGTCCAAGGGCGACCCGGAGAAGGGCATCAAGCCCCGCAGCGCCTCCCTCATCTCCGACTGTCACGGTGTACTCGTGGGGATTCTGGACACGGCCGTGAACAACGGGCTCCTGCCAGTGAACCCGATCAAGGACAAGGTGGACCTACCCCACCGGGCGCCCATGCCGCGGAGGTACCTCACGGCAGCGCAGGTCCGGACGCTGGCCGAAGCGTCGGCCTACCCGAGCATCGTCTACACGCTGGTCTACACCGGGCTGCGCTGGGGAGAACTCACGGCCCTGAGGGTCGAGAACGTGGACTTTGAGAAGCGCCGGATCCGAGTCGAGTCCACCATCACACAGCTGAGGGGCAAGGGTCGGTTCAGCGAGAACCCTCCGAAGACATGGGAGCATCGGCAGGTACCCTTCCCGCCGCCGCTGGAACCCCTGCTGCGCGAACAGTGCGCCCGCAAGCATCCCCGAGACTTCCTGTTCACCTCACCCAACGGCGGCCACCTGAAGCCGCCGAGCTCGCAAACGGGATGGTTTGAAGCCGCGCTGAGGAAGGCCGGCCTTCCGCACATGCGCGTCCACGATCTGCGGCACACGACGGCATCCTTGGCCGTGCAGGCGGGGGCGAACGTGCTCGTCCTGCAGCGGCACATGGGGCACAAGTCCGCTGCGCACGTCCTGGACATCTACTCGGACCTGTACGACGACGACCTGGATGCGGTGGCTGCTGGGCTGGGGCGCCTGCTATCTAGTTAGCGAGACAATGTTATCAATTAGCTATCACGCGCCCCTCCAGGACGCGACGAAGGCCCCCGGACCCCTGCAACAGCAGGGATCCGGGGGCCTTCCCCTCGGCGGAGACGGGGGGATTTGAACCCCCGGTCCGGTGTTAGCCGGACCCTTCATTAGCAGTGAAGTCCATTCGGCCGCTCTGGCACGTCTCCGTGTGCTCTCCCGGGGGTCGGGCGGAACCGCATCCGGGAGAACAGCTCTTCCAGCGTACCGAGTGCCCGCGAGCCAGGTCAAAACCCCCGGTGCTGAGCTCGCGCCCCCGATAGGCTGGGGATATGGCCAGAAAGCAGCGGATCGTCATCGTCGGAGTCGGCCCGCGCGGACTGTCCGCGCTGGAGCGCATCGTCGCCCGGGCGGCCGCGCATCCGGAGCTCGCCGCCGAGGTGCACCTGGTGGACCCCTTTCCGCCGGGGGCGGGGCACGTGTGGCGCACGGACCAGTCCCGCCTGTACCTCATGAACACCCCCGCGTTCTTCCCCACCGTGGTGCCCAGCGACCGGACCCTGGCCACCGCCGAGGGGCCGACCCCGCCCGCGCCCGTGCCGGCCGTGGCCGGGCTGACCTTCGCCCGGTGGCGACAGCTGCTGGCCGAGGACCCGTCCCGCGCCGTCGTCGGGCTGTCGGAGGAGGACGTCGCCGAGCTGCGCGCGATGGGACCCTCCGGGTTCCCGTCCCGCAAGATCTACGGGACCTACCTCTCGGATGTGCACGCCCGGCTGATGGGCGCGCTGCCCGCCGGGATCGGGGTGTCCCACCACGCTCAGGAGGCGGTGCGGGTCGCCGCCGCCGGGCCCCGCGCGGATCGGCCGTACCGGGTGGAGCTGGGCGACGGCGTCGTGCTCTCCGCCGATGCGGTGATCCTGGCCCTGGGGCACACGGACGCGACCCTGCGCGATGACCAGCAGGACCTCATGGAGTTCGCCGCCCAGCACGGGGCCCGCTACCAGCCCCCGGCCGTTCCGGCGGATGTGCGCTGGGGCGCGCTGCCGGCCGGGCGCAACGTGCTGGTGCGCGGGATGGGACTGAACTTCCATGACGTGCTGACCCGGGTCACCGAGGGCCGCGGCGGCGTCTTCGAGGAGGACCCGGCCGACTCCCAGCGGCTGATCTACCGGCCCAGCGGCCGGGAGCCGAAGATCTGGGTGGCCTCCCGCCGCGGGACCCCCTACCGGGCCAAGGCCGTGCTGGACAGCTACTACCCGCCGTCGGTGGACAACCGCTTCTTCACCCGCGAGGTCGTGGACCGAACGCGCGCGGCGGCGGCCGAGCAGGGCCGGGAGGTGGACTTCGAGGCCGAGTACTGGCCGCTGATCCGCCGGGACGCCCAGTGGAACTACTACCGCACGCTGGTGCGCACCGACCCCGACGCCGTGCAGGGGGACCCGCAGGAGTTCCTGCGGGAGGTGGAGCGGATCCTGACCGATCCGGACCAGGGCTCCTGGTGGGCCAGGATGGATCGGTTCGCCGCGCAGCGGGTGCAGGAGCGGCTGATCCTGCGGCCGGAGCGGCTGATGCGCCCCTTCGCCGGGGTCAGCTTCGACTCGCACGAGGAGTACGCCGCGGCCTTGGTGCACTTCCTGGACCGCGACGTCGCCGCCTCCTTCGCCGCGCAGGACAGCCCGCTGAAGATGGCCATCGGCTCCCTGAACCTCGCCCGCGCGCTGGCCAAGCACGCGGTGCGCGACCGCGGCATCTCGGGGGAATCCTGGCTGCGGGGGCTGGAGCGCAGCTTCGGCGCCCTGACGGACGGTCTGGCCTCCGGCCCGCCGGTGCTGCGGATCCAGCAGACGGCGGCCCTGGCCCGCGCCGGAATCCTGCGCTTCCTCGGCCCGGACCCGGTGTTCTCCACCGATCCGGAGACCGGGTGCTTCGCGGCCTCCTCCCCGTGGGTGCGCGACGAGCCGGTGGAGGCCACATGGATGGTCGAGGCCCTCGCCCCGGCCAACGACGTGCGCGCCAGCACCTCTCCGCTGATCGGGGGACTGTTCGAGGACGGGCTGGCCCGGCCGTGTCCCCTGCGTCTCGGGGACGGCGCGGCGCCGACGCCTGGGCGCGGCTTCGACGTCACGGCCTCCCCGTACCGGCTGATCCGGGCCGACGGCGCCCCGGAGCCCGGGGTCTATGTGCTGGGTCTGCAGCTGTCCTCCGCGCAGTGGGGCACGGCGATCGCCGCGCAGACCGACGCGGAGCTGGCTTTCAGCGCTTCGACCCTGGCCGACGCCGAGGCGGCGGTCGCCGCGATCCTGGGCCCGGTGGGCGCATGAGCGGGTCGGCATATTTTCGGATGTTCATGGAAGGGGGCCGGCCATGCTGAAGCACCGCGACGGAGAGCCGCGTCGTCCGGAGCGGCCTCGGCGGCCCGGCACCGAGACGTGGTCCCTGGTCCTGTTCCTGCTGGCCACGGCCCTGACGATCGCGGTGCCGTGGCTGGTGGGCCTGACGCCCGGGCCCACCAGTGCGGCGGCGTTCATGCTGATGGTCGGGCCGCTGGTGCTGGGGCTGGCCGGGGCGCGCCTGGCCCTGGAGACGCGCAACATCCCCCTGGTGGCGCTGAATACCGCGGCGGCCTTCCTGTTCATGCCGATCGCCTCGGTGATCGTGAACATGACGGCCGGAGCCTGAGGGTGGACGCGGCCCGGGGCGCGTCCGTGATCGGTGGGGCGCCCCGGGCCGGGAGTGAGAGCGGAAGCTGAGGGATTCGAACCCTCGGTGCGGGGTCGCCGCACACCGGTTTTCAAGACCGGCTCCTTCGGCCGCTCGGACAAGCTTCCAAGTCAGCGCCGGGTTCCTGCCAGTAGGATGGAGGTTCGACTCGACGCGGTAGCCCATCTTACCGGCCCCGCTGGAAAGCTGTCACGGAAAGCGAGCCCCATCCCCATGCGAGCAGTAGTGGAATCCCGCCACGGCGGCCCCGAGGCCCTGGAGGTCACCGAGATCCCGGACCCGGCCTGCGGGCCGCAGCAGGTCCTGATCCGCGTGCACGCGGCCGGCATCAACCGCGCCGACGTCCTGCAGCGCCAGGGGAACTACCCCATCCCGCCGGGGGCCACCTACATCTACGGGCTGGAGGCGGCCGGCACGGTCCTGGAGATCGGCCGGGAGGCGGAGGGGCACCACGGGCTGAAGGTCGGGGACCCGGTGATGGCCCTGCTGGACAGCGGCGGCTACGCCGAGAAGGTCGCCGTGCACCACGCCCAGGTCATGCCGATGCCGGAGGACCTGGACTTCGTGCAGGCCGCGGCCCTGCCGGAGGTTGCCGCGACCGTGTGGTCCAACCTGTTCGTGACCGAGGGGCTCAGCCCGGACGGGCCCAACGACGACGAGGAGTTCGTGCTCATCCACGGCGGCACCGGCGGCATCGGGATGCACGCGATCCAGCTGGTCCGCTCCCTCGGCTACCGGGTGCTGACCACCGTGGGCAGCCGGGACAAGGCCGAGCGGGTCCGCCGGCTCGTCGCGCAGCAGGATGAGACCATCCGGCTCACCGGCGCCCACCAGGCCGGGGACGTGCGCGTCATCGACTACACCCGCGAGGACTTCGCCGCGGTGGTCCGGGAGGCCACCCGCGGGGTCGGGGCTGCGGCGATCCTCGATGTCGTCGGCGGGAAGTACCTGCAGGCCAACGTGGACTCGCTGTCCTGGCGCGGACACCTGGTGATCATCGGGCTGCAGGGCGGGGCGCGGGGCGAGCTGGATCTGTCCGCCCTGATGTCCAAGCGGGCCAGCATCACCGCGACGACGCTGCGCGTGCTCTCCCCGGAGGCCAAGGGGGAGATCCTCAGCGACCTCTCGGAGACCGAGCTGCCTCTGCTGGAATCCGGGGTCATCGACCCGATGGTGGACCGGGCGTTCCCCCTGGAGCGGGTGCGCGAGGCCCACGAGTACTTCGACTCCGGGGAGCACCGCGGGAAGGTCGTGCTGCGTCTGGCGTGACGGGGATCTCGTCTGTGCCACAATGGTGGGGCACATCACCCGCACGAGGAGTCGACGGAGACCCATGAGCACCACCGCGCCCGCCGCCCCGCCCGAGGACCGGGCCCCGCAGGACCAGCCGCCCAACCACGTCGATCCCGAGGTCCTGGCCGCGGAATCCCGCCGGTGGACCCCCGCCCGGATCGCCGTGTGGGTCGGCGTCGGGCTGCTCGGCGGGCTCGGGTGGACCATGCTGGCCCTGGTGCGCGGGGAGACCGTCAACGGCATCTGGTTCGTCTTCGCCGCGGTGTGCAGCTACCTCATCGCCTACCGCTTCTGGTCCACCTACATCCAGGACAAGCTGGTCCGCCCGGATGACCGGCGCGCGACCCCCGCCGAGGCGCAGGAGGACGGCCGGGACTACATGCCCACGGACCGGCGGGTGCTCTACGGGCACCACTTCGCCGCGATCGCCGGGGCCGGTCCGCTGGTGGGCCCGGTCCTGGCCGCCCAGATGGGCTACCTGCCGGGGACCATCTGGATCATCGTCGGGGTGATCTTCGCCGGGGCCGTGCAGGACTACCTGGTGCTGCACTTCTCGATGCGCCGCGGCGGGCGCTCCCTCGGGCAGATGGCCCGGGACGAGTTCGGGCCGATCGGGGGGTTCGCCGCGATCCTGGCGACCCTGGCGATCATGATCATCATCACCGCGATCCTCGCGCTGGTCGTGGTCAACGCGCTGGCCGAATCCCCGTGGGGCGTGTTCAGCGTCGGCATGACGATCCCCATCGCCCTGTTCATGGGGGTGTACCTGCGCTGGCTGCGGCCCGGGAAGGTCATGGAGATCTCCCTGATCGGCTTCGCCCTGCTGCTGGCCGCGATCATCGCCGGCGGCTGGATCGCGGGCACGGAGTGGGGCCGGGCCCTGTTCACCCTGGATAAGGTGACCCTGGCCTGGTGCGTCATCGGCTACGGCTTCATCGCCGCGATCCTGCCGGTCTGGCTGCTGCTGGCCCCCCGGGACTACCTCTCCACATTCATGAAGGTCGGCACCATTGTGCTGCTGGCCGCGGGGATCATCCTCGTGCGCCCGGAGATCTCTGTCCCCGCCTTCTCCGAGTTCGCCTCCCGCGACGACGGCCCCGTGTTCTCCGGCTCCCTCTTCCCGTTCCTGTTCGTCACCATCGCCTGCGGGGCGCTGTCCGGCTTCCACGCGCTGATCGCCTCCGGCACCACGCCCAAGCTCGTGGAGAAGGAGCGCCAGACCCGCTTCATCGGCTACGGCGGCATGCTCATGGAGTCCTTCGTGGCGATCATGACGCTGGTGGCCGCCCTGACCGTGGACCGCGGCGTGTACTTCGCGATGAACTCCGGGGCCGGGGCCACCGGCGGCACCGTCGAGGGGGCGGTGGCCTTCGTGAACTCCCTCGGCCTGACGGGGGTGCACGTGACCCCCGAGCTGCTGGACGGCACCGCCCACGCGGTCGGGGAGCACTCGATCGTCTCCCGCACCGGCGGCGCGCCGACCCTCGCGGTGGGCATGGCCGGGATCATGCACCAGCTGATGCCGAGCCTGGACCTGATGAGCTTCTGGTACCACTTCGCGATCATGTTCGAGGCCCTGTTCATCCTCACCGCGGTGGACGCCGGAACCCGGGTCGCCCGCTTCATGCTGCAGGACTCCCTGGGCAACGTGGTGCCGCGGTTCAAGGATCCCCGCTGGCGGCCCGGGGCGTGGCTGTGCACCGCGGTGATGGTCGCCGGTTGGGGGTCGATCCTGCTGCTGGGGGTCACGGACCCGCTGGGCGGGATCAACACGTTCTACCCGCTGTTCGGCATCGCCAACCAGCTGCTGGCCGCGATCGGGCTGGCCGTGTGCCTGGCGATCGCGGCGAACAAGGGGCGGGCCCGGTACCTGTGGATCATCGCGGTGCCGCTGGCCTTCGACGTCGTGGTCACCACGGTGGGCTCCTGGCAGAAGATCTTCTCGGCCAACCCGAAGATCGGCTACTGGGCCAACCACGCCGCGGCCAGGGAGGCGCTGGACTCCGGGGCCGGGACGTACGGCACCGCGAAGACTCCCGAGGCGATCGCGGCGGTGGTGCGCAACACCGCGGTGCAGGGCACGCTGTCCGTGCTGTTCGTGGTGCTGACCCTGATCGTGGTGGCCTGCTCGGTGGCGGTCACCCTCCGGGCGCTGCGCGGCCGGCCGGGCCCGGACCGCGACGACCCGTTCGTCGCCTCCCGGATGTACGCCCCGGCGGGTCTGATCCCAACCCGCGCGGAGAGGGAACTGGAGAAGGAATGGGCCGCGTTCGACGCCGCCCGCCCGCGGGGCGGTGCCGGGGGCAGTTCCGGGGCCGGTACCGATGCCGGTGCGGGGGCCGACCGGTGAGCGGGGGCCGCGGCGGGATGGGTCTGCTGATGCGGCTGCGCGAGTCCGCTCCGGTGCGCTTCGCCGCCGGGGTGCTCGGGGCGGACAAGTACCGGGGCTACCTGGAGTACCACCGCCGAGCAGGCCTCGCCGATCCGCCGATGACCGAACGCGAGTACTGGCGCCGCCTGGCCGAGCACCAGGAGGCCCACCCGGGGGCTCGCTGCTGCTGAAACCGCCCGCCTCTCGCCGCGGCGTCGTCGTCATCGGGTCCGTTTCCGCCCAGAGGGCATCTCCCGGAACGGGGTTGCCCGGGTGCGGAGCCGTCCGAGACAGTGGTCTCGGAGAACCTGGACCCCGGGTCGCACGGGCTCGACCCCGTGAGGAACCACAGCCCCTGGAGGGATCATGACGGAGAAGAACATCGGGCAGCACGACGCCGCGGCCCCGCAGCCGGGCGATGCCACCCTGGAGCAGCTGGTGGACCAGTACGCGCAGATGTTCGCCACCGGGGTGCGCACCCCGGTGCTCAAGCGCCCGGACGACTACGGCATGGCCTTCGAGGAGGTCACCTTCCCCTCCCTGGACGGGGTGCCGCTGGAGGGCTGGCTGATCCCGGCGGATTCGGATCGGCTGCTGATCATCAACCACCCGATGACCTGCAACCGCTACGGCTTCCCCGGCCATCTCGCCCCTACGACCAGATGTTCGGCGGCTTCGAGGTGGACTTCCTGCCGGAGCTGAAGCACCTGCACGAGGCCGGGTACACCATCCTCACCTACGATCTGCGCAACTGCGGGCTGTCCGGTCAGGGCAACGGCGGCTTCTCCGGGCTGGGTCTGCTGGAGGCGCGCGACGTCGTCGGCTCCGTGCGCTACGCCCGCTCCCGCGAGGACCTCGCGGGGATGAAGCTGGGGCTGTTCAGCCGCTGCATGGGCGGGAACTCCACGATCATCGCCATGGATCTGTGGCCCGAGGAGTTCGAGGACGTGCAGGCGCTGGCGGTGCTCAACGTGGTCTCCGGGCAGACCTTCGTGGAGCAGGGCGCGCGCAACATCGGCGCGGATCCGCAGGAGGCGGTGACGCGGCTGAGCGAGAAGCTGCTGCAGACCAACGGCATGCGCCTGGCCGAGGAGACCCCCGCCCCGCACGCCCCCGCGGTGAAGGTTCCCACTCTCATGGCGCAGCTGCACCGGGACTTCCTCATCGACGCCGACGGCGACGGCCGCGAGATCTTCGAGGCCCTGGGTGCGCAGGACAAGGAGCTGTACTGGATCGAGGACTCCAACCAGCGGTTCTACGCCTACAACCACTTCGGGCAGCACCCGGAGAAGCTCATCGGGTTCTTCGACGAGAAGATGGCCTGATCAGGTCCCCGACCCGGTGGACGCGCAGCGAGAGAAGGAGACGACGATGACGAAGGTGCTGGTGCTCGGAGCCGCGGGGCGGATCGCCCGGCAGGCCATCCCGATGCTCGACGCCGCAGGCGCCCAGCTGACCCTGTACGCCCGGGACGCCTCCCGGGTGCAGGCCCCGGCCGGAGCCCGCGTGGTGGAGGCCGATGTGAAGGACGAGGGTGCGCTCGCCGAGGCCCTGGCCGGCCAGGACGTGGTCTACGCGAACCTGGGCGCGGACCTGGACGTGCAGGCGGGGATCCTGGTGGAGGCGATGGGCCGGGCCGGGGTCTCCCGGCTGATCTTCGTGGACGCCCTGGGCATCTACGACGAGCTGCCGCCCGCGTTCAACGACTGGAACCAGTCCATGATCGGGGAGCCGCTGAAGGTGTTCCGCCGGGCGGCGGACACCGTGGAGGCCTCGGATCTGGAGTGGACCATCCTGCGCCCGGCCTGGCTGACCGACGCCGATGAGGTCGACTACGAGCTGACCGGCCGGGAAGAGACCTTCCGGGGCACCGAGGTGTCCCGGAAGTCCGTGGCCGCCTTCGTCGCCGAGCTCGCGGCCCACCCGCAGGAGCACGTCCGGGAGAACCTGGGACTGGGCAAGCCCGGCACCGACGGCGACAAGCCCTCCTGGTACTGACGCCCCGGGGGTCAAGCACCTGCGCTGAGGTGCGGGTTTCGTTCTCAGATGCGGGGTTCGTGCTGAGATGCCGCACGCCGTGACGCATCTGAACACGAACCTCGCATCTCAGCAGAAACCCCGCATCTCACGCGGGGCCCGCGCCGCTCAGATCGCGTCGAAGATGTTCAGGTACCGGCGCACCCGCTCGGACTCGGAGGCGAAGAACTCCTCCGGGGTGCCGTCGAAGCCGATGCCGCCGTCGGCCAGGAACACGATCCGGTCCGCGACCTTCCGGGCGAAGCCGATGTTGTGGGTGACCACCACCAGGGAGCCGCGCTCCCGGGCCAGCTCCACCATGACCTTGATGACCTCGGCCTCCAGCTCCGGGTCCAGGGCGGAGGTCGGCTCGTCGAAGAGCAGGTAGTCCGGCTCCACGGCCAGCGCCCGGGCGATCGCCACGCGCTGCTGCTGACCGCCGGAGAGGTTCTGCGGGTACTCCTCCAGGCGCCCGCCCATGCCGACCTTCTCCAGCAGCTCGACGGCGCGCTCGCGGGCCTCGGTGCGGTTCAGCTTCCCGTTGAGCACCGGCGGCAGGGAGACGTTGGTCAGCACGGTCTGGTTGGGGAACAGGTGGTAGTCCTGGAAGACCATGGCCGAGTGTCGGCGGATCCGGCGGATCGCGGCCTCGGCCGGTCGGGTGCCGTCGAAGTCCACCGCGTCATCCCCGATGCGCAGGGTCCCGGCGTCGGGGATCTCCAGCAGGTTCATCAACCGCAGCAGGGTGGACTTGCCGGAGCCGGAGGGCCCCAGCACCACGGTGGTCTGCCCGTCGCGCAGGGTGAGGTCCACCCCGGTCAGCACGGTCTGGTCGGAGAAGGACTTGGCGATGTTCTTCAGCTCAAGCATTGCTGCTCCTGAGGTAGCGGTTGGAGGCCCGCTCCACGCGGGACTGGATCCAGGACAGGACCGTGAAGATCACCAGGTAGACCAGGGCCACCTCGGTGTACAGGGCCAGCGGCTGGAAGGTCGTGGCCGCGATCTGGCGGCCCACCTGGAACACGTCGGACAGGGTGATGACCATGACCAGGGAGGTGCCCTTGACCAGGTCGATCAGGTCGTTGCCCAGCGGCGGCAGGGCGATGCGCAGCGCCTGCGGGGCGATGACGTGGCGCAGCATCTGCGGTCCCGTGTAGTTCAGGGTGCGAGCGGCCTCGAGCTGCCCGCGGGGGATCGAGTGCACCGCGGCGCGCAGGGTCTCCGCGGCGTAGGCCCCGGTGTTCAGGCTGAAGGCGATGATCGCGGAGGTCCACGCGGAGAAGGTCACCCCGATGGCCGGCAGCCCGTAGAAGATGATGAACAGCTGCACGAGGATCGGGGTGCCGCGGAACAGCCAGACGTACACCGCGGAGATCCAGCGCAGCGGGGCCACGCGGGACAGCCGCATCGCGGTGGCCAGCACCGCGATCAGCAGGGCCAGCGCGAAGGCGACGGCGGACAGCGGGATGGTCACCTTGAGGGTGGCCAGGAGCAGCTGGGGCAGGGATTCTCCCCAGAGGTTCAGCAGGTCGGTCATGGGTTCAGCCCTTGGTCTGGGAGGCGGAGGGAGTGAGGTCCTGGGAGACGTACTTCGCGTAGATGCGGGTGAGGTCGCCGTCGTCGATGTGGCGGCGCAGGGAGGCGTCGATCGCGTCCTTCAGCGCGGTCTGCCCCTTGCCCATCAGGATCGCGGAGTCCACGG
>ERZ1023267.155-NODE-155-length-28463-cov-11.268692_pt1:2500-28463 | contig 28463 bp, 25 predicted proteins | sample MGYA00520905_ERZ1023267 | MGnify/ENA primary metagenome ERZ1023267 (study PRJEB32759, sample SAMN07749868) | skin metagenome | biome: transportation; feature: city; material: polyester macromolecule | host: Homo sapiens | place: Hong Kong:ISLAND line...
GAGGTACTGGCCACCGCCCGGGCCCAACGCTGGGAGCCGGCCGAGGTCCTCAAGGCCCTGCTGGTCGAGGAGACCACCGGTCGGGCCCGATCCATGCTCGCCGCCCGGCGCAAGGCCGCCGGGTTCCCCACCGGCAAGACCTTCACGACCTGGGATCCGGGCGCCTCCTCGATCCCGGCCCCGACCCAGCAGTCCCTGCGCACCCTGGAATGGCTCTCGCGCAGAGAGAACCTCGTGGTCTGCGGGCCCTCCGGCACCGGCAAGACCTTCTTCCTCGAGGCCCTGGGCCAGCAGGCCGTGGAGGAGGGCAAGCGGGTGGCCTGGTTCACCCTGGAGGACCTCGGGGCGATGATCCGGGCCCACCGGCCCGATGACACCATCACCAAAGCCGTCGCCCGAATCCTGCGCGCCGACCTGATCGTCATCGACGACATCGGCCTGCTGCCGGTCGCCGACGATGCCGCCGAGGGCCTCTACCGCATCGTGGACGCCGCCTACGAGAAACGCTCCGTAGCGATCAGCTCGAACCTGCACCCGGCCGGCTTCGACGAGCTGATGCCCAAGACCCTGGCCACCGCCACCGTGGACCGGCTCCTGCACCACGCCCACGTGTGCCAGACCACCGGAGACTCCGTACGGATGACCCAGGCAATGGCCGGGAAGGGAGTCATGCCACTGAACTGATCCCATCACGGTGGCCAGCACCACCACCCAAACGGGCAAACCAGCTGGCCACCAGTGGGCAGTTCTGATGGCCACCAGCGGGAAGAAACACTGGCCGCCTATGGGCAGAACTCAATGGCCCTTGACACAGGAATCCCGCAGACCCCACGGCGAACCGGTACGGGATCTGGTGGTCGATCCCGGTGGCCATCGTCGCAAGCGTCTCGCAGGTGCCTGCGGGGTTGGATCTCATCGGAGACGACTCCGGGGCGGGGACGGCCGCCGTGACCCCGTGGAACGATGTCGGACGTACGTACAAGGTGACCAGCCCGGGTGACCGGGCCCGGCTGTGGCGTAGCGTCCCTCTGGACGTGAGCGCCTCCAGGCGGCACGACTGGCACCGGGTGACCGGGGACCGAGTGGCAGGGGACCGGGAGGGCGGGTCGATGGTTGCACCCGGATCGGAAACGTGGAGCCCAGGAGTGGGATGCGCTCCACCTGACGGCACTCGGCTGCCTCGCCTCCGCCGCGCGCTGCCTGCCCGTCGCCTCGGGCGTCGCGACCGTGCTCGCCGGGTGGAACCCGGGCACGACGCTGTGGCTGACCGACGTCGTCCGACCCGCGCATGCACCCGTGCAGGGGTGGCGCCGGGACCCCGACGACGGCGCGTGGGTCTGGCGTCCAGATGCGCCGGACGACGCTTCCAGGGGAGGAGAACGGCCGGTTCGGCGTGGCCCGGTCGCAGGCTGAGAACCCGCAGCCTCCCGTATCCCGAACGAAAGCACCGCCGGAGGCTCCCGTTTCCCGGACGAAAGCGTTCGGGAAGGCTCCCGTTTCCCGCACGAAAGCGCCGGGGCTCAGCGTCCGGGGGCACGACGACGGCGGGCCGGCCCTCCGAAGAGGACCGGCCCGCCGTCGTCGTCAGCGCCGGTGGCGCTGCGTGATCGACCCGAGGTCAGTGGGCGTACTTGCCCCGAGAGAACTCGTAGACCCACCCGAAGGTGAAGTAGGCGGCGGCGACGATGCCGATGATGAAGACCCACCAGCCGACGGCCAGGCCGGTCACGATGATCGCGCAGCCCAGGCCGAGGCCCAGGGGCCACCAGCTCCAGGGAGCGAAGGTGCCGTAGGTGCCGGCGTACTCGACGATCTGACCGTCCTCGTCATCTGCAGGGCCGACGCCGTATTTGTGCTCGGCGGCCCGCAGGTACCAGGCGATCATCCAGGACATCCCGCCCACGGCGTAGATGGCCGGGATGCCTGCCCACTCGGTCCACTCGACCCAGAACCCGTAGAGGGTGGCGGCTGCGATGAAGAACAGGCCGATGATCCAGAAGATGTTGGCTGCGACCTTCACTGGGCGACCTTCTCTCCGAAGGCCTCAGACGTGTTCTGAGGCGAGTGCGGGAAGAGCTCCGGGTGGTGCAGATCCAGCGCCGGACGCTCGGAGCGGATGCGCGGCAGGGAGTGGAAGTTGTGCCGCGGCGGCGGGCACGAAGTGGTCCACTCGAGCGAGGCGCCGAAGCCCCACGGGTCGTCCACGGTGACCTTCTTGCCATAGCGCGAGGTGATGTAGACGTTCCAGAAGAACGGGATCAGCGACGCGCCGAGAACGAAGGAGAACACCGAGGAGAACGCGTTCATCGCCTGGAAGCTGTCCTCCACCATGTAGTCCGCGTAGCGACGGGGCATGCCGATGACACCGAGCCAGTGCTGGATCAGGAACGTGCCGTGGAAGCCCACGAACAGCATCCAGAACTGGATCTTGCCGAGACGCTCGTTCAGCATCTTGCCGGTGAACTTCGGCCACCAGAAGAAGAAGCCGGCGAACATCGCGAACACCACGGTGCCGAAGACGACGTAGTGGAAGTGCGCCACGACGAAGTACGTGTCGGACACCTGGAAGTCCAGGGGCGGCGACGCCAGGATGACGCCGGTCAGGCCACCGAACAGGAAGGTGACCATGAAGCCGAGCGTCCACAGCATCGGGGTCTCGAAGGTGATCGAACCGCGCCACATGGTGCCGATCCAGTTCACGAACTTCACGCCGGTCGGGACCGCGATGAGCATGGTCATCACGGAGAAGAACGGCAGGAGCACGGCGCCGGTCACGTACATGTGGTGCGCCCACACCGTCACGGAGAGCGCGGCGATCGCCGTCGTCGCGAACACGATGGACTTGTAGCCGAAGATCGGCTTGCGGGAGAACACCGGGATGATCTCCGACACGACGCCGAAGAACGGCAGGGCGATGATGTACACCTCGGGGTGGCCGAAGAACCAGAAGAGGTGCTGCCACAGGATGGCGCCGCCGTTCTCCGGGTTGAAGATGTGGCCGCCGAAGCGACGGTCCAGGCCCAGCGCGAAGAGCGCGGAGGCCAGCGGCGGGAACGCCATCATGATCAGGATGCCGGTGATGAGCGTGTTCCAGGTGAAGATCGGCATGCGCCACATCGTCATGCCCGGAGCACGCATCGTCAGGATCGTGGTGATGAAGTTGACGCCGCCCATGATCGTGCCGAAGCCCTGGAGGACCAGACCGAACACCCAGAGGTCACCGCCGACGCCCGGCGAGTACGTGGTGTTGGAGAGCGGGGCGTAGGCGAACCAGCCGAACGAGGCCGCACCCTGCGGGGTGAGGAAGCCGGCGGTCGCGATGAGCGAGCCGAACAGGAAGAACCAGAACGCCAAGGCGTTCAGACGCGGGAAGGACACGTCCGGAGCACCGATCTGCAGCGGCACCAGCACGTTGGCGAAGCCCGTGAAGAGCGGGGTCGCGAACATGAGCAGCATGAGCGTGCCGTGCATGGTGAACAGCTGGTTGTACTGCTCCTTCGTCTGCAGGATCTGCATGCCGGGCTCGAAGAGCTCCGCGCGGATCATGAGGGCCATGACGCCGCCGATGCAGAAGAAGACGAAGGACGTGATCAGGTACATGTACCCGAGCACCTTGTGGTCGGTCGTCGTCAGCCAGCTGACGACGATCTTGCCCAGCGAACGGGGCACCACACGAGGCTGCGCCTGTGAGCGCACCTCATCCGTTGCGTACTCGTAAGTGGTCATCAGTGGCTACCTCCACCGCGGGGGGTCTGGAGATCGCGCTCCATCGTCCCGGCGCCGTCAGGGTTGTTGTTGGGATTGCGGCTGTACTCGTCGCCCACCTGACCCGGCTCCATCTCCTCGAGGCGCTGGACGAACTCCGCCTCGTCGACGACCTCCACGTTGAAGAGCATCTCGGAGTGGGACTCGCCGCACAGCTCGGCGCACTTGCCGTCGTAGCTGCCCAGCTCCTGGGGGGTCAGGTACAGGTGGTTGGTCTTGCCGGGCACCATGTCACGCTTCTGGAGGAACTGCGGGATCCAGAAGGAGTGGGCCACGTCACGGGACTTCAGCTCGAAGTGCACCGGCACGTCATTCGGCAGGTACAGGACCGGAAGGGTGTCACGCACGCCCTCGGTGCCGTCCAGCTGGGCCTGGATGCCGGAGTAGTGGGCCTCGATGACCTCGCCGTTCTCCTGCTCGTAGGAGTAGTTGAAGTCCCAGGACCACTGCTTGCCGTACACGGTGACGGTCAGCGGCGAGTCGTCCACGGGGCGGTCGACCTCGGTCTGGACGCGGTCGGTGAAGCCCCAGAGGGTGAAGACCATCAGGATCGGGATGGCCGTGAACATGGTCTCGAGCGGCACGTTGTAGGCCGTCTGCTTCGGGAAGCCCTGGTCGTTCTTGCGGCGGCGGTACGCCACCATGCACCAGATCATGGCGCCCCAGGCCAGCAGGCCGACGACCATGGCCGCGATCCAGGAGTTCACCCACAGGTCGGTGAGCTGGGCGTTGTGGTTGGTGGTGTCCCGGGTGCCGGGGTACCAGCCGCGCTGGACCTCTGCCGAACAGCCGGTCAGCACCAGGAGCGCCGTGGTGCCCACGGCACCGGCGGTCCAGCGGCGGCGAGTCCGACGTCCGGCGTCATTCTGTGCTCTCACAGACGGCCTTCCTCTTCATCTCGTGTGCGAGGGGCGTCCCCGCTCCCCCGGCGATTCGGCGACTTCTCGCAGCGTCCTCGCAGGGAGCACGGGTATGCCCTGATGATTCAGAGCCAGTCTAAGCCGAAACACGCGGATTCTCCGCACCGTGACACGTGCCGATCGTGTCTGGGAGTCGGGTCCGAGCATCCTGGGCGCGGTGCCCGGGCACGACGACGGCGGGCCGGCCGAGGCCGACCCGCCGGTTCGCGGTCCGAGGCGCTCCGGGCGCCCGCAGATCAGTGGAAGGAGTCGCCGCAGGCGCACGAGCCGCCCGCGTTGGGGTTGTCGATCGTGAAGCCCTGCTTCGAGATGGTGTCCTCGAAGTCGATGGTCGCGCCCATGAGGTAGGGCACGCTCATCTTGTCGACGATCACCTCGACCCCGTCGTAGTCACGGACGGTGTCGCCGTCGAGGACGCGCTCGTCGAAGTAGAGCTGGTAGATCAGGCCCGAGCAGCCGCCCGGCTGCACGGCGACGCGCAGCCGCAGGTCCGTGCGGCCCTCCTGCTCGAGCAGCGAGCGCACCTTGCCGGCCGCCACGTCGGTCAGCTCGACCTCGTGCGGGGGCAGGCCCTCGGCGTCCTGGGTCGCGCCGATCTCGACGCCGGTCTCCTCTGCGGACAGAGCCATCGTGACCTCCTCAGATCATGGGGCGCGGACGGGGCCGTCACGCGCGTGTGGTCTCCCGGGCAACACTAGCCGCCCACGGGGCATTCCCGGCCCGCCGCACCGACGGGCCGGGCGGCGCTCACGCCGAGAGCCGCGCGAGCCAGAGCGCCTCGGCCACGACGGCCCGCTTGAAGTCGTCGATGTGCAGCGACTCGTTGGCCGAGTGCGCCCGCGTGTCCGGGTCCTCCACGCCCGTGATGAGGAGGGTGGCCTCCGGGAAGACCTCGGCGAGGTCCGCGGTGAACGGGATGGAGCCGCCCATGCCGATCGCCCGGGGCTCGACGCCCCAGGCGTCCTCCAGGGCGGCCATCATCGCGGCCGCGGCGGGGGCCGAGGTGTCCGTCGTGAACGGCTGACCGAACTCCCCCGCGGTGACCGTGATCTCCGCGCCGAGCACCGCCGCGGACTGCGCCTCCAGGTGGGTGCGCAGCGCCTCGAAGGCCTCCGCGGGCTCCATGCCGGGGCCCAGGCGCAGCGAGAACTTCGCGCGCGCCGCGGGCTGGATCGTGTTCGAGGACTCCGCGACCGAGGGCGCGTCGATCCCGATGATGCTCAGCGCGGGAGCGTTCCACAGCCGGTCCGCGACCGGGCCGCGGCCGGCCAGGGTCACCCCGTCCAGCACGCCCGCGTCCGCACGGAAGACGTCCTCGGGGTAGTCCAGGCCCGCGGTCTGCCGCGGCTCGAGGCCGGGCACGGCGACCGCGCCGTCCGCGTCGTGGAGCGTGGCGATCAGCCGCGAGAGCAGGACGACGGCGTCCAGGACCGGCCCGCCGAACATGCCGGAGTGCACGGCGTGGTCGAGCACCCGGACGGTCACCGTGCCGTCCACCAGCCCGCGCAGGGAGGTGGTCAGCGCGGGCTCCCCCACGGCCCAGTTGGACGAGTCCGCGACCACGATCGCGTCGGCGTCGAGGCGCGCCCGGTGCTTCTCCAGGAAGGTGCGGAAGGTGGGCGAGCCGGCCTCCTCCTCGCCCTCGATGAAGACGCGGACGCCGACGCCGGCGTCGGGCAGGACGTCCCGCAGGGCGGCGAGGGCGGCGAGGTGGACCATGATGCCGGCCTTGTCGTCGGCGGCGCCGCGGCCGTACAGCCGCCCGCCGCGCTCGGTGGCCACGAGCGGCGGGGTGTCCCAGAGGTCCTCGTCCCCGATCGGCTGCACGTCATGATGGGCATACAACAAGACAGTGGGCTTGTCAGAGGCGCCGGGCTTCTCGCCGATCACCGCCGGCCCGCCGGGCCGGCCGTCGTCGCGGGTCTCGGTCACGATCTCCACATGCTGCAGGCCCGCCTCGCGCAGCAGGCCCGCGACGGCCTCGGCGGACCGCTCGAGCTGGGTGCGGTCCGCGGAGTCCCAGGCGATGCCCGGGATCGCCACGAGGTCGGTGAGGGTCTGGAGGGTCGTCGGGAAACGGGCCTCGACGGCCTCACGGACGGCGGAGACGAGGGCCGCGTCCTGCGGCGCACGGGAGGTGATGTCAGTCATGACGGCCAGCGTAGACGGCGGCCGGGCCGAGGGCCGCGCCTCCGGGCGGGCCGGACGCGCCCCACCACTAGACTGGACGGGTGTTCAAGCGAGACAAGACCCCCGAGACCGCGCCCGCCCCCTCGACTCACGGCTCCTCGGCCGCTCCCGCCGAGGGCGCCGCCGTGGCCGAGGCCGGGCCGCGCGACCGCTCGCAGGGCAAGAAGGGCCCGACTCCGCGGCGCCGCGACCAGGAGGCCGCGCGCCGTCGCACCCTGGTCCCCGAGGATCGCAAGGCGGCCCGCAAGGCCGAGCGTCAGGCGATGGCCCAGGAGCGGATGCGCCAGCGCGCCGCGCTGGAGACCGGGGACGAGCGCGGCCTCCCGGCGCGCGACAAGGGACCGCAGAAGCGCTGGGTCCGTGACTACGTGGACGCACGCACCGGCATCGGCGAGTGGCTCATGCCCGTCGTCTTCGCCTACGTCCTGCTCATGTTCATCCCCGGCCGCGAGGCGCAGCTGATCCTGATGATCAGCCTGTACGTCCTCGTGGCCCTCGTGCTCATCGAGAGCTTCCTGGTCAGCCGGCACATCAAGAAGGGCCTCACGGAGCGCTTCGGCACGCCGGAGTCCGGGACCGGCTTCTACGGCATCATGCGGGCCCTGCAGTTCCGCCGCCTGCGTCTGCCCAAGCCCCAGGTCAAGCGGGGCGAGTACCCCGCCTGACACGACACCGCGCCACGGCCCGGACCCCGGTGGGTCCGGGCCGTCGCGTCCCCGGCGAGCAGACCGTCAGCCCCGCAGGGACCGGGCCAGCCCGGCGGTGATCCGGCCGGCCCAGAACGGGCCCTCGTAGAGGAACGCGGTGTAGCCCTGGACGAGGTCCGCGCCCGCGTCGAGCCGGGCCTGGACGTCGTCGGCGTCCGTCACCCCGCCCACGCTGACGACGGCGGTGCCCGTCGGCAGCGCCGCCCGCAGGACCTCCAGCACCCGCATCGACCGCTCCTGGAGCGGGGCGCCGGACAGGCCGCCCGCGCCCAGGGCGTCCACGTCGGCACGCGGGGTGCGCAGACCCTCCCGGGAGACGGTCGTGTTGGTCGCGATGACGCCGTCGAGCCCGAGGCGCTCGGCGAGCGCCCCGACGGCGCGCACGTCGTCGTCCGCCAGGTCCGGGGCGATCTTCACGGTCAGCGGCACGCGACGGTCCGGGACCGCACGGTCGGCCTCCTCGCGCACCGCCGTGAGGATCGGCTCCAGCGCGTCGATCTCCTGCAGCTGGCGCAGCCCCGGCGTGTTCGGCGAGGACACGTTGACCGTCAGGTAGTCGGCGTGGGGCGCGAGCAGGCGGGTCGAGGCCCGGTAGTCGTCCGCCGCGTCCTCGAGGGGGACCACCTTGGTCTTGCCGATGTTCACGCCCAGGACCGGCCGGGCCGGGCCGAAGCGGCGCTCCAGTGTCTGCCGGGTCCGCGCCAGGCGGGGGGCGACGGCCGCCGCGCCGTCGTTGTTGAAGCCCATGCGGTTGACCAGCGCCCGGTCGTCCACGAGACGGAACAGTCGCGGTTGCGGGTTGCCGGGCTGCGGCTGCGCCGTGATCGTGCCGACCTCGATGTGGCCGAACCCGAGGTCGGCCAGGGCGGCGGTCCCCCGGCCGTCCTTGTCGAACCCCGCGGCCAGGCCGAAGGGCGTCGGGAACCGCAGGCCCATGACCGTGCGCGCGAGCATCGGGTCCGGGCGGAAGGCGGCGCGCAGGGCGGCGGACGCCCCGGTGCGCTCGACCAGCCGGATCGCGTCGAAGCCCCGATGGTGCGCCTGCTCCGCGTCCATGCCGCCGAACACGGCACGGAAGAAGGGCGGGTACAGGCGAGGCGCGCGGGAGGTCAGGAGGCCGTCGACGGCGGACTTGGGATCAGGCAGCTGCATGCCCCCATCCTCGCACGGGCCTCCCGCCCGCCCGGGGTCCTCCTAGAGTGGTCGGATGGCCCGTGACCCGCTCCAGCCGCCGCCCCCGGACCCCTCCGCCCCGCACGGCGCACCCGCCGGCGGACCGACGGAGGAGGACACCCGCCCGTTCCTCGACGATCCGCCGGGCCTGGGCTGGGTCCCGGACGGGCTGCCGGGCTTCGAACGATGCACCCTCGGCCTCGACACCGATGAACAAGGACAGAACCTTGTCACAGTGGTGCGTCCGCGCACCGACGCCGCCCGTGACCCGGCCCGGCGGCCCATCCTCTCGGTGCACGGCTGGAGCGACTACTTCTACAACGCCCCGCTCGCCCACGCGTTCGAGGCCGCCGGCTACGCCTTCCACGCCGTCGACCTCCGCCACTACGGCCGCTCGCTGCGCACGGGACAGACGCCCGGCTGGACGGACGACCTGGCCCGCTACGACGCGGACCTCGAGGCCGCGTTCGAGACCATCGCCCAGGACCACCCGCTGCCGCCCATCCTCATGGGACACTCCACCGGCGGGCTGATCGCCGCGCTGTGGGCGGACCGGAATCCCGGCCGCCTCGCCGCGCTCGTGCTCAACAGCCCGTGGCTGGAGATGCAGGGCAGCGCGGGGGTGCGCCTGCTGGCGAAGTCCATCGTGGGGCCCGTCTCCGCCATGAAGCCCTACGCCATGCTCACGCTGCCGCGCATCGACCACTACTGGCGCACCCTCTCGGACCAGGCCGAGGGCGAATGGGACCTGCACCCGCTCTGGCGTCCCCCGCACGCGTTCGAGGTGCCGGCCGCCTGGCTGAGCGCGGTCCTCTCGGGGCACCGGGCCGTGGCCGGGCGGCTCGACGTCTCCGTGCCGATCCTCGTGCTCGTCTCCGCGCGCGGGCATCGGGGCACGTCCTACGCCGAGGCGATGCTGACCTCGGACATCGTCCTGGACCCCGACGCCATGGCCCGCCGCTCCCTGCGGCTCGGCGACCGGGTGACCGTCCACCGGCTCCCCGACGCGCTGCACGACGTGTTCGCCTCCCCCGCGTCGGTGCGCGAGGCGGCCGGTGCCGCGACGCTCACGTGGCTGGGGGCCTACGCGCCGCCGTCGGCGTCCGAGGCCGAGTCCGGCGCGCCGGACGACGGCGCCGGCTGAGGGGTGTCCACGGCGCCGCCGTAGCGGCGGTCCCGTCGGGCGTAGGTCTCGACGGCGGCCCACAGGGTCCGCCGGTCGACGTCCGGCCACAGCACGTCCAGGAACAGCAGCTCCGCGTAGGCGGACTGCCACAGCAGATAGTTGGACAGGCGCTGCTCCCCCGAGGTCCGCAGGAACAGGTCCACGTCCGGGACGACGTCGACGTCCTGACCCGTGCGGAAACCGCGGTCGAGGTAGCGGGTGATGACGTCCTCGCTGATCTCGCCCGGCCGCATCCGGCCGGCCCGGACCTCTTCGGCGATGGCCTGGACGCCGTCCAGGATCTCGGCCCGGCTGCCGTAGTTCACGCACATGTGCAGCGTGGTGCCGGTGTTGTGGCGCGTGAGCTCCTCGGCCTCCTGCAGCTCCCGGATCACGGGGGTCCAGAGGCGCGGGGCCCGCCCGTTCCACCGGATCCGCACGTTCCACGAGTGCAGGGTGTCCCGCTGCCGGCGCAGCACGTCCCGGGAGAAGCCCATGAGGAAGCGCACCTCCTCCGCCGAGCGCCGCCAGTTCTCCGTGGAGAACGCATACGCGGACACGTGGCCGATCCCCAGCTCCACCGCCCCGGCGACGACGTCCAGCAGCGCCGCCTCGCCGGCCCGATGGCCCTCGGTGCGGGGCAGGCCGCGCTGGTTGGCCCACCGTCCGTTGCCGTCCATCACGATCGCCACGTGCCGGGGCACGAAACGCGGGTCGATCCGCGGGGCGACCGCACCCGAGGGGTGCGGCGGCGGGGGCTGCGGGGCTCGGTCGGCGCTCATGGTCTCCTCTCGACGCGCGGGGCGGGGAGGCCGAGGTCCTGGTCCAGGACGGACAGGGACACCAGGCGCCGCTCGGCGTGGAACTGCAGGTACGCCGCCACGATACCGGCCGCCTCGCGGCGGGCGGGGGCCCCGGAGGCGTCCGCGGTGGCCCAGTCCCCCGCCGCGAGGGCCGAGAGCAGGTCGAAGGTCTCCGGGGCCGGGTGCGCGGCACCGGGTGGCCTGCACTCGGGGCAGACGGCCCCGCCGAGGCCCACGTGCAGTGCCGTGTGCGGGCCGGGGGCGCCGCAGCGGGCGCACCGGTCGAAGGTCGGGGCCCAGCCGGCCTGGGCGAGCGCGCGCAGCAGGAACGAGTGCAGGATCAGGCGCGGGTCGTGCGCGCCGCGGGCCAGCGCGGCCAGCGCGCCGTGGAACAGGCGGTACTGGGCGCGCCGGCCGTCGTCGTCGACCGCGGGGACCCGCTCGACGGCCTCGGCGAGGGCGCCGGCGACGGTGTAGGCGTCGTAGTCGGCGGCCAGCATCGTCGCGTACGGGTGCAGCAGCTGCGCCTGGCTCACGGTGTGCAGCTCCCCCCGGCCGCGTGCGAGCTGGAGCGTGGAGTGCATGAACGGCTCCACCACCGAGCCCAGCCGGGAGGAGGTCTTGCGCACCCCCTTGGCCACGGCCCGGACCAGGCCGTGCTCGGGGGTGAGCGCCTCGATGATGCGATCGGCCTCCCCCAGACGGTGGGTGCGCAGCACGATGGCCTCGGTGCGGAACGAGTTCGCCGCGTAGCCGCCGTGCCGCGCACCCCGCCGGGAGGAGCCGGAGCCGCTCACGCGCGCAGGGCGCGGTTCACCGCGGACACCACGGCCTTCAGCGAGGCGGTGGTGGTGTTGTGGTCCAGGCCGACGCCCCAGAGGACACGGTCGCCCACGGCCGCCTCCACGTAGGCGGCGGCCATGGCCGCGCCGCCCTCGGACAGTGCGTGCTCGGAGTAGTCGAGCACGCGGACGTCCACGCCCTCCTCGCCGAGGATGCGCAGGAACGCGTCGATCGGGCCGTTGCCCTGCGCCGTGCGGGTCTGCGTGACGCCGTCGACCTCGAGCTCGGCCTCCATCCGGAACGCGCCGTCCTCGCCGGAGGCCGAGGAGACCGAGCGGAGCCGGTAGCGGCCCCACTGCGCCTCCGCCGCGTCGGCGGGCAGGTACTCGTCCTGGAACACGCGCCACAGGTCGGCGCCGGAGACCTCGCCGCCCTGGGCGTCGGCCAGATCCTGGATGACGTGGGAGAACTCGATCTGCGCGCGGCGCGGCAGGTCCAGGTTGTGCTCGGACTTGAGCAGGTAGGCGACGCCGCCCTTGCCGGACTGCGAGTTCACGCGGATGACGGCCTCGTAGGAGCGGCCGATGTCCTTCGGGTCGATGGGCAGGTACGGCACGGCCCACGGGATGCCGTCCACGTCCGTGCCGGCCGCCTTCGCGTCGACCTCCATGGCCTCGAAGCCCTTCTTGATGGCGTCCTGGTGGGAGCCGGAGAAGGCCGTGAAGACGAGGTCGCCGCCCCACGGCGAGCGCTCGGGCACGGCCAGCTGGTTGCAGTACTCGACCGTGCGCTTGATGTGGTCCATGTCGGAGAAGTCGATCATGGGGTCGACGCCCTGCGAGTACAGGTTCATGCCCAGCGTCACCAGGTCGACGTTGCCGGTGCGCTCGCCGTTGCCGAACAGGCACCCCTCGATGCGGTCCGCCCCGGCCAGGTAGCCCAGCTCGGCGGCGGCCACGCCCGTGCCGCGGTCGTTGTGCGGGTGCAGGGAGAGGATGAGCGAGTCGCGGTGCTCCAGGTTGCGGTGCATCCACTCGATCGAGTCGGCGTACACGTTCGGGGTGGACATCTCCACCGTCGCCGGCAGGTTCAGGATCATCTTGCGGTCGGTGGAGGCCTCCAGGACCGTGGCCACCTCGTCCGAGATGCGCCGGGCGAACTCGAGCTCGGTGCCCGTGTAGGACTCGGGCGAGTACTCGTAGGTGATCTGCGTGCCCTTGAGCTGCTCCTCGAACTTCTTCACCAGGCGCGCGCCGGAGGTCGCGATGTCCACGATCCCGTCCTCGTCCTGCCGGAACACCACGCGGCGCTGCAGCACCGACGTCGAGTTGTACAGGTGCACGATGGCCCGGTCGGCGCCCTCGAGCGCCTCGAAGGTGCGCTCGATCAGGTGCTCACGGGACTGGGTGAGGACCTGGATGGTGACGTCGTCCGGGATGTGGTCGCCCTCGATGAGCTGACGGACGAAGTCGTAGTCGGTCTGCGAGGCGGACGGGAAGCCGACCTCGATCTCCTTGAAGCCCATGCCGACGAGCAGCTGGAACATGCGCAGCTTGCGCTCGGGGCCCATGGGGTCGATCAGGGCCTGGTTGCCGTCGCGCAGGTCCACGGCGCACCACAGCGGCGCCTTCTCGATGACCTTGTCCGGCCAGGTGCGGTCCGGCAGGGCGACCTCGATCTGGTCCTGGAACGGGACGTACTTGTGGAACTTCATCCCCGACGACTTCTGCAGGTGGGCGCTCATGCGTGTTCTCCCTCGACGTGCGCGCGGCGGGCGCGCGAAAGGTGGGTGGTCGGTGGCCGGACCGGGAGGTCAGGGGCTCCGCACGGGGTGTCCGGTCCGGTGGGAGGCGTCCTGCCTCCGCATGCGCTCAGGCGGCGTGGATCACGGCCTGGCACGGGGACCCCGTGCGGCCGGGAAGTAGCAGGCGGGCCGTGGCCGGCGCTGTCGTCGCGAGGCGGAGGGACATGCCCCCGACCCTAGCACCGAGGTGGGCCGGGCCACAGGAGGCCGTCCCCGTGTGACGCACGACGACGGCGGCCCGCTCCGGCGCGTGCGCGCCCGGGCCGGGGCCTCCGGCTCAGAAGCCGAGTCGGCCGAGCTGTTTGGGGTCGCGCTGCCACTCCTTGGCGACCTTGACCCGCAGGTCCAGGTGCACCTTGGTGCCGAGCATGCGCTCGATGCCCGCCCGCGCCTGCGCGCCGATCTCACGCAGCCGGGAGCCGCCCTTGCCGATGATGATGCCCTTCTGGCTGTCCCGCTCGACGAAGACGTTCGCCCACACGTCCATGAGGGGCCGATCCGCGGGGCGGTCCTCGCGCAGGGACATCTCCTCGACCACCACGGCCACCGAGTGCGGCAGCTCGTCGCGCACGCCCTCCAGGGCCGCCTCCCGGATGAGCTCGGCGACCATGACCGCCTCCGGCTCGTCCGTGAGCTCGCCGTCGGGGTACAGGGGCGGCCCGGCCGGCAGCAGGCCCGCGAAGACGCCCAGGACGTCGTCGACCTGGCGGCCGGCCACCGCCGAGACCGGCACGACGGCCGCGAAGCCCTCCCCGCCGTTCTCCGGCCCGAGGACCTCGTCGCCCAGCGCGGTCACGGCCACGAGCTGCGCCATGAGCTGCTCCGGGCCCACCTTGTCCGTCTTGGTGACCACGGCGACCACCGGGGTGCGGTGCAGGTACGAGAGCTGCTGGGCGATGAACCGGTCGCCGGGGCCGATCGCCTCGTCGGCCGGCAGGCACATGCCCACGGCGTCGACCTCGTTGAGCGTCTCCGCCACGAGGTCGTTGAGGCGCTCGCCGAGCAGGGTGCGGGGCCGGTGCAGGCCCGGGGTGTCCACGAGCACGAGCTGGAAGTCCTCGCGGTGGACGATCCCGCGGATGGTGTGGCGCGTGGTCTGCGGCTTGGAGGAGGTGATCGCCACCTTCTCCCCCACCAGCGCGTTGGTGAGCGTGGACTTGCCGGCGTTCGGCCGGCCCACGAGCGAGACGAAGCCGGAACGGAAGCCGTCCGCGGCGCGGGCCGGATCGACGAGATCGGTCATGGGGTCATCCTTGTCAGGCGGGGCGTGGGGTGGGGCGGCCGGCTCAGGCCACGGGGTCGGCGGGTGCGGCGCCGTGGGCCTGCTCCTCGCGCCGGCGCAGCCGCACCGGGCGGTCGGGGGTCTCGGAGACGCGCAGGCGCGCGACCCGGTTGCGGCGGGGCTCGAGGGTGTCCGCGACGAGCTCGATCCCCTGGACCACGACGCGCGAGCCCTGGATCGGGACGCGGCCGAGCTCCTTGGCGAGGAGGCCGCCGACCGTGTCGACGTCGTCGTCCTCGTCCTCCTCCGGCAGCTCGAACTCCTCCCGGAAGTCGTGGATGCCCATGCGCGCGTCGACGGAGTAGACGCCGGGCGCGACGAACTCCACCTCGGGGCGGTCCGGGTGGTCGTCCTCGTCGTAGATCTCGCCGACGATCTCCTCGATGAGGTCCTCGAGCGTCACGAGCCCCGCCGTGCCGCCGTACTCGTCCACCACCACGGCCACGTGGGTGGACTCGCGCTGCAGCTCCTGCAGGAGGGTCGCCACGGACTTCGACTCGGGGACGAAGCGGACGTCGCGCATGACCTCGGTGACGGGGGTGTCGGTCGCAGCGCCGTCGTGGTGCAGGGCGCGGGTGACGTCCTTGAGGTGCAGCATGCCCCGGATGTCGTCGGCGTCCTCGCCGATCACCGGGATGCGGGAGTTGCCGGAGCGCAGGAACAGGGCCATGGCCTGCCCGAGCGTGTGGTCGGCGTCGATCGTGACGACGTCGGTGCGCGGCACCATGACGGAGCGGACGATGGTGTCGTTCATGGAGAACACCGACTGGATCAGCTCCGCCTCGGAGTCGGCGAGCACGTCCGCGTCGTGGGCGCGGGCGACGAACTCGCGCAGGTGGCGCTCCTGGAAGTCGTCCTCGTCCTCCGGCTCGACCTCGCGACGGCGCCGGTCCCGGTCCAGTCGGGCGGCGAGCGGGCCCAGGGCCCGGCGGAGCACCCACACGAGCCCGCCCAGGCGGCGGGCGACGGCGGCCTCGTTGCGGGAGCCGATCGGCCGCGGGCTCCAGACGCCCAGCAGGGCGGCCACGCCCACGAGCACGACCGCGGCGATCGCCACGGCGAGCCACGTGTCGTCCACCACCGCGTCGGCGGCCGCGGTCAGGCAGACGGCGGACAGGGCCTCGGCCACGAAGCGCCAGACCCGCAGGGCCCCGAGGTGGCTCTCCCGCTCGCGGGCGATCTCCAGGACCTTGGAGCCGGGCTGCTCGCGGACGATGTCCTCCGCGTCCCGCCGGGAGAGGTAGGAGAACGCGGACTCGGCCAGGGACAGCGTCCAGGTCAGGCCGAGGAAGACCAGGAAGAGGGCGAAGAGGACGGCGGGTGTCAGCATGGGCGGTGCCGTCAATCCTCGACGGTGGGGGCCGGGGCGGGCCGGCCGAGGACCTCGGAGACGAGCCGATCCTGGAGCGTGAACATCTCCTCGCGCTCGGCGTCCTCGACGTGGTCGTACCCGAGCAGGTGGAGCATGCCGTGGGTGAGCAGCAGGAGCAGCTCGTCGTCACGGGAGTGCCCGCCGCGCGCCGCCTGCTCGGCGGCGACCTCGGGGCAGAGCACGACGTCGCCCAGCACGCCCTCGGCCGGCGCCTCGGGCGAGCCGGGGGTCAGCTCGTCCATGGGCAGGCTCATCACGTCGGTGGGCCCGGGCAGGTCCATCCACTCCTCGTGCAGCTCGGCCATGCGTGCGGCGTCCACGACGGTCACGGCCGTCTCGGCGCGCTCGTGGACGTGCAGGCGCGCGTACACGTGCCGGGCCATGCGCAGCAGCGCGTCCTCGGGGACCTCGATCCCCGACTCGTTCAGGATCTCAACGGCCACGGCGGGCCCCTCCTCGCTTCTGGGACCGCTCCGCGGGGCCGCGGGCGGCGTCGTAGGCGTCCACGATGGCGCTCACCAGCGAGTGCCGGACCACGTCCGAGGAGTCGAAGCGGACCATCTCCAGTCCCTCGATCCCCTCGAGCACCTCGACGGCTTGGGCCAGGCCGGACTGGGTGCCGCGCGGCAGGTCCACCTGCGAGGTGTCGCCCGTGACGACCATGCGCGCACCGAAGCCGAGGCGGGTCAGGAACATCTTCATCTGCTCGCCGGTGGTGTTCTGGGCCTCGTCGAGGATCACGAACGCGTCGTTCAGGGTGCGGCCGCGCATGTACGCCAGCGGGGCGACCTCGATGGTCCCGGCCTCCATCAGCCGCGGGATCGACTCGGGCTCGATCATGTCGTGCAGCGCGTCGTACAGGGGGCGCAGGTACGGGTCGATCTTCTCGGAGAGCCCGCCGGGCAGGAAGCCGAGCCGCTCGCCGGCCTCGACGGCCGGGCGGGTGAGGATGATCCGGTTGACCTCCTTGGCCTGCAGCGCCTGCACCGCCTTGGCCATCGCCAGGTAGGTCTTGCCGGTGCCGGCCGGGCCGATGCCGAAGACGACGGTGGAGCGGTCGATCGCCTCCACGTAGTCCTGCTGGTGCAGGGTCTTCGCGCGGATGCGGCGGCCCCGGCCCGAGAGGATCGAGTCCAGGTGCAGCTGACCCGCGCCGCGCCCGGTGGCGGCGTCGCGGACGTGGTGGACCACCTGGCCCATCACCTCGGGGGTGACGGCCTGGTCGCGGCGGGCGATCGAGCGCAGGTCCTCGACGACGCGCCGCACCGTGGCCACCTCGGCCACCGGCCCGGCCAGGTCCAGCCGCTGGTCGCGGACCGTGACGTCCACGGTGGGGAACACGCCGCCGAGGATCCGCAGCAGGGCGTCCTGCGGTCCGAGCGTGCGGACCATGAGGTCGGCGGACTCGAACGCCACCCCCTCGTGCGCGGTGGCGGGCGGGGTCGGGGTCGTGGGGGGCACGGTCACGATGGGGCGGATCACCTCGGGGTCGCGGGGGCGGGACATCCCGACCAGTCTAGGCGTCGGCGCGCCGTCCTGCCGGGGCTCACCAGCGGCCGAGCCGGTGCTGGAGCACGGCGAGGGCGGCGGGGCCGGCCGTGGAGGCGCGCAGCACGTGCGGGCCGAGCCGCACCGGCACGGCCCCCGCGGCCACGCAGGCCTCGAGCTCGGCCGGGCCGATCCCGCCCTCGGGGCCCACGACGACGGCGATCTCGGCGGCCGCGGAGAGTCGCTCCGCGGGCACCGCGGACACCCCGTGCTCCGCGTCCTCGTGCAGCACGAGGACGAGCCGGCCGCCGTCGTCGTCCCGGACCAGCCCGGCGACCGCCGTCCCGGAGACGTGGTCCCGGACCGCGGGCACCCGGGCGCGACGCGCCTGCTTGGCGGCCGCGCGGGCCGTGTCCGCCCACTTCTGGCGGGCCTTGGCGGCCTTGGGGCCCTTCCAGCGGACGATCGAGCGCTCCGCCTCCCAGGGCACCACGGCGTCCACGCCGAGCTCGACGGCGGCCTGGACCGCCATGAGGTCCCGGTCGCCCTTGGCGAGGGCCTGGACGAGCACGAGCGCCGGGGTGGGCGCCGGCTCCTCCGCCACCGCGTCCAGCCGCACGGACACCGCGTCCGGGGCGGCCGCGAGCACGGTGCCGTGGCCGAGCGTGCCCGACCCGTCGGCCAGGAGCACGGCCTCCCCGGGGGCCAGGCGCATGGCCGCGGCGGCGTGCCGGGCCTCGGCGCCGTCGAAGACGACCTCCGCGCCCGCGCTCGCGCCGGCCAGGGCGCCCGGCTCGAGGTGGAACAGGGGGGCGGTCACAGGTTCCTCAGGTTCTCCCGCAGCCGGGCGAACATGCCCTTGGCCTGGGGTGCGCCGTGCACGACCTCCTCGCCGCGCACCTCGGCCAGGCGCTCCAGGAGCTGGCGCTGCTCGTCGTCCAGGTCGGTGGGCGTGGTGACCACCACGTCCACCTTGAGGTCGCCACGGCCCTGCCCGCGCAGGCGGCCGACGCCCAGGCCGTGGAGGACCTCGACGTGGCCGGACTGCACGCCCGGGTCCAGGCTGACGGACTGCTTGCCGTCCAGGGTGTCCAGCGTGACGGTGGTGCCCAGGGCCGCGGCGGCCATGGGGACGGTCACGGTGGTGGCCAGGTGGTCGCCCTCGCGGCGGAAGGTCTCGTCCGGGCGGACCGCGATCTCCACGTAGAGGTCGCCGTTCGGGCCGCCGCCCGGGCCGGCCTCGCCGCGGCCGGCGAGGTGGATGCGGGTGCCGTCGTCCACGCCCGCGGGGATGCGCAGGGTCAGCGGCGTCCGGGTGCGGACGCGGCCCTGCCCGTCGCACTCGTGGCAGGGCGTCGGGATGACGGTGCCGAACCCCTGGCAGGCGGGGCAGGCCTCGGTGGCCATGACGGTGCCCAGCAGCGACCGCACGGGGCGCTGGATCATGCCGTGGCCGTGGCAGGTCTGGCAGGTCTCCGGCTGGGTGCCGGGCTCGCAGCACGAGCCCTCGCACCGATCGCAGCGCACGGCCGTGTCCAGCTCGATCGTCTGCTCGCCGCCGAAGACGGCGTCGCGCAGGTCGATCCGCGCGGTCACCAGGGCGTCCTGGCCGCGGCGGGCGCGGCTGGCGGGGCCGCCGCGGCCGCCCTGGCCGGCGGCGTTCATGAAGGTCTCGAAGATGTCGGCGAAGCCCCCGAAGCCGCCCGCCCCGCCGAAGCCGCCCGGGAAGCCGGCCTGGCCGTTCTCATTGCCCGTCGTGTCGTAGGCCCGACGCCGGCCCTCGTCCGAGAGCACCTCGTAGGCGTGGGAGATGCGCTTGAACTGCTCGGCCGCCTCCGGGTCGGGGTTGACGTCCGGGTGGTGGGTGCGCGCGAGCTTGCGGTAGGCGCGGCGGATCTCCTCGGTGCTGGCGTCACGGCTGACGCCGAGCGTCTCGTAGTGGTCGGTCACGGTGGGGATTCCTCTCGGGGAGAGCGGGACGTGGGGCGATGCGGGACGGGGCCCGCCAGGACGCGCGGAGGCGCGTCAGGTGGTCAGGATGCGGGAGAGATAGCGGGCGATCGCCCGGACGGCGGCCATGGTGCCCGGGTAGTCCATCCGGGTCGGACCGATGACGCCGACCTTCGCCACGGCGCCGGGGCCGTAGGCGGCCGCGACCACCGAGGTGTCCGCGAGCGATCCGGCGTTCTCGGAGCCGATCCGCACGGACACCCCGTGGGCGTCCTGCTCCATCTCCGTGAGCAGGCGCAGCAGCACCACCTGCTCCTCGAGCGCCTCCAGGATCGGCCCGATGGACGCGCCGAAGTCCCCCGGGGAGCGGGCCAGGTTGGCGGTGCCGGCCAGGACGATGCGGTCCTGCCGGCCGGCCTCGAGCAGGTCGTGGACGGCCGCGGCCACGAGGGCGGCGGACTGCCGGTGCTCCGGGCGGACCCGGGTGACGACGTCGTCCACCACGGTGGCCGCCTGCACCGGACCGAGCCCCAGCAGGGCGTCCAGCAGGAGGCCGCGGAGCACGGACAGCTCCGCCTCGTCGACCGGACGGTCCAGCACGGCGTGCCGCTGGTCCACCCGCCCCGTGGACAGGATGAGGACCACGAGCACGCGCGTGGGCGCGAGGGAGACCAGTTCGAGGTGGCGGATCGTGGAGCCGTCCTCGTGGGGGAACTGCGCGACGGCGACCTGCTGGGTCAGCTGGGCCAGGAGGCGCACCGTGGACTCCATCATGTGCTCGGTGTCCGTCTCCGGGTCCAGCAGGGTCCGCACGGCCCGGCGCTCGGCCGGGGACAGCGGCTTCACCTCGGAGAGGCGGTCGACGAACACGCGGTAGCCCTTGTCCGTGGGGACGCGCCCGGCGGAGGTGTGCGGGGCCACGATGAGGCCCTCCTCCTCGAGCGCAGCCATGTCGTTGCGCACGGTCGCGGAGGACACGCCCAGGGCGTGCCGTTCCACGAGCGCCTTGGAGCCCACGGGCTCGCGCAGCGCCACGTAGTCCTCCACGATCGCCTGGAGCACCTGCAGGCGGCGGGGCTGCTCCGACATCTCGGTCCTCCTCTGGTCCGTCGGGATCCGGGGCGACCCCGGAGGTGCCCCTGGCTGGCACTCCGGCGGGTCAAGTGCCAATGCTACCGTCCGACCCGGGGGACGACCCGACCGGCCCGCACGGCTTCGCTCACGGTGATCGCCCGCCCCCGTTGCTACCGTGCTCTCCCATGGACTGGAGCAGCTGGGGCCCCGCGGGCCACGACGACCTGACGCGCCGCCCCGCCCGGACCGTCCCCGATGTGCCCGCCACCCCCGGCACGGTGGTCGAGGACGTGGCCTCCGGGTTCACCGGGGCCGTGATCGGCATCGAGCGCTCCGGCGGCGTGCACGTGGTGGTCCTGGAGGACCGCCGCGGCGTGCGCCGCGGCTTCCCCCTCGGCGGCGGCTTCTGGATCGACGGCGAGCCCGTGACCCTGGTCCCCCCGACCGCCGCGGCCCCGGCGGCGCCGGCCCGCACCGCCTCCGGCTCGCGACGGGTCGAGGGGGCGCGGGCCCGCACCGCCCGCGCCTCTCGCATCTGGGTGGAGGGCGTGCACGACGCCGAGCTGGTGGAGAAGGTGTGGGGCGAGGACCTGCGCCTCGAGGGCATCGTCGTGGAGCCCCTGCACGGCGTGGACGACCTCGCCGGGGCGATCCGTGCGTTCGCCCCCGGTCCGCGGCGCCGGCTCGGGATCCTCGTGGACCATCTCGTCACCGGGTCCAAGGAGGAGCGCCTCGCGGCCGAGGCCATGCGCGTGCCGGGGGCCGCGGGCAACGTGCTCATCCTCGGTCACCCCTACGTGGACGTCTGGCAGGTCATCAAGCCCTCCGTCCTCGGCATCCCCGCGTGGCCCGTCGTGCCGAAGGGGCAGGACTGGAAGACGGGGATCCTGCGGGGACTGGGCTGGCCGCACGGGAGCAAGGAGGCCACGGGGCTGGGGTGGAAGCGGCTGCTCTCCCACGTCACCACGTACGCGGACCTCGAGCCGTCCCTGCTGGGCCGCGTGGAGGAGCTCATCGACTTCCTCACCGCCGCACCCGAGCACTGATCTCGGCGCGGCCCCCGCCCGCCCGCGCTATGCTGGCCCATGCCCTGCGCCCGGTCCCCGGCGCGCGGGTCCCGCGATCCAGGAGGAGCCCCTCGTGAACACCCGCGCGCAGCCCGACGCCGGCCGCACCGGCCACGGCCCGCCCGCCTGGCTCGTCTCGGCCGGCGGCCGCGGCGCCCCGCTCACGGCGAAGCAGGACCGTGACCGCGCGGCGCTGGCCCACCTCAGTCTGGCGTTCGGCGTGCTCGGCCCGCTGGTCGTGTGGCTGCTCTACCGCGACCGCGGCCCGTTCACCTCGCAGGAGTCGCGGGAGGCCCTGAACTTCTCCGGGCCGCCCACGCTCATCACGCTCCTGTTCTTCTTCCTGTCCCTGCTGCCGGTGGTCGGCCCGATCTTCGCGATCCTCGGCGCGCTCACGTGGGCCGCCATGGCGGTCTACGGCGTGATGGGCGCCTCGCACGTGTCCAAGGGCCGTCCGTTCCGGTACCCGTTCAACCTGCGCATCCTGCGCTGACCCGGGGTCGGCCGGTCAGAAGCCGGCCAGCGCCCGGACGATCGCGTCGTTGCGCAGCCGCCCCTCGAGCGTCGGGATGATGCGCCCGTCGACGGCGGCGCGCCCGTCCAGCAGGCCCGCGGCGATGAGTTCGGCGATCGCCCCGCGGATCCGCGCGGCCTCCCCCGGCGTCTCCGAGACGAGCTCCGCGGTCGGGAGCCCGCCCACCGTGCGCACCGCGAGCATGATGCGCTCGAGGCGCCGCGCGTCGGCGTCGGGCCGCTCGCGGCCGACGGCGGGGGTGACCCCCGTGGCCAGCCGCTGCGCGTAGGCGGCGGGGTGCTTGGCGTTCCAGAACCGGACGCCGGCGAGGTGCGAGTGCGCGCCCGGGCCGATCCCCCACCAGTCCTGGTCCTCCCAGTACGCCACGTTGTGCCGCGCGCGGTGGACCCCGGACCCCTGCGGGTCCCGCGCCCAGTTGGACACCTCGTACCACCGGTAGCCGGCCGCGGAGAGCAACTCGTCCCCCAGCTGGTACATGTCCGCCTGGGTGTCGTCGTCGACCGGCACGTGCTCTCCGCGCGCGATCTGCGCGGCGAGCTTGGTGCCCGGCTCCACGATCAGCGAGTAGGCCGAGATGTGGTCCGGGGCGCAGTCGATGGCCGCGCGCACCGAGGTCTCCCATTCCGCCAGGGTCTCCCCCGGCGCCCCGCTGATCAGGTCCACCGAGGTCTGCAGGCCCACCTCCCTGGCCCAGGAGACCACCTTGGGGACGTTGGCCGGGGTGTGGGTGCGATCCAGCACGGCCAGCACCCGCGGCACCGCGGACTGCATCCCGAAGGAGACGCGCGTGAACCCCGCCTCCTTCAGCAGGGCGAGGTCCTCGCGGGTCACCGAATCCGGGTTGGCCTCGGTGGTGACCTCCGCGCCGTCGACGATGCCGAAGCGCTCGATCCCGGCGCGCAGGATCCGCGCCAGGTCCTCGGCCGGCAGACGGGTCGGGGTGCCCCCGCCGAAGAACACCGTGCTCAGCGGGCGGGCCGGCAGGCCGGAGCGGGTGAGGACGCCGGCGGCCAGGTCCAGCTCGCGGATCGCGTCCTCGGCGTAGCTGAGCCGGTTCACGCCGTCGCCGAAGTCCTCGGCGGCGTAGGTGTTGAAGTCGCAGTACCCGCAGCGCACCGAGCAGTACGGCACGTGCACGTAGAGGCTCAGGCTGCGCCGCTCGGCGCCGTCGAGCACAGAGGCCGGCAGCAGGCCGTCGGACGGGGCCGGATCCCCCGTGGGCTGGGCCGGGCTCACTTCTTCGGCTTGTCCTTGGTCTGCTCCCCGGAGGACAGGGCGGCGATGAACGCCTCCTGGGGGACCTCCACGCGCCCGACCATCTTCATCCGCTTCTTGCCCTCCTTCTGCTTCTCCAGCAGCTTGCGCTTGCGGGAGATGTCCCCGCCGTAGCACTTGGACAGCACGTCCTTGCGGATGGCCCGGATGTTCTCCCGGGCGATGATCCGCGAACCGATGGCCGCCTGGATGGGCACCTCGAACTGCTGGCGCGGGATCAGCTCCCGCAGCTTCGCGGCCATCGCCGTGCCGTAGGAGTAGGCGTTGTCCCGGTGGGTCACCGCGGAGAAGGCGTCCACCCGCTCCCCCTGCAGCAGGATGTCCACCTTGACCAGGTCGGCCTCCTGGGTCCCGTCCAGCTTCCAGTCCAGGGAGGCGTAGCCGCGGGTGCGGGACTTCAGCTGGTCGAAGAAGTCGAAGACGATCTCCGCCAGCGGCATCCGGTAGCGCAGCTCCACGCGGTCCTGGGAGAGGTAGTCCATCCCGCCCATCTGCCCGCGCCGGGACTGGCACAGCTCCATAACCGCGCCGATGAACTCGCTGGGCACGATGATCGTGCAGGCCACCATCGGCTCCTCGATCACCGCGATCTTGCCCTCGGGGAACTCGGAGGGATTGGTCACCCGCATCGAGGTGCCGTCCTCGGCGACGACGTCGTAGATGACGTTCGGCGCGGTGGAGATCAGGTCCAGGTCGAACTCCCGCTCCAGGCGCTCGCGCACGATCTCCAGGTGCAGCAGCCCCAGGAAGCCGCAGCGGAAGCCGAAGCCCAGGGCCGCGGAGGTCTCCGGTTCGTAGACCAGGGCGGCGTCGTTGAGCTTGAGCTTGTCCAGGGCGTCGCGCAGGACGGGGTAGTCCGAGCCGTCGATGGGGAACAGCCCGGAGAAGACCATGGGCTTGGGGTCCTCGTAGCCGCCGAGGTTCTGCTCGGCCGGCTTCTTCGCGTCCGTGACGGTGTCCCCGACGCGGGACTGGCGCACGTCCTTCACGCCGGTGATCAGGTACCCGACCTCCCCGACGCCGAGGCCCTCGGTGGGCTTGGGCTCCGGGGAGATCACCCCGATCTCCAGCAGCTCGTGCTCGGCGCCGGTGGACATCATCTGGATCTTCTGGCGCGGGGTGAGCCGCCCGTCCACGACGCGCACGTAGGTGACCACGCCCCGGTAGGAGTCGTAGACGGAGTCGAAGATCATGGCCCGCGGCGCGGCGTCGGGCCGACCCTGGGGGGCGGGCAGGTCGCGCACGATCCGGTCCAGCAGCTCCGGCACGCCCTCGCCGGTCTTGCCGGAGACCTTCAGCACGTCCTCCGGCTCCACCCCGATGAGGTTGGCCAGCTCCTCGGCGTACTTCTCCGGCTGGGCGGCCGGCAGGTCGATCTTGTTGAGCACCGGGATGATCGTGAGGTCGTTCTCCATCGCCAGGTACAGGTTGGCGAGCGTCTGCGCCTCGATGCCCTGCGCGGCGTCGACGAGCAGGACGGCGCCCTCGCACGCGGCGAGCGACCGGCTCACCTCGGCCCTGAAGAAGCTCGGCCAGGACGTCAGCCAGTTCGAGGGGCTCAAGCCCTGCTCGACCAATGTCGGCACCTATCCCAACGGGCAGGTGCCGCCGAGCGCGCTCTGCCCGCTCATCGGCGGCAACGGTGAGGCGGCCCGCCCCGGCGCCGCGGCGGCCTTCAACGCGATGAGCAAGGCGTACGCCAAGGAGACCGGGCACCTGCTCTGCGTCACCGACGGCTACCGCTCGTACGCCGAGCAGGTGCTGGTCAAGGCGCAGCGCGGCGGGTGGGCGGCCACGCCCGGTCGCAGCAACCACGGTTTCGGCGTCGCCGTCGACCTGTGCGGCGGCGTGGAGGACTTCGGACACCCCGCCCACCTGTGGATGAAGCAGAACGCCGCGCTGTACGGCTGGTACCACCCCGCCTGGGCTGAGCCGAACGGCGCTCTCCCGGAGCCTTGGCACTGGGAGTACGCGGGGTGAGCGGTCCGGCCGCGAGCGAGGCCCGGGTCGGGCCGGTCTCCCCCATCGCGACAGAGGCGCCGGGCGCGCCGGCGCGCCGCTGGCGACGGTCGTGGTACTGGTACGACTGGGCCAACTCGGCGTTCGTCACCACGACCGGCACCGTGCTCTTCGGCCCCTACCTCACGGCTGTCGCGACGGAGGATGCCTGTCCGGGGCTCGCTGAGGACGCGACGTGCGGCACCGACCTCCGGGTCCTCGGGGTCCCGGTCGACCCCGGCTCGGTCGCCGCGTACACGGTGACCGTCGCGACGATCGTCTCGGCGATCCTCCTCGTGTTCGTCGGCGCGCTGGCCGACCGCTCCCCCCGCCCGGCGCGGCTCCTCGGCGGCTTCGCCTGGACCGGAGCCCTCGCCGCGGCGCTCATGGTGCTCGTCACCGGGAGCGCCTGGGAGCTCGGCGCCATCCTGATGATCGTCGCGACCGTCGCGCTCGGAGCATCCCTCGTCGTCTACGACGCCCTGCTCTGCCGGATCGCCCATCCGGACGACCGGGACGCGGTGTCCTCTCGCGGCTGGGCCCTCGGCTACCTCGGCGGTGGGCTGCTCCTCGTGGCGAACCTCGCGCTGGTCTCCCTCACCCCCTTCGGCC
>ERZ1023267.156-NODE-156-length-28441-cov-8.628725_pt1 | contig 28441 bp, 28 predicted proteins | sample MGYA00520905_ERZ1023267 | MGnify/ENA primary metagenome ERZ1023267 (study PRJEB32759, sample SAMN07749868) | skin metagenome | biome: transportation; feature: city; material: polyester macromolecule | host: Homo sapiens | place: Hong Kong:ISLAND line | collected...
TCATGGTCGCCGACCGGGTCCGCGTGACCTCCCGCAAGGCAGGCGCCGAGGAGGCCTTCGCCTGGGAGTCCGACGGGCGCGGCGGCTACACCCTGGAGCCGGCCGAGCGGTCCGAACCCGGCACCGACATCGTGCTCCACCTGAAGGAGGATGCGGGCGAGTATCTCGAGAGCTACCGGCTCGAGCATCTCGTGCGCAAATGGGCCGACTTCATCACCGTGCCCGTCGCCATCGTGGCAGAGGGCAAGGAGGAGGCGGCCAACCAGGGCACCGCCCTGTGGCGCAAGCCGAAATCCGAGATCACCCCCGAGCGCTACACCGAGTTCTACCGCCAGACCGGCATGAACTTCGACGAGCCCTGGGCGACCCTGCACTGGCGCGCAGAAGGGGCGCTGGAATTCTCCGCGCTGCTGTTCGTGCCCGGCATGAAGCCGTTCCAGGCGGTGGAGGGCGAGCGCGCCAGCAAGGTGCGCCTGCACGTCCGTCGCATGTTCATCACCGACGAGGCGGAGCTCCTCCCCTCCTGGCTGCGCTTCGTGCAGGGCGTGGTCGACACCGAGGACCTGCCCCTCAACGTCTCCCGCGAGATGCTGCAGGCGACCCCGGTGCTCACCAAGATCCGCCGCGCTGTCACCGGCCGCGTCCTCTCCGAGCTCACCACCCGGGCCAAGGACGCCGAGGGCTACCGCCCGTTCTGGGAGAATTTCGGCCCCGTCCTCAAGGAGGGCATCTACGAGGATCACGAGCGGCGGCCCGAGCCCGAACCACGCCGCGCCGGTGTACGAGTTCTTTGGGTCGGCCTGGTCGATCACCGACTCCACCAGCAGCCAGAGCAGGAGCGCGGCGCCGATCAGCGGCCCGACGCCGACGAGCAGGAAGCCGATCGACGACGGCGGCGCCGCGCGTCAGCGTCGCGTGGAGGCACAGGCCCTGGCCGGCCCGCCGGCCGCGGGTGAGGACACGGATGACGCGGTGGCCCCGTTGCGCGCGGTCGTGCTGGACGCCGCCGCCCGCACCCGCGCGTCGCTGGACGGCCGCACCGGCTGAGCGGCCGCTCCCCCGGCGAGGTGGCGGCCCTGCCGCGTCTCCATGCTTCCCCCGGCCCGTCCGGCGCGTCTACGGTCGCACCATGCGAGCACTCACATGGCAGGGAAAGCGCAACGTCGCCGTCGAGGACGTCCCGGATCCGCGGATCCAGGAGCCGACGGACGCGATCATCGAGGTCACCTCGACCGGCATCTGCGGGTCGGACCTGCATCTGTACGAGGTCCTGGGGCCGTTCATGGACGCGGGGGACGTGATCGGTCACGAGCCGATGGGCATCGTCCGCGAGGTCGGGTCCGAGGTCACCCACATCCGGCCCGGTGACCGGGTGGTCGTGCCCTTCACCATCTCCTGCGGCCGGTGCTGGATGTGTCAGCGCGGGCTGCAGTCCCAGTGCGAGACCACCCAGGTGCGGGAGCAGGGCTCCGGCGCCGCACTCTTCGGCTACTCCCGGCTCTACGGCTCCGTCCCCGGCGGGCAGGCCGAGCTGCTGCGCGTGCCCCACGCGGACTACGGCCCCGTGAAGGTGCCGCACACCGGCCCGGATGAGCAGTGGCTGTTCCTCTCGGACGTCGTCCCCACCGCCTGGCAGGGGGTCCAGTACGCGAACGTCCCCGACGGCGGCACGCTCGCGGTGCTCGGCCTCGGCCCCATCGGTCAGCTGGCGGCGCGCATCGGCGTGCACCTGGGGTACCGGGTGATCGGCGTCGACCCGGTCCCCGAGCGCCGCGCGATGGCGGCCCGGCACGGCATCGAGGTCCTGGACGCCGACGGCGGCGAGGCCGAGGTGCTCCGCGAGCGCACCGGCGGCCGCGGCCCCGACGCGGTCCTGGACGCGGTCGGCATGGAGGCGCACGCCTCCCCGGCGGGGCATGCGGCCCACACCGCCGTGGGCCTGCTGCCCGACGCGCTCGGCCGGGCGGCCATGAAGACCGCCGGCGTCGACCGCCTGAGCGCCCTCCACACCGCGATCGACGCGGTCCGGCGCGGCGGCACGGTGTCGCTCTCCGGGGTCTACGGCGGCATGAAGGACCCGATGCCGATGCTCACCCTGTTCGACAAGCAGGTCACCCTGACGATGGGCCAGTGCAACGTCCGTCGCTGGGTGGACGACCTGCTGCCCCTGCTCGACGACCCGTCCGACCCCCTCGGCGTGCTCGACCTGACCACGCACACCGCCCCGCTCGAGGACGCGCCCGCCCTCTATGAGACGTTCCAGAAGAAGGAGGACGGCTGCATCAAGGTGGTCCTGAAGCCGTGAGGATCGTCGTCCTGGGCGCGACGGGCAACGTCGGCACCGCTGTCCTGCACCGCCTCCAGGCCGCGGACGAGGTGAGCTCGATCGTGGGCGTGAGCCGGCGCGGCCCGGACCGGGCCGGAGCGCCCTACGACGGCGTCGAGTGGCACCGCCTGGACGTGGCGGAGCCCACGGCGGCGGGGCGGCTGCGCGAGATCGTGGCCGGCGCCGACGCCGTCGTCGACCTGGTGTGGGTGATCCGCCCCAACCGCGACCGCGACCACCTGCGCGCCGTCAACGTGGCCGGCAACGAGCGGGTGTTCCGGGCCGTGGCCGAGGCGGGCGTGCCCCACCTGGTCTACGCGTCCTCGGTGGGCGCGTACGGGCCCGGGCCGAAGGGCCGCGCCGTGGCCGAGTCCCATCCCACCACCGGGGTCCCCACCTCGCACTACGCCGCGCAGAAGGCCGAGGTCGAGTCGATCCTCGACCGCGTGCAGGCCGAGCACCCCGAGCTGCTCGTGACCCGGCTGCGCCCCGGGCTGATCTTCCAGTCCGCCGCCGGGCCCGAGATCAAGGACTACTTCCTGGGCGACCTCGTCCCCGCCCGGCTGGTCGCCCGCCTGCGCACTCCGGTGCTCCCGTTCCCGCGGGGCCTGCGATTCCAGGCGCTCACGGCCCAGGACGTGGCGGACGCGTACTGGCGCGTGATCGCCCACCGGGCGGGCGGGGCCTTCAATGTGGCCGCCGACCCCGTGCTGGACGCGCACACCATGGGCACCGTCCTCGGGGCGCGCCGCATCCTGGAGCTGCCCGTGGGCCTGTTCCGAGCGGCCGCGGCGCTGACCTACCGGGCACGGCTGCAGCCCACCGACCCGGGGTGGGTGGACATGGCCGCGGCAGCGCCCATCATGGACACCACGGCCCTGCGCGCCGCGACCGGCTGGTCCGAGACCACCGACGCCCGGGAGGCGGTCCGCCTCGTGCTCGACCATCTCGACGGCGCCGAAGGCCTCGGCAACGCCGGGCACCGCTCGCACTCGCCCACGGAATGAGGACGATGACCCTCACCCGCCGGGCTGCCCTGACGGGCCTGCTCGGGGGCGCCGCCCTCGGGTTCACCGCCTGCACCTCCTCCGGCTATCCCGCCGACCCGGACGGCACCCTGGACCGCGTCACGGGCGGGGTGCTGCGCGCCGGCGTCGTGCACCACCCGCCCCACGTGGACGCCTCGGGCGCCGAGCCCGTCGGCCCCGAGCCCGACCTGATCCGCGGCTTCGCGGCGGCGCACGACGCACGCGTCGAGTGGACCGTGGCCGGGGAGGAGGCGCTCATGACCGCGCTGGAGAAGGGCGACATGGACCTGGTGGCCGGCGGCCTGACCTCGGCGTCCCCGTGGACGTCGCACGCGAGCATCACCCGCGACTACGCCGAGGCGCAGGGTCCGGACGGCGAGCCGGTGAAGCTCGTGATGGCCGTGCCCCTGGGTGAGAATCAGATGCTCACGGCCCTCGAGGCGTACTTCGACCAGCGCGCAGCGGAGGAGGCCCGATGACGCGGCGGGACACCCGGGAGACGGGGCCGAGCGGGCGCCGGTTCGGCGCCACGGAGCTGCCCCCGGAGATCGAGCGCGTGGTCCAGCAGGCCAAGCGGCTCGAATGGGCGACGCTGGGGGTGATCGTGGTCACGATCGTCCTCGTGGCGGTCGTGATGGGCTCCTCGCAGGCCATGCGGGCCGCGTGGATCGAGGACCTGCTCTCCCTGATCCCGCCGATCGCGTTCCTCGTCGCCCTGCGCGTGGCCCGCATGGCCCCGACGCGGGCCCGGCCCTACGGCTCTCACCGGTCCGTCGGGGTGGGGCACCTCGTGGCCGCCGTCGCCCTGTCCGTGATGGGCGTGGTCCTCGTCGGCGACTCCGTGCTGGGCCTGGTGACGGCGGAGCACCCGCCCATCGGCACGTTCGACCTGTTCGGGCACACCGTGTGGCAGGGCTGGTTCATGATGGCCGTGATGGCCCTGTCCGTGCCCGGGCCCATGATCCTCGGCCACAAGAAGCTCAAGCTGGCCGAGCAGCTCCACGACCGCGTGCTGTACGCGGACGCGGACATGAACAAGGCGGACTGGCAGACGGGCGTGGCGACCATCGTCGGCGTGGCCGGCATCGGCCTGGGCTGGTGGTGGGCGGACTCCGCTGCGGCGATCTTCGTGGGCGTGAGCATCGTGCTGGACGGCTGGAAGAACCTCAAGGAGGCCGTCACGAACCTGGCGGATCGCCGCGCCGCCACGATCGACGGCGCCCGGCCGCACCCGCTCATCGACCGTGCCGAGCGGGTCGCCTGGGCGGAGCCGTGGGTGCGCCATGCGGGCGCCCGCGTCCGGGACGAGGGCCACGTGTTCCACGTCGAGATGTTCGTGGTGCCGCACGAGGGGGCGGACGTGACGGTGGGCCGCTGCTGCGCGCTGCGGGACGCGATCGCCGCCCTGGACTGGAAGCTGCAGGACGTCGTCGTCGCCCCGGTGGACGAGCTGCCCGCCGAGGTGCACGGCGGTCGGTCCGGGGAGCATCAGACGGGCGAGGAGTAGCCCGGGCCTCAGCCGGCCAGGAACCGGCCCTCGAGGGTGGCGGAGGTGATGCGCTGGACCTCGCGCTGCTGGTCCGCGGCGTTCTCGCGCAGGGCGTGCATCTCGGCGGCGTCGACCGCCGGCAGGTGCGGAGCCAGCTGTTCGAGGACGTGCCACATCGCGGACTTGGCCTGGAGCATGCCCTGCAGCAGGTCCAGTTCGATCTGCGTCCAGCCGGAGCCGCGCGTGCGCAGCGCGTTCACGGGGTTGAGGCGTCCGCCGACCTCGGCCGCCGCGCCGGCGGCCCGGTCCACCAGCGGGGTGCGGAGACCCAGTTCGCCGATGAGCGCCTCGAGGCGGTCCTGGTCGTCCTGGACGGCGTCGCCGAGGCGGCGCAGCGCGGCCTCCTGCGGGGTGCCGGCCCAGGTCTGCTCGGCGGCGCGGAACGCCTTCACACCGGAGCGGGAGCCGAGCAGGTGCTGATTGAGGAAGTCCTCCAGCATCTGCTCGTCCACGGCGGCGGAGGTGGACTCGGGGCGGGGGTGCTCATGGCCGGTCATGGGCCCTGTCTACGGAACGCGTGGGCGTGGCGGCAAGAGGCCGGGCGCGCTCAGACGCTGACGACCTCGACCGGCTGTCCCGGGTCCGCGCCGAACCACGCGTCGGAGGGGGCGACGCCGTCGCGCACCAGGCGTGCGCCGAGCGCGGCGACCATCGCCCCGTTGTCGGTGCACAGGTTCACGGGCGGGACGGTCAGCTCGATGCCGGCGGAGCGGCACCGGTCGGCGAGCAGGGCGCGCAGGCGCGAGTTCGCCGCGACGCCGCCGCCGAGCATCAGGTGGGTGAGCCCGTGCTCGCGGCAGGCGCGGACGGCCTTGGCGGTGATCACGTCCGCGACGGCCTCCTGGAAGGAGGCGGCGATGTCCGCGCGCGGCACCTCGAGGCCGCGGGCCTCGAACTGCTCCACGGCGCGGGAGACGGCGGTCTTCAGCCCGGAGAAGGACCAGTCGTGCCGGTGCGGGCCGGGCTCCTCGGCGCTGCCGACGAACTTGCCCGCGGTGAGCCCGCGCGGGAAGCGGAAGGCCGTCGGGTCGCCCTGGGCGGCGAGCCGGTCGATCACGGGGCCCCCGGGGTAGCCCGCCCCGATGAGGCGGGCGACCTTGTCGTACGCCTCGCCGGCCGCGTCGTCGATGGTCGAGCCCAGCAGCTCGACCTCGGAGCTGATCCGGCCCACGCGCAGGATCTCGGTGTGCCCGCCGGAGACGAGCAGCGCGCCCAGGTCCGCGGGCAGGTCGTCCCACTGCGCGGGCCGCACGCCGTCCAGCATGCCGACGCCCACGTGCGCCACGAGGTGGTTGATGCCGTAGAGGGGCGTGCCGAGGGCCGTGGCCAGCGCCTTGGCCCCCGCGACCCCCACCATGAGGGCGCCCGCCAGACCCGGGCCGGAGGTGACGGCGATCGCGTCGAGGTCCGCGAGGGTGACGTCGGCGGTGTCCAGGGCGCGGCGGATCGTGGGCACGAGGGCCTCGAGGTGCGCGCGGGCGGCGATCTCCGGGATCACGCCGCCGAAGCGCACGTGCTCCTCCACGGAGGAGGCGACCTCGTGGGCCAGCAGGGCGGTGCCGCGGACGACGCCGACGCCGGTCTCGTCGCAGGAGGACTCGATGCCGAGCACGAGGGGGGCTGCGGTGGCGGTGGGCATGGGCTCCAGTCTAGTGAGCGGCCCGGTCACAGGGCCTTGCGCATGATCACGGCGTCCTCGCCGCCCGGGTAGTAGCGGCGACGCACGTGCAGCTCCTCGAATCCGTGGCGCGCGTAGAGTCGCCGGGCGACGGCGTTGGAGGCCCGGACCTCGAGCATGAGCGAGCTCGCGCCGCGCGCCGCGGCCTCCGCGGCCATCCAGCGCAGCTGGGCCGCCCCGATCCCCCGCCCCTGCGCCGCCGCGACCGTGCCCACGGTCTGCACGTCGGCGACGTCGCCGACCACCATGATCCCGCCGTAGCCGACGATCTCGCCGGGGGCGGGGCCGTCGTCGTCCGCGGCGCCGGGCGCGGCCACGTCGCGGACGACCACGCGGTAGTCCCGGGTGGGCGGGCGGCCGTGCGCGTCCCGTCCGCCGGCGGGGCCGGTCTGGGCGAGCTCCTCCTCGTAGAAGTGCGCGGGCCAGGCGTCGAGCGGGAAGAGCGTGGCCTCGTGGGCGAGCACCTCGGGGATGTCCCACACGGTCATGGGGCGCAGCAGGTACCCGGGCGGCAGCCCGTGCCCGTCCTCGGCGGGGCGCCCGTCACCGGTCGGGGCCGGCTCGGCCGGACTCACGCGCCCGCCCGCTTGCGGGGGCCGGGGACCTTGGCGTCGGACTCGCGCAGGTAGAGCGGCTCGGCGGGCACGAGGCCGCGGCCGCGCCGCAGGGCGAGCTCGGCCACCTGCCCCACCCCGACGGCGGACGGCGTGGCCGTCTCCCAGTCCGGCACCGCGCGCAGCGCCTCGGGGTAGAGCCCGGCCCCCGCGCCGTAGACGGGCAGCGGGGTGACCTCGTCCGCCGGCGAGACGAAGGGGCCGTGCAGCAGGGTCGGCTGCCCGCCGACCTGCGCGTAGTGGGCCCAGTAGACCTCGCGGCGGCGGGCGTCCGTGGCGACCACGAACTCCTCGATCCCGTGGCGGAAGGCGTCGACGCCGGCCGCGTGGGCGAGCGCGTCGAGGCTGCGGACCCCGTGCACGGGCACGTCCCACGCCAGGCCGAGGGCGGCCGCCGTCGCCAGGCCCGCGCGCAGTCCCGTGAAGGGTCCGGGGCCGACGCCGACCGCGAGCGCGTCCAGCGCGGTGCCGGTGACGCCGGCCTCGCCGAGCACGGTCTGCACCGCGGGGGCGAGCACCTCGGCGTGGGCGTGGGTGTCGTCCGTGGCCCAGCGCGCGAGCTCCTCACCGTCCCGCAGGACGGCGACGGAGGCGGCGGCGGAGGAGTCGATCGCGAGGAGCAGGGCCATGGCCGCCAGTCTACGGAAGCACGACGCCGGCCCAGCGCGGGCCGCGGCCGGTCACGACGGCCGAACGCAGCTCCTCGGCCTGGCCCCCGTCCTCGTCGGAGAAGTCGGTGACGATGCCGTCCTCGCCCTCCCCCGCCGAGGCCGCGGGGGCGTCCTCACCCCCGCGGGCCCGGACGATCTCGATGTCCAGCCACGAGGCGTCCGGGTCCTCGGGGAACCCGGCGAGGGACTCGGCCATGCCCCGGCCCCACTCGACGACGGTCACGGAGCGGTCCACGCTCGCGTCCAGGTCGAGGTCCGTGAGCTCCCCCGCCGAGCGCAGCCGGTACGCGTCCACGTGCACGAGGTCCGGGGTGCCCGCCGGGGCGTCGGCCGGGGCGGGGTGGACGCGGGAGAGGACGAACGTCGGCGAGACCACGCCGGAGGCCACGCCGAATCCGCTGGCCAGCCCCTGGGTGAAGGTCGTCTTGCCCGCGCCGAGGTCGCCCGTGAGGATCAGCACGTCGCCGGCGCGGAGCACCCCGGCGAGGGCGCGGCCGAACGCCCGGGTGCCGTCGGCGCCCTCGAGCGGGACCGTCGCCGTCAGCACGGGCTCGGGCAGGGTCGGGCCGGGGGCGGGGAACTCGTGGTCGCTCATGGGCGGGCCTCCTGGGTCGACGTGGGGTCCACGTGCTGCCGGTCCACGCGGCCTCCGATGCGGGTCACCAGCTCGTAGTTGATCGTCCCGGCGGCCGCGGCCCACTCCTCCACCGGAATGCCGGAGGCCGGTCCGAACAGCTCGACGGCGTCGCCGGGCGCGTCCGCGGCGTCCGGGCCGAGGTCCACCACGAACTGGTCCATCGCGATGCGGCCCACCACGGGGACGGTCCGGCCGCCGACGTGGACGCGCGTGCCCTCGACGACGCGCGGGACGCCGTCGGCGTAGCCGACGGGCACGAGCCCGAGGGTGGTGGGCTCCGCCGTGACGTGGCGGAACCCGTAGGACACGCCCTGCCCGGCGGGGACGGCCTTGACGTTGGCCAGGACGGTGACGAGGGACATGGCCGGGCGCAGCCCGAGCTCGGCGGCGGTGACGTCCGCGAACGGGGAGAGCCCGTACAGGCCCAGGCCGACGCGCACCATGTCCAGGTGCGTGTCCGGCCGGGCGAGGGTGGCGGGCGTGTTGGCCAGGTGGCGCAGCAGCGGGTGGCCGAGCGTCTCGGCGGCCTCGGCGGCCATCCGTTCGAACCGCAGCAGCTGCGCCGTGGTCTCGGCGGCCCGGTCCGGCTCGTCCGCCACGCCGAGGTGGGAGAACACGCCCTCCACCCGCACGAGGCCCGCGGCCTCGAGCTCGGCGGCACGCGCGACGAAGGCGGGCCACCGCTCGGGCGTGCAGCCGTGGCGGCCCAGGCCGGTGTCCGCCTTCAGGTGCAGGACGGCGCGGGCCTCGGGTCCGGCCCCGCCGCGGGCCCGCAGCCCGCGGACGGCGTCGGCGACGGCGTCGAGGTCCCAGCCCGAGACGCCGAGGGTCACCTCCGCCTCCACCGCGGCGGCGAAGTCCGTGGCCCCGGTGTGCAGCCACGCGAGCACGGGCAGGCGCACCCCCGCCGCGCGCAGGGCCAGGGCCTCGCGCACGTGGGCCACCCCGAGCCGGTCCGCGCCGGCGGCCGCGGCGGCGCGGGCGACGGCCACCGCGCCGTGGCCGTAGGCGTCGGCCTTGACGACGGCGGTCAGCAGCGGCCGGCTGCCGTCGGGGCGGCGGATCCGCTCCTGCAGCACGCCCACGTTGTGCCGGACGGCCGCCAGGTCGATGCGTGCGGCGCGCTCGGTGTCCGCCGGGTTGACGTCGGCGCGGCTCATCGGACGGCCTCCGGCTCGGCGTCGTCCGGCCACCACAGGCGCGCGACGCGCGCGCCCAGCGCGGTCGGCAGCGTGGCCGTGGTGATCCGCCCGGCGCGGGCCTGGTCGGCCCCGGCCTGGGCGTGCAGCCAGGCGGCGGCGGCCGCGAGCCGGGCCGTGGGCGCCGGGCCGGGATCCTCCCCGGCCCGGCGCGCCCGCGAGCGCCGCGCCACGTCCGCGGCCAGGACGGCACCGATCGCCCCGGAGAGCACGTCGCCGGTGCCGCCCATCGCGAGGTCGGGCCCGCCGCCGGTCACGACCCACGCCTCGCCGTCCGGGGCGACCACGAGGGTGCGCGGGCCCTTGAGCAGGACGGTGGCCCCGTGCGCAGCGGTCCACGCCCGCAGCGCCGCGAGCGGGTCGGCGGCGTCGGCGCCGTCCGCGGGGACGCGCTCGCGCAGCCGGGACCACTCCCCGGCGTGCGGCGTCAGGACCACGGGCGTGCCGGCCGCGCGCAGCGACCGCAGCTCGGCGGCGGTGACCAGGTCCAGGGCCGAGGCGTCGGCGACCAGGGCCGCCTCCGGCCGCTCCTCGAGCGCGGCGAGGACGCCGGCCCAGCGCCGCCGCGCGTCGTGCTCGGTGTCCAGGCCGGGGCCGGCCACCCAGGCGTCCGCGCGCGACGGCTCGGGCCCCTCCGCCGAGACCAGCGCCTCGGGGTGGGCGGCGAGCACCAGGTCCCGGGTGGTCTGCGGGCCGGCGTGGTGCACCATGCCCGCGCCCGTCTGCAGCGCGCCCGCGCTCGCGAGCACGGCGGCCCCCGGGTAGCGCTCCGATCCGGCGACGACGGCCACCACGCCGCGCGTGTACTTGTGGGCCTCGGCCGCGGGGGCCGGGTGGGCGGTCCGTGCGGCGGCCTCGTCCATCACGCCCAGCCGCGCGGCCGGCGACGTCGGCAGGTGCGGTCCCAGCCCGATGTCCACCACGTGCACGGTGCCCGCGCGCGCCGCCCCCTCCCCGAGGACGAGACCGGACTTGAGGGCGCCGAACGTCACGGTCGCGTCCGCGCGGAGGGCCTCCCCCCGCACCTCGCCGGTGTCCGCGTCCACGCCGGAGGGCACGTCGCACGCCAGCACGAGCGCCTCCGCCGGCAGCGCGCGCGCCGCGGCGGGCAGCTCATACTCGCCGGTGAAGCCCGTGCCGAGCACGCCGTCCACCACGAGCGCGGCCTCGGGCGGCACCGCGTCGGCGCGGCGTCCCCCGGCCGCTCGCAGCGCAGCCCAGCCCTCGGCGTGCCAGCGCGGGGCGCCGTCGTCGTCCCGGCGGACGGGCACGGCGACCGCGGCCACGCCCCGGCGGCGCAGGAAGGCGAGGGCGAACAGCGCGTCCCCGCCGTTGTTGCCGGGGCCGACGAGGGCGGCCACGGTCGCCCCGGCCACGGGGCCGCGCTCACGCAGCAGGGCGGCGGCGTGCTCGGCCAGGGCCCAGGCGGCGGCGCGCATCAGCTCCGGGCCGCGGCCGGCCGCGAGCAGGGGCTCCTCGGCCGTGCGCACGGCCGAGCCGGTCACGGCGATGCGGGTCAGGTCATCGGCGGTCATGCGGACTCCTCCTCGGCCGCGCGGCGTTCGGCGACCACGTAGGCGGTGGCGACGTCCCCGTCATGACTGAGGGAGAGGTGCCAGTGGGTGATGCCCAGGGCCTCGGCCTGGGCCTGGACGGTGCCGGTCAGGTGCACGGTGGGGCGGCCGTCGCCGTGGTCCGGGCGCGGGATCCAGCAGTGGTGCCACATCATCCCGGGCGGGGCGCCCATGGCCTTGGCGACCGCCTCCTTGGCGGCGAAGCGCGCGGCCAGCGAGCGCAGCGGCAGGTCCCGCTCGTCCTCGGTGAACAGGCGTGCGCGCAGCGCCGGCGTGCGCTCGAGCTGCGCCCGGAACCGCGGGACGTCCACCACGTCCACCCCCACGCCGACGATCACGCCGCCCCCGCCCGCCGGGCGCCCACGACGACGGCGCCGGCCTCGTCCCCGACGGGCTGCCCGCGCAGTCGCTTGGCCAGGTCGAGCGGCCACTGCAGCACGCCGGGCAGCTGCTGGTCGCAGCCCGGCGTGAGCATCGCCTTCCCGTAGGCCAGCACGCCGTAGACGCCGTGCTGCAGGCGGCCGAGCCGGTCGAAGCCGGCGTCGAACGCGTACAGGGACACACGGCCCTCCTCGGGGGTGAAGCACCGCTCCGCCAGCAGCCGCGCACGCTCCACGTGCTGGTGGAAGGTGAGCACGCCCAGGTGGTGCAGGCCGAGTTCGCGCATGCGGTCGGCCGCGTGGATGACCTCGCCCTGGGTGGTCACCGGATCGGGCGCGAAGCACTCGACGGTGACGCCGGCCAGCCGCGGGTCGCGCTCCTCCGGGCCGCCGCACAGCTTCTCGTGCCCGTCCGGCCCCAGGTACGCGGAGACGAAGAGCCGGTCGGTGACGCCGGACGCGGCGAGCTCGATCGCGGCGTCATAGACGCGGGGCTGGCTGTAGAGGACGAGGAGGGCGTCCACGCGCGGGGCGTCGTCCGGGTGCGGGTCCGTCACGGCGTGCGTGGCCCACCCCGCGCCGAAGGCCAGTGCCAGCGCCGCCAGGGTGGCCACGGTGGCGCAGAGGGCCCGCGCCCACCGCGGCAGGCCACGGCGGACGCGCCCCCGGTCGACCCGCTCGTTCATGCGCCCTCGGGCACCTGCCGCAGCACGACGGTGGAGCGGGCCGGGAGCTCAAGCACGTCCCCGGCACGCACGCGGGGGCGGGTGCCGTCCGGGGCGACGTGGGACGAGGTGTCCACGACGACCTCCCACTCGGCCGGGAACGTGGGCCCGGGCAGGGTGTACGGCACGGGCTCCCACCACGCGTTCATGAGGACGTAGAAGTCCCGGTAGGGCTCCTCCCCGTCCTCGTCCCCGCGGGGGAGCGTGTGCCCGTTGAGGTAGAAGCCGATCGACCGGGCCTCGGCGCCCCAGTCGTCCTCCGTCTTGGCGGTCGCGTCCGGCTCGAGCCACACGATGTCCGGCAGGGGCGCCTCGACGTCGCGGGCCGCGGGGCGACCGTCGAAGTGGTGGCGACGGCGGAACACCGCGTGGTCACGGCGCAGCGCGATCAGGTCGCGGGTGAACGCCACGAGCGAGTCGTCCATGGCGGACCAGTCGATCCACGAGATCTCGTTGTCCTGGCAGTAGACGTTGTTGTTGCCGCCCTGGGTGCGGCCCAGCTCGTCGCCGTGGCTGATCATGGGCACGCCCTGGCTGATCAGCAGGGTGGCCAGGAAGTTGCGGCGCTGGCGGGCGCGGAGCGTCACGACCTCGGGGTCGTCGGTCTCCCCCTCCACGCCGCAGTTCCACGAGCGGTTGTGCGCCTCGCCGTCGTTGTTGTCCTCGCCGTTGGCCTCGTTGTGCTTCTCGTTGTAGGAGACGAGGTCGCGCAGCGTGAAGCCGTCGTGGGCCGTGACGAAGTTCACGGACGCACCGGGGCCGCGCCCGTCCCCCTCATAGAGGTCGGCCGAGCCGGTCAGGCGGGTGGCGAACTCGCCGAGGGTGCCGGGCTCGCCGCGCCAGAAGTCGCGTACCGCGTCCCGGTACATGCCGTTCCACTCGGACCAGAGGCCGGGGAAGTTGCCCACCTGGTAGCCGCCCCAGCCCACGTCCCACGGCTCGGCGATGAGCTTGACGGTGCGCAGCACCGGGTCCTGGCGGACCACGTCGAAGAACCCGGAGAACATGTCCGGGCCCTGCTCCCCCTCCACCCGGGTGAGGGTGGTGGCCAGGTCGAACCGGAAGCCGTCCACGTGCATCTCGGTGACCCAGTAGCGCAGGGAGTCCATGACCAGCTGGAGGGCCTTGGGGCTGGAGAGGTCCACCGAGTTCCCGGTGCCCGTGTAGTCCATGTAGTGCCGCTCGTCGCCCTCGACGAGGTGGTAGTAGCCGGCGTTGTCCAGCCCGCGCAGGCTGAGCATGGGGCCCTTGTCGTTGCCCTCGGCCGTGTGGTTGTAGACCACGTCGAGGATCACCTCGAGACCGGCGGCATGCAGGTCCTTCACCATCTGCTTGAACTCGCGGACCTGGCCGCCCACCTCCGAGGAGGAGGCGTAGGCGGCGTGCGGGGCGAAGAAGCCGAGCGTGTTGTAGCCCCAGTAGTTGCTCAGCCCCTTCTCCTGCAGGGTGGCGTCGTTGACGAACTGGTGCACGGGCATCAGCTCGACGGCGGTCACCCCGAGCTCGGTCAGGTGGCGGACCACCTCCGGGTGGGCCATGCCCGCGTAGGTGCCGCGCAGCTCCTCGGGGACGGCGGGGTGCAGCTTGGTCATGCCCTTGACGTGGGTCTCGTAGATCACCGTGTCCGTGAGCTCGACGGCGGGTGGGGCGTCATCGCCCCAGTCGAAGTCCTCGGCGACGACGACGCCGAGCATGCTCGTGCCCAGGTTGTCCGAGGTGTCGATGCGGTCCGGCTCGTCGAAGTCGTACGAGTGGTGCTGCTGGCCCCACTCGTAGTCGCCGGTGAACGCCCGCGCGTACGGGTCCACGAGGATCTTGGCCGGGTTGTGCCACAGGCCGCGGGCGGGGTCCCAGGGGCCGTGCACGCGGTAGCCGTAGCGCTGCCCGTGCCCGATGCCCGCCACGTGGGCGTGCCATGTGGTGCCGTGCCGCTCCTCGAGAGGGATGCGCGTCTCCGTGCCGTCGTCGGCGACGAGGCACAGCTCGACCGCCTCCACCTCGCGGGAGACCGCGAGGGCGAAGTTGGTGCCGGTCTCGTCCACGGTGGCCCCGAGGGGGTACGGCTGGCCGATCTCCACTGTGTGCATGACTCTCCGGGGTCTCGTCGTGCGGCCCGCCGGGTGCGGCGGGCCTCCTCGGGGAGTCTACTGGCGCGGGCGGACACCGTCCCGGGACGTCGATCCGCTCAGACGAGTCGGGCGCCCCGGGCGGCCATGTCCGCCACGGCACGGCGCGAGGCGGCGGCACCGCCGCGGACCAGGCGGTCGCGGGAGGCCGGGGCGTCCGCGGCGTTGACCACGAATGCGGTGCGCATCAGCGCCAGTTCCTTCGAGAACACCTCGTCCCAGCCGTCCTGCCAGTAGGGCCGGCCGATGTAGGTGAACGCGAACGCACGCTCGCCGTCGCGGGAGCACAGGGCCAGGGAGACGGAGCCGAAGCCGGCGCCGTCATGGCCGACCAACACCTCGCCGGCGTGCTCCGGCGCGGGGTCCGCGACCAGGAACAGGCCGTAGCCGTAGCCGGCCTGGGCGGCCGGGCCGACGGGGGTGACCATGAGGTCCACGGTCTGCTGCGAGACCAGCTCGCCCCGCATGAGGGCCTGATAGAAGCGGGTGACGTCCGCGGCGGTGGTGTTCACCGCGGCGGCGGAGGCGAAGATCGACTGATCGATGGTCTCGAGGGCCTTGGCCTCGTGCGGACGCACGGCCGCGTCCTGCATCTCGGCGCCACGGACGAGGGTGCCGTGCTCGAGGCGGGTGCGGTGCATGCCGGCGGGGCGGAAGACGCGGTCCCGGATGAGCTCGGGCATCCGGCGGCCGGTGACGGCCTCGACCATCATCTCCACCACCACGTAGCCCGTGTTGGAGTAGCCGTAGTCGGTGCCGGGCTCGAACCACCAGTCGGCCTGCTTCGCCAGCTCGACGAGCTCACGCTGGCCGTAGGAGCGGGAGACGACGTCCGCGAGCTCGTCGAAGTCCAGCTCGAAGAGGGACTGGCCGCGCATGATCACCCAGATGGCGTCCGGCATGCCGGAGGTGTGGTTCAGGAGCATCGAGAGGGTGACCCGGTCCTCGACGTCGGGCCACAGGCCCGGGAGGACGTCACCGATCGTGGAGTCCAGGGACAGGGTGCCGCGCTCGACCTCCTGCAGGGCGACGGTGGCGACCATGCCCTTGGTGACCGAGGCGATCCGGGCCACCGAGTTCGCCCGCGCCGGGGCGTTCGCGTGCAGGCCGCGGGTGCCGGAGGCGGTGTCGAAGCGGCCGGCCGGGCCCACCACGGAGCAGACGGCGCCGACGGCGGGCCACTGCACGACGGCGTCGAGGGCGGCCTGGATCGCCCGCTCGTCCAGGCCACGGCCGGAGCGAGGGTTCGGACCCTGCGGGGCGGCGACTGCGGAGGAGGCGGCAGCGGAGGGCAGCGCGAGGCCGGCGAGACCGGCGGCCATGCCCTGGGCGAACTGGCGGCGGGTGGGGCGCATCGAGGCGTCCTTTCGGAGGATGTGACATCGATCACCCAGTCGGGTGTGGTCACACTCTAGCCCGCGACGCCGCTGCGACGGGGACCCGGGCGCGGGCCGCAGGAGCCCGGAAGACGGACGGCGCCCGTCCCCGGAGAGGGGGCGGGCGCCGTCGTCGCTCAGTCGGAGCGCGTCACTCGACGGTGACGGACTTGGCGAGGTTGCGCGGCTGGTCCACGTCGTAGCCCTTCGCCGTGGCGAGCTCGAGGGCGAAGATCTGCAGCGGGACCGTGGTCAGCAGCGGCATGAGCATCGGCTGGGTCTCGGGGACCTCGAAGACGACCTCGGCCTGGCCGCGCACGGCCGCGTCGCCGCGCTCGGCGACGGCGAAGGTGCGGGCGCCGCGGGCGCGGACCTCCTGGATGTTCGAGACCACCTTGGCGTGCAGCGAGTGACGGTCCAGGGGCGAGGGCATGACCACGAAGACCGGCTGGCCGTCGTCGATCAGGGCGATCGGGCCGTGCTTGAGCTCGCCCGCGGCGAAGCCCTCGGCGTGGATGTACGCGAGCTCCTTGAGCTTGAGCGCGCCCTCCATGGCCACCGGGTAGCCGACGTTGCGGCCGAGGAACAGGACGGAGGTGGCGTCGGCCATCGAGCGGGCGAGCTCCTTGACCTGGTCCTTGCCGGCGAGGATCTCCTCGATCTTGCCGGGGATCGCCCCGAGGTCCGCCAGGATGTCCTTGATCTGGCCGCTGAACAGCTTCTTGTTCAGCTGGGCCAGGTACAGGCCCAGCAGGTAGGCGGCGGTGATCTGCGCCAGGAACGCCTTGGTGGAGGCGACGGCGATCTCGGGGCCGGCGTGCGTGTAGAGCACGGCGTCCGACTCGCGCGGGATCGTGGAGCCGTTGGTGTTGCAGATGGACACGGTGCGGGCGCCCTGCTCCTTGGCGTAGCGGACCGCCATGAGGGTGTCCATGGTCTCGCCGGACTGGGAGATGGACACCACGAGGGTGTGCGGGTCGATGATCGGGTCGCGGTAGCGGAACTCGTGGGAGAGCTCCACCTCCACGGGGATCCGGCACCAGTGCTCGATGGCGTACTTGGCCACCGTGCCCGCGTAGGCGGACGTGCCGCACGCCAGGACGATGATCTTGTCGACGGCCTTGAGCTCCTCGGGGTCGATCCGCAGCTCGTCCAGCATCAGGGCGCCGGCGGCGTCCGTGCGGCCCAGCAGGGTGTCCTGCACGGCCTGGGGCTGGTCGTGGATCTCCTTCTCCATGAAGGTCTCGAAGCCGCCCTTCTCCGCGGCCGAGGCGTCCCAGTCCACGGTGAAGCGCTTGCCCTCGGCGGGGCCGCCCCGGAAGTCCGAGATCTCGACGGCGTCGGCCGTGATCGTCACGACCTGGTCCTGCTCGAGCTCGATGGCCTCGCGGGTGAAGTCGATGAAGCCGGAGACGTCCGAGCCGAGGAAGTTCTCCCCCTCGCCCAGGCCGACGACGAGCGGCGAGTTGCGGCGCGAGGCCACCACGCGGTCGGGGTGGTCCACGTGCACGGCCAGCAGGGTGAAGGCACCCTCGAGGCGCTGGGAGGCCAGCTGCATGGCGCGGGTCAGGTCCTGGCCGGCCGCGTGCCGGTAGACGTCGGCGAGGAGGTGGGCGGCCACCTCGGTGTCCGTCTCGGAGAGGAACTCGACGCCCTTGGCGAGCAGCTCCTCGCGCAGCTCGGCGTAGTTCTCGATGATGCCGTTGTGGATCAGCGCCAGGCGGCCCTCGTCCGCCACATGCGGGTGGGCGTTGCGGTCGGTGGGGCCGCCGTGGGTGGCCCACCGGGTGTGGCCGATGCCGACGAGGCCGGTGGGGATGGGGTGCTCGGCGAGCTCCTCGGCGAGGTTGGCGAGCTTGCCCGCCTTCTTCCGGTGGTACAGCTGACCGCCGTCCACCACGGCCACACCGGCGGAGTCGTATCCGCGGTATTCAAGACGGCGCAGGCCCTCCATCAGGACGTCGAGAGCGCCGTGCTCACGATCCGACTGGGGCTGGCCGATGTATCCGACGATTCCGCACATGCGCACGAGAATACCGGGCCGGACCCGACTTCGGCGCACGGCGGGCCGGGTCACTCCGTCCGGGACGAGAACCCCGCGGGGTTGGCCTCCTGCCAGGCCCAGAGGTCCCGCACCATCGCGGTCACATCGCGTCGGGCGTGCCAGCCCACCTCGGCGCCGATCGCGTCCACGGCGGCGCACGACTCGGCGATGTCCCCGGGCCGGCGCTCGACCACGCGGTAGGGGATGCGGCCGCCCGTGACCGCCTCGAAGGCGCGCACCATCTCGAACACGGTGACGCCCTCGCCCCGGCCGATGTTCCAGACCCGGGTCGTCGTACCGCCCCCGGCCGCCACCCGGGCCGCGAGCCATTCGAGCCCGGCCACGTGCGCCTCCGCGAGGTCCATCACGTGGATGAAGTCGCGCACGGCGCTGCCGTCGCGCGTGTCGAAGTCCGCGCCGAACACCCGCAGCTCGGGGTACGCGCCGGAGGCCACCCGCGCCACGAAGGGCATGAGGTTCGCCGGCACCCCGCTCGGGTCCTCGCCCAGCCGCCCGGAGGGATGCGCGCCGACCGGGTTGAAGTAGCGCAGCATCGCCAGCCCGCCGCCGTCGACCGTGGCGCAGACGTCGCGCAGCACCTGCTCCGCCATGAGCTTGGAGTGCCCGTAGGGCGAGACCGGGTCTGTGGCGGCGTCCTCGGCGACCGGCACCGGCGCGCGGTCGCCGTACACGGTCGCGGAGGAGGAGAACAGGACCGTGCGGGCGCCGGCCGCGAGCGCGGCCTCGGCGACGGCGGCCGTGCCGCCCACGTTCACGTCGTAGTAGGCGGCGGGGCGGGTCATCGACTCGGTGGGCGACTTCAGCCCGGCGAAGTGCACGAGTGCGGCCGGGCCGAAGTCCGCGAGCGCCCCGCGGTAGTCCTCGGGGCGGCGGATGTCGGCCACGTGCAGGCGCAGCCGCGACCCGCCCAGACGCGTTCCGGCGAGCTCGGCGACGCGCTCGAGCGACGTCGTCGTCGCCGTGACCAGGCTGTCCAGGACGAGGACGTCGTGGCCCGCCTCGAGCAGCGTGAGCACGGTGTGGGATCCGAGGTATCCGGCACCGCCGGTCACGAGAACGCGCATGGGCCGATCCTATCCGGGCCCTGTGACGTCACGCGGGGGCCCGCTCCGGGCGGGCCGCGGCCATAATGGATCGGGTGACCTACACCCCCCCGACCTCCGAGCTGCCCCTCGTGGGCCCCGAGGAGCCCGCGGACGCCGTGCCCGACGGCCACCAGCGCTCCCCCTTCGTGGAGCTGGACCGCCAGACCTGGGCCCGTCTCGCCTCGGAGATGGCGCAGCCCTTCGACCAGGCGGACGTGGAGCGTCTGCGCGGCCTCGGCGAGCATCTGTCCCTGCGCGAGGTTGCCGAGGTCTACCTTCCGCTCTCGCGCCTGCTGAGCATCAACGTGGAGGCCTCCGCGGCCCTGCGCAGCGCGACCAACGCGTTCCTCGGCGAGCGGACGGAGCGCACCCCGTACGTGATCGGGGTGGCCGGGTCGGTCGCCGTCGGCAAGTCGACGACGGCGCGCGTGCTCCAGGAGATGCTGCGCCGCTGGCCGACGACGCCGCGCGTCGAGCTGGTCACCACGGACGGCTTCCTGCACCCCAACGCGGTGCTGCACGAGCGCGGCATCATGTCCCGCAAGGGCTTCCCCGAGTCCTACGACCGCCGCGCGCTGCTGCGCTTCATGGCGGACGTCAAGTCCGGGGCGCAGGAGGTGCGCGCGCCCGTGTACTCGCACATCACCTACGACATCGTGCCGGGCGAGGAACAGGTGGTGCACCGTCCCGACGTGCTGATCGTGGAGGGACTCAACGTGCTGGCCCCGCCGCGCACCCGGGCCGACGGCACCGCCGGGCTCTCCGTCTCCGACTTCTTCGACTTCTCGGTGTACGTGGACGCGCGCGCGTCCTGGATCCGGTCCTGGTACATCGACCGGTTCATGGGTCTGCGCTCGGGGGCCTTCGCCGACCCGCGCAGCTACTTCCACCGGTACTCCTCCCTGTCGGACGCCGAGGCTCAGGCGACGGCCGAGTCCATCTGGGACTCCATCAACGGCCCGAACCTCGAGCAGAACGTGCGCCCGACCCGCGGGCGCGCCCGGCTGGTGCTCACGAAGAACGCGCAACACGAGGTGACCCGCGTGCTGCTGAGGAAGGTCTGATCCATGCGTCGCACCCTCCCTCTCGCCGCGCTGGCCGCGCTCGCGCTGCTCGTGGCCGGTTGCGGCACGCCCGCCGCGGGCCCGTCCTCGGCGACGCCGGCTTCCGGCTCCGCGAGCGCGGCCGCGTCGTCCCGCGCCGCCTCGAGCACGGCGCCGTCGTCGAGCACGCACGCCGACCCGGCCGCCCTCGACGTCGTCGTGAACAAGACCCGCCCCGTGGCCCCGCCCGACTGGGCGCCCTCGGATCTGGTGGCCGTGCCCGGCAGCGAGCTGCCCCTGCGGGCGGAGGCCGCGACGGCGGCCGGTGACCTGCTGGATGCCGCCGCGGCGGCGGGCCACCGCCTCACCACCCTGAGCGCCTACCGCTCGTACGACTACCAGGTCCGGACGTACGGCCACTGGGTCGACGAGCTGGGCCGCGCCGAGGCCGACCGCGTCTCGGCGCGTCCGGGGTACTCCGAGCACCAGACCGGCCTGGCCTGGGACGTGGGCGACGCCGCGACCCCCGCGTGTGACCTGGAAGCGTGCTTCGGCGACACCGCCGCGGGCCGTTGGGTGGCCGCGCACGCCGCCGAGTACGGGTTCGTCATCCGCTATCCCGCCGGGGCCGAGGACGTGACGGGCTTCGCCCACGAGCCCTGGCACCTGCGCTACGTCGGGTCCGCGGAGGCGGCCCGGGTCGAGGCGGCCGGCGGCGTCCTCGAGACCGCGTGGGGCCTGCCTCCGGCGCCGGACTACGCGGACTGAGACGCACGACTCGCTCGACCCTGTACCGCGCCGCCTTCGTCACACGTAGGATTCTCCCCATGCTCCAGGGATTCAAAGACTTCATCATGAAGGGCAACGTCCTCGACCTTGCCGTCGCCGTCATCATCGGCGCCGCCTTCGGCAAGATCGTGAACGCGCTCGTCGAGGCGGTCCTCATGCCGCTCATCGCCGCCGCCGTGGGCTCGCCGAACTTCGACTCGTTCGCCGTGCTGACGGTCAACGGCAACGACGTGAAGTTCGGCGTGCTGCTCACCGCCATCGTCAACTTCCTGCTCATCGCCGCGGCCGTGTACTTCGCCATCGTGATGCCGATGAACAAGATGATCGAGGCCCGCAACCGCCGCCTCGGCATCGACCCCGCCGAGGAGGAGGTGGCCGCCGACGTCGCCGTGCTCACCGAGATCCGCGACCTGCTCGCCGAGCGCCGCGGCGGCCCCACCTCCGGGACCACCGCCCTCTGATCTCCCCCTGTCCGACGCCGAAGGGCCCGGGACGACTCACGCGAGTCGCCCCGGGCCCTTCCTTCATGCCCTCGGCGGCACCGGGGCCGTGCCCTCAGGGCCGCGACGTCGTCCGGTCCGCGCTGGACCCGGCGTCCGGGGCGACCTCCGAGTCCTGCCGGTCCGGATCCAGGCACGGCAACCACTCCACGGGGGCGCTCTGCCGCGCACACACGGGCGCGTCCACGGCGAGGAACGCGGCCGACCACAGGACCGCCAGCCCCGCGAGCAGCCCCGCGAACAGGGTCCAGCGGCGGGGCCGGGGGGCCGCGTCCGACGTCATCGGTCCGGTCAGTCGTGCAGGCGCAGCTCGCGCTGCACGACGTCGGCCAGCACCTGGGCCTCCCGGCCGGCGGTCTCCTCGTCCGGGGCCTCGACCATGACGCGCACGACCGGCTCCGTGCCCGACGGGCGCAGCAGCACGCGGCCGGTCTCGCCGAGGCGGGCCTCCGCCTCGGCCACCGCCGCCTGGACGGCCTCGTCCTCGGCGGCGCGGGACTTGTCCACGCCGCGCACGTTCACGAGGACCTGGGGCAGCCGGTCCATCACCGCGGCCAGCTCGGAGAGCGGGGTGCCGGTCTCGGCGACGCGCGAGGCGAGCTGCAGGCCGGTGAGGACCCCGTCGCCGGTGGTGGCGTGGTCCGAGAAGATCACGTGGCCGGACTGCTCGCCGCCGAGCGAGTAGTCGCCGAGCTTCATGCCGGCCAGGACGTAGCGGTCGCCCACCTGGGTCTCGACGAGCTGGACGCCCTCCCGGCCCATGGCCAGCTTCAGGCCCAGGTTGGACATGACGGTCACGACCAGGGTGTCGTCGCGCAGGACGCCGCGGTCCTTGAGTGCCACGGCCATGACGCCCATGATCTGGTCGCCGTCGACGACCTCGCCGCGCTCGTCCACGGCGAGGCACCGGTCGGCGTCGCCGTCGTGCGCGATGCCGAGGTCCGCGCCGTGCTCGCGCACGGCCGCCTGGAGCTTCTCGAGGTGGGTGGAGCCGTAGCCGTCGTTGATGTTGAGCCCGTCCGGGGACGCGCCGATCACGACGACCTCCGCGCCGGCGGCGCGGAACGCCTCGGGCGAGCAGCCGGCGGCCGCGCCGTGTGCGCAGTCCAGGACGACCTTGAGCCCGTCCAGCCGGTGCGGGAGGGTCTGCAGGAGGTGGAGGACGTAGCGGTCCTCGGCGTCCGCGAAGACGCGCACGCGGCCCACGTCCGCGCCCTGGGGCCGCCGCGGCGTCACGCCCTCGAGGTGACGGATGATCTCGTCCTCCTGCGCGTCGGTCAGCTTCTCGCCGCCGCGCGCGAGGAACTTGATGCCGTTGTCCGGGGCCGGGTTGTGGGAGGCGGAGATCATCACGCCGAAGTCGGCGTCCAGGTCCCCCACGAGATAGGCGGCGGCGGGGGTCGGCAGCACACCCGCATCCCACACGTCCACGCCGGAGGACGCCAGGCCCGCCTGCACGGCGGCCGCGATGAACTCACCGCTGATGCGCGGGTCCCGGGCCACGACGGCGACCGGGCGTCGGCCGGCGTCGAAGGCCTCCGCGCCGAGGACGGGCGAGGCGGCCTGGGCCAGCTGGACGGACAACTCCACGGTGAGGGTCTCGTTGGCCAGGCCACGGACGCCATCGGTTCCGAACAATCTCGACATGATCAGTCAGTGTAGGGGCCGCCCCTGCGGCCTGCATCACGGGAGGGTCACGAAACGGGCCGGGGGGCGGTAGCATCGGACCGGTCGAGCCCCCGCGGCCGCGCGCCCGTCCGCTCACATCCGCCCGGGAGGCCCCGCCCCGAACCCGAAGGACCTCGATCCATGCCCGACGTGACCCCGCCCCCGCCCTCCCGTTCCTGGACGCGCCGCAGCGTGCTGGGCGGCACGGGCCTGGCGATCGCCGCCGGCGTGGCCGGCTGCGGGCGTGATGAGCAGGCCGAGCAGAGCTCGGAGGGCGACGAGCAGGCCACCCGCCTGCCCGCCCCGGACATCATCACCACCGCGCAGTGGGGCGCCATGCAGCCCAACTACTACCTGCAGACCCTGAACGAGCGCCCCTCCTACCTGGTGATCCACCACACCACCACGCCGAACGTCACGGACGGCTCCCGGGAGGCGGCGGAGAGCATCGCGCAGGTGGTCCAGAACGCGCACATGAGCCCCGCGAACGACTGGGGCGACACCGGGCAGCACTTCACCGTCTCCCGCGGCGGCTTCGCGATGGAGGGCCGCCACGGCTCCCGGCACGCGCTCGAGGGCGGACAGACGTTCATGCTCGGCGTCCACGCGCTCGGTTTCAACGCGTATGCGCTCGGCATCGAGTGCGAGGGGCTGTACATGCTGAACCCGCCGCCGCAGAGCCTCTACGCCGGCCTGGTGCCGCTCGTCGCCTACATCTGCCAGCAGTACGAGCTGCCGCCGTCCCGCATCATCGGCCACCGCGACGTCACCGCCACCAGCTGCTGCGGCGACGCGTTCTACGCCAAGCTGCCGATCCTGCGCGAGGACGTCCGCCTCTCCCTGGCCTCGGGCGAGTACCACGTCTCGGAGGGCTTCGGGGCGGACAACCTCTTCGACGACGCACACGTCACCCCGGAGTACGTGGAGGAGGAGCGCGGCTGAACCCGCCCCCGCTCCCCACGACGGCGCCCCTCACCGGACGGTGAGGGGCGCCGTCGTGTGCGGCCCGGTCAGCGCACGCGCGGGAACGATCCGCCGGAGACCTCGCCGTACTCGGCCAGCTCGTTGGCCGGGCCGCAGATCTGCGGGTCGGGGCGGTGGACGATGCGCTCGTCCTTGTCCGGGTAGGGCAGCGTGTGCAGCACATGGCGGATGGCCTCGAGGCGGGCGCGCTTCTCGTCGTTCGACTTCACGACGGTCCACGGGGCGTCGGCCGTGTGCGTGTAGAAGAACATGGCCTCCTTCGCGTTCGTGTAGTCGTCCCACTTGTCCAGGGAGGCCAGGTCGGTGGGCGAGAGCTTCCAGCGACGCACGGGGTCGGTCTCCCGCGCGGCGAAGCGGTTGAGCTGCTCACGCTGGGACACGGAGAACCAGAACTTGATGATGTGCACGCCGGAGTTGACGAGCATGCGCTCCAGCTCAGGGGTCTCGCGCATGAACTCGAGGTACTGCTGCGCCGTGCAGTAGCCCATGACGCGCTCGACGCCGGCCCGGTTGTACCAGGAGCGGTCGAACATCACGATCTCACCGCCGGAGGGCAGGTGCTGGATGTAGCGCTGGAAGTACCACTGCGAGGCCTCCTCCTCCGTGGGCTTCTCCAGGGCCACGGTCCGGGCGCCGCGGGGGTTGAGGTGCTCGTTGAAGCGCTTGATGGCGCCGCCCTTGCCGGCGGCGTCGCGGCCCTCGAAGATGATCAGGACCTTCTGGCCGGTCTCCTTGACCCAGAGCTGCATCTTCAGCAGCTCGATCTGCAGCTCACGCTTGCGTCGTTCGTAGCTCTTGCGGCTGAGCTTGGTCTTGTACGGGTAGCCCTCACGCCAGGCCTGCGGGTCCGGGGTGGGGGTCTTCTTCTCCCCGCCGAGCTTGCGGCCCAGCTCCCGGATCTCGTCCACCTCGGCGGCGTAGTCACGGGTCACGGCGAAGGGGGCCTGCGCGGCGTGCTCCGTGCCGTGCTCGCCACGGGTGCGGGGGTCGGGCGTAGGACTCGTGTTCTCGGCCACGGCGGCTCCTGAGGGTGTCTTCGACCGGACCGCGCACCGGACGGGCGAGCGGCCCGTCAGGGCGTCGTCGCCATGCGTCGTCGTATTGCCTCTGGGTCAGGTGCCGCCGGCCCACGGAGACGGCGGACGCCCCGCCCCGCTCGTGAGGAGCGGGACGGGGCGTCGGCGGGGGCACGGTGGGGACACCGTGCGGCGCAGGATCAGCGCTTCGAGAACTGCGAGGCCTTGCGGGCCTTCTTGAGGCCGGCCTTCTTGCGCTCGATGACGCGGGCGTCGCGGGTCAGGAAGCCGGCCTTCTTGAGCGCCGGGCGGTTGTGCTCGCGGTCGATCTCGTTGAGGGCGCGGGAGATGCCCAGGCGCAGCGCACCGGCCTGGCCGGAGGGGCCGCCGCCGTGGATGCGGGCGATCACGTCGTAGGCGCCGGTCAGCTCCAGCAGCGTGAAGGGGTCGGAGACCTCCTGCTGGTGCAGCTTGTTCGGGAAGTAGTTCTCCAGGGCGCGACCGTTGATGGTCCACTGGCCGGAGCCGGGGACGAGGCGCACGCGGGCCACGGCCTCCTTGCGGCGGCCGACGGCGGAGCCGGGCACGGTCAGGGCCGGGCGCTCGGAGGCGACGGGGGCCTCGGCGGTGGCGGTGGACTCAGAGGTGTAGCTCGTCAGCTCCACGTCGTCGTTCTCGTTGATGCTCATGGTTCTCCTCAGGGAAGGTCTGCGTCAGTGGCCCGCCGGGGTCACTGGGCGACCTGGCCGATCTCGAAGGTCTGGGGCTGCTGGGCGGTGTGCGGGTGCTCGGCGCCCTTGTACACCTTCAGCTTGGAGAGCTGCTGGGCGGCCAGCGAGTTCTTCGGGAGCATGCCCTTGACGGCCTTCTCCACGGCGCGGACCGGGTTGGTCTCGAGCAGCTCGGCGTAGGACTGCGACTTCAGGCCGCCCGGGTAGCCCGAGTGGCGGTAGGCGCGCTTCTTCTCGAGCTTGGCGCCGGTGAGGGCGACCTTCTCGGCGTTCACGATGATGACGTAGTCGCCCATGTCCATGTGGGGGGCGAACGTCGGCTTGTGCTTGCCGCGCAGGAGGGTGGCGGTGTGGGAGGCCAGGCGGCCGAGGACGACGTCGGTGGCATCGATGATGTGCCACTGACGGTCGGCGTCGCCAGGCTTGGGAGAGTACGTACGCACGTTGTCTGCCTTCAGGGTCGGTGGTGGTCCACAGCACCTGCCCGCCGGGTCGTGATTCCGGCGCGCTCGCGCTGTCAGTTCTCCGTGCGCGCCGGTCCCCCAGGTGAGGGCTGGAAGGCGTCCGGGCCCGATGCCCCGGGGGTGCGGCGCGAGCTGAAGGCCATGCAACTGAGCCACTCGCGGCACGACGCATCCGGGTGCGGGCATGCGCAACGTCCACCCATCCTACCGAACGCGGGCCCCGGAGCCAAAAGCCGCCACCGCGGGCCACCCCGGCTCACAGGGTCCGCTTCGCCCGGGTGCCCTCGGCGCGCCGGCGCAGCTCCTCCGCCTCGTCGGGATAGCCGACGGCGAGCAGCGTCAGCCCCCCGGGCGGGGCGAGGCGCACCTCGGAGTCGCGGGCCGGCCTCGCCACCCGGTGCGCGAGCCAACCGGGCTCGCGTGCCCCCTCCCCCACCTGGAGCAGCGCCCCGACGATCGCCCGGACCATGTTGTGGCAGAACGCGTCGGCCCGGATCCGGACGCGCACGACGCCGTCCTCATCGCGTCGCACCTCCAGGTGCTGGACCTCGCGGATGGTCGTGGCGCCCGCGCGGGGCCGGCAGAAGGACAGGAAGTCGTGCAGTCCGAGGACGGCGTCGGCCTCCAGCGCCATGAGGCGATCGTCCAGGGCGGCGCCGTGCCAGTGGGTGAAGCCCCGCGTGCGCGGATCACGCGCGGCGGGTGCGTCGTCGATCCGGTACTCGTACTCGCGCCACAGCGCGCTGAACCGCGCGTCGAAGCCCGCGGGGGCCCGCCGCGCCCCGTGCACGACGACGGCCCCGCCCCACCCGGAGAGCACCCCGCCGAGGCGTCGGGTGAGGGAGGTGGCCGGCTCCAGGCCGGGCCGGCCGCGGGTCAGGCCCGCCCACTCCGTCTCGGTCAGGTCGAGGTGGACGACCTGGCCGCGCGCGTGCACCCCCGCGTCGGTGCGGCCGGCGACCACCGTGCGCACGGGCCGGCGCAGGATCCGCTCGAGCCCGTCCTCCAGCGCACCCTGGACCGAGTCGAGACCGGGCTGGCGGGCCCAGCCGTGGAAGGCGCCGCCGTCGTAGGCCAGGTCCAGGCGGACTCGCACGGACGCGGGTTCCCCGGGCGCCGGCGGGGCGTCCGGGCGGTGCTGCTCGCTCATGCTGCTCCTCTCAGCGGGGCGGGGCCGGGGACGGCGAAGGGCCGCCCACCGAGTGGTGGACGGCCCTTCGCCGATGCGTCGTCACGGGGACGGACGCGGACTCCCGCGATGGCGTCAGGCCATCTTCTGGGCGGCCTCGCCACCGGCGGGCTCGAAGCCCGCGGCCTTGGCCTCCTCGACGGTGGAGAACCAGACCTCGGCGGTGGTCTGGTCATACCAGCGCGAGCCGGGGACGTGGTACTTCTTCGAGCTGGCGTTGCCCTTGATGGTGGCCTCGGCCGGAGCCGAGCCGTCCTCGTTGGTGGGCACGGCGCCGTCGATCTCGGCGGCGGTCTCCTGCGACTCGGCCACGGTGACCTCCTCGGTGGCGGCCGGGTCGACGGCCTCCACCGGGGTGGACTCGGCCGGGGCGGCCGGCGCGGACGCGGCGGCCTGCTCGGCCTCACGCACCACGGCCTGCTTGCCGGAGATCGGGTCCATGATCAGCTCGATCACGGCCATGGGCGCGTTGTCGCCCTTGCGGTTGCCGACCTTCGTGATGCGGGTGTAGCCGCCCGGACGCTCGGCCATCATCGGCGCGATCTCCGTGAACAGCGTGTGCACGACGGACTTGTCACGCAGCTGCGCGATGACGCGACGACGGGCGTGCAGGTCGCCACGCTTGGCGAAGGTCACCAGACGCTCGGCGAGCGGACGCAGCCGCTTGGCCTTCGCCTGCGTCGTCGTGATCGAGTCGTGCTCGAACAGCGACTGCGCGAGGTTGGCGAGCATGAGGCGCTCGTGCGCGGGACCGCCACCGAGGCGGGGGCCCTTCGTGGGCGTGGGCATGTGGTTCTCCTTGAGGTTCCGACCTCACCGAGCGTGGCGCGCTCGGGCGGTCACGAGGGGTGGGTCAGAGCTGCTCGTCCTCGGCGAACGACCGGTCCTCGTCGGCGATGTCGCCGGACTCGTCGTAGTCGCCGTAGGAGTCGATGATCGCGCTCGGGTCGAACCCGGGCGGGCTGTCCTTGAGCGCCAGGCCGAGCTCGTGGACCTTGACCTTGACCTCGTCGATCGACTTCGC
>ERZ1023267.158-NODE-158-length-28149-cov-4.549014_pt1 | contig 28149 bp, 41 predicted proteins | sample MGYA00520905_ERZ1023267 | MGnify/ENA primary metagenome ERZ1023267 (study PRJEB32759, sample SAMN07749868) | skin metagenome | biome: transportation; feature: city; material: polyester macromolecule | host: Homo sapiens | place: Hong Kong:ISLAND line | collected...
GATCATATTCCTATCAGCTTCGTTTTCACATCGCAGGCGAGCGTTCTGGTACTCTGAGCGTGTGTGGTCTTTGTGTCCGAGTTCATGCAATAGTACCTTAACTCTCTCTTTTTTGTTGAGTTTGTTAGACAGGAAAGCTGTGTTGGTTTCTTTTTCGTAAAATCCAAGTTCATCAGGCATCAAATCTCCATCAAAATCGATAATACGAATCTGAAAATGACTTATAATTTCTTTTTCAGTCACTAAGCAGTACCTCTAATCACCAGCTTCTTTGAGATAACCTTCAATGATAGACTGGATGATTTTTTTCTTTTCATCTGTTAATTCTCGACCACCAAACATCATGACATTCGATGCCATTTCTTCAACGTTTAGGGTCTTCCCTTGCCATATATACTCTTTTGAATCACCAGCGATAGCAGGATTATCTGTACGTCCGAGTAGGTAGTCAGCACTTACATTAAAATAATCAGCTATTTCTTTTAAAACTTTTGAACTAGGATTACTTCTTTTTAATCGATATAAAGTATTAGTTCCATAACCAAGTTTTTCTTCTAAAATATTTATAGAAATCCCCTGTTTATCAGCTAATTCTTTTATTTTATCGAATGCTACAAACATTAATTTTTCAACCTTTCTAAGCAAACGAAAAATAATTTTAAAATATTTGTAGAAAATAGTTGACTTATTTAGTCAAATGTTTTAAAATAATATTCGTAAGCTAAAGAGTTAGCGAACTAGACAACTAAAAAATAAAGCCTTACAAAACTGATTGGCGTCCGTTTACTGTAGGTAAAACTTACTTTTAGTAGGTCTTTTCTCTATGTTTTTATTTTAAAACATTTGACTAGAGTTGTCAAGAAGTTCGCTAACTTTTTAGATAATTTTTTAAAAGGAGGTCAGGGATGAGCCAACAACATAAAAAATGGATTCGGTTAGTTAAGGATAAACTGAATTCAGAAGGAATGACACAAACACATCTCGCACGAGCATGTGGGGTGAAGAAATCTACCATTTCAGAATTATTGAAATACGGTAAAGGTAGCGACAAATTAAAGAACCGAGTTTGCGACGTTTTAAGAATTGACGAAACTTGGGTTGAGTTAGGAGAGTAGTATATGAACGAAATTTTTAATTTTCACGGGCAGGAAGTCCGTACTTTGACAATTGATGACGAGCCTTGGTTCGTTGGGAAGGATGTTGCAGACATTCTAGGATATAGCAAGGCTAGAAATGCGATTGCTCTTCATGTTGATGAAGATGACGCCCTAAAACAGGGCCTCGAAGATAATTTAGGCAGGGTCCAAGAAACTATCATCATCAACGAATCTGGTCTCTACTCTCTTATCTTATCCAGCAAATTACCTCAAGCCAAGGAGTTCAAGCGCTGGGTTACATCAGAGGTTTTGCCAGCTATTCGCAAGCAGGGTGGATTTATCCGAGAGGATTTGGACGAGGATGCCTTTATTGCTTTATTTACTGGACAGAAGAAATTGCGTGAGCAACAAGCTACCATGCTTGAAGATATTGACTATCTCAAGAGTGAACAACCGATTCATCCAAGCTATGCTCAATCGCTACTGAAGAAGCGCAAGGCTCGTGTAGTGGCTTGCCTCGGTGGTATTGATAGTCCAGCTTATGCGGATAAGATTTTTGCTCAGTCAGTCTTTAGACAAGCTGAGGTTGATTTCAAGGACCACTTCAACATTAGTCGCTATGACTTGCTACCGAAAAAATTTGCGGAAGCAGCTCTTGCTTACTGGATGACGTGGGAGCCAAGCACAAATACTAAGATGAAAATCATGAAATTGAACTCATTTGACGAAGGGTAGGAAGGGGAAGAAGATGGACAATGTTCTACTTTCACTATCTGAATGGATTAAATCCATTATCAAGGACACAATCACAAGGCTGGTTGAAATAGAAAAAGATAGCGACCATTATCCAGAGTTGATGGATGTGAGCACTACCTGTGAATTTCTAGGAATTAAGTATGACACATTTTCAGATAATTATCGTTACTTAAAGGGATTTCCAAAGGAATTACCTGGTAAGAAATGGTCAAAAAGAGCCATCAAAGAATGGCTCTCTAATCAAATATAATAACTTTACTAAAAGGCTTCTGGACAAGGTCTTAGCAAAATTATTTGACTATATTATAGCACAAAAAGAGGATAAAAAACATGAACAACTTACAAATTATCGCAGTAGGCACAGTAGTATCAGTAGTCTTGATTGAATCGCTGATGATGAATATCAAGCTAAAAATGGCTATGAGACAGAAAAAGAAGATTCAATTTCAAGCGCCACAAGTTGAAAAAGGGTTTATCGACTTTAAAACAGGGCGACGTGTGGATATTGATCCCGTGACAAGAAAAGAAACATTTGTGGATTAAAACGGAGGGGAGTAATGTCTGAAATCAAATGGATTAAGATTACGACTGATATTTTTGATGATGAAAAGATACGTCTTATTGATGCACTACCAGATCATGATGCAATTTTAGTTATTTGGTTTAAAATCTTAGCTCTTGCTGGCAAACATAATCGCAACGGACTTTTGATGATGTCAGATAAAGTTCATTACACTGATGAGATGCTTGCAACAATCTTTCAAAGGCCTCTGAATAGTGTAAGAATGGCTCTAGGGGTATTTGAGCAGTTCGGAATGATTGAGATAATCGATGGCGTCATTACTTTGCCAAATTGGGAAAAACACCAAAATATTGATGGCATGGAAAGAATCAAGGAACAAACACGGAATCGTGTAGCAAGACACCGTGAAAAGCAGAAAAGTCTTGCACTAGGTAACGTTACATGTAACGTTACAGTAACGGACGGTAACGCACTAGAAGAAGAAGCAGAAGGAGATAAGACTAAGATTAAGACTAGATTAGATGAAGATAAGAATATAACTACTACTAGTAGTAGCGAAAACATCCTTGAATTATTCCAATCTGAGTTTCGTAGATTACTATCAGGTTTTGAGATTGAGGAAATCAATCATCTGCTAAAGGAAAATGATGCTGAGCTAGTTAAAGAAGCATTGAAGACAGGTATTAATTTAGGTAAACCAAACATCAAATATATTGGTGGCATTTTAAGAAATTGGCAGATGAACCAGGTTACGACAGTTGAACAAGTTCGACAATCAGAAAAACAATACAAGGAGAAAAAATCAGAACAGGGGGCTAAGGACGAATGGGGATTTTAGAAGTTATCAAGCAATTTGAAGATGAATTTTATCCGATAAGCGATGAAAAGAAATCTTTGCTTACAAAACAACCTCTTTCTACTGTCACTGCTTGCTTATCAGATATGGCCAGCTGGCAGGCTTGCGGAGGTAAGGTATCATGGTAACTGATGCATTCGAGGAGATGGCCTTATCTTACCATAGAAATACTGAACAGCAGGCTGAAATTTGCGAAAAGCATGGGATTCCCTTGATCAAAATCCTCCGGACAAATGATGTCCTTTGTCGCTTATGTGAATCGGAACGGATCCATGCAGAGAATCAAATAAAGGTCAATGAGTTGGCTGATGCCGAGCATGAACGAGAGCGGAAGTTCTATCTTGAGAGATTCTCTCTCTATGATGATGTACTGAAAAATGCTACTCTTGACAACTTTGACACACCGACTGAAAAAGAAGCTGAAAAGTTGAAGTTTGCCAAAAAAATTTGTAGAGAGTGGGCAGGTGGAGCGAGAAACAATGTTGTTTTTCAAGGCGAAGCTGGAACGGGTAAAAGCCATCTTGCTTTTGGCATTATGAAAGCCTTATCAGAAACTACAAAAGAAATTGCTATTTTTATCAATGTCACTGACTTACTGATGAAAATCAAGGCGGACTTTAGTCAGGAAGAGTTCCTGGTCAATAAAATCGCTAGTGCAAAGTTTTTGGTCTTGGATGATCTTGGCATGGAGAAGGACAGTGAGTGGTCCTTCAGTATTCTTTACAACATTCTCAATAAAAGAGCCAATACTGTTATCACGACTAATCTGACTGCACAAGAAATTCAGAAACGATACGGTCGGCCGTTTATGAGCCGATTGATGAAGGGTGTAGATAATGATCATCTGATGGTATTTAATGACTTGAAAAATAAAAGGAAAGATTATTTTTAGAGAGGTGAGACACCTTGTTATTAAATCTCTATTTCGTCTACAATGGGCACTGCAAGTTTTTCCTTGGGAGTTTTAACAATGTGGATGAACTTATCGAACGGATGAAAGACCATCAATGGGCTTTCTCAGGTATTACCAGACCAAAATTCAAAAAATATATCGGAAAAGATGATGTACGTTTTGATTATGGTGCTGTAGATTGCTATTACTTAGCGACAAAATCAACGTGCCGAGAACCACGTTAAAAGCGAGCTAGAATATGCGTCAATCGGTCGTGTGACCTGGACGAGCGATTGCCCGTATTTAGCCAAACTCACACACAGAGGCAGTCGTATTTTTTGGAAAATGATATGAATGAAATCAAAGAAAAAGCTCTGGCGAAGTTGCTAGAGGAATTAAATCAACCACATGATAAATCACTTGACCGTGTTCATAACTGGATATGTGATCAGGAGGATGAGGAATTATTTAAAGGAATCTTAAAAGAGCGATACTCTCTGAAGTGTGCTTTAAGCCATGCTAAAGAAAAAGCCCGTAAATTTGCTGAAAACGGAGTCGCTTGTATCGATGATGCTACTGTCTTCAGATGGGTTAGAGAGTACTTTATCTCAAATTCACAAGTATCTAATATCCAGCAGGTGCCTGTTGAGCCTGTCAAGAAGAAAAAGGAAGACAAATCTCAGGCTTCTCCTGAAGAAAAGGTTGATGTCGCCAAAATTAGGAAAGGCGCTGGTCCAGACGATGATATCATCATGAAACCTAAAATTAAGAAAGAGAAAGGAGTAGTCGAAAAGCAAATGAGCATTTTCGATTTCTTGGATGAATGAAACATGAACAATGCAAGCGAGAAGCCGATAGACGATTGAAACCACCTGCAAACTTCTGGAGCTGGTGCTATTCGCAAATCACAACGTACAAATGGACCAATAAGGACAAGACAATAATTGCTTCAGATTTGAACCTTGGTCATTGTATTGAAAAGCGACTGACAAAGTCGTCACGGCTCACTTTTTATGACAAGACTTACTTTTTCTCTATCATTCTCAGTACCTCGAAGCGCATTGAGATCCAATCTTATGAATTTAGGTCGAAGTTGGTTGAAGGAAAACAGTTTATCGATTGGCAATTTACAAATTTGGAGCGATTCGAAAATGACAAACATGTGAAGATTGGCCAAGATTACAACGGACAATTTTATCCGTATCTTTTCGCTAATTTCTTTAGCGGAGGATATTATACAGGTAATAAATTCTATCCAAACAACTGGGTTGAAAAACTTAAAAAGGTATCTGAACTCAAATATTTGAAGTTCGGGAATATTTGCTACTGGGAAATTGAACGGCTTTACAAATATAAGTTTGAAATTGAATTTGCTCAGAAAATTCATGCTTATAAATTGGCCAATGAAATCATGAATCCAGGTTACACTGGATTCACCAAAAACGTAGATATGCGAACCTTGAATCGCAGATGGCTTCAGAAGAATAAACAATTTTTCAAGAATTCAAATCGTAGTTTTAATGAATTTGAGTTGAGCCGTCGATTAAAAGAACGGAACGGCCAACTGGTTCCTGGCATTGAGTCTTATCTGACTTACCACGATATCAAGCATATACCAAAAGGTATCGGGATCAATAAGTTTCAGAAATGGGTTATCAAGAATCATATTGACTTCAATGAATACCTTGACTATCTCAAGATGCTACGAGAAATGGGCATTGAGCCTGAAGGTGATGCTATGCTTGTGCCAAAGGATTTCACGGCCATGCATAATCACACAGTCGGATTATACAATCAATTCGTCGAAGAAAAACAAAAACTGGAAGATAAGAAGAAACGCAAGCAACTTGAAGCTGAGTTTAAACTTAGAGAAGGAATGGATAAGACAATCAATGGATACGCATTCCATGTTCCTAGAAAAGTGGCTGAGCTGATCTATGAGGGCAAGAAACTACATCATTGCGTAAGCTCATACACAGACAAGCATTTTAAAGGTAATACCTTAATAGTGTTTGTCCGCCTGTCAAATCAACCTAAAAAACCTCTTTACACACTCGAAGTAAGGCAGGGGAAGATAGCCCAATTTCGTGGCAAGTATAACCAAGATGTACCAGCTGAAGTATGGGACATAGCCAAGGAATGGATGAAACAAACGAAATTAGTACCAAAAGCAGCATAAAGGAAAAAGGAGTTGGAAGATGATGGAAGAATTAAAGAAAAAAGTTAATGGAGTATACGGCTGGTCGGTAGAAGACGGGAAACCCAAGCCTCCCAAACAAGATTTACCGCAAGCAGTGAAAGACCGGGCGGACTATTTCTGGGAAATGGCGGAAGATGGCATGACGTTTATGGGAGTGATGGAATGTATCTTCGCTGATGAAAAACCTAAAGACTATGATTTAGGAGCCACTAAGGATTGGTTGCCAAAATCTAAGGAGTTTGATGATTGGATTGGCTATTCACCAGGCATGTCTCAGTTAGTTATTGCAGTTTATTTGATTTATGGGGGAAGGGAAGATGAATAAGCAGGGACTAATTGAGCGATACGAAAAATTTAAAGCTAGAAAGAAAAAAATGACCTCGGTTGATTTGGTTTTGAAAGACTTACGGACTTTAGACGAACCAGAACCGCTACCGTTCAAGTTAAAAGATGTCGTTCGTCGAATCAGAGGGTTTGATCCGACGACCCAGACAAGATGGCTCAATGACATCCTCAAAGAATTAGGAAGCGACTATGGTTTAATGAAATATCGCAGTGGTTACGAGCAAGGAAAAAGTGAGGGAGCATGGGTTGGCGAACAATTGAAAGATGCTGATAAGATTCGGCAAGAATTGAATAAACCAGTGATACCGCAGTTTGTGGCGGATTGGATTGAAGTATGTAAAGAACATCTTACAAGTTCTCTTTATCTTGCTATGACTCCAAGTTTTTTGAAATTAAATAACCAAGGCATTGAATTAACATTATGGATCAAAAAGAACGAAGAAACTTTCGCTAGAGCTTGGCTTGACGGCTACACAGTCGAGAAAGAGAAGCGGTATTTGGTGAAGATGAAAGGTATTGAAAAAGAAAAATGTTATCTCAACTATAATTTTGGTGGAGTCTGGTTGTTTTATAATCAAGAAAATTTCTATGGATATCGAGCACATCACACCCGCAAAGAACTAGAAGAAGCCAACTTCGGATGGGTGTTTGATTGCGAGGGAGTGGAAGTCGAGGAGGTGGAGTGATGGTACAAACACTTGAACAAGCTATAAAAACTGAAAGCAAACGCATAAAAATCCCTGCGAAAATCAGACCGTTTGATGTAGGTTATCGAGTAGTAAACAAACACGGTCAAGCGCTCGCTTTAAGAAATGGGGCAAGTATATTCGCTTTGCCTTCACTTGCTGAAAAAGCTATAAAGAAAGAGTTTGGGAAAAATGATCCAGACTTTGATATCGAAAAACATTTTGTCGAAGAGGTCGCTATTGTCAATTTAAGTAAATTTCATAGTTATTTTGAGGAGGTGGAGTGATGGAACGACCTGAACGATACCCATTTGGATACTTCATTCCTGAACTGATTGAAGATGAAGATATTATCTTTAACAAAGATAGCGATTATCAGAAGCAGAAGAAAAAAGAAAAGAAGAATCCTATTTTCAAAAGAAATAAGCCCCGAAATAGATAGGCGCTTTAAGGAGGTCACAGATTGAAAGGTACAAAGGATTTTATTCTAGCTATCAATAATTTAAAAATTGATATTATAACAAACTCAGATAATCTAAACAGCTATGAGTTAGGAAAAATCAAGAGACACGCAGGAAATTTATATGAAACCCTTGTATGGTTGCAGTATGCTGCAGAGGAGAATGAAAATTGAAACGATTTATCGCAATCTGGATATTATTGTCTGCTGGATTGAACATCTGGCAGAGTATCCACATTAAAAAACTAGAAGAAAAGCGCCCGATGCTCATCTACAAGGCAGATAATCAAGGCGCTGAAATCAAAGGCAGAATCACCCACAAAGAAAAAATAGGCGACATGTTCACTATCACAGTGCAAAATTACGGAATATTCGTAGTTACTCAAACAAGCTATGAATCTCTAAAAATAGGAGATGAGGTAAGATTGTAATGACAAAATACAAGAAACCAACTTACATCATTATTCAGGAAGCAATGGCAGAACGCATTAGATTTCTGGAAGATGAACTGTATGAAAGGGCCTATAAGGATATTGAGAAACTAGAAGCTCAAAATGATTTCTTAAAAGCCCTTTGTAATAATCAACTTGAAATTATCATGGATTACGAATGGAAGCAGATGCAAGAGCAGGCTGAGTTCATAAAGGCTAATACTAGGAGATGGAGAGCAAGATGAAGCTAAGATTGAAAGAACTTAGAGAGGACCTATGTATCTCTGTCAAAGACATGGCCAGAGATACAGGTGTCTCCCAAAACACAATTCATTTGTACGAGCGAGGTGGATATCCGTCTATTAAGCAAATTGAAATGATTGCTAAAACCTATGATGTAAACCCTGCGTGGCTTGTTGGGTGGATAGATGATGAAATGATGCCTGGAGTCCAGGTCGTTGAGAAAGTTGTCTATAAAGAAAGTCCAACAGCAAGATTGCCAGATTATTTCAACAACAATAACGACGGTAAGATTATCAAGTGGAAGCAGTCACGAAGATATCGAGGGGGTAGGAATTGAAGAAATTAAGCGACGAAGACCTCAAAACATTAGACAGAGAACTTTTCAAATTTCAAAATATTCAACGGACAATAGATTTGAGAAGGCTAGAACTAGAAACTCGGAATCCAGATTCTCAAAGTGGGCCCAGCGTAGGAATAAGCAAACCTACCGAAACTATTGCAATCAGAATAGCGGATGATCCAACCTTAAAATTTCTCGAAGGGTTCAAAGCTATTATTAACAAACTCCTAATCAATCTAGTTGATGAAGATAAGGAAATCTTTAATCTGCGCTGGAGATATCCTCAACTGAGATGGGAAGAAATAGCAGAACAGAAATTCATGAGCAAAGCTACAATCTATCGACGTAGAAGGATTATCTTAGAACAGTACGCTATACTGAAAGGTGAGTTGTAAATAAGATTGAGACAAAAGACATCTTGAAGTCTCACAAAAAAAGGTCTATTATGATAGCATGAACTTCTGAAACAAAAACACACATCACACTTGAGGAGTCATCCTTAATTCTAGTCAAAAAGTTGTCCAACAGAAGTATCGTCAAGAGTCAGCAAATGCTGGCTTTTTGTTTTGCAGAAAGGAGGTAGAGCATGGAATTTGTATCACCAATAAAAGATAATGACGATATTCAGGCAATGAAAGATTATCTCAGAGAGTGGAATGAGATGTATTATATGCTATTCATTACAGGCCTGAATACTGGTTTGCGAGTCGGAGATATACTTACCTTGAAAGTTAAAGATGTTCAAGGCTGGCACATCAAACTGAGAGAACGGAAGACTGGCAAGCAGATAACAAGACGGATGACAAAAGAACTCAAGAAAGAAATGAGGAGATATGTCGAGGGCAAACCATTTCATCATTTCTTATTCAAGAGTAGGCAAGGTCAGAATAAAGCAATCACTCGTGAGCGAGCCTATCAAATCATACATGAAGCAGCTGAAGAACTTGGCATTGATAATGTTGGCACACATACAATGCGCAAGACATTCGGCTATAAATATTACAACAAGACAAAGGACGTAGGGACATTACAGAAAATGTTCAATCACTCATCACCTGCAATTACCCTGAGATACATAGGGATAGAACAAGCAGAGCTTGATGATGCTTTACGAAACTTTGTCATTTAATTTTTTTAGATATTACTTTCACATAATGAGTTAAGCATAAACTGAAAAAATGAAACTCTTTAAAACCCATGCTTAGTAAGGGTTTGAGATTTAGAGTGAGTTTAACAAAATATAAGATATGTGAAGGTGAGAGGTAAAATTGGTATAGCATCTAGAGGTATGACTATGATAAAAATACTGAAAAGAATTTTGAATTTGATTTATAAAAAAATATCAAACAAAGATAAAATCCAAATTTTAGGAAGCATTGCCGACGAAACTTTAAACCTTGAAGTGAGTGATATTGGAATTGAAGTGAGAGTTGCGGTTAGTGAAATTCACCCAGAATCAATTAGATTTTATAAGCACATCAATGACAATAACAAAATCATTTCTATTTGCGAATACAAAAATAAAAAAGAATGAGACAAAAGACATCTTGAAGTCTCACAAAAAAAGGTTTATTATGGTAGCATAGATTTCTTGTATGAGGAGGGGATAGGTCAAAGGCCTGTCCCTTTTAGCATTGAGAAAGGAGGTTTGAGATGTATAACAAACCTATCAGACCATCCTTGAGATCTAAGAAGTGGGAGAAGTTCCGTGATAGGATAATGCGTAAGCATGATTATCTTTGTCAAGAAAGTTTGCGTTACGGAATTTCTGTTCAAGCAGAAATGGTTCACCATATATTTCCTGTATCTGAATATCCTGAACTTGAATTCGTTGAATGGAATTGTTTGCCGTTGACGAATAAGAAACACAATACGTTTCACGATAGAGTGAACGATAGAGTAATCAATCAAGGATTGTATTGGCAGAAAAAAAGAAAAAAAGAATTTTTAAATTTTTTCAAAAATGAAAAATGAAAATTTTTAGTCCCCCCTCTTTTTGAAAAATCATTTTGGCCAGTAGGGTACCGGTGAAGGGAACTTTTTCCAAGTCGGGGGCCTTCAAACAAAAAGGGGGTAAAAACTAAGCGATTTTGACGGAAGGAGGTAGTTTTTGGCTAAACCAATTACAGCAAAGTCGATTAAGTCAAAAGTGGTCAAGCAGATGAAAGACTTGGGCACTTATCGTAAAGAGTTCGAAATGATCATTGACATTTTTGCAGGAATGCTCTATCAGTATCAGAAACTTGCTCAAGATTATGCTGACATGGGTTATCCAGTAACAGACACCTACGTCAACAAGGCTGGCGCAGAGAACGAACGTAAAGTTCCAATCTTGACAGCAATGGAAATTTTGAGGAAAGACATTCTCAGCTACTCTAATCAGTTAATGATGAATCCTAAGTCGCTCGGTGAGGTAGTAGAACAAGAAGGTGAGTCAGTTCTTACTGAGGTCCTGAAGTTCAAGAACGAAATCAAGAAGAAGCGAGTGACTGGCAATGGGTAATCTTGATAAAGCGAAAGAGTATGCTCGGCACGTCATTTCTCACAGAGAGGAACATTGCGAGGAGAACATTCTTGCAGCTGAACGTTTCTTGCGTGATCTTGAAAATCCTGAGTTTGAAATGGATGAGGATATCGTTGATTTCGTTGTTCACTTCATCGAAAACACGATAGTCCATCAGCAGGGCGATGATATGTTTGCGGTGTCTATCCGTAACAAGCCATTACTCTTGCAACCGTGGCAACATTTTGTAGTTGTGAACCTATTTGGATTTTACTACAAGGGTACAAATGAGCGCAGGTTCAAAGAAGCGCTTATCATGCTTGCTCGGAAGAATGGGAAAACCTCATTTACTGCTGCAATCGCACTTGCTTATCAGATATTAGACACAGACAGCGGTTCAAAATGCTACATCGTGGCCAACTCGGTCAAGCAAGCTATGGAAGCCTTTGGATTTTTGAAGTTCAATGTTGAGCGATGGAATGACAAGAACATCCGTATCAAGGACAACAACCAGGAACACTCAATCAGTGCTAACTTTGGTGATGAAGGTTCTTTCTTTATTCAAGCTCTGGCAAATGACGAGAGCCGTCTGGACGCTTTGAATGGAAACGTTGTTGTCATGGATGAAGCTCACACGATGAGGAACAGTAAGAAATATGGTCTTATGAAGAAAACAATGTCAGCATACCGAAACAGTATGCTTTTTGTTATCTCTACGGCTGGGGATATTCCTACAGGATTTCTTGCTAACCGTTTGAAATACTGTCAAAAGGTCCTTAAACAATTGGTCAAGGATGATTCCTTGTTCATGTTTATCTGCAAAGCTGACCAGACGACTGATGGAGACGTGGGCGATTACCTGGACGAGAATGTTCTAAAAAAAGCCAATCCCTCGTGGGGTGTTACGGTGTCGCTCAAGTCTCTGAGAGAAGAAGCCGAACAGGCTATGAACGATCCACAGACAAGAAATGAGTTTTTCAACAAGACTTTGAATGTCTTCACAAACTCTATGAATGCTTATTTCAATCCTGATGAATTCATCGCTTCAGATAGTCAATACGATTGGACATTGGAAGAGCTAGCACGCTTGCCTATCCAGTGGTATGGTGGTGCCGATTTGTCAAGGTTGCACGACTTGACAGCTGCTGCTCTTTATGGTGTCTATCATGATGGTGAAAAAGATGTTGATATCTGTATCACACACGCTTTCTTTCCTCGTGTCAATGCTCAAAAGAAAGCCAATGACGATGGCATTCCACTTTTTGGCTGGCAGTCAGATGGCTGGCTAACTATGAGCAATACTCCGACCGTTCTCTATGATGATATTGTCAAATGGTTTATCAAGATGAGAGAGAAAGGGTTCAAGATTGCTGCTGTCGGAATGGATAGGAAGTTTGGCCGTGAGTTCCTGACGAAGATGAAACAAGCTCGCTTCAAGATGATTGACCAACCTCAGCTTTTTTATCTGAAATCAGAGGGATTCAGACGGATTGAGTTCAAAGTTAAGAATAAAGAGTTTTACTATCTTCATTCTGATGCTTACGAATACTGTGTGAGCAATGTTAGAGCGATTGAAAAGGTGGATGATGCTGTGCAATATGAGAAATTAGACGGTGACGGTGGTACTGCAAGAATTGACTTGTTCGATGCCAGCGTTTTTGCTTGTATTCAGGCTCTTGCTAATCTTGGTAAGAATCAGAATGTCATGAGCTTCTTTGATTAGGTGACTTATGAATGAAATAGTTTTATCAGAACATGAAATTAATGTGCTAATTAATAAAGGGCGAGTTAAAGTAATTTTAAATGGTGAAGAAGTAATCGTTCGTCAAAGCTATACGAAAGATTTGAGGGCTGAAACAGTTAACTGGGATAAACAAATAGTTGATGTCAGTCAGAATATAGTAAGAAACAAACACTTTGATTCACTTTTTCAAAATAATTTTCGCTAGAAAGGAGGTGAGTAAAGATGGGGCTTTTAGATAGGTTTTTGAAACGTGGTAAGAGTCGAAGTGGAACGAATGTTATCACTCATTCAGATTTTGGGCTTTATATTGACGGTGATAGCTATGTGCCTTTGGCTCGAAATCCTGATGTGATTGCTGCGGTCAATAAGATTGCTGACATGGTATCAAATATGACCATTCATTTGATGGAGAATACCGACAAAGGCGATATCCGAATAAAAGACGGACTGGCTCGAAAGATTGATGTAAACCCATGCGACAATATGACTCGCAAAACTTGGATTTTCAAGATTGTGCGTGACCTGTTGCTATTTGGTGATGGAAATTCAGTTCTTCATGTTGAGTATGACCCTGTAAATGATTATATTTTGAATTTGAGACCATTCGCAATGAGTGAGGTCTCTTTTAAAAATGATGATGTTGGTTATATCGTGAATTATCGTGCTATCGACTACAACTCAAGCGAAATCGTGCACTTTGTAATCAACCCAGATCCAGACAATCCATTTGTAGGGACTGGATATAGGCTTGCTCTGAGGGATATTGTTAGGAATTTAAACCTTGCAACTCAAATCAAAAAAGGCTTTATGAATGGCAAGAACGTTCCTAGCTTGATTATTAAGGTTGATTCTTCGAGTGGAGAATTGGGCACGCAAGAGGGGCGAGACAAGGTCGCTAAGAAATACTTAACAACAAGTCAGGCAGGTGAGCCGTGGATTATTCCTGATGCTTTGTTGAGTGTCGAACAGGTCAAGCCATTAAGTTTAAAAGATATCGCTATCAATGAATCTGTTGAAATTGACAAAAAAACAGTTGCTGGACTTTTGGGAGTTCCAGCTTTTATTTTGGGAGTTGGAAAATTCGACAAGGTTGAATACAACAATTTTGTAAATACTACAGTCATGAGTATTGCTACAACAATCACACAGACTCTTACAAGAGATTTACTTATTTCAAGTAATCGTTACTTCAAGTTCAACCCACGATCGCTATACTCTTATGACATTACAGAGCTATCTACTGTCGCAAGGCAGATGACTAGTAATGCTGCTATGCGTAGGAATGAGTGGCGTGATTGGGTTGGAATGACTCCTGATCCTGAAATGGATGAAATCATTGTTCTTGAAAACTATTTGCCACAAGGCGAGCTAGGCAATCAGAGCAAATTAAATAAGGAAGGAGGAAATACTGATGCAGAAACGTAAGGCTTATATGCCCACTCAATTTCAAACACGAGAAGAAGCTGACAGCGGTGATTTGATTTTGAGTGGGTACTTTATCAAGTTTGATGAAGTTACTGAATTATGGCCAGGCTACTTTGAGGTAATCAAGCGTGAGGGTGTTGAAAAAGCCATCAAAGGAGCTGACATCAGGGCATTATTTAACCATGATGATAGTTTGGTACTTGGTCGGACTGGTAATGGAACGGTCATTTTGGGAGTTGATGAAATTGGACTTTACGGTGATATTATCATCAACAAAGATGATCCGCAAGCTGTTGGGGCCTATGCTCGTGTTCAGCGTGGTGATGTGATTGGATGTAGCTTTGGTTTTATCCCAATCAAAATCAACACGGAAGAGCAAGCAGATGGTTCGTACCTGGACACTATCCTAGAGCTAGAAATCTTTGAAGTGAGTCCATGTACTTTCCCAGCCTATCCGCAAACGGAAATTGCTGCACGGCAGAAAGATTTTGAAAGTCAACAGCGTGCCAATCGTGAAGCGCTGGATAAGCGCAAAAAAGAAATTAAGGAGAAATTTAACCTATGCACAAATCATTGATTTTAGGCGCTCGTATGCGCAACAAAGCAGACAAAGTGGTAGAGCTTGAAGAATCAATCAAAGAATTGAACAAGCGCTCAGAACTTGAAGCTGCTAAATTGGAACAAGCTGGAAATGATGAAGAAGTTTCAGCAGTTGAAAAGAACCTTGAACAAATCCAGAAAGAATTGGATGAAAAGGAAGCAGAAAAAGAACAACTTGAAAAAGAAATCGAAGATTTGAAAAATCAAGTTGAAGAACTAAATCGTAAAGCACCGACTTACCCAAGTCAAGAAAAACGTGGAGGACAGAAATTGGAACAACGTGACGCAATCGCTAAATACATTCGTACTGGTCAAACTCGTGACATCGTAGGTTTGAAAACTACTGATTCAGGAAGCGCAGCTCTGATTCCTACTGAAGTTTTGAAACCTCATTTTGTCAATAAAACACGTAATCCACTTTTGGATCTTGTGGAACGTGTGAAAGTTAACAGTGGATCTGGTAAATATCCACTTATCAAGAAAACGGATGGTGTAATGGTTTCAACAGAGGAATTGAAATCAAATCCAGAACTTGGAAAACCAGCAATCAGCGAGATTGATTATTCAATCAAGACTTACCGTGGATATGTCCCTGTTTCGCAAGAAATGATTGACGACGCTGACTATGACATCATGTCCATTGTTGAAGACGAAGTGTTTAATCAAGGTGAAAACACTGAATTGTCATTAGTTGCAGCTGTCCTCAAAAAAGCTACCCAAGTAGATGCAGCTGGATTTGATGGTATTAAAGATATCTACAATAAGAAGCTTAAATCAATTTATAAAGCAAGCATCGTTGTAACTAAGTCAATGTTTGCCGCACTTGACAAGGTGAAGGACAAAGATGGGCGCTACATGCTTCAAACCGATGTAGCTTCACCTACTGGCTATTCATTTGGTGGGAAAACAATCTACAAAGTTGATGATACAGTGTTTGGAGATGAAGGAGATATGAAATTCTTCATCGGTGATGTCACTGAGTTCGTCAAAGAGTTTGATCGTTCTCAAGTATCCGTTAAATGGGTGAACAATGACATCTACGGACAATTGCTTGGGATTTTCATCCGTTTGGATGTGAAGAAAGTAGATGAAGAAGCTGGATTCTTCGGAACATACACTGATGTTGTAGCTTAAGGAGGTGGCGTATGAGATATAAAGTAATCCGTCCTTTCAAGGACTTGTCTGATCCTGAAAAACATGACTACGCTGTTGGCGATGTCTTTCCTCGTGAGGGATATGAGCCCACAGATAGCTTTACCAACGGTCTTTTGACTGGTTCTAACACTGCTGGCTCTATCTTCCTTGAGATTTTGGGAGATGATGAGCCTAAGAAACCAGATCCTGAAACAAGAGAAGTTAAGGAGGAGCCCGCAGTTGAGCAGGAAGAAACAGTTGATGAAACTGCTGAAGAGCCTGCTAAGGAAGTTGAGGAGTAAACATGGACGAAGGTCAGCTTTTGGAATTGCTGAAGCTTAAGCTGGGTATTTCAACCCACTTGAGAGACAAGCCGTTAGAAAAAATCATTTCAAGTGTCATCACTGAATTGACCGATAACCTCGGTATCGAGCTTGTCGGTGAGCGTGCTGACCATGAAATGTTTATTGTTGACTATGCTGCCTATCGCTATGAGGGTGGGGTGGATATGCCACGTCACCTTCAATGGCGACTGCATAATTTACAGATAGCATCAAAGAAAGAGGTCAAGAATGTGGAATCATGAAATCACACTGATTTCTAAGGAAGTCACAGGTAAGGATAAACTACTACAACCAATCTCTGAAGATGTTGAAGTTACTCTCCTATGTCGCAAAAAGAGGGTCACTCGCTCTGAATTTTATCAAGCAAACCAGGCAGGTCTAAAACCGAGCTTGGTTGTTGAGATTCGAAATTTTGAGTATGAGAATCAGGAGTTTGCGAAATTTGAAGGCAGGCAATATCGTATCTTGAAAACCTATCCTATCGATTCTGAAATTTTAGAGTTGACTTTGTCAGAGGTGTTGAAATGAGCTTAACAAGTGATTTAGCGAATGAAATTGCAAAGGCAATGGCAGAGTACTCTGCTGAGGTAGAAGATAAGATTGACCTGATTGCAGAGGACGTTGTAAACGAAGCCGTTACGGAATTAAAAGTGACTAGTCCAAAACGTCATGGAAAGTATGCTAGAAATTGGCGCTTCAAGAAAAATGCTAAGGGGTCATACGTCATCTACAACGCAGCTCCAACCTATCGTTTAACTCACTTACTAGAAAATGGGCATGTTTTGAGAAATGGCGGTCGTAGTCGGGCATTTCCACATATTAAACCTGTTGAGGAGAAAGTTAAAGAAAACTTTGAGAAGCGTATCAAGGAGATTGGGAAATGAAGCTATCAGACTTTGCTGCTATTTTGGAACAGGCAAACTTGCCTGTCACTTATCGAGCGTTTAAAACTGGGAACGCTCCTGACCTACCTTACCTGGTCTATTATGAATCGAGTCCAGCCATCAATGCAGCTGATAACACGGTTAATCATCAGATTAAGAGCGTGACAGTAGAGCTGGCTTTTGAGAATAAGGATGAAGATTTGGAAGAACGTCTGGAAGAGCTGTGGACAACCCACGAGCTCTTTTTCGATGTTCAAGAAGAAACATTTATCGAGACTGAAAGACTCTATGTCAAGTCTTATACGGTCTATCTATACTAAGGAGGAATGACATGACTCAAGAAAATAAAGTAACCTATGGTTTAAAAAATGTTCACGTTGCGCCAATTAAATCAATTGGTGCAGATGGAGTGATTGCTTACGATGAAATTTTCCGCTTTCCTGGAGCAATGGAATTGACATTGGATCCAAAGGGTGAATCAACACCAATCAAAGCAGACGACATCGATTATCACTTCATGAACTCAAACGAAGGGTATGATGGGAAATTCAAAATCTCTCACATTATTGAAATGTTTGCGACTAAGATTTTGGGTGAAATCAAAGATGCTCAGACGGGTGTTTTGACTGAAAAAGCTGATGCAGAATTCACATCATTTGCCTTGATGTTCGAATTTTCAGGGGACAAGAATAAAACACGTCATGTTCTTTACTACTGTTCAGCGAGCCGTCCAGGCAATGGCTCAAAAACCAAAAATGGTACAAACGTCAACGAGCGTGAACTTGGCTTTAAAGCAAGTCCTCGTCCTCTGGATTCAGTTGTTAAACGTTCTATCACATCAGCTGATAATAAAGAAATTTATGACAACTGGTTCAAGAAAGTGTATGAACCTACTGTAGTGGCTTAAGGAGAAAATCTATGCGTAAAATCGTTTTGGTTGGTGATCAGGAGTATGAACTAGGGACAAATGGCTATACTCCTATCGCCTACAAGCAACAATTTGGGAAAGATTATTTTCAAGATTTGTTCTCAATGTTGAAAAATCAATCATTCATGAATGAATTGAACAAGCTGGAAGCTGAAAAAGAATTGACAGCGACTGACATTGACATTTCAATGCTAGAAGAGTTTGATATGACCTTTTTCAACCGCCTTTTTTGGACCTTTGCTAAATCTGCAAATCCTAACATCAAGCCTTATGAACAATTCTTCATGGAAATGGAAGTCTTTCCGATTCAGGAAGTTGGTCCTGTGTTGATGGAAATGCTGAATGCGAGCATGACGACAAAAAAGCACCAGATGAATCAGAATCAGCTAGCGAAGAAATCTTCACAGTAGAATCCTATCTGTCCTGCTGTAAAGAAACTGGTCTATCGATCGATGATCTAAAGCACATCTCAATCGGAATGGCTTTAGATTATCAGACGGATTATGTGAATTTACGGAGTGAGGATAAGGGTGGCGAACGGAAAGCCACGCAAGCTGATTTTGACAGTTTTTAAAGAAAAAATGAGTGCTGAGAGAGCGATTCTGAGACTAAGTTCGTTGGTCTGATTGCATTATCAGTGGTAGAAATTCTCTCAGCGCTTTTCTATTTTTTATGAAAGGAGGAAATATGGCAGGAAATATCAAAGGTATCAAAATTGAAATCGATGGCGACACGCAACCCTTACAAAAGGCGCTGAAAAATGTCAATAAAGCTGCTACTGATGCAAGCCAGGAGTTGAGACAGATTGACAAGGCCTTGAAGTTTGATACAGGAAACGTAACGCTCCTGACTCAGAAGCAAGAAGTCTTGCAAAAGCAAGTTTCGACGACCAAAGAGAAACTAGAAACCTTGAGACAAGCTCAGTCTCAGGTGGAGCAGCAATTCAAAAATGGTGATATCGGTGCTGACCAGTACCGTGCTTTCCAACGTGAAGTAGAAGTTACTCAAAACGTCCTAAAAGGATATGAGGGTAAGCTTGCAAGTGTGAACCAGGCGCTTGCTGAGAATGGGAATGCAACTAAAAGTAACCAAACGCAACTGAAAGAATTGCAGAATGAACAGAGTCAACTTGCTTCAGAGATGAGTAAGGTGACAAGTTCATTCAAATTGCAAGAAAGTGCTTTGGGTTCAAATGCTAGTGAAGCCGAGAGAAATGCTCTTGCCCAGAAAAAGATTGGTGCCCAGTCTGAGATTGTAAGTAAACAGATTTCAAATCTAGAACAGCAATTGGAAATCACTAAAAAAGAATTTGGTGAGAACTCCACACAAGCCAACAAGATGGAAGCTGAGCTAAATCAGGCTAAGACTGCTTTTAATCATCTCAATGATGAGATGAAGGGAACAAAGTCTGCTGCTGATAGCACTCAAGAAAGTTTAAGTGAAATCTCAAGAAATTTAAGAGCAGAACTACTTCAACAGTTTAGTGAGAAGTTGAGTGCTATTTCAGAAAAGCTTGTGGAAGTAGGAAAAGAAGCGTTAGAAGCAGCTGCTCAAATGCAAGCTAGTAATGCTCAATTTACTACCGTTTTCGGAGATATGGAAACCCAAGCAAGAGAAGCGTTGAATGCTATTGGTCAGGAAATGGATATTGTCCCAGAGCGATTGCAAGGATCATTCACTCAGATGGCTTCATTTGCCAAAACTTCAGGATTGGATACAGCAGAAGCTTTGGATCTTACTTCTCGTGCAACTAGGGCAGCAGCAGACGGTGCAGCCTTCTATGACAAATCTATTGAGAGCGTGACAGAGAGCTTACAATCTTTTTTGAAGGGAAACTTTGCTAACGATGCCGCTCTTGGAATCTCTGCGACAGAGACAACTAGGAATGCCGCTGCAAATAAACTGTATGGCAAATCATTCAAGGACTTGAGCGAAGCGCAGAAGCAACTGACCTTGCTTCAGATGGTCGAAGACGGAAATAAACTCTCAGGAGCTCTTGGACAGGCTGCAAGAGAATCAGACGGCTTAGAAAATGTGATGGGGAATCTGAAACAAGCTGGAACCAATGCATTGTCTGCTATTGGTCAACCACTTTTAGAAATGATGATCCCTGTTTTCCAAACCTTGGCAACGATTGTGAAGGGTGTGGCTGAGCTGTTCAGTTCCTTACCTGCTCCAGTAAAAGATTTTGTTGTTATTTTAGGAACAGTTGTGACTGCTGTAGGGGTCATAGCCCCCATATTCTTATCATTGCAAGCCCTTGCTGAGTTTTTAAAAATATCTATTGGAGAAATGATAATTGCCGCATTGCCAATTATTGGAACAGCTATTGCAATTGCTGCTGCAGTTGCTGCAATTATTGTTATTGTAAAATACCTCTGGGAAACTAACGAAGGTTTTCGAGATACGGTCACGACCGTTTGGAATGCGATTCTTGAAGTTATCAATGCAGTCGTATCAGAGATTTCTAATTTTGTCATGAGTATCTTTGGAACGGTTGTTGCTTGGTGGACGGAGAACCAGGAACTTATTCGAGCAAGTGCTGAGACTGTCTGGAATGCTATCTATACGGTTATAAGCACAATTCTGGAAATTTTAGGTCCACTCATTCAAGCTGGTTGGGATAATATCCAACTTGTCATTACAACAGCTTGGGAAATCATCAAGACCGTTGTTGAGACTGCAATCAATGTTGTTCTTGGTGTTATCCAAGCAGTTATGCAGATCATTACTGGTGATTGGTCAGGAGCCTGGGAAACCATCAAGGGAGTATTCTCTACTGTATGGCAAGCTATTCAAAGCATTGTTCAGACCATTTTTTCAGCCATCCAGAGCTACATTTCAAATATTCTCAACGGCATTTCAGGAACTGTATCAAATATCTGGAACGGCATAAAGGATACTGTCTCAAATGTGTTAAATGCTATATCTAGCACTGTATCAAGTGTCTGGGAAGGTATCAAGAGTACCATTTCAGGAGCTATCAATGGTGCAAAAGATGCTGTATCTTCAGCTATTGAAGCTATCAAGGGATTGTTTAACTTCAGTATCAGCTGGCCACACATCCCACTACCGCACTTTCATGTGAGCGGGTCGGCCAATCCATTAGATTGGTTGAGTCAAGGTGTTCCAAGTATTGGAATTGAATGGTATGCCAAAGGCGGTATCATGACAAAACCAACCATCTTTGGAATGAATGGAAATAACATGATGGTTGGAGGTGAAGCTGGTAATGAAGCAGTGTTACCACTCAATGACAAAACACTTGGTGCTATCGGTCGAGGTATTGCTCAGACAATGGGTGGAACTTCACCGACCATTAACATTACCATTAGTGGTAACACTGTAAGAGAAGAAGCTGATATCAGTCGTATTGCTGATGAGGTGGCTCAGCGTATTGCTGACGAGTTGCAACGTAAGACACAATTGAGAGGAGGGTTTACATGATAAAGCATAATGAGCTTGTGATTGACGGTGTGAGAACATCGTCTTTTCCGTTTAAAGTCATTGTCCATGATTCTCCTTCAATTGCTCTGGGAGAGAGCAAGACAGCTCTTTTGGAGCATGGTGGTATCAGTGGAGCAATTGTTCAGACGAACAAACATAGGGAATTGGTCAAGAAAACCTATACGATTTACTTGGTCAAACCTACTGAAGAACAGATGAACCAATTTATGAGTCTGTTTATCCGTGAAAAGTTTTGGCTAGAGAGTGAGCGAGTCAAAACAACTCGTCTTTGGTGCTATAAGGTCAATGTGAGCGACCTTGAAGAAGTGCAACCTGGTCTTTACATGACCAAAGCAACCTTCACTTGTCACCCTACCAAACACTTCAAAGTCACTGATACACAAAGATTGACAAGAAGTGGGACTTTGACTGTTCAAGGTTCTGCTCTTGCTTTTCCTAAAATCACAATCATTGGCCAGAGCGCTGCTGAGACTTCGTTTACAATCGCTGGTCAGGTCATTCGTCTTGAAAAGCTCTCAGAATCGCTTGTGATGGTCAATAATCCTGACAATCCTAGCTTCAAAACGATAACAGGGAAGCTAGTGAAATGGTCAGGCGATTTTATCACAGTTGATCCAGCGAAAGTGAAGAACGTTGGTGTTGTTCTAGGTCAAGGTATTCAATCGCTTGAAATCGAGACGGTTTGGGGGTGGGCATAATTGCTTTATCTACTTAATAAAGATGTGAGGACTGTTCGGTGGAACGGGGAGCCACTTCATGAAGCAACTTCGGCGATTGTTAAAGAGACCATGAATGGCGATTTCACCTTAACTGTGAAATATCCTATTTCTGACTCTGGTATTTATCAACTCATCCAAGAAGATATGCTGATTAAGGCTCCGACTCCTGTTCTTGGTGCGCAGCTATTTCGCATCAAGAAACCTGTTGAGAACAATGACCATCTTGAAATAACAGCCTATCACATCTCAGACGATGTGATGCAACGTTCTATCACGCCAGTAAGTGTGACTAGTCAGAGTTGTGGCATGGCTCTTTCTCGCATGGTTCAAAACACCAAAACTGCTTTGGGGGATTTTTCCTTCAGCAGTGACATTCAGGATCGTAGGACCTTCAATACGACTGAAACAGAAACTCTATACTCTGTATTGCTGGACGGTAAGCACAGCATTGTTGGTACATGGGAAGGCGAGCTGGTTCGTGATAACTTTGCAATGACTATCAAGAAGAGTCGTGGTGAGAATCGTGGTGTTGTTATTACAACGCACAAAAATCTGAAGGATTACCAACGTACAAAAAACAGTCAGAATGTTGTCACAAGAATCCATGCTAAATCGACTTTTAAACCTGAAGGCGCTGAAAAGGAAACGACTCTCAGAGTAACCGTTGATAGTCCTCTTATCAACTCATACCCTTATATGAATGAAAAAGAGTATGAGAACAACAATGCTAAAACTGTTGAAGAGTTGCAGAAATGGGCACAGGCTAAGTTTTCAAATGAGGGCATTGACAAGGTCTCTGATGCTGTCAAGATTGAATCCTATGAACTTGATGGGCAAGTGGTCCATATGGGTGATACGGTCAATCTCAAGAGTTGGAAGCATAATGTCGATGCATTCAAGAAAGCTATTGCTTATGAGTTCGATGCCTTAAAAGAAGAGTACATCTCTCTGACTTTTGATGATAAGGCAGGAACTGGTGGTTCTAGAGCTTCTGGTGGCTTATCTAGCGCAGCTGATGCAATCCTTGGTGTGACAGGAACCGCACAAGAAATTGCCCTTGAAAAGGCTCTTCAAAATGCTGACTTAGACTTTGATCATAAGGCTGGATTGCTTAGACAGGAAATTTCTGACGGTATTGAACTGGCCAGAGCCAAAGCTGAAGAAGTTAAAAGAGAACTCTCTGATACTATCGACCAGCGATTTAGTAGTTTTGATAATGGTCCATTACAAGAAATCAAGCGCAAGGCTATAGAAGCCTTACAAAACGCTGGCGCAAGCAGCTTGCTTGCTCAGGAAGCGAAGCAGATTGGTCTGGACTCTGTTGCTAGACTTGAAGCGTTTAAGTCGCAGACTACGAGCGCACAAACGGCTCTGTCTGCCGACTTGGATGTTCTGAAACGGACTATCGCGAATGATATTCACCCGAAGCAAACACAGGCCGAAGCTGAGATTGAGAAACAAGTTGAAGCACTTGTTCAGACAAAAAAAGAACTGGCTGGTGTGAAGTCAGCGCAAGCGACGTATGAAGAGACGACGACTCGCAGACTGTCAGAGCTGACCAACTTGGCCAATGGTAAAGCCAGCAAGTCAGAGCTCACGCAGACAGCCGAGGAGTTGGCCAGTAAGATAGCGAGTGTGAGGGTCGGAGGTCGGAATTATATCCGAGGGACAAGACGCATGGCGCTGGCTAACGGATTGTGGACATCAGGAACCTTCAGGCCATCAGGTGTTGGGGCAACAAAGACGATTAATGTATCAGACAGTCCAGCAACTGGTTTTGATAAAGCAATACGATTGACCTCAAGTAACGCTAGAGACCAAATCGGCATTGCTCAGGACAGGTTTGAAATAATGCCAGGAACTTATACTATTTCTGTTTGGGTGAAAGGTTCAGTTGGGCAAAGAGTTAAGTTACAAACTTATTGGGCGCCTGACGATGCAACAGGTATAAGTCCAGATTTTATCTTGAAAGATGATAAATGGACATATTTGACATTTTCAAGCGAGCGAAAAAAAGCTGGAATCGTATCAATTGGCTATGTATATCTCGTAAATGCTGATGCGGGAAAATACTTAGATGTTCTTGCGCCCCAGTTGGAAAACGGGAGTTTAGCGACAAGTCCGAAAGAAGCTCCAGAAGATACAGACGGCCAAATTTCAGCCGTCGAATCAACCTTTAAGCAACGGGCCGATTCACTTGATGCTGGTGTGAGAAGTCTGACTGAAGGTCTCAGAACCAAGGCGGATATCAGTGCACTCAACGTTACTGCTGAGAATATCAGACAGTCTGTGAAGAGTCTTGAGACAGACACGCAGAACAAGCTGAATCAGAAATTGAGTCAGGCTGAATTCGAGGTGCAGGCTAGTTCTATCCGTCAGGAAATCCTGAACGCAACCAAGGACAAGGCAGATAAGACTCTTGTCGTGGCTGAAGCTGGGAAATTGCGTGAAGAATTTTCAAAAATGAAGGTCGGTAGTCGCAACTATGCTGAAGACTACGACTTTTCAAGAGGGCTTTGGTACTATAGTCAAGGAGATAACAGTCCACAAGATTGGATTATTTTAGACGGCGAATACAACGTCAAAGGTACGACTAACACTTGGAAGCAGATGCAAATTCAATCTAAAGAAGGTAGTCGTTCTTCGTGGAAGGGTTCGACATCTCTTCTCGATTTAGAAGTCGGCGAAACCTACACACTTTCGTTTCAAGGGATTTGCTACTCTGGCTCTTCAAGTGTTTGGCTGTCATTAAGAGCCAATCGAACAGCACCTAGCAATCCTGAAATCATGTATGGCAATTTCAACCTCACGTCTAGCTGGCAGACTTATCAAGTCACTATACCAGCATTGACCAAGCCTGAAAATTTTGATTTCTGGCGAATTATTCTTGGTTATAACGAGATTGGCCATGTAGCCTTTCGCAAGGTTGAATTGACCAGAAGTTCTACTCGTATAGATGCGGGACCTGCTCCTGAAGATGGCAAGACGGATCTTATAGCTGCTAAGGCTACTTTTGAGCGGACAGCTCAGGGTTTGCGAACCGATTTATCAGCTATTCAGGAATATGTCAATAAAGACGGTCAGCGACAGGAAGCTTTACAGCGTTACACTCGTGAGGAAAGCGCAAAACAAGCGACTGCTGTACGTGAGCTAGTTGCGAAGGACTATGTAGGCAAAGCGACTTATCAGGAAACTGTAAGAGCTATTGAGAACAAATTCGAAGCTATCACGAATCCACAAAATGGTTCGATTACCACTCGGATTGCTAACTACAAAAAATCAGTAGATGGTAGGTTCGCAGATATCACTTCATTGATTGCTGGTAAGGCTAATCAGACGGACTTCCAGCATGTTAAAGAAACTAGTCAGCTTTATGAGCGTATTATTGGTAGCAATGAAAATGACATCTCTAACAAGGTCGCTCGCATGGCCTTAACCAATCAGCTGTTCCAGGTTGAAGTTTCCAAAAACGAGAACCTGAAAACAGTTCAAAGCCAACTAGCCGGTTCGTGGGGAGTTCATAATAAGAACAGCGTCAACGAAATCATAGCTGGTTTTAATCTAGCAGGTCGAAATGCAGGAATTAAAGCAGAGACTATCAGACTTGAGGGGAATACTCTGGCTGATAAATTAACTGCAATTGACGGTTATTTCAAGCGATTATTTGTTGGTGAAGGTACGTTCGCGACTCTCAATGCGGATGTTATACGAACGAATTCTATCACGGCAGATAAGTTGGTATTTAACGAAGCTCTTGCTAATAGAATGGTCTCAAACGAGCATATCACTAACAAATTGGTAGCAAGTAGAGCGTTTGTAAATGCCTTGAAAGCTGTAACGATAGATGCTTCTCAAATCGTGACAGGTACTCTTAAGGGAGACAGGATTTACGGCGGGACTATTCGAGGTACTGAAATCAACGGGACCACGATAACAGGTAATAGTCGAATGACTATTGGTGATAATGGATTCTTGAGACCTACTCAAGAAGGTGGCCTTCAAATCAACGTCCCTGAGACCTATAGTGCGAGCAAGGGAGTTGGTGTTCAATTATTAGGTCGAGAGCTTGGACGAATCCCTAAAGGAATGTTTATTTACAATTCTCCAAATTGGAATGGTGGAAACATTATTGGAGACAATACAGAAGATATACTGCTTACCGTCAAGGGGCGTGTGTCACTTTGTAATCTGCATAATGGTTCTCCTGTTTCTGGAGTTCCTATCATATCGAATTTTGAATATCAAAATCCTATTCGAAATCTATATCCTATTCGATTTATTGGCTGGGATCCTCGAAGTAACCAGCTTTATGTCGACGATGGGACTGGTAAAAGTGGAACATGGTGGATTAGTGTTGATGGGTCTACATCTGACAAAAATTTAAAGACTAACATTGGTGATACGCATTATAATGCGTTAGATTTTGTACAAAAATTGATGTTTAAAGAATTTGATTGGAAGACTGATAAATTTGGCTATAAGAAACCTTATACAAATGTCGGATTGATTGCACAAGATGTAGAAAAAATAGATAGTTCACTGGTCTATAAGAAAGGTGAAACTTTAGCATTAGATGATTTTAGATTATTAAATATCGCACTAAAAGCAATTCAGGAGCTTGCTCTTGAAAATAGAAAACTAACACACAGATTGGAGAATTTAGAAAATGAACGAAGAACAGCTTAACCAAGTCCTAAGCATGACACTTGATGACATGTTAGTTGATTCAAAGACATTAATGCTCAGACATAATCTGTTGAAGATTCAACTAAGAGAAAAAGAAGTAGAGAATCAAAGACTTCAAGCACGAGTGGAGGAGCTGGAAGCTCTGCTTGATGAACAAACTAAACCAGCAGACAAAGGAGAATAGACATGGCAGAAACAATTCAAAACACAGATAACTTGCTAGACCTTACAAAAATCACAGAACCATTTGATCTTGCGACCGCTTTGCGCTACATGAAAGAAAACGGAGAGTTCATTCGTTGCAAGAATGCAAGCAATGACTTCTATATGTATCGTGATGTTCAAAAACGTCCTGTGATTGTAAATGGTCGTCGCCAATTCAAGGATGTTGAAACCGTTTGGGCGTTCAACCAGTGGGGTGGGACAACCACAACAATCAACGTAACAGATTTGTTTAATCAGGAGTTCTACATCATGAAATTTGATGAAGAGGGCAATCCTGACTGGACGGATCCAACGGTAGAACCTAAAGAGTAGGAGGTGGATATGCATATTGAATTTTTCAATTTTTTTAGAAGCCTCATCCAAACAGAAGATGGTTTGGTATTGTATGCTCTAGCTCTAATTGTTTCAATGGAAATTATTGATTTTGTGACAGGAACTATTGCTGCGATTGTCAATCCTGATATTGAATACAAGAGTAAAATTGGTATCAACGGGCTACTTCGAAAGATTTTAGGGGTTCTCTTATTGATGATCCTTATTCCAATGTCTGTCCTATTGCCCGAGAAGACAGGCTTCGCATTCTTGTACTCTATTTATCTCGGGTACATCGCATTCACATTTCAATCGCTCGTTGAAAATTATCGCAAATTAAAAGGAAAT
>ERZ1023267.159-NODE-159-length-27913-cov-7.183287_pt1 | contig 27913 bp, 21 predicted proteins | sample MGYA00520905_ERZ1023267 | MGnify/ENA primary metagenome ERZ1023267 (study PRJEB32759, sample SAMN07749868) | skin metagenome | biome: transportation; feature: city; material: polyester macromolecule | host: Homo sapiens | place: Hong Kong:ISLAND line | collected...
CAACTTCGGCGCCTTCGTGGACCTGGGCGGCGTGGACGGCCTCGTGCACGTCTCCGAGCTGTCCTGGAAGCACATCGACCACCCGTCCGAGGTCGTCGAGGTCGGTCAGGAAGTCACCGTCGAGGTTCTCGACGTCGACATGGACCGCGAGCGCGTCTCGCTGTCGCTGAAGGCGACGCAGGAAGACCCGTGGCAGCACTTCGCTCGCACGCACGCCATCGGCCAGGTCGTGCCGGGCAAGGTCACGAAGCTCGTCCCGTTCGGTGCGTTCGTGCGCGTCGAGGACGGTATCGAGGGTCTCGTCCACATCTCCGAGCTCGCCGAGCGTCACGTCGAGCTGCCCGAGCAGGTCGTCACCGTCGGTTCCGACATCTTCGTCAAGGTCATCGACATCGACCTCGAGCGTCGTCGCATCTCCCTGTCGCTGAAGCAGGCGAACGAGGACGGCGCTGCCGCCTCCGAGTTCGACCCGACGCTGTACGGCATGGCTGCGGAGTACGACGAGCAGGGCAACTACAAGTACCCCGAGGGCTTCGACCCGGAGACGAACGAGTGGCTCGAGGGCTTCGACGCGCAGCGTGAGAAGTGGGAGAAGCAGTACGCCGAGGCCCACTCGCGCTGGGAGGCCCACCAGGCCCAGATCGAGCAGGCCCGCAAGGACGACGCCGAAGCTGCGGCGTCCGGTGAGACCGCCCCGACGTCGTACTCGTCGTCGAACTCGGGCTCGAGCTCGCAGGGTTCGTCCTCCTCGTCGTCGAGCTCCAGCTCGAGCTCGGCTCCGGCCGAAGGCACCCTCGCCTCCGACGAGGCGCTGGCTGCTCTGCGCGAGAAGCTCACGGGCAACTGATCCACGCGATCTGCTGAGAGCCACGGCTCTCACCCGCTGAACGTCGGCCCCTCTCACTGCGGTGAGGGGGGCCGACGGCGTTGTCGGGGCACGGGTCGGTAGGCTGCGGGCGTGTCATCGACGAAGGTGCTCGTCCTCGGCGGAACGAGTGAAGCCCGCGCTCTCGCAGCACGCCTCGACGAGCTGGGGATCGCGTTCGTCAGTTCCTTGGCCGGGCGCGTGTCGCGGCCAAGGCTGCCGGTCGGCGACGTCAGGATCGGCGGGTTCGGCGGCGTCGCAGGGCTGACGGCGACGCTGCGCGACGACCGCTTCACGCACGTCGTCGACGCGACGCACCCGTTCGCGGTCACGATGCGTTCCCACGCGGTGGCTGCCTGCGCGGCCGCCGACGTCCCGCTCGTGCGCCTCGCGCGCCCCGGTTGGCGTGAGCACCCGGATGCGTCCACCTGGCACTGGGTCAGCACCTACGCCGGCGCGCGGGCGCTCGTCGACGCGCAAGGGTGGCGTCGACCGTTCGTGACGACCGGGCGTCAGACGCTCGAGCACTACCGCGGGTGGGACGACAAGGCCGCGCTCGTGCGCATCGTCGAACCGCTCGACATCCCCGCGCCGCCCGCGTGGACGGTGTTGCACACCCGCGGCCCGTTCGACGTCGACACCGAGATCGCGACGATGCGGGAGCACGCCGTCGACGTCGTCCTGACGAAGGACTCCGGCGGCAGCTACACCGCCGCGAAGCTCACCGCAGCACGCCAACTCGGCGTCCCCGTCGTCGTCGTCGCACGGCCCGCGGCACCGGCCGGGCTGCGTGAGGTGAGCACGCTCGACGAGGTCGTGACGTTCCTGCGGAGCTGACGAGCGGGGCTGTTCCTGCGTTCGAATACGCGCGCGGTTCGGCTGTGCCCGCACACGCGAACCGGTCAGTTCGTCGTGCGACGCCGCGCGAGGAGACGCGCGCCGAGCGCGACGACGAGGACCGTGCGTCCGACGCGTCGGGTGAGCCGTACCGCACGCGGGATGTCAGTGACGTCGACCGCGCGTCCGTCGCCGAGTTCACCGCGATGCTCGCTGCGACCGGCGTACACGTTCGTCCCGCCGAGGCGCACCCCGAGTGCGCCCGCGGCGGCGGCCTCGACGGGCCCGGCGTTGGGGCTCGGATGCGCGGGGGCGTCACGGCGGACGGCGCGCACGACGTCGCGCACGCGCGAGGGCTCGCCCGCCACGACACAGCTGATCGCCGTCGCGAGCACGCTCACACGGGCCGGAACGGCGTTGAGGACGTCGTCGAATCGTGCCGCGGCCCAACCGAACTGCTCGAGCCGCTCGGTCCGGTGCCCGATCATCGCGTCAAGCGTGTTGGCGCAGCGGTGCAGCCCGACACCAGGCGCCCCGAACCCCGCGCCCCAGACGAGGGTTGCCGCGACGGCATCCGACTGGTTCTCGGCAAGCGACTCGACGACGGCCCGGGCCAACTCGTCGGGGCCGGCCTGCGACGTGTCGCGTCCGACGAGCGAGCGAATGCGGTGACGAGCGCCGTCGAGGTCGTCGGCAGCGAGCAGGTCGTGCACCGCCATCGCCTCGCGCTCCAGCGAACGTCCGCCGAGGGCCGCCCACGTCACCAGCGCCGTGATGAGGGTGCGCGTCAGCGGCCGGCGTCGATCGAGAACGAGCGCACCGGCGACCGGCGGAGCGAGCGTCACGACGAGGTACGCGATGCCCCGCGAGCGTCGCGGCGCCCACAGCCGGTGCTCGCAGGCCGCCGCCCAGCGACCGAACCAGGCGACGGGGTGATGCCGGGCCGGGTCCCCCCAGCGCCGGTCTGCGAGATACCCGAGCGCCACACCGGCCGCGATCGGATCCCAGCCGGCGCTCGCGCGCGCTGTCCGCGTCAGAAGCCCTGTTCGCGTCAAGAACCTTGGCGCGGTGGTGGTCGTCGCGCAGCGCGAGACCGCACCGTCGAGGTGCGCGAGCCGCAGGAAAAGAGGATGGCTCACGATGCCCCCGATGGGTTCTTCGGCTCGCCCTTGATCACGAGGGGGCAACCCGCCACGACGAGGACGACGTCGTCGCACGCTCGCGCGAGGCGCTGGTTGAGGCGGCCCAGCTCGTCGGTGAAGAGGCGACCCGACTGGTAGGGAGAGACGAGACCGAAGCCCACCTCGTTCGTCACGATGACGAGGTCGTGTTCGAACGCCGTGATCGCCTCGACGAAGGCATCGGCCCGGGCGGCGTACCGCTGGTGCCACGTCGGCATCGACGGGGGCGGGGGCGTCGATTGCTCCTCGTCGCCTCGGCGAGGGCCTTCGCCGGTGTCAGAAACCCAGGCGCCGGACTCCTCGAGGGCGGAGGTCAGCCACGAGCCGACGTCGTCGAGCAGGCACGGACCGTGGATCTCGCTGAGCGCGCGGGGAACATCGACCGACTCGAGGCTCGACCAGTGTGACGGCCGCCGCTGCTGATGGGCTGCGACGCGGGCACGCCACTCGTCGTCGTCGGGACGTGTCGGCCCCGTGGCCAGGTACGTCGCGGGCGCCTCCCACAACAGACGTTCGGCGTACGTCGACTTGCCCGAGCGCACGCCGCCGGTGATGAGGACGCGGCGCGGGGCGCTCATCGCCAGACTCCGAGCGTGAGGACGATGAGCATGACGGTGAGGCCCACCTCGATGCCGGCTCCCATGACGTCACCCGTCAGGCCGCCGAAGGTGCGCGTCGCGCGACGAGCGAGCCATTCCAGCGCGATGCCGGCGGCCACCGAGGCGACCAGGGGAGCGGCGAGAAGCGTTGCGCCGGTGGAGAACCCATCGTCACCTGAGGCATCAGCCAGGGCAGATCCGCCGACGAGAACCAGCCATCCCACGACGCTTGCGGCGACGAGCTCCGGGGTCCGGACGGCCGACAGCACGACGGCGCCCATCCCGTGAGGCCGTGCAGCGCTCCACCGTCGGTGGGCGAGGGTCGTGCACGCCACCCGCGAGACGATGACGGTGGCGCCGGCCAGCCACGGCGCGTCGAGGAGCGCCGCGAAGCACGCCGTCTGCACGCCGGCCGTCACGACGACGGCGATGACACCCATCGGGCCGACGTCGCCACGCTTCATCACCTCGAGGGCGCGCTCCCGGTTCCACCCCGCGCCGAATCCGTCGACGGTGTCGGCCAATCCGTCGACGTGCATGGCGCGCGTGCCGGCCGCGAGGGCAGCGACCGCGCCAAAACCGGCCACGAGCGGAGGCGCGTCGACCCAGTGCCCGACGAGCAGGACGAGCGACGTCACCACAGCGAGCGGGACGGCGGCCAGGGGCGCGAGCGTCATCGCCCAGCGCGCCACCGGCGTGGTGATCGGCGGGATCGAGCCGACGGGAATGACGCTCAACGTCCCCGTCGCGAGGCGCAGCCCCTCCCATGCCGGTCGGGTGACAACAGCATCGCTCATCACACCGCTCCGGTGTCGTCGGACGACGCATGGAGCCGGGTGCCGTCGAGAGCTGCGACGACGTCGCCGATCACGGTGATGGCAGGTGCGCCGAGGCCGGCGTCGGCGACGGCGTCCGGCAACGTCGCAAGGGTCGCCACGACGCGTCGCTCGCTCGGCATGGCGCCGTCGGCGATCGTTGCGGCGGGCGTCGAGGCGGCGAGGCCACCGTCGACGAGTGCCGATGCGATGGCGCGCAGGTGCGCGACGCCCATGAGAACGACCAGGGTGGTGCGGGTGCGGGCCAGTGCCGCCCAGTCGAGATCCGAGCGCGGGTCGCCAGGCGCGACGTGCCCCGAGACGACCGTGAACCCCTGCGATGATGTCCGGTGCGTCACGGGGATGCCGGCGAGCGCCGGCACGGCGATCGCCGACGTCACCCCCGGCACGACGTCGACGCTGAGACCGGCTTCTCGACAGGCGATCACCTCCTCGCCGCCGCGACCGAAGACGAAGTTGTCGCCGCCCTTGAACCGCACGACGTCACGCCCGGAGAGCGCGTGCTCGACGAGCAATCGGTTGATCTCCTCCTGCGGCGTGAACGCGCCGCGCGGAATCTTGCCGACGTGGATGATCGTCGCGTCGGCTCGGGCGTGTGCGAGGGCGTCGAGGGGAGCGAGGCGATCGCAGACGATGACGTCGGCGCGCTCGATCGCGCCCAGCCCGGCGACGGTGAGCAGGCCCGGATCACCCGGGCCGCCGCCGACGAGCGTCACCCGCCCAGGACGCTTGGCCTCACCGGCAGGTCCGTGGGGAGCCTCCTCGCCCGGCTGGTTGAGGGTGAGGCGACGCACTTCGTCATAGCGCAGCGGATCGGCGTCCGTGACGAGTCGACACAGCCCGCGTGAGGCAAGGTCGTCGAGGTGGGGTGCATGAGGGTCGGGAGCCTGGAGGTGGGGAGAGCTGCGGTGAGCAGCGCCGGCGCTCGCGTTCTCGCCCACATCCAGAAGGACATCGACCTGTGCCCCCGCGCGGGCGAGCTCGGCGATGATCCCGGGCAGGCTGGGGCCGAACACCCCCGGTCCGTGGAGCAACACGCGCGTCACGATGCGGCCCCCCCGCTCTGGCGGAACGCGTCGAACGCGGTGAGGAGGGCATCCGTCGTCAGCGGGTCTCGGACGGCGAGGCGCACCCACGAGCCGTCGAGGCCGGGAAAGGTGTCGGCGCGGCGCGTCGCGAACCCGGCGTCCCGCCACGCGGCGTGCGCGCCCGCTCCGACGCGCGCGAGTACGAACGGGGCGGCCGACGCCAGCACCGGCACGCCCCGCGAACGCAGGCCGCGGTCGAGATGCTCGCGCCACTGGCTCGTCTCCTCGGCCCACTCGGCGACCTGACGCGCGGCGGGGGCCGTCATCGCGTACCGCGTCGCCTCGAGGGCGAGTGAGTTCACCGACCAATGCGGCTGCTGCGCGCGCAGCGTCGCGATGAGGGCCGCGTCGCCGACGACATGGCCGGCGCGCACCCCGGCGATCGACCACGTCTTCGTCAGCGATCGCACGACGAGCACCCCGGTCATGTCGCCACCGATGAGGCTCTCGCTCTCACCGGGCACGAGATCCATGAACGCCTCGTCGACGACGAGCACGCGTCCGGAACCGCGCAGCTTCTCGAGCTGCGCGCGCGGGTGGAGCACGCCCGTCGGGTTCGTCGGGTTGCCGAGGACGACGAGATCGGCGCCGTCGAGCGCCGCGACGTCAGCGTCGCCGAGGTGCGCACCGGAGCGGACATCGAGCACGTGCGCCCGGGCCGGGCACCCGGCGCGGCGTAGCGCGGCGTCGGGCTCGCTGAACTGCGGGTGGACGACGACGGGTGCGCGCGGCGCCAGCGCCCGCGCGATGAGCGTGAACGCCTCGGCTGCTCCGTTCGTGAGGAGCACCTGCTCGCGTGCCAGCCGATGGTGCGTGGCGACCGCGTCGGTGGCGGTGCGTGCATCGGGGTAGTGGGCGGCCTCGTCGAGCACGCCGCGCAGGGCGTGCCGCAGGTTCGCCGGGGGCGTGCTCGCGCGGACGTTGACGGCGAAGTCGACGAGCCCGTCACCGACCTCGGCGTCACCGTGATGCTCGTCGCCGGGCGTCGCACCGCCCGGCAGCGCCGCGTCCGCTCGTGCGTCGACACGCGGGCGGGGCAGGCTCGGCACCGGTGTCGAGACGAGGCCCAGGCCCGCCGCGCGATGCGTGGCGGCGGCGAAACGGTCTGCGAGCTCGGGGTGCCCCGCCCAGTGCGTGTGCAGGTACGAGGCGTGGACGGTCGGCTCGCTGCCGGAGCCGTGGGCGGCGGAGAAGCCGTCGGCACCCGCGTCGAGCAGCCAGGCCGCGTGGCCCCCACCTTCGCCGTCACCGGCGGCCGGCGTCGTCAGCGTGCGGTGGAACTCGTGGCCGCGCACCCGCGTGCCCGCGTCGGCGAGAAGCGTGTCGACGGGTGCCTCGGCCTCGCGGTAGCCCAGCGTCAGCCGTGATGACATCGCCGCCGTCGCGGGCAGTACCCCGGAGAAGCGGTGACCGTCGACGGCCTCGAGGAGATAGAGCATCCCGGCGCACTCGGCCACGGTCGGCAGCCCCGACGTCACGGCGTCCCGCAGCTGGGCCAGCAGGCTCGTGTTGGCCGCCAACGAGCGCGCGTGCACTTCGGGGAAGCCGCCGCCGAGGTAGAGCGCGCGGGTGCCGGCGGGCAGTGCGCGATCACGGACGGGGTCGAACACGACGGGTTCGAGACCTCGCGCGCGCATCATCTCGAGCGTCTCGGCGTAACGGAACGTGAAGGCACGACCGCCAGCGACGGCGACGACGGGGGCGTCCCGCCCGGCCGTCGTCGGCGCCGCAGACATGGGTGCGGGTGACCACGGTTCGTCGGCGAGATCGGGTGCGCCCGAGGCGATCTCGAGCAGCGCATCGAGGTCGATGTGAGCGGCGGTGCGTTCGGCCAGTCGGTCGAGTGTCGCGCGTGCGGCGTCCCGTTCGTCGGCCGGGACGAGGCCCAGATGCCGTGACGGGACGCTCACCCCCGCGTCACGCGGCAGCACACCGAGCACCGGCACGCCGATGCGTTCGCACGCGCGCCGCACCTCGCCTGCGTGACGTTCGGAGCCGGCCTTGTTGAGCACGACGCCCGCGACGTCGAGCTGCGGGTCGAACGTGCGCAACCCGTGGATGCTCGCGGCGACCGAACGCGACGACGAGCTGATGTCGACGACGAGGACGACGGGGGAGTGCGTCAGCGTCGCGACGTGCGCGCTCGAGGCGAACCCCTCCGTGCCGAGGCGCCCGTCGAACAGCCCCATGACGCCCTCGATGACTGCGACGTCGGCGGGCGCCGGCGTCATCGCGCCGTGCACGAGCATCGGTGCGACGCGTTCGGGGCCGACGAGCCACGGGTCGAGGTTGCGCCCGACGCGTCCTGTCGCGAGCGCGTGGTAGCCGGGGTCGATGAAGTCGGGGCCGACCTTCGCGGGCGCCACCTGCAGGCCGCGCGCGGCGAGGGCGGCCATGACGCCGACGCTCACCGTCGTCTTGCCCTGCCCGGACGCCGGCGCGGCGAGCACGACGCGCGGCAGTCGCGTCACCATTCGATACCTCGCTGGCCCTTCTGGCCGGTGTCGAAGGGGTGTTTGACCTTCGTCATCTCGGTGGCGATGTCGGCCACCTCGAGCAGCGCCGGGTGCGGGTCGCGCCCGGTGATGATGACGTGCTGATTGCCGGGTCGCTCCGCCAGGGTGCGCGCGACCTCCTCGCCGTCGATCCAGCCCCACTTGATCGGGTAGGTGAACTCGTCGAGCACGTACATCTGGTGCGTCTCCGCCGCGAGGCGACGCTGGATCTCGCGCCAGCCCTCGAGCGCGTCCGCGGCGTGGTCGGCCTCGGTGCCGCCCTTGCGCGACCACGACCAGCCCGAACCCATCTTGTGCCACTCGACGGGCCCGCCCCGGCCGGTGCGCTCGTGCACCTCGCCGAGCGCCATGAGCGCCTCCTGCTCGCCGATCTTCCACTTCGCGGACTTGACGAATTGGAACACGCCGATCGACCACCCCTGGTTCCAGCCGCGCAGTGCCAGCCCGAACGCCGCTGTCGACTTGCCCTTGCCCGCGCCGTAGTGGATGGCGACGACGGGTCGGTTGCGGCGCTGACGCGTCGTCAGGCCGTCGTCCGGGGTGACGGTCGTTTCTCCCTGGGGCATCAGGCGGCCTTTCCGTGCGGCGCGCGAGCGGCGGCGACGGCGTCGACGAGGCCCGAGGCGGAGACGTTCTCGAGGGGCACGTGCGTCGCGCCCATGCGGTGGGCGAGGTCGGCGGCTAGGCGCATGCGGAAGCGTCCGCTCTCGCAGTCGACGACGACGGTGTCGACGCCGAGGCCCGGCCACGCCGACGCGGTGCGCTGGGCGCGCGCGAGGGCATCGGGCCCGCTCGTGGCGCGCCCGTCGGTGACGACGACGACGAGCGCGCGACGGCGCGGGTCGCGGCGGCGTTCACGTTCGAGGGTGCTCGCGGCCAGCGTGAGCCCTTCCGCGAGGGGCGTGCGTCCGCCGTGCGGTAGCTGTGTCAGTGCCGCGGCCGCCCGATCGACGGACGACGTCGGGGCGAGCAGGACGTGCGCGTCGGCGCCGTTGAACGCGACCAGCCCGACCTTGTCGCGACGCTCGTACGCATCGAGCAGCAGCGACAGTACAGCCGTCTTCACCTCGTCCATGCGCTTGCGCGCCGCCATCGAACCGGAGGCGTCGACGCAGAACAGCACGAGATTCGACTCGCGCCCCCGCAGCCGGGCGTGGCGGACGTCGTGCGCCGCGATGTCGAGGCGGCCCCGCGTCCCCGCGGTGCGACGCGACGCTGCGCTCGTGATGGTGGCCGTGACGTGGACGCGGCCGGTCGTCGTCGGGGAGACACCGATGACGCGTCCGCGCGTCGTCTCGGCCGCGCTGCGCCGACCGGCCTCACCGCGACCGACACCGCGCACCTCGAAACGGCGCGGACGGTACGGCGTGCCCGCCGAGGCCGTGCCGACGGCGGCGGCTGCGCCGGTTCGCTGCTCGGAGGACGGCTGCTCCTGGGAGGACTCCTCCGCATCGGACGGCGAATCGTGCTGCGGATCAACCGAATCCGACGAGGACTCAGTCGCCCGATCGCTCGATGCCGGTGGCTGCTGCGAGCCAGCCGGGGGAGGCCCGGCGTCATCGTTGCCCGGCGCGTCGTCGTCGTTGTCAGGCGCGTCGTCACCGTCACCCGGTTGGCCGTTCGGGTCGTCGTCCGAACCACCCGACGGGGGCTGCGGATCGTCGGGGCCTTCGGGGTCGGTCGGCGGTTCGGGTTCTTCGTCGAGCAGCCGGTCGAGCAGCTCCTCGTCGAGGCCGGGCGGGTCGAACGGCCCGCGTCGGCGACGGTGCGACAGCGCGAACCGGGCGGCGACGCGGATGTCCTCACGCGTCACTCGGTCGCGCTCGCACCACGCGGCGTGGGCGCGCGCCGCGCGGGCGATGACGATGTCGGCGCGCATGCCGTCGACGTCGAATCCGGCACACACACGGGCGATGGTGCGTAGCGCCCACGCGCTCAGGTCGACGCCGTCGAGGGCCTCCTGCGCCCGGACGATGCGTGCCCCGAGCTCGGTCTCGGCTGCCGCGTAGCGGGCAGAGAACGCGTCCGGGTCGGCATCGAAGGCGAGGCGACGGCGCACGACCTCGGCACGCTCGTCGGGGTCGCGGGAGGCATTGACGTCGACCGACAGCCCGAAGCGGTCGAGCAGCTGCGGGCGCAGCTCGCCTTCCTCGGGGTTCATCGTCCCGACGAGCACGAAGCGGGCCGGGTGCGTCACCGACATGCCGTCACGTTCGACGGTGTTGCGACCCATCGCCGAGGCGTCGAGCAGCAGGTCGACGAGGTGGTCGGCGAGCAGATTGACCTCGTCGACGTACAGCAGCCCGCGATGCGCCTGCGCGAGCAGACCGGGGTGGAACTCGGTCCGGCCGGCGCCGAGGGCCTGCGCGAGGTCCATCGAGCCGGTGACGCGGTCGTCGCTCGCACCGACAGGAAGTTCGACGAGGCGCGTCGGGCGTCGCTCAGCGGTGACGGCCGCATCAGCGCCGATCGGGTGCGGGCCGTCCGGGCAGTCCGGCGCGGGGTCGGCGGGGTCGCACGAGAAGCGGCACCCGGCGACGACGTCCACCCGCGGCAGGACGCCGACGAGACCACGCACGATCGTGGACTTCGCGGTGCCCTTCTCACCCCGAACGAGAACGCCGCCGATGGCGGGGGAGATGGCCGTCAGGACGAGGGCGGTGGACAGGTCGTCGGCGCCGACGACGGCGGTGAAGGGAAAACGGGGCATCAGTTCGCCTCCTGGCAAGTGACCACGCTTGCCGCTCGGGGGCACCGACGCCGGACGACGCCAGTGGTCGCGGCGACGTCCTGGCTTACCCCGTCGGGGATCACAGTGGCGGGACCGCTGCCGGATTCGCACCGGCATTCCTCGCGCGCGACGGCCCCATCATGACAGACGCCGACGCCGCCCGAGGCCCCGGCGGGGCATAGGGTGTCGCCCATGATCGAGGTCGTCGGCATCGAGGACGGTGGGTGGGCGCTGCTGCCCGCCCACCTTCGGCAACTCGTCACGGACGCTGACGTCGTCGTCGGCGGGCGACGGCACCTGGAGCTGCTGCCGCAGGTGGAGGGCCAGGAGCGCCGCACGTGGCCGCGCCCGTTGCGCGACGGGCTGCGCGAGCTCCTGTCCCATGCCGATGACCATGCCCATGGGCGCGCCACGTCGTCCGACGCCGACGAGACGGACGATGCCGCGTCCGGGCGCGTGGTCGTGCTCGCCTCTGGCGATCCGCTGCGCTCGGGTGTCGCGACGACGCTCATCGACGAGTTCGGTGCGGGCGCCGTCCGCGTCCATCCCGCATTGTCGAGCGAGACCCTCGCGCGCGCCCGGATGGGGTGGGCGGCCGAGAGCGTCGACGTCGTGACGACGGTGGGCCGCAGCATCGAGCGAGTGCGCCCGTTCGTCACGCCCAGAGCGCGACTCGTCGTGCTGTGCTCCGACGCGCGCGGCCCGGGCGAGCTCGCCGCGCTGCTCGTGCAGTCGGGAGCACCGGAGGCGAGGCTGACGGCCTGGTGGCACCTCGGCGGGCCCGGGGAAGGGTCGCTACAGGCCACCGCCCAGGGGTGGCCCGACGGGGAACGCGACCTCGCCGAGCCGATTCCCGACCTCGTCCTCGTCTGCGTCGAGGTGCCCGACGAACTGGGCGCGGCCGACGTCGTCGGGACGGTTCCGGGCCGCGCCGAGACGTGGTTCGGCAATGACGGGCTCATCACGAAACGCGACGTGCGGGCTGCGGCGCTCGCGCGATTGCGCCCCACGCGCGGCGCGCTGCTCTGGGATCTCGGCGCCGGCTCGGGGGCCGTCGGCATCGAATGGGCGCTCGCCGCGCCCGATGCTCGCACCGTCGCCGTCGAACGCGATGCCGTACGCGCCGAACGCGCCCGCGAGAACGCCCGCGCCCTCGGAGTCCATCATCGCGTCGACGTCGTCGAGGCGAGCGTCCACGATGTAGCCGTCCACGGCGCGCAGCACCCCGATGGCACCGCCTGCGGCCCCTGCCGTGACGGCGCCGCTCGCGCCCCGAGCGACGCCCGTCACAGCGCTCCCGATGCGGTCTTCTTCGGTGGCGGGCTGAGCGCTGAGGCTGTGGACGCTGCCCTCGCGGCTCTACGCCCCGGTGGCCGCCTCGTCGCTCACGCCGTCACGCTCGAGAGCGAGAGCATCCTCCTCGACGCCTGGCGCACGCATGGCGGCGACCTCACGCGCCTGGCCGTCGAACACCTCGAACCCCTCGGCCGACTGCACGGCTGGCGCCCCGCGCGCGCCGTCGTCCAGTGGAGCTACGCGAAGGATCTGACATGACCGTTCACTTCATCGGTGCCGGCCCCGGCGCCGCCGACCTGCTGACGCTGCGCGCGGTGCGCCTGATCGAGAGTTCGCAGGTGTGCTTGTACGCCGGCACCTACCTCGACGACGCCGTCCTCGCCCATTGCCCGCCGGGCGCGCGCCGCGTCGACACACAGCACCTCACCCTCGACGAGATCATCGACGAGATCGTCGCCGTGGATGCGCTGGGGCACGACGTCGCGCGTCTGTGCTCGGGCGACCCTTCCGTCTACAGCGCCGTGGCCGAGCAGGGCCGTCGCCTCGACGCAGCCGGTATCGCCTGGGACGTCTGCCCGGGCGTGCCGGCCTACGCGGCCACAGCCGCGCGTGTCGGACGCGAGCTGACGGTGCCCGAGGTGACGCAGTCGGTCGTCCTGACGCGTGCACAGCGCGATTCGACGCCGATGCCGGCGGGTGAGGAGCTCGCGAACTTCGCGCGGACGGGGGCGACACTCGTGCTCCACCTCGCGATCCGTCACACGCGGCGGCTGGCACACGAGCTGGCCGAGCACTACGGCACCGACTGTCCCGTCGTCGTGGGCTCGCAGGTCAGCAGCCCCGACGAACTCATCCTGCGCGGCACGCTCGCCGACATCGCCGATCAGGTCGAGGACGCCGGGCTGCGGCAGGCCGCCGTCATCCTCGTCGGGCCTGCGCTCGCGGCCCACGGCTTCGCCGAGTCGCACCTCTACAGCTGCAGCCGCGAACGAACGTGACGCACGAGAGCCACCGCGTCATCGGCGGTGGCTCTCGGGTGGCCTGCTCGGTCGGTGTCCTGACCGGCGTCGCTCAGTACCGGTGCGTCGGGTTCTGCCCGTCGACGTCGTTCGTACCGCTCGCGCCGGGGTAAGGGCCCTGCTGCGCCTGGTAGGGGCCGTTCTGGGTCTGACGACGCTGCTGTTGCGCGAAGGCTTGCTCGCGCTGCTTGCGACCGCGACGCACCATGAAGAACAGGACGAGCGCGGCGACGACGAGCAGCGGCAACCCGATGAACATGAACACGAGCCCGCCGAAGAACCGCCCGACCCCGCCGCTGCGACGCTTCTTGCGGGACGGCGTGCGCCGCCGCTCGGGCTGCTGCCCGATGGACTGATGGTTCGTCGACGCGTCGACGAACGCGACGTTCTGGGCACCGGGCGCCGCAACGCCTGCCGTCCCGACGCCCCCGGTGACAGCTGCGGCTCGTGCCGACGACGCAGACGAGACGCTGGTCGACGCGGCAGTCACCGACGTGGCTTCAGCAGCGGACGCCGGGCCCGCGCCTTCGACGAGCAAGCAGACGGCAGCCGCGCCTGCGACAAGAATTCGATGCATCGTTCTCCCCCTTGAACGGTGATGTTCTGGTACCACGTGCATCTAACCGGGGTTCGTGACGGCCCGCAACCGAACCCGCACCCCGCGTCGGCCTGATATCTGTCTCAGGCAGACTCGCGTGGCTCAGGCGGGCTCGTCCAGCGCGAACTGATCGAGCAGCGCGTCGATCTCGGCGGGGTCGTGTCTGCGGGGCGGCTCCGGAGCCCCGGCTTCGGCGGAGGCCTCGACGAGCGCCTCCCCGAGGTGATGGGCCTCGGCGGGCGAGAGGTTGGTGTCGCGGATGAGGTCGTGGACGTCGCCGCGGGCGACGAGATGCACCTGGGCCCCATCCACCTCGACACCGAGCGTCGAGCCGTCGGGGTAGGTGACCGACGGCGACTCGGAGGAGCCGGCGTGGGGGGTGAAGTCGCTCATGCCCCTGACGCTACGTGCCCGCGGGGCTCCTGTGTTCATCGCGACCCGACGGTTTTTCGACCGCCCGACGTGATCACCTCGTCGGGACGTATCGCGCCGTCCACACGCGCCCGTCCGCCGTGGTGCGGGTGCCCTGGGAGCCGACGATGACGAGGCAACCCATGTCGATCGTCTCGGGGTCGAGCGCGGCCACGCTCGTCACCTCGAGGGCCTCCTGCTCGCGGCCGACATGACGTGCGACGACGACGGGTCGATCGCCTGGTAGTTCCTCACGCAGCACGGAGAGCGCTTGGGCGAACTGATGGGGGCGGCTCGCCGAGCGGGGGTTGTAGAACGCCATCGCGAGGTCGGCGCGGGCACAGGCGCGCAGGCGTGCGTCGATGACGTCCCACGGCTTGAGGCGGTCGGACAGGGAGATGAGCGCGTGGTCACCTCCGAGCACGGCGCCGGCCAGGGCGGCCGCGGCGTGCGCCGCCGTCACGCCGGGAACGACATGCACGGGCATCCCGGCGAGCGCGGCGTTCTCGGGTCGCTCGCGCGCCTCGAAGACGGCCGACGCCATCCCGAACACCCCGGCGTCGCCCCCGGAGACGACGGCGACATCGTGCCCGTCATGCGCCAGTTCGAGGGCCTGGGTGCCGCGATCGACCTCGACCGTGTTGCCGCTCGGGAGCCGGACGAGGCCATCGCGTGTGGGGACCCGGGCCACGTAAGGCGCATAGCCGACGACGTACGAGACGCGCCCCAGGACGTCAGCCGCCTCGGGCGTCAGCCAGGCGTCGGGGCCGGGCCCGAGCCCGACGACGAACACGGTTCCGGGCTCGCCCGACCTCTCGGACGTCGCTGCGGCCGGCAGCACGCCGGGGACTCGCTGCATCGCGGTCCGGCTCGAACTGTTGGAGCTTCCCGACGCGCGGCCGGCGGCGTCGGCGCGTCGATCGAGCCCGGGCACGACGACGAGCGACATGTACGGCACGTGCGACGGGTCGACCTGTGTGACAGGGAGGAGGCGTTCACCGTCACGGCTCGCCCGCTCGACGTACCAGGCGCGCTCGAGCAGGCCCGCCTGGGCGAGTGCTTCGCGCACGTTCGCGAAGGTGCGGCCCAGCTTCATGATGACGGCGGCGTCGGTGTCGGCGAGGCGGCGCGCCATCTCGGTGACGGGGAGGGTGCCGGGCAGCACGGTGAGCACGTCCTCGTGCCGGCACAACCCTGTCGACAGGCCTGCGGACGCCGCGGAGACCGACGTCACCCCGGGCACGACATGGGCGTCGAAACGCTCGGCGAGCAGGTCGTGGACGTACATCGACGAACCGAAGAACAACGGGTCGCCCTCGGCGAGCAGGACGACGCTGCGTCCGGCCTCGAGGTGGGCGCCGAGGCGCTCGGCGCACTCGAGGTAGAACGCCGCCATCGCACCGTGGTAGCCGCCGGGATGGTCGATCTCACCCGTCGTCACGGGGTAGACGAGCTCTTCCTCGACGACGCCGTCCGGGATGAGATCGGCCGCGATGGCGCGCGCGGTGCTCGGACGATGACCGGCGCGGTGGTAGGCGACGACGTCAGCGGTCTCGATGAGCCGAGCGGCCTTGCGGGTGATGAGTTCGGGGTCACCGGGGCCGACGCCGACGCACCACAGGCTGCCCGTCATCACAGGATCTCCTGCTCGGTCGCGAGGGCGTTGACGGCGGCCGCAGCCATGGCTGAGCCTCCCCGGCGCCCATGGACGGTCAGCCAGGGGATCTGTGATCCGTCGTCGAGACGATGCTCGGCGAGAGCGACCTTGGACTCGGCGGAGCCGACGAAACCGACGGGCATCCCGACGATCGCAGCCGGGCGCGGGGCGCCGTCGCGCAGCATCTCGAGCAGGTGAAACAGGGCCGTCGGGGCGTTGCCGATGGCGACGACGGCGCCGTCGAGGTGCGGTGCCCACAACGACGCGGCGGCGGCCGAGCGAGTCGTCGACCAGGCCTGTGCGAGCGCCGGCACCTGCGGTTCGCGCAGCGTACAGATGACGTCGTTGTCGGCGGGCAGTCGGCTGCGCGTCACGCCCGCGGCGAGCATGTGCGAGTCGGTGATGACGGGCGCGCCGGCGCGCAACGCGGCGAGAGCGGCCTCGCCGACGTCCGTGCTGCCGGCGATCTCGTCGATGACGCCGACGTCGCCTGCGGCATGCGCGACCCGCACCGCAGCACGGTGGACGCCCTCGGGCAGGTGGTCGAGCGTCACCTCACGACGGATCGTCGCGAACGACTCGCGATAGATGACACGCCCGTCACGCTCGTAGTCGTAGCGGCGGGTCGGGGGAGCGATGTCGGTCATGAGCGGCCGTTCGGGTCGAGGATGTCGGTCAGGTTGTGAGGGGCGACGACGAGATGATGCTCGCCGGCGGGGCGGCCGCACGCACGCTCGCACCCGACGACGTGGACGCGGGGTGCGGCGGACACGGTGGCACGTCGATCATCGGCGCTGGCATGCTCGGGCGTGCTCGCAGCGATGACGCTGCCGATGCGGCTGTCATCGAGCGCCGTGTCACACCAGTTGCCGTCGTCGAAGATCCTCGCCGCGGCCCGCGTGAGGTCGAGCGTCGAGACGTCGGTGCGACGGCAGTACGGTGCGCCGACGCAGGCGCTGAATCGCGCTCGGGCCGAACCGGGTTCGGTGACGAACCCGGCGCCGCGCAGATGCCTGGTCGCGCTGGGCAGGTCGGCGCCGTCGCGCAGCGTACGCACGACGATGCTGCGCTCGGGGGTGACGACGACGTCCTGCGTCACCTCGTCCAGGGCGCGAGCGGCCGGCGCGTCGAGCAGGCCGAGCGGGAGATGAACCTCCAGGCGGCTCTTGGACGTGGCCGCCGCGGTGCCGGTCGCGGGCCGGGCCTCGGCGCGGGGCATATCGGCGGCGCTCACCTCGGCGGCGCGCACCCGCTCGTCGAGTCGGGCGAAGAACGGATGATCGTCGGGCAGGTCGGTGACGTTCCAGAACCGCCCGTCATCATGCTGCGTCGTCGCGACGAAGTCCTCCGCGACAGCGACCAGCGTCGCCGCGGCCTGGTGCGCAGCACATGCGAACGACCGGCCACCGACGCGCACTTCGCCGGCACGCATCTGATCGACGTGCATCTCACCGGCCCGCGAGCCGTCATCGTCCGCGCCGAGAGCGAACGCGACATCGGCCGGCACCGCGGGCAGCGTCTCGTCCCCGGCGGCCAGCGCGAAGATCCATCGCCCCGACAATGACGCCAACGACGGCGTGTCGACGATCGCCGAATCCAGTTGCTGCACCAGGGAATCGAGCGACGCATCCGGCCCCGCGACGATGTTGCGCACCCGCTCGTGGGTTGCTGACGGCAGCATCCCGAGCGCCGCGACGGCGTCGACGAACGCGCCCGGCAGCGGCTCGTCCAAGCCGCGAAGCTGCAGGTTGCCGCGTGACGTCAGCTGCACGAACGGCTGGCCGAATCGTTCGGCAAGATCGCACACCGTCACGAGGTCATGGCTCGACACGCGGCCACCGGGCACGCGCAGGCGGACAATGGCGCCGTCGGCAGCTGCGAACGGGCGCAGCACACCGGGGCAGCGGTCGTCGACATCTCGTACGGGCACAGCGAGCAGCATACGAGCCGTCTCCGTTAGGCTCGGGCACGGTCGTCAGGTGATGGAACCCGGTGCGAATCCGGGACGGTCCCGCCACTGTGTGTCCGACGCGTGCGTCGGCGAGTCAGGAACGCCCTGACGATCGACTCCCGTGCCACGGGAGCCCTCTCATGACGACGCGGGCGTGGACACCCGCGAAGGAGCTGCCCTCATGGCGCGCATCGCCCTCATCTCGACCTCCGACACCGACCTGCTCAGCGCTCGCGCGAGCGGCGCCGACTACGCCGTCTCCAACCCGGGGCGCGTCCCGACGCACGGCGACGCCTCCGAGGGCGCCGACATCGTCGTCGTCCGCCTGCTCGGCGGCCCGCAGGATCTGTGCAGTGGTTTCGCGGCGTACGCCGCCTCCGGCCGTCCCGTCGTCGTCCTCGGCGGTGAGCAGGAGCCCAACGCGGCCCTCATGGAGCGTTCGACGACGCCGCCCGGTGTCGCGGCGCAGGCCCACGAGTACCTCGCGCAGGGCGGTGCGGCGAACCTCAAGGAGCTGCACGCGTTCCTCAGCGACACGCTGCTCATGACCGGCGAAGGCTTCGAACCGCCCGTCGTCACACCGTCGTGGGCTGTGCTCGAGCGTGCCGAGATCGCCGATGACGCCGAGAGCACCGACGGCGCCACGGCCACGAAGAAGCCCCGCGTCGCGGTGCTCTTCTATCGTGCCCAGTACGTCGCGGGCAACGACGCGTACGCCCATGCCCTCGCCGACGCGATCGACCGCGCCGGCGGCATCGGGGTGCCGATCTACGTCTCCAGCCTGCGCGAGGCCGACGCCGAACTGCTCGACCACCTCGCCGGTTACGACGCGCTCGTGACGACGGTGCTCGCGGCCGGCGGGTCGCGTCCGGCGTCCGCGGGCGCGGGGGAGGACGACGAGAGCTGGGACGTCCAGGCCCTCGCCGCGCTCGACGTCCCCATCGTCCAGGGGCTGTGCCTGACGTGGAGCCGTGAGCAGTGGGCCGCCTCCGATGACGGGATGACGCCGCTCGACGTCGCGACGCAGGTCGCGGTGCCCGAGTTCGACGGGCGCATCATCTCGGTTCCGTTCAGCTTCAAGGAGTTCGACTCGGACGGCCTGCCGTCCTACGTCGCCGACCCGGAGCGCTGCGACCGCGTCGCGGGCATCGTCGTCGGGCACGCGCGGCTGCGTCATCTCGACCCGTCGGAGCGCCGCATCGCCGTCATGCTGTCGGCGTACCCGACGAAGCACTCGCGCATCGGCAACGCCGTTGGCCTCGACACGCCCGTCTCGACGATCCGGCTGCTGCGCGCCATGCGCGAGGCCGGTTACGACCTCGGCGAACGCGGCGCGATCCCCGGTCTCGACGACGTCGAACCGATCGAGGGCGAGGAGCTCGACACGACCGCGGGCAACGCGCTCATCCACGCCCTGATCGCCGCGGGCGGGCAGGACCCGGAGTGGTTGACGGACGCGCAGCTCACCGACGCGCACGTACGTATCCCCGCAGCGCTCTACCGCGAGTGGTTCGCCCGCCTGCCCGAGGATCTGCGCGAGGGGATGAGCGAGCACTGGGGTGAGGCGCCCGGTGAGCTGTTCGTCGACCGCTCCCATGACGAGGCCGGCGAGATCGTCACCGCGGCACTGCAGGCGGGCAACCTCGTCATCCTCGTGCAGCCGCCGCGCGGCTTCGGTGAGAACCCCATCGCGATCTACCACGACCCCGACCTGCCGCCGACGCACCACTACGTCGCGACCTACCGGTGGATCGAGGAGGAGTTCGGCGCCCACGCCGTCGTCCACATGGGCAAGCACGGCAACCTCGAGTGGATGCCGGGCAAGAGCCTCGGCATGTCCGCCTCGTGCGGCACCGATGCCGCGCTCGGCTCGCTGCCGCTCATCTACCCCTTCCTCGTCAACGACCCCGGCGAGGGCACCGAGGCCAAACGACGCGCGCACGCGACGATCGTCGACCACCTCGTGCCGCCGATGGCGCGCGCCGAGAGCTACGGCGACATCGCCCGCCTCGAGCAGCTGCTCGACGAGTACGGCAACGTCAGCGTCATGGACCCGGCGAAGGCGCCGGCGCTGCAGGGCGAGATCTGGACGCTCATCCGCGCGGCCGAGCTGCACCACGACCTCGGCCTCGAGGACATGCCGGACGAGGATTCGTTCGACGAGTTCGTCATGCACGTCGACGGGTGGCTGTGCGAGATCAAGGACGTGCAGATTCGTGACGGTCTGCACGTGCTCGGCGCCGCGCCCGAGGGCGAGGGCCTGACGAACCTCGTCGTCGCGATGCTGCGCTCCAACCAGCTCTTCGGCGGTGCGAAGGACGGGCTGCCGGGCTTGCGCACCGCGCTCGGCCTCGACCCGACGAGTGACGACCGCGACGCCACCGACAACGCCGAGCGGCACGCGCACGCCCTCGTCACCGCATTGGCTGCTGCCGGGTGGGATGCCGCGTCGGTCTCCGATGTCGTCGAGGCGCACCTCGCGGGGTTGGCGGACGACGAGGTCGCCGGCGTCGACCGCGCCGGCGTCGAGGCGTCCCTGCGGTTCGCCTGCACCCAGATCGTGCCGCGTCTGCAGCAGACACCGCAGGAGATCACCTCCGTGCTGCACGCCCTCGACGGTGGGTACGTCGCCGCCGGCCCGAGCGGTTCGCCGCTGCGCGGGCTCGTCAACGTCCTACCGACGGGCCGCAACTTCTACTCGGTCGACCCGAAGGCGATCCCGAGCCGCCTCGCGTACGAGACGGGCCGCGCGATGGCGGATTCGCTCATCGCCCGCTACCGCGAGGACGAAGGCGCGCTGCCCGAATCGGTCGGGCTGTCGGCGTGGGGCACCTCCGCGATGCGCACGAGCGGCGACGACATCGGCGAGATCCTTGCACTGCTGGGCATCATGCCCATCTGGGACGAGCAGTCACGCCGCGTCGTCGGGCTCGAACCGATCAGCCTCGAGGAGCTCGGGCGTCCGCGCATCGACGTCACCGTCCGCATCTCGGGGTTCTTCCGTGACGCCTTCCCGCACGTCGTCGCGATGATCGACGACGCCGTCAAGCTCGTCGTCGACCTCGACGAGCCGCTCGATCAGAACTTCCCGCGCGCGCACGCCCTCGCCGACGTCGAGACGCACGGCGACGAGCGGCGCGCCCGCACCCGCATCTTCGGTTCGAAACCGGGTTCGTACGGCGCGGGCCTGCTGCAGGTCATGGAGTCGGGCAACTGGCGCAGCAACGACGACCTCGCGGAGGTCTACACGGCGTGGGGTGGGTTCGCGTACGGCCGCGACCTCGACGGCGCGCCCGCACGCGACGACATGGAGCGCAACTATCGACGCATCCAGGTGGCGGCGAAGAACGTCGACAACCGCGAATCCGACATCCTCGACTCCGACGACTACTTCCAGTACCACGGCGGCATGGTCGCGACGGTGAAGGCACTGACGGGTGCCGAACCCAAGGCGTACGTGGGAGATTCGACGAGCCCTGACGCCGTGCGCACCCGCACGCTGACGGAGGAGACCGCCCGCATTTTCCGCGCCCGCGTCGTCAACCCGCGCTGGATCTCGGCGATGCAGCGCCACGGCTACAAGGGCGCGTTCGAGCTCGCCGCGACCGTCGACTACCTGTTCGGTTTCGACGCGACGAGCCAGGTCGTGCCCGACTGGATGTACGAGTCGATCGCGTCCGAGTACGTGCTCGACGAGACGAACCAGGCGTTCATGCGCCATGCGAACCCGTGGGCGCTGCGCGGCATCATCGAGAAGCTCGGCGAGGCGGCCGAGCGTGGACTGTGGGCGGAACCGAACCCCGAGACCGTCGCCGCGATGCAGCAGGTCTACCTCGACGTCGAAGGTGAGCTGGAGGAGTGAGCCCCGACGAGTCGCTGCGTGGAGTGCCGGCAGGGCCTGCGCGGGGTGCGCCGTCCCCGGATGTCGAGGGGATTCTGCGTCACGCCGGGGACGCCTCGCTCGCGGAGTCTTCTCGGATCGCCGACTCGAGCGACGGAGGTGGCTTCCGTCGTCCGACGCCTGTCATCGGTGACGCCTCGTCGGCGCGCGAACGCCGCGATGATCCGGCTGGCTGGTCCATGGGCGCGCAGGTGCAGGAAGCCCTCGCCGACGTCATCGGGGCGCGTCGTGACATTCGGCGTTACCGCCCCGACGCGGTGCCGGACGAGCTCGTGCGCGAGGTGCTCGCTGCGGGTCATGCCGGGCCGTCGGTCGGCCATTCACAGCCGTGGCGGTTCATCGTCGTGAGCGATCCGGCAACCCGGGATCGCGCTGCGCACCTCGCGGACACGGCACGCTTGCGGCAGGCGCGTCAGATGCTGCCCGAGCGGGCGGCGCGGTTGCTCGACCTCAAGCTCGAAGGGCTGCGCGAGGCGCCCGTCGGCGTCGTCGTTGCCTGTGACCGGCGCGTGCCCGCAGCGGGCGTGCTCGGGCGGGCGACGTTCACCGACACGGACGTCTGGTCATGCGCGTGCGCCATCGAGAACATGTGGCTGACGGCGCGCGCCCACGGACTCGGCATGGGGTGGGTGACGCTGTTCGAACCCGCCGATCTGGCTGATCTGCTCGGCCTGCCCGACGGCGTCGAGACCCTCGGCTGGATGTGCCTCGGCTGGCCCGACGAGCGTCCGCCCGAACCAGGTCTGCAGCGCTCCGCATGGTCGGCCAAGCTGGCCCTCGACGACGTCGTGCTGGCAGAACGCTGGCCCGAGACGGGTGAGATCGATGCCACGGCACGCGGACCGGAGACCGTGGGTGTCGACGGCGGCCCTGCGGCGTTCGGTTCAGGGGCCCCCGCGTCAGGCTTGCGTCCGACCGGGCCGCCACCGTCCTACCTCGCAGGCCCCGAAGGCGCCCGTCTCGTCGTCGCCAGCGACGACGCCGACCGCCTGCTCGCTCCGCCGGAGGCGCTCGGGGTGCTCGACCGCGTCGTCAACCGGGTCGCCGCCATCGCCGGGCCGGACGTCGCCAGCGGCACACTGGTCCTGGCCGGTGCCGACCACCCGGTCACCCGCCACGGCGTGAGCGCCTACGCCTCGTCCGTGACGGCCGACGTCATGCGCGCGGCCAGGGCGGGCACTTCCCTTGGAGCGGCACATGCGCGTTCGGCCGGCCTTGCCTGTCTTGTCGTCGATGCCGGCGTGGACGGGCGGCAGCCGGCGCCTGCATCGGGTGCCGATGAGCTTCCCGCGGGCGTCCCCACCGAGCGCGTGGACCTCGTGGGGCCACGGGGTGACCTGGTTGACGCCGACGCGCTCACCCCGCACGACGTCGAGGCGTGTCTTGCGGCCGGGCGGCGGCTCGGGGCGAGGGCCGGGGCGAGCGGTCTCGTCGTGCTCGGCGAGGTCGGCGTCGGCAACACGACGATCGCCGCTGCTCTCGCGGCGGCGCTGCTCGAGGCTCCGTCCGACGCTGTGCTCGGCCTCGGATCGGGCGCGGATGCCGCGATGATGGCGCGCAAGAAGCGCGTGGTCGAGGCCGCACTGGAGCGCAGCCAAGGCTCACGTGACGTCGCCACGAATCGGGGCGAGCGTGCCCGCCTGGCACTCACGCAGGTCGGTGGGCCGGAGGTCGCGGTGCTCGCAGGTGTCGTGCTCGGCGCGGCTGAGGCGCACGCGCCGATCGTCCTCGACGGACTGGCGACGTCCGTCGCGGCTTTGGCGGCCGCACGGATGGAGCCGTCGGTCCAGGCGTATCTCGTGGCGGGTCAGCGCAGCCGGGAGAGCGCGCACGGTCTCGTGCTCGACGAACTCGGCCTCGAACCACTGCTCGACCTGCGCCTTCGCGCCGGCGAGGGCGTCGGTGCGTGTCTCGCTGCGGGGATGATCCTGCAGGCGCTGGACGCGCGCCGCGCCTCCGTGCGCACGACCGATGCCGGCGGCGTACTCGGCGACGGTGATGCGGCAGGAGACAGCTGATGGGGCTGTATCTGTCCCACACGACCTGGGACGCGCGCGATCCGTTCGCCGTCGCGCAGTTCTGGCGCGCACTCATGGGATGGGAGATCGACGAGCCGGAGTCATACCGTCCCGGCTCGGACGAGTGCTCACTCGAGGCCCCGAACGGCACCATCGTGCTGTTCTACCGGGTGCCCGATGCGAAGCAGGTGAAGAATCGCGCCCACATGGATCTGCGGGCTCAGGCCTCGACGCGTGATGCCGAGATCGAGCGTGCCCTCGCCCTCGGCGCGACGATGGTCGACGATCGCCGCAGCGACCTCGGCTGGGCCGTCCTCGCCGACCCAGAGGGCAACGAGTTCTGCATCCTCGACGGTTGAGAGCTGAAACCCTGTGTGGCGCGATCGCGGCTCTCACGACACCCCGCCTCTCAGGAACGAGACCCAGGAGTGCGGTGGCCGACGGCGGGGCCACTCGTCAGGATGCCGGCAGGCTCATCGCGTAGACGTCCATGACCCAGCCGTGCTCCTGCTTCAGGCGGGCACGAACGTCGACGATCTCGTCGATGACGTCGACGAGGCGGCCCGCGCGCAGCGTCTGCTGGGGCATACCGACATACGCGCCCCAGTGGATGACGAGGGCAGGGTGCGTCTCGACGAGGTGGCGGCAGGCGAGGTGCCCGTCGAGCATGACGACGACCGTTCCGAGGCCGGGGGACCATTCAGTCACGAGCCGTCGACCGGTCGTGACGTGCACCGGTTGGCCGATCTGGTGCAGCACGATGCCGTGCGCCGCGGCGAGGGTCTGGAACGCCGAGATGCCCGGAATGACAACCGAGTTCACCGGCCGATGGCGCGCCAGACGATCGACGACGCGGATCGTTGAGTCGTAGAACGCGGGGTCACCCCAGACGAGAAATCCGACGACGATTCCCGGCTCTAGCGCGTCGATCACCTCGCCCCACGCGTGAGCGCGCGCGTCGTGCCAATCGAGAACACCGTCGGTGTACTGGCGCGCGTCACGCTCGGCGTCGGGGCCGCGCCGCGGATCGGGGAGCGCGACGAACCGGTAGCTGCCCTCGGCCAGATGCGTGCGGCACAGTGCCTCGCGCACCTCGACGAGCTCGCGCTTCTCATCGCCCTTGTCGGCGACGAGGAAGACGTCGACCTCACGCATCGCGTCGATCGCCTCGAGCGTCAGATGACGCGGGGAGCCCGCGCCGATACCGATGACGCGAACCTCGCGAGGGGTCGTGGTGTCCGTCATGATTCAGCCCTTCCTCATCGCCAGGTCTAGCAGCGCGTCGACGTCGAGGTGTTCGTCGCAGGCGTCGGCGAGGGCGTCGATCATGGCTGAACGTCGGGCACGGAACCCCATCGCGCCGCCGCGAGGCACCCACGCAGAGCCCGACGCGCGGGCGACGTCACTCAGCCACGCCCGCCGGAATCCGTCGTTCTCGAGGGTGCCGTGCCAGATCGTGCCCCACACGGCCCCCGCGCACGTACCGCCGGGAAAGTTCGGTTCGGCGGTGACGACACCGTGGTGGATCTCGTAGCCGTCGACGTCCTCGCCCCGCCACGTTCCAGCGGGCCGAGCCAACGTCTTCTCCGCCTCGAACCTCACCGATCCGCGCAGGTGCCCGAGCCCGTCGACCGCCCCGACACCGGATTCCACGGAATCCTCCAGCCGGTCGACGAGCATCTCGTAGCCGCCGCAGATGCCCAGCACCGGCGCCCCACGCCGAACGCGGTCGGCGACGACGTCGGCGAGCCCGCGGGCGCGCAGCCAAGCCAGATCACTGACGGTCGCGCGACTGCCCGGCAGGACGAGCAGGTCGGCCTCACGGCACAGGTCGGCGTCCGTCGTCACCCGCACGTCGACGCCCGGTTCGGCGGCGAGAGCATCGACGTCGGTCGCGTTGCTCGTGCGCGGAAACCGGACGACGGCGACGCTCAGACGCGCCTCGTCTGCATCGCCGCCCGCAAGACTCGGTCGCCACCGACCGATCGACAAGGCATCCTCAGAGTCGAGCCACACGTCCTCGAGCCATGGCAGCACGCCGCGGCAGGGCAGGCCAGTACGTCGCGTGATCTCGTCGAGGCCGGGCTCGAGGACGGACGCGTCGCCGCGAAACTTGTTGATGACGTACGCCGCGAGATGGCGACGATCGTCGTCGTCGAGCAACGCCCACGTCCCGTACAGCGCGGCGAGCACACCGCCGCGGTCGATGTCGCCGACGAGGGCGACGGGCAGGTCGAAGCGGCGCGCGAGCCCCATGTTGACGTAGTCGCCGCCGCGCAGGTTGATCTCGGCGGGGGAGCCGGCACCCTCGGCGATGACGACGTCGACGTCGCCCGCCAGCTCCTCGAAGGCCGTGAACGCCGCGTCCGCGAGGTGACGGCGGCCCGTCGCGTACTCACCGGCGCGCAACCGCCCTGCCGGTCGGCCACGCAGGACGACGAACGCCTCCCGGTCGCTGCCCGGCTTGAGCAGGACTGGGTTGTGCACGCTCGCGGCCTCGACGCCCGCAGCCTCGCACTGCAGGTACTGCGCGCGCCCGATCTCGCTGCCGTCACGGCACACCATCGAGTTGTTCGACATGTTCTGCGACTTGAACGGGGCCACACGCACCCCGCGTCGCGCCCACGCCCGCGCGAGCCCGGTGACGACGAGCGACTTGCCCGCATCGGAGGAGGTACCGGTCACGAGGAGGCCATTCACGCCCCCACCCTAAACGTTTCACGAGGTCTCGCTCTGCGGCATGATGGCTGCGTCGGGCCCCGCGAGATCCGCGGGGCCACCAGCTCGAAAGGCGCACCGTGCCTCGTTTCATCTCCTCCCGTTACCAGGCGGGTTCCGCGACGCAGATGTCCGTCATCGCCGACCGTGCGCGCGAGTTCGACGACGTCATCAACTTCAGCCTCGGCGACCCCGACCTGACGACCGACGCCGGCATCATCGAGGCTGCCGCGGCCGACGCGAAGGCCGGCCACACGCACTACACCTCGAGCCTGGGTTACCCGGAGCTGCGCCAGGGCATCGTCGACATGTACCGCGACGACTACGGTCTCGAACGCAGCATCGACGACGTCATGGTGACGACGTCGGGCTGCCACGCGATGTGGCTCGTCATGGAGACACTGCTCGACGACGGTGACGAGGTGCTCGTCATCGAGCCGTACTTCACGCCGTACCCGCACCAGGTGCGTCTCGCGCGCGGCGTGCCCGTCTTCGTGCCGACGACGAAGGAGAACGGCTTCCAGGTGACGATCGCCGACCTCGAGGCCGCCATCACGCCGCGCACGCGCGCCGTCATCGTCAACACGCCGTGCAACCCGACGGGTGTGCAGTGGAGCCGCGAAACGCTCGAAGGCGTCGCGCGGGTCGCGACGGAGCACGACCTCGTCGTCGTCGCGGACGACATCTACACGCTGTTCACCTACCGCGAGCCGTTCGTGCCGTTCGCGTCGCTGCCCGGCATGGCGGAGCGTACCGTGACGATCGGGTCGTTCAGCAAGGACTACCTCATGACGGGCTGGCGCATCGGGTGGATCCTCGCCCCGGCCGACTTCGTCTCGACGGCGCGTGACGTCAACGAGAACAACGTCTTCACCGCGCCCTCGATCTCGCAGCGCGCGGCCCTCAACGCTCTCGAACGACGCGCCGAGCTGCGTCCGCCCGTCAAGGAGCTCTACCGCGGCCGCCTGCAGCGCGCATATGAGCGCGTGCAGCGGCTGCCGCACATGGACGCCTTCGAGCCGCAGGGCACGATCTACCTGTGGGTCGACATCCGCGAGACCGGTCTGACGTCGCTCGAGTGCGCCGCGCGCATCGTCGAGGAAGCCCACATCCTGACGATCCCCGGCACCGCGTTCGGCGCGTCGGGCGAAGGGTTCCTGCGTCTCGCTGTCACCGTCGGCGAGGAGCAGATCGACGAGGCCTTCGACCGCCTGGAGCGCATGAGCATCTTCGGCGGCTGACGGCGGCCTGGGGGCGCTCGGCGCGAGCCGCGGGCACCACGTAGGGTTGGCCCTCGTGCCACGAGGGCACGACCCGGCTCGTGGCGATCGTCCGCGGGCTTGGGCCCCACCGACCCCGAAGCGTTGATGAGCTCCTTCACCACCCGTCTGCACGACCGTCTCGGCCTACGTACGTCACCGCGGATCTTCTTCGGCTCCGCTGCGCTGATCGTCGTGTTCACCGCGTCCATGGCACTCTTCCCCGACCCGGTGCGTTCCGTCTTCGGTGCGGCGGCGCACTGGTTGCGTTTCGACCTCGGCTGGTTCTACACGGCGGCCGCGACCCTTCTCGTCGTCTTCTCGCTGGGGCTCGCCGCAAGCCGTTACGGGCGCGTCAAGCTCGGCCCTGACGACGCCGAGCCCGCCTATTCGGGGCTGTCGTGGTTCGCGATGATGTTCGCGGCCGGCGTC
>ERZ1023267.171-NODE-171-length-26949-cov-5.698818_pt1 | contig 26949 bp, 24 predicted proteins | sample MGYA00520905_ERZ1023267 | MGnify/ENA primary metagenome ERZ1023267 (study PRJEB32759, sample SAMN07749868) | skin metagenome | biome: transportation; feature: city; material: polyester macromolecule | host: Homo sapiens | place: Hong Kong:ISLAND line | collected...
CACCGGTTGCGTACGACGGAGTTCCGCGAACTCGGCAGTCGGCATACCGTGCACGAGCACGTCCGGGTCGGTGAAGTCGAAGCCCGCCGGGATGGTCACGTCCATGGTGTCTCCTGAGACTGGTCGCCCACCGGCCCCCGGCGGGGATGAAACCGTGAATAGTGGTAACTATATACACGTGGCACTATCGTCGAGGGAAGTTCTCGATCGCGCGTTGATGCTCTCCGAGCAGATGGCCGGGCACATCGCGCGCGCGGCGGCGAACTACGGGCTGACGGTGCCGCGGCTGGAGTTGCTGTTCGTGCTGGGCCTGCAGGGTGAGTGCAAGCAGGTGGAGCTGGCGACGTACCTCGATTGCTCACCGCGCCAGGTGACGGCGCTGGTGGACGGCCTGGTGGCCCGGATCGGGCAGCGGCGCACCTCCATCATCGGCCTGGTGTGCGTGCTGGTGGCCCTGGTGATCTGGATCGAGGCGCTGACCCGCGGCTACCTGTGGTGCGCCGTCGGCATGCTGATCATGACCGCCGGGATGCGGATCATCATGACCACGGGCGCGGTGGCCCTGGTGGGGGCCCTGCCGGAATCCCACACCTCCATCGGCTCCGCCCTGAACGACACGGCCCAGGAGCTGGGCAACGCCGTGGGCGTGGCGATCGTCGGCACCGTCATGGCCGCGGTGGTGGGCAGCAGCCTCCCTCAGGGCGCCTGGGACGCGGCGATGGTGGACGGCTTCGTGCACTCCCAGCAGATCTCCTTCGCGATCCTCGCCGGGATCGTGCTGGTCATGGGGTGCATCGGGGTGCGGACCCTCACGGACTCCACCCAGACCGAGGAGCACTGACCCGGCCGGCGCATCAGGCCGACGGCGGCGTCGTAGGGTGGGGTGCCATGGGCAGGAAGCGCGGCGCACGGCAGGAGCGGACCCCGGAGACGACGTCGGCCGGGCCCGTGCCCGGGGAGCACCCCATCGACACCGGCACCGCCGAGCTCGTGCCGGATCGCTTCCACCCGGACGCCTGGCTGCTGCTGGTCAACGGCGTGCAGTCCAGCCACGTGATCCTCGGGCAGCCCCGGGAGCTGGCCTTCGAGTACATGCGGTGGATCGCGGCCTTCCTCGAGCTGTTCGTCCCCGCCCACCTGGACCCCGAGCGGCTGCGGGCGACCCACCTGGGCGGCGCGGGCTGCTCCCTGGCCCGCTGGACGGCCGCGACCTGGCCGCGCAGCCGCAGCACCGTCGTCGAGCTGGATGCCCGGCTCGCCGCGCTGGTGCGCGAGTGGTTCGACGTGCCCCGCGCCCCCACCGTGCGGATCCGGGTGGGGGAGGCCCGGCAGGTCACCGAGGGCTTCGCACAGGCCAGCCGGGACGTGATCATCCGGGACGTGTTCGCCGGGGCCGTGACCCCGCGGCCGCTGACCACCGCGGAGTTCTTCGCCCACGCCCACCGCTGCCTCGCCCCGGGCGGGCTGTACGTCGCCAACTGCGGGGATGACCGGCGGATGCTCGGGGTGCGGGAGGAGATCGCCGGCCTGGCCGAGGTGTTCGGGCACGTCGCGGTGATCGCGGATCCGCCGATGCTCAAGGGCCGCCGCTACGGCAACGTCATCCTGCTCGCCTCGGACGCTCCGCTGCCGGTCGAGGGCTCCGATGACGCCGCCCGCCTGGCCAGGCAGCTGCTCGGCGGGGCGGTGCCCGCCCAGTACCGGGACGAGGCGTGGACCCGCCGCTTCGCCGCCGGCTCGTCACCGCGCCGGGACTGAGTCCCCCGTCGGGCGCCCGGTAGTCTCAGGAAGACGCTTGATGAGAAGATCGACGCACCGGCGTCTCAATAAGCTCAGCCGCGCGTCGGACCGTTCCCCTCGTGGCGCAGGCCCTGGATGACTTCGCCCGTCGGGCGGGTCGCCGACTGTGAGTCCCCCTCCCCACGGGGTGGGAAAAGTGGCAGGCTGGGATCATGCTGGTTGCCTTCTCCCTGGTCCCCTCCGGCGGCGAGTCCCCGGACGCCTCCGTGCACGACGCTGTCGCGGCCGCCGTCACCGTCGTCCGCGACTCCGGTCTGCCGCACCGCACCGACGCCATGTTCACCACCATCGAAGGCGAATGGGATGAGTGCATGGACGTCGTCAAGCGCGCCGCCGAGGCCGTCGGCGAGTACGGCACGCGGGTCTCCCTCGTGCTCAAGGCGGACATCCGCCCCGGGTACACCGGGGAGCTCACCGGCAAGATCGAGCGGCTCGAACGGGCCGTGCAGCGCCGCGCCCTGGAGAGCGGGCAGGGCGGGAAGGACGCCGGGACGGGCGCCGCGTGAGCGGGTGGTTCGTCGGCGACGGCGAATTCCGCATCGCCCCGGTGGATGCCGGCCCCGGCTCCGCGGATCCGCAGACCTTCACCCGCCTGCATCTACAGTGCCTGGAGACCGCCTACGCGCGGATCATCGACGAGGACTTCGGGCGGCGCATCCGCGCCGAGGCGGAGAGCGTCGCCGCCGAGGATCGGGAGAATCTCGCCGCGCCCGCAACCCGCGCGGTGATCGCCTGGGCCAATCCCGGCTTCGGGCAGAGCAACGAGTTCGGCTGCTGCTCGATCGGGGCGGACCCGGACCTGTGGTTCCGCCCCGTCGGGTTGGCGCTGAGCACGGACGGGCCTCAGCCGTGGGAGGCGAAGGCGGGCGCTGAGCCCCTGCCCGGCGTCGCTGGGAAGCCGCCGCGCACCCTGGTGACCCTGTACGTGCTGCCCGAGGCGCAGGGCCGCGGGCTCGGCGGGCACCTGCTGGACGCCGTCCTGGGCGCCGAGGAGCCGGCGTACCTGTGGATCATCAACGGCAACGACGGCGCCGAGCGCTTCTACGCCCGCCGCGGCTTCCGCTCCCTCGGGGAGGCCTACCCCGGGGGCGGGGCGTGGGAGCCGGCCACCACCGGGCGGATGGCGCGCGGGCTGACCCGCCCCGATGATCGGGCGCGATCCGGCCGGGACTGATCCGGCCCAGCTCTGTCCGGCCCGGCCCGGACCGGTCAGCGTCGGGCGGGCGCCTCGTCCAGGTAGTACCAGCGTCCGTCCTCACGCAGAAACCGGCTGTCCTCCTCCTGCACCCCGCGACGCCGATGCTCGCCCGGGATGCCGGGGACGGAGCGCCAGTGCGCGGCGAAGCGCACGCGGGCGGCGTCGTCGAACGGACCTCCGGAGGTCTGCAGGATCTCCAGGCGCTGCCACCGGATCTGCGGGTCCAGCTCCAATGAGGCCGGCCGGGTGCTCGGGTACCAGGTGGCCAGCAGGTAGTCGGCCAGCCCCAGGGCGAAGGCCGTGAAGCGGGAGCGCATCAGCGCCTCCGCCGTGGGGGCGGGTGCGCCCCGGTGGTGCCGGGCGCAGCAGGCGCCGTAGGTCTCGCCGGTGCCGCAGGGGCAGCGGGCGTCGTCATCCAGCGTGGGCATGGGAACCAGGATAGGCGGCGTCGGGGGAAGTCCGAGGTGCGGCACAGGAGAACCCCAGGGTCGGTGCGTATGGTGGGAACCACCTCAAAGGTGCGAGTGATTGATGAGCCGAAGCCCCGGCCTGGTGTTCCAGGACCGGGGCTTCGGTGCGTTCGGCTCGTGCGGCCACCAGCGGCTCGGCGATGGCGGCGCGTCCGCCATCGGCGCGGATGCGGTGAGGGTCAGTGCGTCCAGCCCTGGATCAGCCCCATCCCGAAGTAGGCCAGGAAGGCCAGGGACACCAGGTACATCAGCGGGTGGACCTCCCGGCCGCGGCCCTGCACCAGGCGGATGAAGGTGAAGGAGACGAAGCCCGCGCCGATGCCGTCGGCGATCGAGTAGGTGAACGGCATCATCGCGATGGTCAGGAAGGCCGGGATGCCCAGGCCCCAGTCGTCCCACTGCACGTGCACGGCCTGGCGGACCATGAGGAAGCCGACCACGACCAGCGCCGGGGCCACCGCCTCGAAGGGCACGATGTTCACCAGCGGGGAGAAGAACATGGCCGCCAGGAACAGCAGGCCGGTGACCACCGTGGCCAGGCCGGTGCGCGCGCCCTCGCCGATGCCGGTCGCGGACTCCACGAAGATCTGCGACGACGATGCGGAGGCGCCGCCGCCGGCCACCGAGCCCAGGGCGTCCACGGCCAGCACGCGGTTCATCCCGTAGATGTTGCCCTGCCGGTCCACGGTCCCGGCCTCCGTGGCCAGGCCCACCGAGGTGCCCATCGCGTCGAAGAACACCGAGAGCAGGATCGCGAAGACCAGCAGGCTCGCGGCCATCGCCCCGAGGGAGGTGAAGCCGCCGAACAGATCCACCGCCCCGACCAGGGACAGATCCGGCAGGCTCAGCCACTGGCTGGGCAGGGACGGGGCGACCAGGGACCAGCCGGTGGCGGAGTCCGCGGAGGTCCCGGACGGGGCCACGGCCTCGAGGATCACCGCGAGCACGGTGGAGGCGATGACCCCGATGAGGATCGCCCCGCGCACCTTGCGGATCATCAGGGCGATGGTCAGGAACAGTCCGACCAGGAACACCAGGATCGGCCACCCGATCAGCTGCCCGTCCACCCCGAAGGTCACCGGCACGGTGGTGCCCGCGGCGTCCGGGGTGCGGCGGATGAAGCCGGCGTTGACGAAGCCGATGAAGGAGATGAACAGGCCGATGCCGACGACGATCGCGACCTTCAGCGACTCCGGCACCGCGTTGAACACGGCGGTGCGGAAGCCGGTGAGCACCAGGACGAACATGATGACGCCGGCCCACACGACCATGCCCATCAGCTCCGGCCAGGTGAGGTTCGGTGTCGTCGCCATGGTCGCGGCGAGGAAGGCGTTGATGCCCAGGCCCGCGGACATCGCGAAGGGCTGCTTGGCGATCACGGCCATCAGGATGGTCATGATCCCGGAGACCAGCGACGTGGCGGCGGCGACCCGGGCCAGGCCGAGCTGGGAGCCGTTCGCGTCCGCGATCAGCCCGATGACCAGGGGATTCAGGACCACGATGTAGCTCATCGCGAAGAACGTGGCCAGGCCGCCGCGGATCTCGGTGCCCACCGTGGAGCCGCGGGCGGTGATGTGGAAGAACCGATCCAGGCCGCCGCGAGGCTGCGGCGTCGGGGTGTCGGCGGCGGGGGTGCGGCTCGGAGCCGCGGTGTCTTCAGTCATGGCGTGAAAATCCGTAGATACTCTCGTGGGTGCGGGGTCACCATGAGCGCCGGGATCGGTCGCGCCGCCGGGTCCGGGCGGGTGCGCCGGGGAGGGCGGCCCCGCCGTCGGGGGTGCATGGGCGCGGGATCCGGTGGTGCGGATCACCGCGCGAGCTCGAGTCTACCCCGCTTTTCCAGCCGACCCGGGAAACATCACGTCATCCCACATAAAGCCACACGAACCCACACTAGGGTGGGGTGACGGCGGGGATCCCCGCCGGCCGCGTGGAAAGGACGCCCGATGAGCGCTGCAACCCTGCTGAGGACCGTGACCGACCCCGTGCGACGCCGCCCCGCCGTCGCCGTGCTGGTCGGGGTGATCGCCGGGATCTTCTCCGGCATCGTGAAGTTCGGGTGGGAGGTGCCGTTCCCGCCGCGCTCACCCGAGCGGAACGCGACCAACCCGCCCCAGGCCCTGCTGGAGCTGCTGGGCATGTCCCCCGAGTCCACGCACCAGACCTACACCTACCTGGGCAACGACCTGCCGTGGGTCAGCTTCATCGTGCACTTCGCCTTCGCGATCTCCTTCGCCGTCCTGTACTGCGTGATCGCCGAGTACCGGCCCGGAATCACCCTGTGGCAGGGTGCGGTCTTCGGTCTGGCGGTGTGGGTGGCCTTCCACCTCGTGGTCATGCCGCTGATGGGCATCGTGCCCGCCCCGTGGGAGCAGCCCTTCGGCGAGCACTTCTCCGAGGCCCTGGGCCACGTGGTGTGGGCGTGGTCCATCGAGATCGTGCGCCGAGACCTGCGCAGCCGGATCACCGGCCAGCCGGACCCGTGGGTGCGGCAGCCAGGAGAGGCCGCGGGCTGATTCGCGCGAACCGTCGCTGGCGTGGGTTATGTATGGCTCATAGCCCACGTGGGTGACGGCTCGGTGTCGTGCGTCTGTCGTATGGCCGCGAACCGTCACTGGTGTGGCTTCTCAACGGCTTATAGTCCACGTGAGTGACGGCTCGGTGCTGGGGAGGGAGGGTCGGTGAGGTCAGCGGGCTCGGTGCACCGCAGCTGCCACCAGCGCGACCACCCGCGGCACCAGCTGACCGCGGTAGGGCGCGAGTGCGTCCAGGTCTGCGGCGACCACGCGCACCTCCACGGCGTCCACGCTGCGGGTCGCCCGCTCCCGGGCGACGTCGCGGTGGACCTGCCGCGGATCCGAATGGTGCATCCCCTCGTACTGGACGCTCGTGCGACTGTACTCATCCCACAGATCTGGCAGCACCTCGCGCCCGTCTGCCCCGATGAGACGGTGATCCGTGATCCACTCGCCCACCCGGTGATCCTCCAGGAGCAGGCGCATCCGCGTCTCCTGGGGTGAATCCACGCCCACGCGCACCCGGCCCAGCGCCAGCCGGGCCCGCCGCACCCCGCGGACCCCCGGGTGCTCGTCGAGCATCCTCCGCAGCTGCTCCACGGTGCACAGCGGCGGCACACCGGCGCGGATGCCGTGACGGTGTGTGCACACCAGACCGTCACCCACCGCGACCAGCGCCACCGGGTTGAGCATCCGCGCGAGGTCCAGGAAGGTGCGCGCCGGCGTCGTCACCATGACCTCCCCGACCATCATCACGTCCCCCGGACGGTACGCCGCCTCGGTGCCGACGACGCCTGGGCGACGCAACCGCGGCCTGCCATCCGTGCGCGCCAGATGCAGGAGGGTGCTGCGCGACAACGTTCCAGGCAGGCGCATCCCGTGGAGCTGGGCGGCGGTCACCCCGCAGATCACGGCGTGCCCGGCCTGCGCGGCGACGACGGCGGCGACCTGCGCCGGCGTCGGCTCCGCCCCGGGGACGCACCGGATGCCGCGGCGCAGCTGCCGCAGGTCCCCCGCGTACGCCCGGAACCGGGAGAGCCCGTGCTGTTCCAGTGCGCTCGCGGTGATCGGTGTGTTCAGCAGCGGCGTCGGGAGGGGCTGGGGAACTCTCATGCCCCGGTTCTACCGGGCGGGGCATCCGGTGAACGCCTCCGGATCCGCACGACGACGGCGCCCCTGTGGATTCCCAGCGGCATCTCAGGTGTGGATCCCCCGCTGCCGGAGCCTCCCGCCGCGCTCAGCGCCCCAGCCCTCCCGCGAATCGTCACTGGTGTGGCGTATGGGAGCATCAGAGCCCACGTGAGTGACGGTTCGGTACCGCACGCCGTCGTCATTCGGGCGGCTATGCTGACCTGGGCGGACCCGCCGCCGAGCACCCCAGGAGGCCGAGCACCCGATGAGCACCGACAGCACTCCCTCCGGCCCAGGCGCCTCCGCCGCCCCGGACCTCCCGCCGCTGGGCAGCGGAGCCCATCAGCACCGGCTGACCATGATCGCCCTGGTCGCCACACTGGGCGGCCTGCTGTTCGGCTACGACACCGGCGTCATCAACGGAGCCCTGCTGCCCATGTCCGCCGAGCTCGGGCTCACCGAGGTCACCGAGGGCGTGGTGACCTCCTCCCTGCTGTTCGCCGCGGCCATCGGCGCCCTGACCATCGGATACGTCTCCGATGCGTGGGGTCGACGCCGGACCATCCTCCTGCTCGCCGTGATGTTCTTCCTCGGCGCCATGCTGTGCGTGTTCACCCCCGGACTGGGCCTGCTGATCGCCGGGCGGATCGTCCTGGGTCTGGCCGTCGGCGGAGCCTCCACCGTGGTGCCGGTGTTCCTCGCCGAGCTCGCCCCCTACGAGATCCGCGGCTCCCTGTCCGGGCGCAACGAGATGATGGTGGTCCTCGGGCAGCTGGCCGCGATCGTCATCAACGCGATCCTCGGGAGCACGCTGGGGCACCTCGAGGGGGTCTGGCGGATCATGCTGGCCGTGGCCGCCCTGCCCGCCCTCGCCCTGTTCTTCGGGATGCTGCGGATGCCGGAATCCCCCCGCTGGCTGATGGCCCGCGGCCGCACCGACGAAGCCCTCGAGGTGCTCAAGACCGTCCGGTCCGAGCAGCGCGCCCAGGCGGAGGTCGACGACGTCCAGCGCCTCGTGCACGAGGACCGGCAGGAGCGCGGGGAGGGCCTGCGCGGGGTCCTGACCAACCGGTGGCTGCTGCGCCTGCTGCTGACCGGCATCGCCGTGGCCGTGTTCCAGCAGCTGACCGGCATCAACGTCATCATGTACTACGGCCAGGTGGTGCTCACCGAATCCGGCTTCGGGCAGAACGCCGCGCTGGTCGCCAACATCGCCCCCAGCGTGATCGGGGTGATCGGCGCGATCATCGCCCTGTGGATGATGGAGCGGGTCGACCGGCGCACCACCTTCATCACCGGCTACACCCTGGTCACGGTGTTCCACGTGCTCATCGGCGCCGCGACCCTCGCCGTGCCCCAGGACAGCCCGGCCCGCCCCTACATCATGCTGGTGCTGATCGTCGGGTTCGTCGGGTCCATGCAGACCTTCCTCAACGTGGCCACGTGGGTGATCCTCTCCGAGATGTTCCCGCTGCACATGCGCGCCGTCGGCATGGGCGTGTCCGTGCTGTGCATGTGGGTGGCCAACGGCCTGCTCAGCCTGTTCTTCCCGGTGCTCATCGCCCACCTGGGCATGACGGCGTGCTTCTTCGGCTTCGCCGTGCTCAACGCCCTCGCGGTGCTGGTGATGTGGCGCTTCCTCCCGGAGACCCGCGGGCGCACCCTCGAGCAGGTGGAGGAGGACGTCGCCACGGGAGCGATCTTCGTCGCCCCGGGGCGCGAGGAGGACTGAGAGCGGCGGCACGGCCGTCCGCCGGTCCCGGTGGCCTCACCCGGCCCTGGAGCGGGTGAGGCTGCCGGGGGCCCCTTACCCCGCGAGGATCGCGATCGCCTCGTACGGGGCCAGCTCCAGCTCGGAGGCCCCCTCAGCGAGGGCGGCCAGCCGCGCGTCGTCGTCGTGGACGTTGCCGATCAGCACCCGACCGGTGCGGAACTCCTCCGGCACGGCGACGGCGGTGCTCTCGCCGTAGAAGTTCGTGAGCACGAGCAGGGCTTCCCCGGATTCCGACGCGGGCCCTTCCGGCGAACCGCTCTCCAACCGCCGGATGTAGGCGAACACGCTCGGGTGCTCCAGAGCCCACGCTTCGTAGGTCCCGTGCGCGATCAGCGGGCTCTCGTGGCGCAGCCGGATCAGCTCCCGGTAGTACGGCAGAATCCTCCCGGACTCCTCTTCCGCGGCCACGGAGATCGCCTCCTGATTGGTCGGACGCAGCCAGGGCACGGTCGAGGAGAACCCGGCGTGCTCGCTCGCATCCCACTGCATGGGGGTGCGGGCGTTGTCCCGAGCTTTGGAATGCACGACGTCGAAGGCGTCGGCTTCGCTGAGCCCCTGGGCGCGCAGGGTCGCGTAGGCGTTGCGCGCCTCCACGTCCGTGTACTCCTCGACCGAGGTGTAGACCGGGTCCGTCATCCCGATCTCCTCGCCCATGTACACGAACGGGGTTCCGCGCAGCAGATGGATCACGGTGGCGAGCATGGTCGCGGAGCGCTCGCGCCACACGGTCGCGTTGCCGAAGCGGTCCAGGGCCCGCGGCTGGTCGTGATTGGTCCAGAACAGGGCGTTCCACCCGTTCCCGGCCTGCATCCCCGCGGCCCACTCGTGCAGGGTGGCCTTCAGCCGGGAGAAGTCGAAGGGCATCAGCGTCCACTTGCGTCCATCCCGGTAGTCCACCTTGAGGTGGTGGAAGCTGAAGACCATGTCCAGCTCCTCGTTGTCCGGGTCCGAGTAGCCCACGCAGCGCTCCACCGTGGTCGAAGACATCTCCCCGACGGTCACCGAATCCCGATCCCGACCGAAGCTCGCGCGATTCAGCTCGCGCAGGTAAGCGTCGACGTCGGCGCCGTCGGTGTACATGCGCCGCCCGTCCAAGCCGTCACCCGCCGAGCGCAGCTGCGCGTCCTTGCCGATGAGATTCACGACGTCGAAGCGGAACCCGCGCACGCCCTTGGCACGCCAGAAGTTCACGATCTCCGCCATCTCCGCCCGGACCTGCGGGTTGCGCCAGTTCAGATCCGCCTGGGTCTCATCGAACAGGTGCAGGTAATACTCCCCCGTGTCCCCGAAAGGCGCCCACGCCGGCCCGCCGAACTTGGACTCCCAGTCGGTGGGCAGGGAGCCATCCGCCTGGGGCGGGCGGATGATGTAGTAATCGCGGTACCTCCGCTCACCGGCGAGGGCGCGCTGGAACCATTCGTGGGCGGTGGAGGTGTGGTTGAAGACCATGTCGAACATGACGCCGATGCCGTGCTCGCCCAGCCGGGCGATCAGCTCCTCGACGTCGTCCATGGTGCCCATCGCGGGGTCCACGGCGCGGTAGTCGGCGACGTCGTAGCCGTTGTCCCGCTGCGGGGAGGGAAAGAATGGATTGAACCACACCATGTCGACCCCGAGGGAGGCGATGTACGGGATCTTCTCGATGACCCCGCGCAGATCCCCGACCCCGTCCCCGTCCGAGTCCCGGAAGGACTTGGGATAGATCTGGTAGATGACCTTCTCACGGAAGCTCACCGGGTTCTCCTCTCCTCGGGGCGACGGCGGGCGAAGTCGCGGAACCGGAAGCGGTCCGCGCGGTGGCGGGAGACCGTGAACTGGATGTCCGCGGTGTCCTCCAAGCTGGTGATGCTGGTGGTGGTCACCACGACGTCGGAGGCATCCAACCCGAGCAGGCGGCAGTCCTCGTCGTCGGCGGGGACCACCCGGATCTCCTTGACGGAGTACCCCAGGGACAGCCCGAGGGTGCCCTCCAGGTGGTCGTACAGGGAGTCCTGGGCGACCTGCTCGGTGATGCCGGGGGCCAGCGCGGTCACCAGATAGTCGTGGTCGATGATCACCGGCTCCCCGTCGATCACGCGCAGTCGAGCCACGTGGGTCACGGGCACCGGTTCCAGGCGCGCTCCTCCGTCGCGCAGACCGGCGAACGCGGCCACCGGCAGCATCGTCTGCTCGACGGCGAGCACGCGGTTATCCAGATCCAGGCCCTCGGCGAGGGAGAACTCCTTGTATCCGAGCAGTCGTGTCACCGGGAAGACGTAGTGGGAGCGCTCGAGGACCTTGGAGCCGCGCCCGGTGATCTTCTGGATCCAGCCATCCTCGGTGAGCTCCTGCAGGGCCCGGCGCACGGTCTCGCGGGAGGCCCCGTAGGAGGTGGCCAGCTGGTGCTCGCTGGGGAGGAACCCGCCGACGGGGTAGGTGCCGTCCTCGATGCGGGCGCGCAGATCCCGATCGATGGCAGCCGCCTTGCCGGTCATGTGGTTCCCCCCGGTCGTGCCTACCTGTCTAGACACCACTGTGCTCCCCGCTGCCCACCTGTCCAGACAGGTGGGCAGCGGGGAATGTCGCGGCCCGGGGCAGCGCGTCTAGGGCTCAGGCGGCCGCGGTCGTTCGATCCGGCAGCAGCTCGAAGCGCTCCGGGTGGAAGGTGCCGTTGGCCTCCCGGAAGGCGTACCCGAAATCCGGCCAGATCAGCGTCAACCGACCGGTGCGCGGATCCAGGTACCAGGAATCGCATCCGCCGTCGGTCCACACGGAGCCGCGCGCTTTCCGGTCGATCTGCGCCACGTACTCCTCCTCCTGCTCCGGGATCGGGGTGAGCACGGCATCGTCGTGCTGCCCGGCGTAGTCCATCGCCCCCAGGATGTACTCCACCTGGGACTCGATGATGTAGACGATCGAATTATGCCCCAGCGAGGTGTTGGGTCCGTTGATCGAGAACAGGTTGGGGTACCCGGCCACCGCCGTGGAATCCAGGGCCCGCATCCCGCGTGACCAGTGCTCGGCCAGGTTCACCCCGCCCACGCCGTGCACCAGTCGCGCGAACGGAGGCTGGGCGGCCTCGAACCCGGTCGCGAAGACCAGCACATCCAGGTCGTAGCGGGCACCCGAGGCGGCCACCGCCGTCGAGCCCTGCACCGAGGCCAGCGCGGAAGCCTCCACCGTGGTGTTCTCCGCGGCCATGGCGGGATAGTACGTGTTGGACAGCAGCAGACGCTTGCATCCGGGTTCGTAGTGCGGCGTCAGCTTCTCCCGCAGCGCCTCGTCCTGCACCTGTGCGGCCAGGTGGGCGGCGGCCATCGCCTTGATCCCGCTCAGATACGGGTCGATGCCGCGGCGCGCCGGGTACGTGTTCTCCTGATTCCAGAACAGCTCCTCACGCACCCGACGGATGGTCGAGGGATCCCGTCGGAACATCCGCCTCTCCCCGTCCGTGTACTCCTTCACCGGGCGGGGGATCACCCACGCCGGGGTGCGCTGGAAGACCACCAGCTCCCTCGCCGCCTGCTGCGCCTCCGGCACCAGCTGGATCGCGCTGGCGCCCGTGCCGACGATGCCGACCCGCAGACCCTCCAGTCGAATGCTCGGATCCCAGCGGGCCGAATGGCAGGCGCGTCCGGTGAATCCCTCGAGGCCGGGCACCTCCGGCAGGTGCTCATCGGCCAGGTGTCCGGTGGCCATGATCAGGTAGCGGGCCTCCACCTCACCCCCGTCGGTGCTCAGCTCCCATCGCTGGGTCCGTTCGTTCCAGGTGGCGTCCCGCAGGGCGGCGTCGAATCGGAAGTGCGGGGTGAGTCCCTCCTCGCGGGCGCACTCGCGCAGATACTCCTGGATCTCGGCCCCAGGGGAGAAGAGGCTGGTCCAGTCGGGGTTGGGGCGGAAGGAGAAGGAGTACAGGTGCGAGGGGACGTCGCAGGCGACCCCGGGGTAGGTGTTGTCCCGCCAGGTGCCGCCGAGGTCGGAGGCGCGTTCGATGATGAGGAAATCCTCGTCCCCGCGGCGCTTGAGGCGGATGCCCATGGCCAGACCGGCGAAGCCGGAGCCGACGATCGCGGTCTTCGCTCGGGTGGGACCATTGCCCGGGGCGGTGTCCGAGGGGATCTGGGTGGTGGTGTGGGTGTCGGTGGTGGTCATGGTGTGCTCCTGGAGGTTGGGAAGTCCGCGGCCGAGGCTGGGCTCCGGCGGCCGCCGGACTCGAGCGGGGTCGGGGTCGATGGGGTCGTCTGCCGGGGTCACGGCCTCGGCGCGGGGATGAGGGTCCCCGCGTCATGGCGCTGAGGGTCGTCGAGGAATCCCTGCACATGGAAGCTGATCTCGGAGGGCCGTTCCAGAACGGAGGCATGGCCGGTTCCGATGACGGCCAGACGTGCGTCCCGGATGGCGCCGAACAGCTGCCGCTGGTGGCGCAGCGGCACCATCTGGTCGTCTTCCGAGCCGATGATCAGCGTGGGGTGCGGGATCGCCTCCGCCTCCTCGGTGATCTGCACGCGCCGGTTCAGCTCCATCTGCGCCGCAGTGAACGGGGTGAAGGCCTGGGCCTTCAGGGCGGGGGCGATCTCCGCCATCGTCTTGCCTGCGAGGAAGGGGCCGCCGAAGGCGCAGAAGGCCGTGTACTCGGCGAGGGCCTCGTGGTCCGCGGCGTACAGACGGGTCCAGACGTCGTTGCGGATCAGCTGCTGCAGATCTGTGCGAACCCACCCGTTAATCAGCACGAGCCGTCCGATCAGCTCGGGCCTTTCGGCGGCGACGACGGTCGCCACGCACGCGCCGAGGGAGTATCCCAAGAGAGTCACGTGCCGACCTTCGATCTGCGCAGCCTCGAGCACCGCGATGACCTGCAGGACCAGATCTTCCAGCTCCAGAGTCCGCGGAGCGGACGCCCCGGGTGCGGCGGTGGTGCCTTCCGGCGCAGTCCAGTCCACGGCCAGGGTGCGCTGGCGCATCGCGAGGACGGGGAAGAGGAAGCCGAAGTTCGCGGCCGTGGAGCCGCCGGTGCCGTGGACGAGGACGACGACGTCGTCGCGGTCGTGGGTGTCCTCGGAGTCATACCAGGTGACCTCCACGGCGGAGCCTGTGCTGTCCCGGGTCTGCACGGTATGGGCGAGGGTGGAGAGATCGTCGTACATCGGGCGGGCCTCCTGCGGCATCGAAGGTGGTCGGGGTGACGGCCCCGAAGGTGGGCGTCCTGCCCGATCTGGGCTCGCGGCGTCGGTGCCGCGGCGCCGATGAGGAGGAGCGGACTCCGTCGTGGCCGTCGTCGTGTGACATTTCTACGATGCTGTTGTCGGCATCACAAGGGATGGAGCATGATCGGAAGTCAGCTCGGCGGACTCTCCGCTCCGGACGGAAGGCGGCACCATGGCATCACCACCCACACCTGGTCCCGGCACCATCCCCAAGATCGCCGCGATCCTGGAAGCCTTGGCCGTTGCGGGACAGAATGGGGCGCGACTGAAGGATCTCGCGGAGGACACCGGGATCGCCCGTCCCACGGTGCATCGCATCCTCGCTGAGCTGACCGCCGTCGGGCTGGTGCGCAGCACCGCTCAGCGCCGGTACGCGTGCGGGTCGAAGCTGTACGCGCTGGGTCTGGCGGCCCCCGGGCCGGTGCTCAATGCCGACCGCATCCGGCACGAGGCGCAGCGGCTGTCCGGGATCTGCGGTGACACCGTTTACGTGGGGGTGCGCCACGCGGACGGCGTCAGGTACGTGACCCGCACCAGCGGCACCTACCCGCTGCGGGCGTACGCCATCGACCCCGGGGACATCCTGCCGCTGAGCAACACGTACTGCGGGCTGGCGATCCTCGGAACCCTGCCGGCCGCCGAACAGGAGCGGGAGCTCGGCCAGTGGCGCCGTCGTCGCTCCCCCGAGTGGGTGGCCACCTCCTCCGCGAAGCACGAGGCGATGATGCGCCGCGCTCTGGCCGACGTCGCTGAGCTCGGCTACGCAGCCGGCCCCAATCACGTGGTTCCGGAGCTGTCCGGGCTGTCCCTGCCGGTGCCCGTGCACGACGCCGCCGGGGCTGCGCTGGCCGCAGTGAGCATCTCCGCCGTGCACTCGCGTCTGAGCCCGGAGCGCATCCGAGGGATCCTGCCCTCCATGCGCGAGACCGCCGGGCGCCTGGCCGAGAGCATCGCCCTGCCCTGAGGGCGGGGTGCGGTGGTGTGTGTCGTCGGACGGTCACCTTGCCGAGCCGTCACCAGCGGAGAACAGGGCCAGGCCGGTGAGGAGAAGGCCCGCTGCGCCGTAGAACCACGCCGTCCAGCCGAGCCGACGCGAGCGAGCCAGCGGCTGCTGGGCGGGGGTCGGCGTGGAGGCGCTCATCAGGAGGAGGAAGGACAGGATGAGGGTGAACTGCACCCAGATCTGAGTCAGAGCAGAGCCCCGGGCCACCAGCCCAGGAAGCGGGAGCCGAGCCCATTCACCACGATCACGGTGAAGGCCGCGATCAACCCGGACAGCAGGAGCCTCCGCTCCCAGCGGTGGCGCCGTTCGGGACTCACTGATGCCGGTTTGATCGACTGCATGCCCCGAGGATAGCGATCGATGACGGCCGCTCGCTCAGTCCTCGATCTTGCCGATCGGCTCGCGCTTCTCCGCCTGGAAGCGGTCCTCGGTGCGCCCGTAAGCCCAGTACCCGGAGATGGAGATCCGCTCCCGGGGGACCTCCCGCTCCTTGAGGAGGCGACGCACCTGCTTGATGGACTCCCGCTCCCCGTGGGCGAAGACGTCCACGGTGCCGGGCAGCCACTCGCGGGACTGCATCAGCGCGGTCAGCCGGTTCGGATCCGCGCCGGTGCCCTCCTGCACCTTCCACACGACCTCGAAGCCCTCCGGCACCGAGGCGAACTCCTGGCGGTCCTCGTCGTGGTCCAGGGTGATGAAGGCGTACCCGCGGGCGTCGTCGGGCAGGGCCTCGATCGCGGAGCCGATGGCGGGCAGCGCCGAGGCGTCGCCGGCGAACAGGTGCCAGTCGGCGTCGGGATCCGGGGAGTACTTCCCGCCGGGCCCCATGAGCACCAGCTGGTCCCCGGGGGATGCCTGCGCGGCCCACGGGGCGGCCAGTCCCTCGTCCCCGTGGGTCACGAAGTCGATGGTCAGGGTCTGCGCCTCATGGTCGACGGCGCGCACCGTGTAGGTGCGGGTCACGGGAACGTCCTCCGGCGGGAGGGTCTCCCGCAGGTGCATCATGTCGAAGGGGGCGCTCAGGCCCAGCTCCGGCTTGGCGAAGACCAGCTTGACGTACTGATCCGTGAAGCCGTTGTCCTGGAATGCGGAGAATCCCTCCCCGCCGAGGATCAGGCGCACCATGTGCGGGGTGAGCTGCCGTCGTTCGACGACCTGCAGGAGGGTCTGCGGCTTCGGCTTGCGCTGCGGGGCGGTCATGGGGACCTCCGATCCGATCGGGACGAGTAAGGCTCACCTCACCCTAACGCCCGCTCCGCGGTGCGCCCACCCGCGGCTCCCGCCCGCGGGGATGCCTCACCCCCGCGAATTGGGAGCCGTCTCGGTGTTTGGGAGCGTCCTCGTGGCTCCCAAACGGCGAAACGGCTCCCAAACGGGCAGGCGCCCCGCCCGCAGGCGCCCCGCCCGGGGGCGTCAGGTGCGGACCCGCACCGCCTCGTGTTCGCCGTCGCGGTTGGCGCGCACCCAGCCCAGGGCGAAGGCCAGGACGATCACGACCACGGCCACCACGGTCGCGATCCCGCCGAAGGCCCAGGTCAGGCCCAGGGTCACCATGATCGGGGCGAGGATCGTGGTGCCGATCTCGAAGGGCGCGTAGCCGACGTAGGCCACGCCGAACTCCTCCATGGTCCCGGACTTCATCCGCGGGTCCACGATCTTCAGCAGCGCGATGCCGGTGGCCACCGACGCCGTCGCCCAGCCCCAGCCGAACAGGCCGCGCTCCAGCCAGGCCTGCTGGAACATCGCCGGGGAGAGGAAGCGGAACACCAGCAGGCAGTAGACCAGACCCAGCACGAACAGCAGGATCAGCGGCACCGCGTAGTCCACGACGATGGACGGCACGATCGAGGCGATGCCGAAGGCCACCAGGTAGTCCGTGGCCCCACCGGAGATCGAGTTCACGGTGGTCCCGTCCACATACGCGGAGGCCTTGGTGGCGTCCAGGATCAGGCGGAAGATGAAGCCGATCACGAAGGCCATCGCGAACATCGGGATGGAGATCCCCGTGGCGGTCTTGATCCCGTTGGTCACCAGGTACGCCACGAACGTCGTCCCGGCGATCACGGACAGGTGCAGGGCCAGCGGCTCCAGGGAGGACGGGGAGGAGGTGCCCTTCCCGATGGAGGGTCGCTCCCCGATGATCGAGATCAGGCCCGTGCGCACGTCATCCGGCAGCTCCTTGTACGAGCCCATCTGGGAGGTCCGCCCCGTGGAGGAGCCCCACTTGGCGATGATGACGCCGCCGATGATCGCCACCAGCGTGCCGACGGTCGCGGAGGTGAACCCCAGGGTCGTGGCGACGGCGGCGCCGTCGTGCCCGTCCAGGGCCGCGCCCACCGCGGCGGCGGTGCCGAAGCCGCCGACCCAGCCGACCGGCATGATCATCCCGAACCAGTCCGGGGTGCCGAACAGCGGGACCAGCACGATCAGGCCGAACAGCACCGCGATGCCCCACTGGCCCACGTACATGCCGGTGGAGTAGGACCACATGGTCCGGGCGCCCTTGGCGACCTTCCCGGAGAACTCCATGGAGAAGGGCATGGCCGCGAACACCACGGCGATGAGGATCGAGGAGTACGCGTTGAGCTGGTCCGAGAACGGGATCCAGCCGAGCCCGGCCGGGCCGAACAGGATGCCCAGCAGACCGCCGGTGATGGGCGCGGGCAGCAGCAGGTGCTGGGCGACGGGGATGAACCGGCGGATCAGCTTGCCGAGCAGCAGCAGACCGGAGATCCAGCCGATGTCCGAGAGCAGGGTGTACGGGGTGTAATCCAGGGGAGTCACCTTCCGGGTGCGGGCCGACGGCGGAGGCTGACGCGGCGTCGTCGTCGCGCGCGGGGCCGGCGGCGGGTGATCGGGGATGCCCGAACACCCTACTCGATGGTGCGAGCTTCGGTGCTCGATGACGCCCGGACCGCGCCCTGACCAGCGGATCCCTTGGGGAGGCGCGGCGGCCTGCGGGCGGCCGGGGCGCCTTCCGCGCGGTAGCGTGGGCCGAGAGAGGGCGGTCCGTCGGCGAGCGCCCCCCGATCCGAAGAGGAGGCCACCGTGCGACTGTGGAGCCTGCACCCGCGCTACCTCGACCCCAAGGGCCTGGTGGCCGGGTGGCGTGAGGCCCTGCTGGCCCAGAAGGTGCTGCAGGGGCGGACCACCGGGTATCGGAACCACCCGCAGCTGGCCCGCTTCCGCGCCTGCCCGGACCCGCTGGCGGGGATCGCGGTGTTCCTGCGGGAGCTGCACGCCGACTCCGCTCGCCGCGGGTACCGCTTCGACGCCGCGAAGATCGACGCCGAGGCCCTCGCGCGCGCGCAGGCCCTGGACCCGATCCCGGTGAGCGCCGGGCAGATCGACTACGAGGCGGGATTCCTCGCCGAGAAGCTCGCCGTGCGGGACCCGGAGCGGGTTCCCGCGCTGCGCACCGACAGGGAGGCCGGGCGCATCAGCCCGCACCCCCTGTTCACCATCGTCCCCGGTCCCATCGCGGACTGGGAGAAAGCCAGGTGAGCCCCATGAGCACCTACACCCACGACGCCGTCATAGACCACCCGCGCTCGACCGTGACCGGCTGGTACGGCTCCCCCGGGGCCATCCGACGGCTCACCCCGGAGTTCAGCGGCACCGTGCTGCAGGAGCCCACCGACGGGCTGGACCGCGGGTCGGTGACCAAGCTGCTGATGGGCCTGCCGTGGGCGGAGACCTTCCTGCCCGGTTCCCTGCACGCCGGGGTCCGCTGGACCGCGGTGCACACCGAGCACACCCCGGGGGAGACCTTCACGGACGTCATGGACCGCGGGCCCCTGCGCTCCTGGACCCACCACCACGTCTTCTCCGACGCTCCCGGGGGCGCCCGGGACGGCGACGGTGAGGTGGAGGGCGGCACGGAGGCGGCGGCCACCCGCGTGCACGACGAGGTGGACTACGAGCTGCCGGCCCGACTGGATGCGAGGATCGGGTTCAGCGTCCGGGAGATGCGGCGGCAGCTGGAGCGCGTCTTCGAGTACCGGACCCGCCAGACTCGCGCTGACCTGGACTTCCACGCCGCCCTGCGCGGGATCCGCCCCGAGCCGATGACCGTGGTGATCGCCGGCGCCTCGGGACTGGTTGGCACGCAGCTGAGCGCCCTGCTGCGCTCCGGCGGGCACCGGGTCATCACCCTGCAGCGCCGGGAGGGCCCCTCCGAGCGGCTGGGGGAGGATCTCATCTCCTGGGATCCGTCCCACGGGATCCTGGATCCGGGGCTGCTGGCCGGGGCCGACGCCGTCGTGAACCTCTCCGGGGCGGGCATCGCCGGGCGCTTCACCGACGCCCACCGCCGGGCCGTGCTGCATTCCCGGCTGGACGCCACCCGGACCCTGGTCACCGCGATGACGCAGGCGGCGGGCGAGGACGGGCCGATGACCCTGGTCAGCGCCTCGGCCTCCGGGTACTACGGCCACGACGCCGGACCCGTCACCGAGGCATCCCCGTCCGGAACGGATTTCCTCGCCGAGGTGTGCCGCCGCTGGGAGGCCGAGGCCCGCCGCGCCGAGGAATCCGGGATCCGGGTGGCCCTGGTGCGCACCGGCCTGGTGCTCAGCGCGGCCGGCGGTCTGCTGGGTGTCCAGCTGCCGCTGTACCTGGCCGGGGCCGGCGGCCCGATGGGCGGGGGTCGGATGCGCCAGCCGTGGATCTCCCTGCACGACCTCGTCCAGATCTACGCCGTCGCGCTCGCGAACCCGGAGATCTCCGGTCCGCTCAATGCCGCCGCCCCGAACCCGGTGACCCAGCGGGAGTTCGCCCTCACCCTGGGCCGGGTGCTGCGCCGCCCCGCCGTCGTCCCGACCCCCGCCGCGGCCCCGGCGGCCGTGCTGGGCCGGCAGGGCGCCCGGGAACTGGCCCTGGCCGACGTCGCGATGGACCCGGCGGCGCTGCGGGAGGCCGGGTACCGCTTCCGCTTCGAGGACCTGGAGGACGCCCTGCGCCTGACCCTGGGCCGCTTCGTCTGACCCCGGCCCCGTCCGCCCCACCCCATCCCCGAGCCGGCGCATCCGTTCCCTTCCCGGCCCGTTCCTTCCGCGAGGCGGCGCATCCGTTCCCGGAAATTCCGAAAGTGGGAACGAGAGCGCCGTCTCGGCATCGACCGCGCTGGTAGGCTCGCGTGTGTCGTGCCACACTGATGCTCCGAGAGGCCCCGTCATGACCCCTGATCCCTCCCGCCGCTCCCACCGCGACCGCCGTCGCGAACACCGCCCGGACCACGACCACGCCGGGCACCCCGTCACGGAGTCGGCACCGCCCACGGCCGCGGGCGACGTCGTCGCCAAGCAGCGCCTGCCGCATACCGAGTCCAAGCGCTCGATCCTGCTGGGAGCGCTCTTCCTCATGGCGACCTCCGCGATCGGCCCCGGCTTCATCACCCAGACCGCCAACTTCACGGTGCAGCTCGGGGCGGCCTTCGCCTTCGCGATCCTGCTCTCGATCCTCGTGGACATCGCGGTGCAGCTGAATGTGTGGCGGGTCATCGGCGTGTCCGGGCTGCGCGCCAACCAGCTGGCCGGGGCCCTGGTGCCGGGTCTGGGCGCGGTTTTGGCGGTCTTCGTGGTCTTCGGCGGCTTCGTGTTCAACGTCGGCAACGTCGCCGGCGGCGGCCTGGGGCTGAACGCCCTGCTCGGGCTGGACCCCACCTGGGGCGGGATCCTCACGGCGGCCCTGGCGGTGGCGGTGTTCCTGTCCCGGAAGGCCGGGGCGGCGCTGGACCGGATCGTCGTCGTCCTCGGGGTGGTGATGATCCTGATCACCGGGTACGTCGCGGTGGTCTCGAATCCGCCGGTGGGGGAGGCGCTGCGCCAGTCTGTGGCCCCGGACGTCATCGACATGGCCGTGATCATCACGCTGATCGGCGGGACCGTGGGCGGGTACATCACCTACGCCGGGGCGCACCGGATGGTCGACGCCGGGGTGCACGGGGTGGAGGAGGTCCGCTCGATCTCCAACGCCTCCGTGGTCTCCATCGTGGTCACCGGGATCATGCGCTTCCTGCTGTTCCTGGCGATCCTGGGGGTGGTGGCCGGCGGGGCGCAGCTGGCCGGTGGAAATCTCGCCGCCAGCGCCTTCCAGCACGCGGCCGGGGAGGTGGGGCTGCGGCTGTTCGGGCTGATCCTGTGGGCCGCGGCCATCTCCTCGGTGATCGGGGCGGCGTACACCTCGGTGTCCTTCATGGTCCCGCGCACGGCTCGTCCCCTGGTGCGCAACGGGCTGACGGTGGCGATGATCGTGGTCTCCACCATCGTGTTCGCCTCCCTGGGCACGGCCCCGGCCAACCTGCTGATCATCGCGGGGACGGTCAACGGGCTGATCCTGCCCGTCGGCTTCACGGTGATCCTGGTGGTGGCGATCTTCCGACGCCGGGATCTCCTGCACGGGTACCGCTACCCGGCGTGGCTGATCGCGGTGGGCGTGGCGGTGTGGGCCCTGACCCTGTGGCTGGGTGCCAACGCCGTGCAGAGCCTCGGGAAGCTGTGGGGTTGACGGGGTCCGCAGCGGTGCGACGGCGCGGCGAGCGATTCCAACCAGCGGCCGCTCGGCCGGACCAGGGCCCCGAACCGCCGTCGCGCGGGGATGATTGCGCGGCCCGATCAGCGCGGCGCCTCGGGCGGCGGGTCAGCCGGTGATGCGCCCCAGCTGCGTGCCCGCGGCGACCTTGGCCCCCGGCTCCAGCTCCGCCCGGTGGAACACCCCCGCTCCCGGGGCCTCCACCGGCATCTCGGTCTTCATGGCCTCCAGCACCGCGAGCCGCTCGCCCTCGGCTACCTGGGCGCCGTCCTCGGCGACCCAGCGCACCAGGGAGCCGGCCAGCGGGGCCTCCACGACGACGCCGCCCGCGCCGTCGGCCGCCCCCTCACCAGAGTCAGCGCCCCCGGAACCGCCCGCACCCGCGGAAGCGCCGGACCCCGCCGAACCGCCCGAGGCACCGCGCCCGCCCGGCGCCGCGGCCAGGTGCCGGCCCAGCCCCTCGCCCAGGGCCGCCAGAGCGGTCTCGGGCAGGCGCACCCGCAGCCTGCGGCCCTCCACCTCCACCGCGGCCGCCACGCCAGCGGGGCCGGAGGAGCCGCCGTCCTCGCCCCACGGGTCCGCGAACCGGGGCGCGGCGTAGCCGCCGTCGGGCTCGAGATCCGGGGTCAGCGTCTCCTCGATCCACGTGGTGTGCACCCCGAAGCCCTCCGCCTCCTCGGCCGCGAACTCCGGGCGTGCCAGCACCGCCCGGTGGAAGGGCAGGGTCGTGGCCACCCCGTCCACCGCGGCCTCCCGCAGCACCGTGCGCGCCCGGGCCAGCGCCTGCCGGCGGGTCGGGGCGGTGACCACCAGCTTGGCCAGCAGGGAGTCGAACTCCCCGGCCACCGTCGTGCCCGGACCCACCCCGGCATCCACCCGCACCCCGGGACCGCCGCCCAGGGCCAGCGCGCGCACCGCGCCCCCGGCAGGCAGGAAGCCGCGGCCCGGATCCTCCGCGTTGATCCGGAACTCGATGGCGTGCCCGCGCGGTGCGGGCGCCTCGTCGAAGGGCAGGGGCTCCCCGGCGGCGACGTCCAGCTGCAGCCCCACCAGGTCCACCCCGTAGGCCTCCTCGGTGATCGGGTGCTCCACCTGGATGCGGGTGTTGACCTCCAGGAAGCTGATCAGCCCGTCCGCGCCCACCAGGAACTCGCAGGTCCCGGCGTTCACGTACCCGGCCTCCCGGAAGATCGCCGCGGCCGCCTCCTCGAGGGTGCGCCGCTGCTCCTCGGTGAGGAACGGCGCGGGGGCCTCCTCCACGAGCTTCTGGTTGCGCCGCTGCAGGGAGCAGTCCCGGGTGCCCAGCACGACGACGCCGCCCGCGGCATCGGCCACCACCTGCGCCTCCACGTGCCGGGGCCGCTCCAGGAAGCGCTCCACGAAGCACTCCCCGCGCCCGAAGGCCCCGCGCGCCTCCCGAGCCGCGGCCTCGAAGGCCTCCCCCACCTCGTCGACCTCGCGCACCACGCGCATCCCGCGGCCCCCGCCTCCGTGGGCGGCCTTGATGATGATGGGCAGCCCGTACTCCTCGGCGAAGGCCCGCGCCTGGGCGGCATCCTCCAGCGGGCCGTCCGTGCCCGGGGCCAGCGGGGCGCCGGCCGCCCGGGCGATCTCCCGGGCACGGATCTTGTCCCCCAGCGCCTCGATGGTCTCCGGGGAGGGGCCGATCCACCGCAGACCCGCCGCGATCACGGCCCGGGCGAAGTCCGCGGACTCGGCGAGGAACCCGTAGCCGGGATGCACATCCGTGGCCTCGGCGCGGCGGGCGATCTCCAGCAGCTTCCGCTGATCCAGGTACGTCTCGGCGGGGGAATCCCCCTCCAGGGCGTAGGCCTCGTCGGCCAGGAGAACGTGCGGCGCCTCGGCGTCGGCATCGGCGTACACGGCGACGGTGCGGATGCCGCGCTCGGCGCAGGCGCGGATGATCCGCACGGCGATCTCGGAGCGGTTGGCGATCAGGACGGTGCGCATCGGCTCTCCTCGGTGGGTGCGGCGTTCTCGGGGGAATCGGGGCGGGTGATCCCGGCGGGGTCAGGCGAATCGGGGCCTGCGGCGGCGCCGGCGGGCTGGTCGGCGGGTGAGGCCGGGACGCCGACGGGCGGCTCCAGCACCACGCGCGTGCCCGGCGGGGCCTGGGCCAGCAGCCGCAGGTGCTCGGGGGCCACGAGACCGAGGACCGGGTAGCCGCCGGTCACGGGACGGTCGGCCAGGAACACCACCGGGTGCCCGTTCGGCGGGATCTGCACGGACCCGCGCACCAGAGGTTCGGAGGCCAGCTCCGCCCCCTCGCGCTCCGGAGTGCGACGCAGCCCGGCCGCGACGGCGCCGGAGCCTGCGGCCTGAGCGGCGTCAGCGCGGGCGGCATCGGCGTCGGATGAGGACCCCCGCCCGGACGCCGGCCCGCGGTCCTCGACCCTGACGGACCCGACGGCGTCGGCGGGTTCGGGCTCCAGGCGGGCCGCCACCCGATCCGACTGCTCGGCCACCCGCCACACGCTCCGGTGCAGGGCGGCCACGGAGTCGTCGGCGAACCAGTCCGCACGCGGCCCCGGGGCCAGCGGCAGGCGCAGCACGGCGTCGTCCTCGGGCAGGGGCACCGGCGGGCACCACGGCTCGACGGCGGCGCGCGGGGTCGGCCCCACGGGCACCTCGTCCCCGCGGGTCAGGGGCGCCGGGCCCGCCCCGGAGAGGGTGTCCGTGGCCAGGGACCCCAGCACGGCCCGACCCGTGAAGCCGCCGCGCACGGCCAGCACCAGGCGCAGGCCACACCGGACCGGACCGATCTCCAGGGTCTGCCCGGCGCGCAGCAGGAAGGGCCGATCCAGGGGCGCGGGCCGCGGTCCCTGAGTATCGGAACCGGAGAGGCTCGCCTGCACTCGCGCTCCGGTCAGCGCCAGCACCGCATCCGGGGCGTCCTCCGGGACCATCACCCGCAGCCGGCCCAGCGCGTTCTCCAGCACGGCCGAGCCCGGCGGGTTGCCGACCAGCCGGTTGGCCGCGTGCGCCGCGAGGGGATCGGCCCACCCGGAGGGCCCGACGCCGAGGTCATCCAGCCCCGGCCGCCCGGCGTCCTGCAGCGTGGTGGACAGCCCCGGGGCGAGGATCCGCAGCCGGGCGGCGGTCTGCTCCGCCCCGGTGTCGTCCCGGACGGTGCGGGGCTCCGGAGTCTCGGCGGCCGCGCCGAAGTCCCGATCGGTCGCACGAGGTGAGCCGTCGGGGGAATCCTCCGCCGCCCCGCGGGGCTCGGCGTCGTCGGTGATCTCCCGGAACCGCACGACGTCGCCGGGGGCGATCAGCGCTGGAGGGTCGCGGTCCACGTCCCACAGCGGGGCGTCGGTGCGCCCGATGAGCTGCCAGCCGCCCGGGGAGTCCTGCGGGTACACCGCGGAGAAGGTCCCGGCCAGGGCCACCGAGCCGGCCGGAACCCGGGTGCGCGGGGAGTCCCGACGCGGCACCTCGAGCCCGCCGGGGCCTGTGGCGTCCGGAGTGCTGTCCGCTCCGCCGTCCGGGGTGAGGTAGGCGAAGCCCGGGGCGAAGCCAGCGAATCCGGCCCGCCAGCGGGTCTCGGTGTGGCGGCGCACCACCTCCTCGGGGGTGCAGCCCAGGTGCTCCGCGCAGGCGGTCAGATCCGCGCCGTCGTAGCGCACGGGGATCTCCACCACGCGCTCCCGGTCTGCCGGCGCCTGCGCTCCCGGATCCTGGGCCGTGAGTCGGCCCAGGTGCCGGGCGAGCTGGGTGCGGGCGGCCTCGTCCAGGGGTCGGTCGAAGCGCAGCAGGAGGGTCCGCGCGGCGGGCACGGTCCCGGCGCGCCCGGCCAGCAGGTGCTCCGGCGGATCGGCGAGCACCCGTTCCCGCAGGTCCAGGACGGCGGCCAGGTCCGGCAGATCTGCAAGCACCGCGCGCGGGCCCAGCGCGTGCAGGGCAGGGGCGGCGTCGGCGGGTGGCTGTGGCACGGCACTCCTTCCGGCGGGGCGGCGGACGGCGATTCCCACCAGTCTATAGCTCGGGTCACGACTCGTCCGGAAGGGCCGGGAGGCGGATGGATACAGTGGAGACCATGGTCCAGCCCCCGCCCGAGCGCCCCGGCGCGACGCCGCCCGCCGAGCCCCCTCACGACGTCGGCCCCCGCCCGGACACCCGGCACGCCCAGCCGGGCCAGGCACCCGCACCCGCCGCCGGGCTGGCCTACCACCGGCTCGCGCTCGCCGATCCGCGGCACCGCTGGTGGTCCCCGCTGGTCGAGATTCCGCTGGCCGGAGCCGTGTACCTCGCGCTGTCCTTCGCCCTCGGGCTGGTCTGGTTCGCCGTCCACGCCGGGGACCCCGCCTCCGCGCGGATCGAGCTGGGGCCCTCCGGGTACCCGGTGGAGCTGTTCACCCGCCCCGGGATCTTCCTGATGACCTTCCTCGGCATCATCGTGATGCTGCCGGCCGTGCTGGTGGGTCGCCTGGTGATGGGGCCCCGCCCGATCGGTCTGATCCTCTCCGCGGCCGGGCGCCTGCGCTGGGGCTGGCTGACCCGGTGCACGGGGCTCGCCGTCGCCGTGTTCGTCGCGGTGCAGGCGGTGATGATGCTGCTGCCCGTGGAGCAGGCGGAGACCGGCGCGGCGCAGGCGGGCCTGCCGCAGACCGTCTGGAACGGCGGGACCAGCCTGGCGATCCTCGTGATGATCCTGCTGCTGGTGCCGGTGCAGTGCGCCACCGAGGAGGTGGTCTTCCGGGGCCTGCCCATGCAGACCCTGGGCCGCTGGCTGCGTCACCCCGCGTGGGCCATCCTGCTGCCGGTGCCGGTGTTCGTCCTGGGCCACGGCTACGATCCGTGGGGGCAGGCCAGCGTGGGGGTGCTCGCCGTCGTGGCGGGTTACCTCACCTGGCGCACCGGCGGACTGGAGGCGGCGATCGGCCTGCACTCGGCCAACAACGTCATCGGCCTGGGCCTCGGGCTGATCGGCTGGGCGGATCCCACGGCCTCGTCCGGCGGGGCCCCGGGGGACCTGGTGGTCGCCGTCGTGGTGGACGGGCTGTACGCCCTGCTGGTGGTGCGCCTGGCCCGACGCCGGAACCTGCCGCGCCTGCGCATGCCCCTCATGGCCCCGCCGATGGCGCCCCCGCCGACCCGATTCGACCCCATCCCCGAATCCAGGAGGAATCTATGACCACCGCCCCCATTCCCGACGCCCGCGAGCACGCCCTGGATCTGGGCCGCTTCCTCGCCGCCTCCCCGTCTTCCTTCCACGCCGCCGCCGAGGGGGCCCGCCGCCTGGAGGCCGCGGGCTTCACCCCGGTGCGGGAGTCCGACTCCTTCCCCACGGCTCCGGGCGGGTACTTCCTGCGGCGCGACGGC
>ERZ1023267.172-NODE-172-length-26859-cov-7.688852_pt1 | contig 26859 bp, 20 predicted proteins | sample MGYA00520905_ERZ1023267 | MGnify/ENA primary metagenome ERZ1023267 (study PRJEB32759, sample SAMN07749868) | skin metagenome | biome: transportation; feature: city; material: polyester macromolecule | host: Homo sapiens | place: Hong Kong:ISLAND line | collected...
CATCACCTCAAGGGGGGCAGCCACCGCTAGACCCAAAAAGTAACTTAGCCGATGCACAAACTGAAACCACGCATCGCTTTGAAGCAGATCCCGTGGCAATGCAAGCGTTGGCACAGACCCATAAACTTAGCGAAATTTCTATCGCTGATTATGATGCCGTGTTTTACCCAGGCGGGCATGGTCCATTGTGGGATTTGGCAGAAGATCCGATTTCAATTGCTCTGATTGAACAAGCGATTGAGTCAGGAAAACCCGTTGCTACAGTTTGTCACGCCCCAGGTGTTCTTCGTCATGTAAAAACCAGTGATGGCAAGCCTTTGGTCAGCGGTAAATCTGTGACGGGTTTTACCAATACTGAAGAAGAAGCAGTAGGATTGACCGAAGTTGTACCGTTTTTAGTCGAAGATATGCTCAAAGAAAAAGGTGGTCATTATTCTAAAGCGGGTGACTGGCAAGTGTATGTCCAAGTAGATGGCTTACTAATTACTGGACAAAATCCTGCCTCTTCTGCTGCAACCGCCAGTGCACTCCTTGAATTGTTAAATAAGGAGTAGCCCATGTCTGCGTATGTGGTATTTACCCGTGAGCAAACTACGGACGCTGAGGAACTGGCGCAATATGCACAAAAAGCGCCGCTTGCTCGTGAAGGTCGTGAGCTAACACCCTTGGCTTTTTATGGTCAATTAGAAGTGCTTGAAGGCAATGAAATTGAAGGCGCTGTTATTTTACGCTTTCCTGATATGGCAGCCGCGCGAGACTGGTATCACAGTCCCATATATCAAGAAGCATTACAACATCGCCTAAAAGGGGCAAATTATCGTGCCTTTATCATTGAAGGTGTTGAAGACGCTATTTAAAAAAAGCACTTTAAGAAAAAGCACTGCTATCAGATGTGCTAACCTACAAGTTAGTACATGAGTGATACGCATTGTTATCAAATTAATGTCATAGCAGCCCAGTCATACATAATGATTGGGCTGCTATTACAATTTTTGCAGCTATTATTGTTGTGAAGCCAAAATAGTGAAGCTAAGTTAGTGAGGTTAAGCCAGCAAAGCTAACTTTTAAGACTTTCCACTTTTTAATAAAAACGCTGTCGCTTTTAGCGCTTGATGTAATGGTGTTTTATCTTTTTGCAGCTTACTTAATAACGCTGCGCCCATCCACATTTGGTAAGTCACTTGGGCTACCGTCAAGGCATCAGTCTCTGCTTGGATAGACCCATCTTGCTTGCCCAAAACGATGACTTCAGCAATCCGCTTGATTACCTTATCGACGCCATCGGACATAATAGCGCGCATATCTTCAGATAGGTCAGCGACTTCTGCAGCAAGTTTTACAATTAAACAGCTATCTGCCCAACTACATGGCGCATCAGGATCTTCAATCCATAGGTTAAAATACCCGATTAGTTTTTGATAAGCGGATTGGTCGCTACGCCATAGTTCATCTAAACGGCGTTGGTAATTATCTACATAATACTGTACCAATTCACAGCCGAAAGACTCTTTAGATTTGAAGTAATGATAAAATGAACCTTTAGGGATCTCGCAGCTTTGTAAAATTTCTTGTAATCCCACACCGCTAAAACCTTTATGCAAAATCAGGTCAGAACTGGTGTTAAGAATGTGTAAGCGTTTTGCTTCAGACTTCTTGATAGGGGTAGGCTCCATATTTATTGTGCACGCTATTATAAAAAATAGACCAGTCGTATTGTTTTTATTATAACTTATCTACAATGAATGTAAAGACGTTTTCCTTGAAAGTATTAACTACTAATAAAAATAATTCAATATAAAACAAGGATTTATATTGAATTAGGCAGGAATTGGATGATTGATTCAAACAGTCAAAACCAAGTTACAGTCAAAACCCAATGACATGAGTGTAGATTTAAAAGTATGGCTTTAAAATAGGGATTGACGCTAATTGCTATTTGATTATTACAATCCAAAAAATAAAAAACCACTGAGGATTAATGCACCTAAGTGGTTGTTTTATATGGTGGGCCCACACAGACTTGAACTGTGGACCAAAGGATTATGAGTCCTCTGCTCTAACCAACTGAGCTATAGGCCCGAAAGGGTAGTGTCGCAAATATTGCTAAGCAAATTTGTCAAAACTAGGCTGATTATAATACCTTAAAAAATTATTTTTGCAATGTGGAAATGGATAATTTTATGCAAAACGCTGATTAAATCAGCATAAACTTGTCTCACCGAATACGCATTATTTGTCTTGTGTCACCGCAATCATTACACCCATATATTTATTGTCATTGCGTGACAGCGTCTGACTATACAATGCCGAGGCACTACCGCCATCCAAAAACAACGCATTGTCACAGCCCAATTGCGATTTGAACAAATCGGCAAACTCATAAAAGCTGACAGGGGTATCGCTTATCACAAATTTGACGCGGCTAGGATTGCGACCACACACGCCAACACCATTGCGGTATTTTCTCGAGGTACTATTGGCATCAAATGCCGGATGGATATTACCATCGATGACCAGCATGGGTCCAGATTGGGTGGCAAAAATCGGTTTTGCCCCGCTTGCCAGTTTTTTTGCCATGCTTTGACTTTCAGTGATATAAAAACCTTGACGGTCTTGCCAAAATACCCCGTTGGGCATTAGGTGAAAGTTGCCGCCGCCCTGCTTGAGATTTAGGGCTCGGATTTGCTTGCCATTGATGACCGTATACCCAATCGGCGCAAAATTGCCATCGTACATCCCTGCATTCATCGCAAACAACAAGGTTTTGGCAGGTTGCTGGCTTGCCAAATAATCGCGCAGGGTAGTAAAGGTGAGTAATAATGGGTGGCTCGTGGACGAGGGATTTTGCCACTGTAGTGAAAAATTCGCCGCGTTTTTAGCATCAAGCTCGCAGATACTATAGTCGAACGGCTGGCTTTTTCGCTGACAATCTGGCATGGTTTTGACAGTAAACTGACGTGCCAAACCGATACTTGCCACCAATAATAGCGCCAAGCATAGGCTGACAACAACCGCTTGTGTTTTTGTGATATTTGAGAGCGTCATACCATTGAGAGAAAATTTAAGCTATTGGCTACTATATCATAGTTGCGTATCACAGAATATATCCGCCATTTATTACAAAAAACTCGTTCAACTTGATATTCTAGCAATTTCGACTTAACAGTGATGAATTAAACTAGTTTTTGCCCTCAATATCATTATAATAGGCAACTAAGAACAGCACCCCGCGTTTATTCAAATCTTCAAATCACGATTTGACAGAGCCATCGGGCAGGGTATGGGCTGTTTTTACAGTTTCTAGCACTTAAAATCATAATCCCCTTCAATTTTAAAGGAATTTAACATGGCCATTGAACGTACGTTATCAATTATCAAACCTGACGCAGTTGCAGGCAACCACATTGGCGAAATCTACAGCCGTTTTGAAAAAGCAGGCTTAAAAGTTGTGGCAGCAAAAATGTTGCATTTAGACAACGAAAAGGCGGGCGGTTTCTACGCTGAGCACAAAGAGCGTCCGTTTTACAACGATTTAGTCTCTTTCATGACTTCAGGTCCAGTGGTTGTATCAGTACTTGAAGGCGAGAATGCAGTGGCTCACCACCGTGAAATCATGGGCGCTACCAACCCAAAAGACGCCGCTGAAGGCACTATCCGTCGTGACTTTGCTAACAGCATTGATGAGAACGCGGTTCACGGTTCAGACTCAACCACATCTGCAGCCCGTGAAATCAGCTATTTTTTCAATGACAATGAAGTTTGCCCACGTACGCGTTAATCTTAACACAACAAAAAACGGCTTAAATTTTAAGCCGTTTTTTTATTGCCTATCACTCAGATGGTTTATCATTAAAAAGTAGCAATGCAAAATCAAGGATGCAAAATTAATATTAATAGTTTTATTAAGGAAACTAAAGAAACTTAATTTAACAATTCATAACAAAGAGCACATAGAGCACAGGCGCAAATCCGCTAAAATAAATTCATCACGACATAAATACAAGCTTTGTTGACTACGATATTACTAAGACAGAATCACTAAAACAAAAAATAAAATAAAAAACGATAAAAATAAAAAAGCCATAATTTGGCATTATGGCTAACATCAGTAAAACAAAGAAGAAGAAAGAAACAATAAAAATAAAAACAAGTAGTGCATTACCCACTCCCATCAAGTTCCCCACTTGATGGGTTTATTTTTATATTATATAACGTTATATAATAAAATACCATAGCAATTTACTAGGATTTATCAATTTTTTTAGACGTTATACGGCAAATCTCGTTTGACACCCAATTTTTAATTCAAGCAGTGATAGTAGCTGGTTATGCCAAGTTTTTATTCAAAGTCGTTATTCGAATGCTATCCAAAGTCGTTATCAAAAGTTTTTAATCTAAGTTGTTATTCAAAGCTTTTATTTAAGATAGCCTAGCTACTTGTAAATCATGCTTTAACCGTTAAAATAGAGACCGATAAAATAGACACCATTAAACCAAACAGAATAGCCTACCAAAATCACGACAGTAAGATAAAAAAATAGGATTAACCATGATAAGAATCGGTCAGGGTATCGATGTCCATGCCTTTGTCAACGACGGCACAGAAAACCAATTTATAACATTAGGCGGGGTGCAAATTCCCCATACCCACAGTTTGCTTGCGCATTCTGATGGCGATGTGGTGTTACATGCGTTGTGTGATGCGTTGCTTGGTGCATTGGCACTGGGCGATATTGGGCAGTTTTTCCCAGATACCGATGAGCGTTTTCGCAATATAGATTCGACCATTTTGCTGAACCAAGTGTACCAGTTTATCCAATCAAAAGGCTTTGCGCTTATCAATGCCGACATCACCATCATGGCGGAGCGTCCAAAACTATTGCCTTATCGTACCGAGATTCAATCGCGTATTGCCGGTGTCATGGGCTGCGCGATTGACCAAATCAGCGTCAAAGCCACCACGACTGAAAAGCTTGGGTTTACCGGTCGTCAAGAAGGGATTATGGTGAGCTGCGTGGTGTTGCTTGAACAAGTGACTTCATCAAATTAATGGAATTTGCGGGTGATTTTGCTGCTGACTTTTTTGGGGTGGGCATCTTGAATGTTTACTTTCAATAACCATTATAGCGTATAATAGCAACCCTGCACTCATTATTAGTGAGTCAAATTCTAGCTGCGAAGATAGCGCTCTACTTTAAAGGGCTTGATAAAGGAATTTCATATGACTGATATGAACCAAACTGACATCGAACAAACCATCCGTGACCAAATCGCTCAACACAGCGTATTGCTTTATATGAAAGGCACGCCACAGTTCCCACAATGCGGTTTTTCTGCGCGTGCGGTGGATGTATTAACCCAAATTGGTCGCCCATTTGCGTTTGTCAATATTCTTGAAAACCCAGAAATCCGTGCAACTTTGCCACAGATTGCTAACTGGCCAACTTTCCCACAATTATGGGTGGCAGGTGAGCTGATTGGCGGCAGTGATATTATCTATCAAATGTTCCAAGACGGTGAATTACAACCCCTAATTGAAGCCAATAGCCCAGCGGTTTAGTTTTACTACGAGTGGGTTAAGGTTATTTCTTTTTTAACGTTTTTGTTGTCATGTATCCATAACCATGTATCAAGTCCTAGCACGCAAATATCGTCCAAAAAACTTCCATGAGCTGCTGGGACAAGAACATGTGTCCAAAGCATTAATCAATGCCATCCATAACCAGCGCTTGCATCATGCGTATCTATTTACGGGTACGCGCGGCGTCGGCAAGACCACCATTGCGCGTATTTTGGCAAAATGCCTTAACTGTGAGACAGGGGTGACAAGCGAGCCTTGTGGCGTCTGTGGTGTATGCCAATCCATCGATAGCGGTCGCTTTATTGATTTGATTGAGATTGATGCGGCATCACGTACCAAAGTTGAAGATACCCGTGAATTACTCGACAACGTACCGTATGCACCAACGCAAGGTCGCTACAAAGTCTATCTAATTGATGAAGTGCATATGCTATCGACGCATAGTTTTAATGCGCTACTCAAAACCCTCGAAGAGCCGCCAGCGCATGTGAAGTTTCTGCTTGCGACCACAGACCCACAAAAACTGCCCATTACCATCATCTCGCGTTGTCTGCAATTTGTACTCAGACCTTTGCCGCAAGTCGCGCTCGCTGAATATCTTGGCACGATTCTGAACAAAGAGCAAATTAGCTACGAGCCTGATGCCTTATGGCAGCTATCGAGCAGTGCCAAAGGCTCCGTGCGCGATGCGTTGTCACTCACTGATCAAGCCATTGCGTTTGGCAATGGCAATGTCACAGATGAAGTGATTCGCCAGATGCTTGGCTTAATTGACCAAGCCGATGTCATCGCTATCCTTGCCAATATTTATCAGCAAAATACCCAGCAGTTGACGCAGGCCATTCAGCTTCTGCGTGAGCAGGTGGTGGATGCCAAAGCCGTATTTGACAGGTTGGCTGAGACGCTACATCAATTGGCAATTTTGCAGGCCTTGCCAAATTTTGATTTGCAAATCAATCGCCAGCAAAGCGAGCAATTGCAACAACTGGCTCAGCAGTTACCCGCAGAGCTATTACAGCTATATTATGACATTGTGGTAAAAAGCCGTGAAAACTTGGCATTAGCCAATACGCCGATGCAAGCGCTAGAGATGTGTTTGCTCCGCTTGATGGCGTTCAAGCCACTGCATCGTAATCAAATCCCGCTTCGTCATCCAATCGCTAGTAACCCTGATTCTCAAAGTCCCGATTCTCAAAGTCCTGATTCTCAACTTGTTGACACAACGCCTAGCGAAGCCATACAAGGTGCAAAGTCTTCAGTGATGGCTGAAGATAGCTTACAAGTAACCTCCGAGCAGAGTGATAACAACTTATCGGATAACAATCTGCTCAAATCTGCGCCAAACGTTGCGAGCGTTGATAGCCTTCAACAAATCATTGAACAAGGCATTGAACAACAGACATTTGATGATACCCATTTAATATCTAACGATACAACCGCGGCAAGTACCACCGCAGGGCAAACTCCAACCAGACTAGACGATGCCAATCGCTTATCTGATTTGCAATCAAGCGATAGTCATCATGAAATTACTGCGCCAGACATCGTTGCAGAGTCTGGCAACACGCCTAGCATTGTCACAGAAGATAGCGCATTGATAAAAAACAATGCGCCAGCGCCAGTTACCAATGTTAATGTTGACCATTCCCACCACACTATGGCGGCAGAGGGGAGTGATATTGCTAATGTATCGCCCCTGGCATTACTCAAACCCACTCATGTAACCCTTGAAGGCGAGTGGACACCTGCCAAATGGGATTATTGGGTGTTTAATGCCCGTGAGCAAGGCTGGCTCGATGAGGATGAATTAGTGCTTGCCAAACGCGGGGTGATGACCGGCGAGATTCATGGGGTTAGCCAATTTGTCACTGAACAAAGCTTTTTGACCCATACCGCAACTTTTGATAATTTTTGCCAAAAACTTCGACAGCTTTTTGAGGGTATTGATATTCGTTTGGCGGAGTCGGCAAGTAATTTTCAAGCGCTAGAGAAATTAAAACCAGAAGCGCTACAAGAAGCCCGCGAAAAACTAGCGTTACAACAAGCTACCCATCAGCTTGAACAACAAGCAGTTACGCAGGCACTGTTGCAGCAACACGCCTCGATTAGCTCTGTTAAGTTAATTCAATAAGTCAATTTAATTTATATAAATTCTAATTTTTACTTTTTTAACGGATGAATAATTGAGGGAAACCAATATTTGTTAAGAAAATCAATAGAATACAATATTAAATAATTGAAAAAAATATTAATAATTTTAGTTAATAAATCCCGATGTCGTTTAATTTATCTTGCTAATAACGTATAATACATCAGCTTTTAAAAGTGACTTTGATTAAGTGATAAAATTGGGTGAAATATGCTTGATAATTTAAGAGGCATGGCGGTTTTTGCAAGTGTTGTACGTCATGGTTCATTTAGTGGTGCTGCAAAAGAACTGGGCATAACAACAAGTGCGGTTAGTCAACAAATCCGCTCGTTAGAAAACGATATGGGTGTGGTGTTATTGCATCGCTCAACTCGTAAGTTAAGCTTAACAGAAGCAGGCACTAGTTTTTATGAGAGTGCCAAAGATGTGGTTGCGGCAGCCGAACAAGGTCGTATCCGTGTCAATCAATTACGCGATGAGTTAGCAGGGAACTTACGCATTGCGACCACGCCAGAATTGGGTGTGAATCATATTTTACCGGCGCTGTCGACTTGGATTTCGGCGCATGATGATTTAACCATCCATTTTGAAGCGGACAATCAGTATGTTGACTTGATTGAAGAGCGTATCGATATCGCCCTTCGGATGTCACCAAACCTTAATGACAGTAGTTTATCGGCGTTTCCTTTGACCGAGATACGTCAGCTGCTGGTGGCTTCACCGCATTTTTTACGTCAAAATGAAAAATTGACCGAGCCAAAAGATTTGGCCAAACTCAATATGATTGGTATTAGCCTTATCAAAGATCCCAATCAAGTTGATATGATCAATGTGGAAACAGGTAAAAAATCACGCGTGCGTATGCCAACGCGTATTCAAACCAACAACATTATGCTTGCCACGACCCTTGCCAAAGAAGGGCATGGCGTTGCCCGCATCATGTCACTGGATATCCAAAAAGAATTGGCAAATGGCGATTTGGTGGAAGTATTGCCAGGTTACCAATTACCAAGTTATATGCTGTATGCGGTAACACCCAGACATGAACAACAACCTGCGAAGGTGACGCGCTGTCTTGAAGTGTTGACCAAGTATTTTGCTAAAGTTTAGCGGTTGGACTGTCAGTAGTACCAATAATTAGTAGCAATAAACAGTTGAATAAAAAACAGTGTAATAAAAAGCGAATAGTGAAGGCTATTCGCTTTTTTATTGATGCTGATAGTGGCTATCAAGGCTGTCTGTCAGGTGGCGCTTGGGTGACGCCATAGCGAGCGAGTTGTTGATGCAGGATGCGACGCAACTCCAAAATCGCCTGCGGGCTGGTATGGACATTGTGACGACCGGTAAGCACTTTTTCAGATTCCACGCCTTCTAAATGCGAGCTGTTGTACGGCACAATACCATCAGAGACACGGTCGGTTGCGCCATATTTCACCGATTCTAAGAGTTGCTTTTTCTCATCTAGGCTTTGTTTGGCTTGCGCCAGACTCGTGGTGTTATACAGCTTGGTCTCTGTGGCGGGTTTCACGGTCGTGGTTGTATTGTCATTTTTCAAAGATGTTATGGATGCCGATACATCATCAGTAGGGCTATTGGCTGCCTTAGCGGTAAGCTGATTGAGCGCATTGGACAAATCCTTATCATCAGTGGCGATGATGTTATTGACCGCAACATTGGGCGCGATGGTGACATCTGCCGTTAATTGGTTAAAGTAAGAGCGGCTGCTCAACTGGCTGGCGCCATTTTCCAAAAATAGCTGTGCCAGCGGATTGCTTGAAACCACGCCTTCAGTAAATAGCGAATTTAAATTGTCATACACGGTGCGGATAAATCCTGCCGGTAGTGAGATGATACGGCGCAAACTGCGAGTAAACCAGCGATCGGCATAATCGGTACCGCGAAATGGCGAAGAGATAAAAATCGCGCGATCGACTTGCGGCAGGGCTTGAAGTTTGAAGCGGTCACTGAGCGTTTTATTTTGCGCATGACGGACAAATGCCGCGTAGCCTGCTGAAAAATTATTCATCTGTGAGTAATTGGCAACCAGCGATTCGACTTTGGGCGTTAAGTCATCATTTGATACCAACAAACGCCCAATCACCCCACCCATACTATGACCAATCAGCACCGCATGTTGACTGGCAACGTCCTGCTGCTTAGGATCGACAATTTTAAAAGTGCGTTCAATCAAGTCATAAATTTGGTGGCGGTTTTCTAGCATCGGGATATTGGTTGGATAAAAAATCTGCCAAACTTGGAAGTTTTCGCGAAGTTTTGGGTCATTAAAAATGTCATTGGTCAGTCCAATCCAAGTTTCAGGACTCGATGCCAACCCATGCATCATGATAATCACGCGTTTATTAGGATTGTAAGGCTCAAGCATAAATAAATGCGGCTGGGTTTGCTGATACGGCGAGGAAAACATACTAAAATAACTGATATTGCCTAGGCGATTGTCCTGTGACCACAAGCCGTAGGCTGCCGAAAAATTCGCCGATAGCGCAAAATCTTTGTTGAGAATAGAGACACTTTTAAACTGATAGGGATCATAAATATTGAGCGAAAAATCGGTGGTTTTTTGCAACTCATCAATGGTATTGCCTTTGGGCACCAACACCGCGGTCATAGGCAAATGCCCTGATTGGTGGATACGTTCTTCTAACGGTGTATCATTGGCATAGTGTTGCAACAAGTCAATAATCACCGCCGTATTGATGCGACTATTGAGCAGCGCCACATAATTGATACCAAAGCCATCGCGGCGACTGATGGTATTAAATTTTGATAAATTAATCTGGTAGCTTGAAATCAGTTTCATCGATGCCGATTTGTCAGTAAACGGCTGTCCATTGATACTGACACGCAGGTTGTTGCGAGTGATTTGATAATTTTCTGCCATTTTTTGATGATACAAGCGATCACCTAACGCATCGATGGCAGCGTAATACAAGTCCTGAATTTGGGTATCGCGTTGTTTTGGCAGATAATACAATTGTGACGGTTGTTGATTGACGACGGTTGGATTGAGGATATCATACATCAAATAAATGTAAGAAAACCGAATCGATTGCAGCATATCGTCTTGAAAGGCGATAGTACAAGAAATTTCATCGGGTTTGGGCGCTACAATGTCGGTCTTGCCAACCAAATTTTTGGCATAGTCTGTGGCCAAATCTTTTGGCGGATTGGTACAAGTTTTGGCTTGCTGGCGCTGCTGGGCAGAGGCGTAAAACAGCTCACTAATTGCGCCATAAATCCCTTTATCGGTATTAAGATCTGCTTGCTTGAGCGTCACTACACAGGCAGGCATATTTGCCAAGCATTTTTCTTCATCTAAACCTGCCTGCACTAAACGGCTTTTGGTGTCAGAACTCAAGCGGCTGCCCGATAACACGCTGACGCGCTGATCCATGATGGCTCTTGCAGTATCGCGGCTACCGATTTTGGTGGTGGCGCAGCCAGTAAGGGTGATGATAGTAACCAATGTCGTCGCCGTGATGAGAGACGTTTGACAAAATCTAGTAGATTGGTTTGTTAGCGGCATGGTGATTTACTCGGCTAAAATAGAGCAAAAAAGGGTAGCACAAAAAAATGTAGCGCAAAAAATCTGCCTATCACTGAATGATAGGGTGAAAAAAATCACCATGCTAAAATTCAACTATGATGGTGAATTAGCATGGTGACTTAGCAGTGATATTAAACCACGGCTAGGGTATGAACGCAAAAAATTATTGAACGACTTTTGCAGGGATATCCCAAATATAGTATTTACCGCTATTGACGATGCGTAATTGCTCATCGATATACGGATTGTCTGGGTTTTTGGCCTTAAATTCCGTTAACCGTTGAATGGCGCGGTCTTTTTTGTCATCCAATAAATCTGCTTGCGCCAAACTTTGCGTAGCTTCTAGATAGCCCATTTTTTCGGCTTTTTCTAAGTATTTGGCACCTTCTTTAAAGCCGCCACCCTCAGCGAGCATTGCGCCATATAAGAAGTTGGCTTCTGCCGTGTCATTGAGCCTCAAAGCACGGGCGATATAATTGCCTGCACGCACGGCATAATCAGAACCTAAATCCAGATTGCGACCCATGGCATTGAGTTTTGCTGCACGCAGTAGCACCTCATAAGAGGCATTTGGATTTTGTGCGTAGGTCTCAATCCATGCGGTCAAGGATTTGAGTCGCTCAGTGGTATTGTAGCGCTCAGTACGGCTCGAAAAAACAGGGGGATAGTGACGTGCCATTGGGGTAGCATAAGTAATAAAATCGTCTAACACGCTGACATCTAACTGTGTACTGTTATCCGTGGTTCGTGGAACCAAAACGGTTTTTATTGTTGAGATATTACTAAGCGTTAAAGTCGGCAGTGGGATATTGGCAAGATTTTGCGCTGAAATATCCGTGCCTACCAATTGTACGCTGTTGGTAGATGGATAAATCACGTTGGCAACCGTGGGGGCGGTCAAGACAGGCACTATCACTGAACCTGTATTTGAGGTGGCTGACGGGGGTGTCATTTGCGGGGTAGTATTCTTCACGCTATTACTGACCCTATCAGCCGATTTTTCGGTTGATTTGTTGGTAGTTTTGGCTTTGGTGACCGTGGTTTTTTTAGTGGCTGTTGTCTGGGTAGCGGGTTTTGCCGTGGTGGTTTTGGTGGTGGTGGTCTTGGTCGTTGTTTTTGCGGTTGCCGTTGCAGCCATCGCTACAGTGGCATTGGTTGCCATCAAAATAGCTAAAGTATAGGCTAGGGGTTTTACCATGTGAGTCATTGAAATTTCCTTAAAAAATTGGGTGGGATAGATTGCACAAATCAATCAGCTTATCCCATAGCAACAATGTAAAGCAATAATGTAAAAATACTATCAAAAAAAAATAAAGTTATTGTTATATTTTTACGCGAAAACAGCGCGATTAAGCAAGGTTATAGCAATAAACACGCCAGCCAACGATTGAGTGTGTCAGTCATGCCCAGTTAAACACGCTTGGCTAAACAGGCTTGTTTAAATATGATACGCCACCGTTTTCATGCAATTAGCCAAAAAACGCATCGTGGTTTTGATGGGTAGTGGCAATGGGCTGGCGCCTGATTCGACTGCTTTATCACGGTGATGTAATTCTTCTTTATCCATTTGGCTTAAAATCTCAGCACTGCGTTTATCTTGTGCAGGCAGCTTACCAAGATGGCTGTGCAAATGCTCGCTGACTTGGGTTTCTGTCTCTGCGACAAACCCCAGACTAAACTCATCAGAAATCAATCCTGCTACCGCACCCATGCCAAACGATAGCCCATACCAAAGCGGACTAAAAATACTGGGATGGCTACCCAATTCATTTAACCGCGTCTCACACCACACCAAGTGGTCAATCTCCTCTAGCGCAGATTGGTGCATGGCTTTTTTGACCGTTGCTTGTTTGGCGGTAAATGCTTGACCGTGATACAGTCCTTGCGCGCACACTTCGCCCGTGTGATTGATACGCATGAGACCTGCGACATGACGCGCTTCTTCCACGGACAGTTTTGGCACATCGGGGCTAGAGACAGGCAAAGGACGGGTGCTAAGATTGCTGTTTGGAATAAACGAGCGAATCGCCCGATCAAAGAAGACAATATTGCGGTCTAGCTTACTGAGTGATAGGTTGTTTTGTGCTGGTTCAATCGACATAGGCGCTCTATTCAAAGTGTTTCCAATCGCTATTATGCGCAGAATATGGTGTTAATTCTACTCAATATCACAACTTTTGACTAGCAAATCTATGTAGCTGATGGGCGATTTGGCTATTTTATAAAAAGCCCGTGAGAGGCTAGGCAATCACGGGATGTTGTGTGATAACGATATATTATACGGGTGGTAATTGTGAACGGTAAGCTTCTGCAAAGTTATGACCGGTTAAGGCTTCAGTCGCTTTGACCGTGACATAGCTACCTGGGGCATCGCCATAAGTTGGGATTTCTTTACCTTGGCTATTTTGACCGACAACACGGGCATTGATTTCGTTGCCCTCAAATGGTTTGATCCAGTCATGCCATCTTGTCCACCAGGTGTCTTTAACATAGGTGGCGTCTTTGTACCATTGGTCAGCGTCCGCAGTGTAGTTATCATTGGTGTAATAGCCATATTTACTACCTGGGGGGTTCATGATACCCGCAATATGACCTGATTCCCCCAACACAAATACTTTTTCACCGCCAAATACTTGCGTGCCTGGGTAACAGCTTTTCCATTTTGCGATATGGTCTTGCAAGGTTGCGACCATAAACACAGGGGTTTTAACTTTTGATAAGTCAATTTTCACGCCGTCAATTTCAACCCCACCCGGTTTACGCAGCAAGTTGTTGATATAGAACTCACGCAGTAGAAAATGGTGCAGCGCAGCGGTCACGTTGGTACAGTCTGAATTCCAGTATAACAAGTCAAAAGGTACGGGCCGCTCGCCTTTTAGGTAGTTTTGTACGTAGTAGTTCCAGTATAGGCTGTTCTCACGGAGTAGGCTAAATGACACGCCCATCATTCGCCCATCAAACACGCCTTTGTCAGCATTTTGCTTGTCAATCGCCGCAACGATTTTGTCATCGATAAAGACGCCGATATCACCTGGATCTGAGAAGTCAATAATAGTCGCCCAAAGTGTCGCACTGGCAATGCGGCTTTCTTGCTTGGTCGCGGCAAGATAGCCTAACGTCAATGCGGTCAACATACCTCCAATACAATAACCTGTAATATTGATGGTTTTTTCACCCGTGATGGCTTCAATTTGGTCCATCGCTGCAAGCACACCGTCTTTCATGTAAGTGCTCATGCCAACATTTTTGTACTCAGGCGTTGGGTTGGCCCAAGAGATGACATAAACCGTATGACCTTCATTGACTGCCCAACGCACAAACGAGTTGTTCTCACGTAAGTCCATGATGTAGAATTTGTTGATCCATGGTGGCACCATCAACAACGGACGTTGTTTTACTTTTTCGGTTGAAGGGTCATACTGGATGAGCTGCATCATGTGGTTTTCAAATACCACTTTTCCTTTTGAGGTGGCGATGTTGTCACCCACCCGGAACGCACTCTGGTCAGTCATACGGATATTGAGTGTATCAGCGCTATTACCCATGTCCTCAGCCAACTGCTTCATACCTTGAACCAGATTTTGCCCCCGACTTTCGATGGTCAAACGGAGTACTTCTGGGTTGGTCATTAAGAAGTTGGTTGGGGCTACTGCATTGATCCATTGGCGGGTAAAAAAAGCCAAGCGTTGACGGGTTTTTTCATCAATACCTTCAACGCCATCAATCGCATCCATCATCGCTTGGGTAGTTAATAAATAATACTGTTTTAGGAAGTTAAAAATAGGATTGTCTTCCCATTCTTCATCATCAAACCGTTTATCGCCTTTTTCAGGACTTGCCACTGGGTCGGTTTTTTTACCGGCAAATTGTTGTAGTGTGTTTTGCCACAAGTGCATTTGGTCTTTAAACAACTGCAATTGGTCTTCAACCATCGTGCCTGGGTGATTGGTCACCATTTGACCCATTTTACGCCAGCCATCCATTAAGTCCATCATGATGGAGGTATTGGTGTACTGCGGCGCTTGGTTGGCACGCATCGACTGCTGTGCAATTTGTTGGCTCAGTTTGGTCATATTGCCAAAAAATTCGCTATAGAATTCACCAACCGCAGGATTGTAAGGCGGAATACTAGAGGCCATGTGAGCAAACGGATTGGTTTTACTCAAAAAATCCAGCGGATTTTGCGGCAGATTAAAGGCGTTGGTTCCAAAGTTGTTAAAAGGATTGCTACCAAAACCAAATGCATTATTGCCAAAGGGAAAATTGGCAAATGGCGTGTAGCCAAAAGCATTGGTATTGGTATTCTCTGCGCCTTGGGTGTTGGAAGTATTGCTATTTGAAGCGCTATTTGAAGCATTGTCGCTTGAGGAATGGGCGTTCGCTCCTTGATATTGGGTGTCTTTATTGTCTGCCATGATAAGTCCCGTTATTATGATGTGCTTGATGAGAATTCGCTGTGAGTATGCACGCTTACTTAAAAATATGGTGGATTAGGCATCTGTCTAATCCACCACTTTTATAGATTCATAAGCCGCCATTCATCTATCAGGTAAAACATAAATAGCTGTTTATAAATGATACAGTCTTAAGAATGACTACGATGCATCAAACTAATTATTTTGCTGCAGGGGTTGTTTTTGCTGCAGGTTTTGCCGCTTCGCTATTTTGTGTTTGTGCTGCATCATTAGTGGTGCGGGTTGCCGCAGCAGTCACGTTAGTCGCAGCTTTGTTCATGTTTTGGGTGGTTTGTTTAACCGCTTCTGACATTTGGTTTGCCGCTTTATGCATGTTTTCGTTCACTTTGCGGTTAAAGTCTTCTGCCGTTTTTGATGCGTTGCTAGCGGCGCTTTGCATGGCATCTTGCATGCTGGATGCATTTTGGCTATAGATTTCATTCATCGCTGACATGACTTCATTACGGATTTCGTTGCCAAGCTCAGTCAAACGCTGTGCATCTGACAACATTTTTTGACCCAATTGGTTGAGCAGCTCAGTTTGTTTTTGGTTGAAGCTTGAAGCCGCTTCTGGAGAGTCAACAGAAGAAACATTGCGAAGTTGCTCAAGACCCATCTCTGAGTAATGACGCATTGTTTCTAAAGAAAAGTCAGTCATTTTTTCCGCATTTCGTAACATCGCTTGGTTGAAGCGCGACCATGGTGCGTACATTTGACGTGAACCATCTTTCATTTTATCCATAAAATCGTTGTTCATAATTGACCTCATTAGGCTACCAGAAAAAACAAGAAGGGTATTGAAGAATACCAAGTTGCGATACATTTTCTAATCAAAAATATGACTAAAATGAATGTGATAAGATTTAAGCATAGTCTATTTGCTTGATATTACAATATCATGAAAAAATGCTAAATTAAACCTTATTACTCGCTTAAAAGTAAAAAACAATCATAATTTATGTTAATATTTGTAACAACATAATCAAACCTACAATGAAAGTAGGGAATAGATAAAAATCGGTTATATCTGATGCGCTATTGTGGACATAAGTAAAGAGTTGGTAGCTTTTACGCATCAGTTTCGATCGTGATTGCATGCTCAAGTGATAAAGCCAATTCAAGTTGCTCATCGGTCAATATGACATAAATTTGTTTGTCATCATCTGAGTTGATTCGTAAAATCGGAACGTCAATACGGCCATCGATATTTTTATCCGCATCCAAACTAAAACCTAAAAAATCGAGTTGTTCGACAATCATCTGACGGATAATCGCCGACTGCTCGCCTATCCCTGCGGTAAAGATAAGCGCATCACAGCCTTTCATACTAACCATCAGGCTTGCGATTTCTTTGGCGGCATGCGTGGCAAAATACGCCAGTGCAAATTTGGCGCGTGGGTCATCGCTAGCGAGCAAATCACGCACGTCATTGCTAATTTCAGATAAACCAAGCAAGCCCGACTCTTTATATAGGCATTGGTTCATTTGCTCGAGCGTCCAACCTTGCTCGACCATATATAAAATCACCCCAGAATCCAAATGACCCGGACGGGTACCCATTGGTACGCCATCTAATCCACTAAAGCCAAAGGTACTGTCTTTTGACTCGCCATTGTCGACCGCGGTGATACTACAGCCACTACCCAAATGCGCGATAATTAAGCGTTTTTTGGCAATCTTTGGGAGATAGGTTTCAAGTTTGCGCATAATCGCCTGATACGATAAACCATGAAAGCCATAACAGCGCACGCCCTGATCGCGCAGCGATTTTGGCAGCGCATAGCTAGACCAAATCTCTGGGCGATGGTAGTGAAAGGCGGTATCAAAGGCAGCGATGTGCACCAGTTTTTTATCAATGGCTTGCAGCGCGTTGACCACAGATAGGGCAGGAGGCTGATGTAGCGGACAAATCGGTGATAACTCCACCAAATGCGCCATCACTGTCTCGTTGATCACCACAGGAACATGATAGCGTTTGCCACCATGAACCACGCGGTGGATACAGACAATCTTACGCGCGGGAAAGGCCTGTTTGACACGAGTAAACAAGCTTACCGCGGTGTCTGTCAGGCTCTCTTGGGGTTCCCAGTCAGACAAAGATTGTGGCATGGCGTGCCAGACTTTGTTTTTGGTTTTTAGGTTGATATTGACATCAAACAAGGGGGACCACGCAAGCGGGGATGAGTCGACTGCTTTAGCGGTGTCATACGCCGCCATTTTGATAGTCGCTGAACCTACGTTAAAAGTCACCACAATCGGGTGAGTCGAGTCAGTATGCCTCATGACAGAATCGTTCATGCTAGTAATCTCAATTAATCTCAAGTAACCTGAATTAACATCAAGCTTGTTTACGCTTTTGCGCAACGTAGGCGCCAAGGGCAATAGAATACAGGCGGTCGAGTTCGTCATCCGAACGGCTGGTCAACACAATCGGCACTTTTGAACCCATGACAATGCCAGCGGCTTTGGCTTCGCCCAAATAAATTAACTGTTTACCTAGCATATTGCCCGCTTCTAAGTCAGGTACCAGTAAAATATCGACATCGCCCGTGACAGGTGAGTGGATATGTTTGATATCCGCAGACTGTTGGCTAATCGCATTGTCAAACGCTAGTGGTCCATCAAGCAAGGCGCCGGTGATTTGACCCCGGTCTGCCATTTTGCATAACGCCGCGGCATCAATGGTCGATTGCATTTGCGGTTTGACTTCTTCAACCGCTGCCAAGATGGCTACTTTAGGCTGCTCAATGTCCAGCGCGTGCGCAAAATCAATCGCATTTTGCAAAATGTCTTTTTTGGTCAGCAAATCTGGCACCACGTTGAGTGCACAATCGGTCAAGGTCAAAAGCTTGTGATACGTGGGACTTTCCATTAACCACACGTGGCTCATACGGCGCTCGGTGCGTAGGTTTTGGGTTTTATCGATCAGCACACCCATTAACTCATCGGTATGCACTGAACCTTTGATGATAAAGTCGGCTTGCTGTTCACGAACCATTTTTGCGGCGATTTCAACCGCGTCGTGGCTATGCTCAGCATCCACTAACGTAAAGCCTGAAATATCTAAATTGGCGTCAGTAGCGGCTTTTTCGATTTTGTGTTTTGGACCGACCAAAATCGGGGTGATGATGTGGTGCTGATGGGCTTGGATACAAGATTGCAAAATGATATCGGTAGTAGGGTGCACCACCACGGCAGGGACAGGGGAAACAAAGCGCCCTTGTGCTAAAAGCTGCGAAAGTTTGGTTAACATCGTGTTGCCCTTATGAGTTGACATAAATAACACTGCGCACTTAGGTTTTGATTAAGCGAGCGGTAAACATTGACATAAACAGTATGAACCCATGACATGACAGCAAGATGAATCGGTTGTTATGATGGTTTTGCCGCGCCGCTTAGCTTATAGTGAATCTGACATTATAATAACCGTTGTTCGCCCTGAGCCTATCTCTTCAGGTATCATTTTTTATAGGTTCAATAAGCTTACCACGAACGTCCTTGTTAACTATAATTTAGTTTTCACTATATTAGCTTCTAATTTAGCTTAACCAAACCTAGACTGCGTCAACTAATCTTGGTAATACCGGCACCGATAATTTTACTGATGCCCCCTGTTTGCGGCACTACTTGGATTTGACTGCTGATTCTATCTTTGAGCGCCTGAATATGGGAAATCACGCCAATTAGCTTGCCCGATTGCTGTAGGTTGGTTAGGGTGTCGAGCGCTACATCGAGTGCTTCTTCATCGAGCGTACCAAAGCCTTCATCCAAAAACAGCGAATCTACTTGCATGCGGTGACTGGCCATATTTGACAGTCCCAATGCAAGCGACAAGCTGATAATAAAACTCTCACCGCCTGATAGATTTTTACTGGTGCGGATTTGCCCGCCTTGGTAATTGTCCATCACATTGAGCATCAAGGGCTGCTCGCTATCAGCTATCAGCAAATAACGGTCGCTCATTTTTTTGAGCTGCTCATTGGCATGGGCAACCATGATATTAAAGGTCAAGCCTTGGGCAAAGTTACGGAATTTTTTGCCATCGCTTGAACCAATCAACTGATGCAAAACCTTCCATTCTTCGGTATGGTTGCGCTGTTGGTTGATGGCATCTAATAGTTGCTGTTGGTTTTGTTTAAGGGCTTCATTGGCTGCTAGCTGCTGTTCAACGGCGCCCAATTGTTTTTGCTGCTCGCTAAATTGCTGTTGCAATTGCCCAAGCGCATCAAGCAATTGCTCAAGTGACAGCGCAGTTTGGGGATGATCGAGTAACTGCTGCTGTATGCGTTTGGCTTCAGACAGTAGGTTATGATTGCGCTGCTGGCTATCATGGAGTTGATTGGCAAGCTGTTGTAAGCGTTCCCGCTCGGTATCGACCAACACCGCAGCGCGATAATCGGCGTCATCCACAAAACCCAATGTCGCAAAACGCTGCTGAATATCGGCTTGTAGGGTTTGCTGGGCAATTTTTAGTTGGGTGGTGCTAGTGGTCAAAGATGCGATTTGTTGTTGCAAAATCTGCAGCTGACTTAGCTGCTCATGAAAGGCGGTTTGGCTGGCTTGATAATCCTGCAAAGCCTGATTTTTTGCTTGGATTAACGCGTGAGAGACGATGTCTACCGCTTGTTCGCCAAACAAGGCGTATCGCTGCGCCTGTAGCTCGCTAATCTCTCGCGCCAATGCTTGCTGTCGCTGACGGGCTTGGTGTTGATTTTGGGTTAAATGTTGCTGATCTGCCACCAATCGGGTGAGCGTTTGCTCAATACCTGTGATGGTGTCATTGATATGGCTAAGCTTAGTTTCTAATCCTTGATAGCGCTGTAAAAGTTGCGCAAGGGTATCGATATGCTGATTTAATTGGGCATTCACATCCTGTGTGGTAGCAAAACTAAAAGTGCGCTCGCGCGTTGCAAACGGCATCAGCAACTTGTCAATGCGCTGCATTACTTGATGTTGTTTCTCGGCGATAACCAATTGCTGGGCATCAATATCGCGGATTCTGTCTTGACGATGTTGCTGCTGATTTTGTAGCAGGGTTTGTTGCTGCAAAACGTCATTGTATTGCTCGCTTAATGTGGCTAATCGCTGCTGGGTTTGCTGCTGCTCGGATTGTACGGCTTCGATTTGCGTCAGTGAATCTTGCAGTGCTGCCAAAGACTGCTGATTGTTGGTTTGTTCAGCCTTAATTATCGTCGCCAATCTTTGAAGGGCTTGGTGGTCTATATCGTCATCGGTGCTGGGGGCTGCAACGGGCGGTAATGCTTCAATTGCCTGTTGTACAGGCTGAGCATGTATAAGGTGTTGGCTGGCAAGCTGTAATTGATTTAATAAGCGTTGGTTGTGTGCCTGTAGGTGCTGCAAATGCTCATTGAGCTGTTGCTGGCTGTTTGTGAGTGCATGCTCTTCAAGTAATAACTGCTGTAATTGGCGATTGATGTCATCAAGCCGTTGTTTGGCAATCGCTAATTGTTGCTCTGTATCATCGGGCGTGTAGGGCTGATGGGTGGCGAAAGGATGCGCGGTTGAGCCACACAGCGGGCAAGGTTCGCCGTGGCGTAATTTATCGCGCTCCTCGGTTAAATTTTGAATTTTTGCCAATAAAATCAAGTTGCGGTTTAACAATTCGACAGTCTGCTCGGCGGCTTGTTGCTGCTGCTCGCTAGTTAGTCGTTGGCTAGCAATCTGAGCCAATTGAGTTTGACCATCGGCTAATTGCTGCGCAAATTGTTGATAGTGTTGTAGGTTGGTTTGCCAAGTCTGCACATCGCTTTGCATGGCGGCAAGCTGCTGGTCGGTTTGCCAATAAATTTCAACCTGCTGTCGCAATGCTGCTGCCGACTGCCCTTGTGTCAGATGATGTAAGTGACTGGTTTGGCTCTCTAAGTTTTGTCGATGCTCAGAAATTTGTGATTGCAACTGCGTGAGCTGTGATTGCAGAGCGCTGGCTTGCTGCTCATTGTGCTGAAAATCACCCTGTAGCTGCTGCTGTTCGTTGACTAAAGCCTGCGCTTGTTCACTGAGTGCTTGGCTAGATTCCTGTAGTTGGGTAAGGGAGGCCAATGTTTGAGGCAAGGTTGTTGCCTGGGGGATTTGCTGCTGCGCTTGGATGAACTGCTCACGCTGTGTTTGCTGGCTAACAAGCTGCTGCTGCTGACTATCAATGCTTTGGGCATTATGCGCCAATTGCTCACTAAGCTGTGACAACTGCTGCGCAATCTCTTGAGCGTACTGATTTTTTTGCCCAAGGGTAGTGTCAAGCTTGCGCACTTGGTTTAATAACAGTTGGGCCTGTTGCCAGTCGTTTTCGGTTTGCTGGGCTTGTGCTTGACGCTCATCTTGGTTTTTTTGAGCAAGTTGGTAATTGCGTTCGGCGGTGGGTAGCTGGTACTGATAACTGGCAAGCTCACTGAGCTGTGCAGTCAATAAATCGCGCTGATAATCAAGTTTTTTAATATCACCCGACACTTCAAGGGCTTTTAGTGCGCGCTGTAGTCGGGTTTTTTGTGGGGCAAATTGGCTTTCTTGCTCGGCAAGGTCGCGTGCTTCATGCTCAAGCTTATGGATTTGGTGCGTGTATGCGTCAAGGTTTTGTCGCCATAGCTTATCAGACTCGATTTTAGTCATGGCGGTTTTGGTTTCATTGACGATGTCCACCAGGGCGTTTTTTTGTGAGGTTAGGCTTTGTACTTCTTCATCAGATAACACCGTCATGCCTGATAAGCGATCGGTAAGCGTCTTAAGTTCAGCATCTGATTGGGTTTTAAACTCGTGTACTTTTTTTGAGATATCGCCATAGATTTCGGTGCCGGTGATTTCTTCGAGCAGGTTGGAGCGCTCATCGCTATTGGCTTGCAAAAAAGCGGCAAAACTGCCTTGCGCCAGTAGCATGGCACGGGTAAAACGGTCAAAATCCATGCCGGTGAATTCAGCGACCAGTTTTCTAGTTTTTCTGGTTTGGGTTTCAAGCGGTGGTAAATTTGTAGCATCATCGGTAAAAGGGGCGATTTCGTGCGTCGGCGATTGCAAGTTGCCTTCGGGGTTTTTTCTGGCGCGCTTTTGTAGCCAAGTACAGCGATAACTGCCACTTTTGGTGGCAAAAATCACTTCACTCAAACATTCGCCGGTATGGCGTGACATGAGGTCATTTTTGCTTTGGGTAATCTCGCCCAAGCGTGGCGTCGCTCCGTATAAGGCAAGACAAATGGCATCTAAAATGGTGCTTTTACCCGCACCTGTCGAGCCTGTGATGGCAAAAATACCTTCATCGGCATACGCGGCATGACGAAAGTCAATTTCCCATTCGCCTTGCAATGAATTAAGGTTTTGAAAGCGTAGCTTTAAGATTCTCATTGATGCCCCTCTTGCAAGCTTTCAAGCACTTCAGTATATCTTGACCATAGCATGGGTTTTTGCTCTTCTAGCACTTGATGGGCAATTAGGCAGCGTTCAAATACTTGTGTCGGGTTTAACTCTTCAAGTGACTCATCCATGCGCTGGCTTTGCATCACCTGATCGCGTTTTTGCTGATTTTTGATGCGTAGTACTTCAAGCCTAGAGTCTTTAACCAGTTCTGCAATTTTTTCTGATAAATCACCCACGACTTCTTGCCCGTCATACACCACTTCAAGCCAAACCGATTGTTGGGATTTTTTTAGGCTGTGTAAGCTAGTTTTGATGGTTTGCCAATCGCCTTTGAGCGTTTGTATGGGTTGGAACACAGGAACAGGCAGTGATTGCAGGAGGGTAGTATCGCTAAGCTTGGCTATATTGTAAGGCTGTCCACTAAGTTGCCCACTTAGATAATAACTGGGTGTATCATATCCTGCTTTATGGCTCGCTTGAGCATCAACCTCTGCGTTAATATCAGCCTCTGTATTTATCGCGCCAAGCATGGATGGTTCAGGCAACTCTTCATCTGCAAATAAATCCATCGACGTATGGCTCACACTTTTGCGTTTTTTGACAGGGGTTGGCGCAGAGACAAGCGGTTTTTTTTGAATGGTTAAAGTCTGTAATGGCTGAGACAGTAAGTCAGGCTTGGCATCAAATCGCAGCAAATGCACTTGTTTTTGCTGGCGACTTTCACCAAAACCCATGGCAATGGGTGAGCCAGCGTAACGGATGTGTGGTTGTCCGCCAACCGCTTGCGGGATATGCAAATGCCCAAGCGCCACATAGTCAATCTGTGGGTGGAAAATCTCGGCACCGATACTACCGAGTGAGCCGACATACAAATCACGCACCCCATCGCCTTCCATCGTTTGCCCGCCCACAGTAAATAAATGCCCCGTTGCCACAATCGGAATGCTACGCTTATATTTGGCTTTGAGCTGCGCTTGTTGCGCAATCGCAATATCGGCAATCTGTGCATAATGGGCTTTGATGCCTTGGGCAAGTTTGCGTTCTTTATCATCAAGGCGTTCGCCATGCCCGACGGTTCGCACATCACGGTCACGCAAGTAGGGCACTGCCATGACAATGAGCTCAGGTTGCCCTGCTTTATCTGATAACGTAATCACTTCATCAGTCGGCGTATCTGTCATACTACCGATGATATGGATGTTAAAGGCTTTGAGTAGCTGTTTGGGTGCCTCCAAAAAACTGGCTGAATCATGGTTGCCCGCTACGATAATCACATGGCGGCAATCGGTATGGCAAACTTGACTTAAAAAATCATAATATAAATTTTGCGCTTGGTTACTGGGGGCGGTGGTATCAAAAATATCCCCTGCAATCAATAGCACATCGACTTTTTGCTCACGCAGCGTCTGTAACTGCCAGTCTAAAAACTGCTTAAATTCATCGTAGCGTGGCTTACCATAAAGCCTACGCCCCAAATGCCAATCTGATGTATGTAATAAAGTGAGCATAAAAAATTATGCCTCTGTGGCGGGCTTCGCTGAAGTCATGGACTCAGAATCTGCGATGGCTAGCGAAGCAGACGCCGATTCGCTATCGTGTAACCCTTGGGCAAACAAGCGACCCAATAGATTAACATCATCGACCCGCGCATAGTTGAGACGGGTGACAAACGCCAAGCGGCGATGCGGACCGGCTTCATTGAGCGGCACTAACGACACATTGTCAGTTTGCTGGCGCACTTGCCCAGCTGCCATTTGCGGCACTAGCGTGGTGCCCATACCGCTGATAGCCATTTGAATCAACGTATGCAGGCTTGCTTCACTAAAGGCGTGTTTGACGCGGCTTTTATCCAGATGACACACCGATAGCGCATGATCGGTCAAACAATGTCCTTCGCCTAGCAGCATCAAGTTACTGTTGGCTAACTCATCGGCATTGATGCTAGGTAAGTTGGCATGTTTACTGTCTTTAGCAAATACCGCCAAAAACGTCTCTGACCAAAACTCAAATGATAACAAGCCGTCAGTATTGTAAGGCAGCGCAATAATGGCGGTATCAATCGCGCCATAACGGACTTTTTCAAGCAGTCGCTCAGTTTGTTCTTCTACCACATTGAGCTGAAACTGTGGGAATTGTTGGCGCAGTAGCGGCAATACCTTGGGCAGCAAAAACGGCGCAATGGTTGGGATGATACCAATCGTCATCGGATAGGCGAGTGGGGTTTGGTGCGTCTGGGCGCGGGTCACCAAATCATTGACTTCGGCAAATATCCGCGTGGCTCGCTCAAGAATTTCCTCCCCAATCGGGGTGATTAGCACTTGTTTGTTGTTACGCTCAAAAATTTGGGTATCAAGCTGTTTTTCCAGCTCTGCAATCCCCAAGCTTAAAGCAGATTGTGAGATATTACACTCTTCTGCTGCCCGTTTAAAATGCTTGTATTTGGCAACTGCCAATGCAAATTCTAATTGTCGTAATGTAATCATGGTTTGAATTTTAACCTTTAAAATAGCGTACAATCTTCGCTAACGCGTTTTAGTTAAAGATAAATAAAAAGATAAAAAGGTAAAAAAACTGACGGCTACCCTAGCAAACAACACGCAAAAGATGCATGCTAAAAACTTCAATCAACCGAATCATTTCAAATTTAGTTTACCATTTTTGTGTGCTTTTACGAGTGGAATCTTTTTTAATCTATCATTAATTTGGTCTTGACAGTAAACTCATTATCGAGCCTTTCAAAATAATTACAAGATAGCCTAAAGATTGAAACTACGAGGCAAAACCATCAAGGTTAATTTAAAAAATTAATCAATAAATTAAAAACTTTAAACTAGACTGAATCTTAAATTGTACTAAGATAGACCCATCGATAACAACGTTTGATGATTAAAAAACAGCAACCGACTATAGCCTAACAAGCTAGAAGCCTAAAAAGCTAGGTTGCCAATGACATCAAATTTGTGTTATCAATATAGCACTCACTGATTTGGTTTTGCCAAGTGGTGATGTTGCTAAATTTTAATCACAACAATAGCTTATATAAGGAAAAATCCATGGCTGCAATTATCAACCAAACCATTCCAGAATTCAAAACTCAAGCATATGTGAATGGTGAATTCAAAGAAATCTCATCAGATGACGTTAAAGGCAAATGGGCAGTGTTTTTCTTCTACCCACATGACTTTACTTTTGTTTGCCCAACTGAACTTGAAGACATGGCAGACCATTACGAAGAAATCAAAGCATTAGGCGCGGAAGTTTATGCGGTATCGACAGACACCCATTTTGTACACAAAGCATGGGCAGATGCGTCACCTGCAATCGCTAAAGTAAAATACCCAATGCTTGGCGATGGTACTGGTAAAATCACTCGCGGCTTTAACGTGATGATTGAAGAAGACAACGCTGCGCTTCGTGGTACTTTCTTGGTAGACCCAGACGGTAAAATCAAAGTGGCAGAAATTCATGACTTAGGTATCGGTCGTTCTGCCAAAGACTTAATCCGTAAAATCCAAGCCGCTCAATACGTGCGTGACAACGACGGTGAAGTATGTCCAGCGGCCTGGGAAAAAGGTAAAGAAACCTTAAAACCAAGCCTAGATTTAGTAGGTAAAATCTAATCTTGATGGTCTAATGTTTCATTGACTGACAATTAGATAAAATTAAAAACCTCAAATTGAAAGATTTGGGGTTTTTTTATTCAACTACTGTTGTTAACAATGATAAAATCAGCTTCTTTGAAGCTTGA
>ERZ1023267.173-NODE-173-length-26758-cov-10.017601_pt1 | contig 26758 bp, 18 predicted proteins | sample MGYA00520905_ERZ1023267 | MGnify/ENA primary metagenome ERZ1023267 (study PRJEB32759, sample SAMN07749868) | skin metagenome | biome: transportation; feature: city; material: polyester macromolecule | host: Homo sapiens | place: Hong Kong:ISLAND line | collected...
GGCGCTGCTGTGCGACGGCCACCTGGCAGTGGTGGGCAGCAGCAATTTCGACCATCGCAGCTTCCGGCTGAACTTCGAGGTCGCCCTGCTGTTCCGCGACGAGGGCTTCGGCCAGCGCCTGGCGGCGTGCCTGCGGGTCCCGGCTGCCGTTGAAGATGCGCGCCGCATCCGCGCGGTCCAGCCCCAGGTTGACGGGATCGAGCGCCGCACCGGCCGACCAGCAGAGGTAGGCCGTGTCAGGCTGGGGCAGGCGTCGCGTCATGCCATCGGTCTGCAGGTCAGAAGGGGATGGCGACGGGACGCACCAGCAGCCGGTTGAGCTGCTTCACGTCTTCCGGGCCGACCGACCCGGCCAGTTCCTTGAGTTCCAGTGCGTCCACCACCTGCCCGTAGCGGCGACGCTGCAGTTCCACCTCGGCAAAGTAGCGGCGCTCGGTGGCGCTGAGCAGATCGGCGTTGGTGCGGGTGCCGGCGTCGAAGCCGATCTTGAATTCCGCCTCGGCGGCACGCGAGGCACCCACGGCGGCGCCGAGCTCGTCGGCGAGCTGCTCGACGATCGCGAAGCCCTCCTCGGAGCCCACGCCGCGTCCGCCGGCGACGACGGTCTTCGCGCCGCGCAGGGGCGGACGGGCGGAGTTCTGCGTGCGGGCGTTCACCTCGAGCACCCGGGCGCCGGCGGTCACCGGGCCGAGCTCGGCGGCGGCCAGCTCCACGACCTCGGGCGCCTCGACGGCCGGGGCCCGGTCCGCGACGGCGCCGGGGCGCACGGTGATGATCCGGGGGCCGCCCTCGCCGGTGGACTCGCTGAGGTAGTCGCCGCCGAACACGGAGTGGCGGGCGATGACCTCGTCGTCGGCCCAGCGCAGCCCCACGGCATCCGCGCAGACGGGGCCGCGGGCGCGGACGGACAGGCGGCCGGCCACCGCGCGGGACTCGGGGCTGCCGGAGAGCAGCACGGCCACGGGCGCGGTGCGGGCGGCCGCGGCGGCGAGGGCCTGCACGGCGGCGTCGCCGAGGGTGGTGGCGGCGTCGTCGGCCACGAGGACGTGGACGCGCGTGGCGCCGTACTCCCCCAGACGGGCGACGGCGGCGTCCCTGCCCTCCGCGCCGGTCACGAGGACGGCCTCGGGCACGCCCACGGTGGCGGCGGCGCCGAGCAGCTCGGCCACGACCGGGCGGAGCGCGCCGTCCGCGCCGATCTCGGCGTGCACCAGCACGGTCTGACCGCTGTTCGCGGCGTCGGTCTGCGTCGTCATCTCGGTCTCCTCCACGTTCGCGCTCACACGAGCCCCCGACCCGCGAGGAACTCCACCAGCCGCTCGGCGGCGGTGCCGTCGTCGGTGATCTTCTCGCCCGCGGCACGCTCGGGACGCGTGTCCGCCGAGACCATCACGGAGCGGTAGGCGGCCTCGGCCGGGCCCGCGGCGATGCCGAGGTCGGCCAGGGACAGCACGGTGAGCGGCTTCTTCTTGGCCGCCATGATGTTCTTGAAGTTCGGGAACCGCGGCTCCGCGGTCTTCTCCGTCAGGCCCGCCACGGCGGGCAGGGCGACGGCGGCGCGCACGTCCGCGTCCGAGGTCGCCACGGTGCCGGTCAGCTCGCCGTCGGCCAGCTCGGGGGCCTCGGCGTGCGGCAGGTAGGGCCGCTCCAGGAGCTCGGCGACCATGGCGGGCACCACGCCGGTGCCTCCGTCCGTGGACAGCGTGCCGGCGAGCACGAGGTCGGCGCCCTCCTTCTCGACGGCCGCGGCGATCACGCGAGCCGTCTGCACGGCGTCCGAGCCGACGAGTGCGTCGTCGGTGATCTGCACGGCGGAGTCCGCGCCCATGGCCAGCATCTTGCGCAGGGTCTTCGAGGAGTCCTCGGGGCCCACCGTCAGGGCCACGACCTCGATGTCCGCGCCGGCGTCCCGCCAGCCCAGGGCGACCTCCATGACGCGCTCGCTGATCTCGTCCGGCACGGGCTCGGCCGCGCCGTCGCGCACCACCCAGCCGGTCTCCAGGCTCAGCTCACGCTCCTGCCACGTGTCCGGCACCTGCTTGGCCAGCACCAGGATCTTCACGGCCTCTCCTCCTTGGGTCGCGGTCTCGCCCCGGGGCCTCCGCCCCGAGCACGGTGACTTACGCTACAGACTACGGGTCCGCGCACGTCCGGGCCGCATGACCCGCGCGCGGGAGCGGCCGGGGCCGCCGTCGTCGGCCCGTGCGTCCGGACCATGATCGCCCGAACCGAGGAGGCACCGTGAGCCCCGCCGTCCCGCCCGCCGAGCCGCCGGCCGCCGAGGACCGGCCCCGGGTCCCGGCGGTGCCCGCCTCCTCCCTCGTGCTGGTCCGGCCCGGGGCCGGCGGCGAGATCTCGGTGTTCACCGTCCGCCGCGCCGGGACCATGGCCTTCAGCGCCCACGCCACGGCCTTCCCCGGCGGCCGCGTGGACCCCGCGGACGACCTGCCGGACCGGCTGTGGGAGGGCACGGATCTGGCCGACTGGGGCCGGCGCCTGGGGCTGCCGCACGAGCCCGTGGACGCCCACGGCACCCTCACGGAGCTCGACCCCGCCGAGGGCGCCGGCCGCGTGCTGGCCGCCGCCGTCCGCGAGACGTTCGAGGAGACCGGAGTGCTCCTGGCCCGGGACGCCGTCACCGGCACTCCCGTGGACCCGGCCCGGGTGGCCGCGTTCCCCGACGAGCTGCGCGACGCCGTCGAGCGCCACGAGGTGGACTTCGGGGAGCTGCTCGACCGCGAGGGGCTGCGCCCCGACGCCGGCGCGCTCGTGCCGTGGTCCCGGTGGATCACCCCGCACGGGGGCCCGCGCCGCTACGACACGTTCTTCTTCGCCGTCCACCTGCCGCAGGGCCAGTCCCCCGAGCGGATGTCCTCCGAGGCGGCCAGCCACGGCTGGGCGTCCCCCGCCGAGCTGCTGCGCCGCTTCCGGGCCGGCGAGGTCAACCTGATGGCCCCCACATGGTGGCAGCTGCGCACCCTGGTCGACGCCGGCGAGGACATCCACGCGGGCCGCTCCCGGTTCGAGCCCCTCGAGGGGGTCATGCTCGTGGCCGGGCAGGGGCCCGTGTTCCCCCACGCGGACGAGTATCTGCGTGACCTGACGGCGTTCCGCGCGGCCGCGCAGGTGGAGGAGTCCAAGGACAACATCCTCTGAGCGCTCCCGGCTCCGGACCGTGCGGCGGGCGACGGGCCGGAGAGCACCGCGGACCACGACCCGCGACCCCATGGCCTGCCGGGCCCCGTGCCCCTAGTCTGGTCTGCACCGGATCACCCGGCTCCGCGCGTCCGGCCCCCACCCCCGGCCACCGCGCGTCCCGCTCGCACCCTAGGAGCACTGCATGGCGCTCAGCGTCCTCGACCTGTTCTCGATCGGCATCGGCCCGTCCTCGTCCCACACCGTGGGACCCATGCGCGCCGCCCGCCGCTTCACGGACAGCATGGGCCAGCACGGCGTCCTCGAGCGCACGGCCCGCGTGCACGCCGAGCTGTTCGGCTCGCTGGCGGCCACCGGCGTGGGCCACGGCTCGGACACCGCGGTGCTGCTCGGCCTGGCCGGCCAGGACCCCGAGACCATCGACCCGGACGCCTGCACCGGGCTCGTGGAGGAGATCGTCACGGGCGGTCGGCTGCCCCTGGACGGGCGCCACGAGATCGCCTTCGACCGGCGGGGCGACCTGACGCTGCACATGCGCGAGTCCCTGCCCGGGCATCCGAACGGCATGCGCCTGACCGCCTACGACGACGCCGGCGGACAGCTCCACACCCGCGACTACTACTCGGTGGGCGGCGGCTTCGTGGTCACCTCGGACGAGCTCGAGGCCGAGCTGGACGCCACCAAGGACGTCAACCGCACCGACGACGGCGACACCGGCGAACCGTACCCCTTCTCCACGGGCGCCGAGCTCGCCGCCCGCTGCCACGAGGCGGGCCTGAGCATCGCGGAGCTCATGCTCGCCAACGAGGCCACCCGGCACGACCTCGACGAGCTGCGCACCCAGCTGCTGGCCATCTGGGCCGTCATGGAGGAATGCGTCCACAACGGCGTGACCCGCACCGAGCCGATCCTGCCCGGCGGACTGCAGGTCCGCCGTCGGGCCCCCGCGCTGCGGGAGCACCTGCTGCAGACCACCAACCGCACCGACCCCATGTGGGCCATGGAGTGGGTCAACCTCTTCGCGCTCGCGGTGAACGAGGAGAACGCCTCGGGCGGGCGCATCGTCACCGCGCCCACGAACGGCGCCGCGGGCATCATCCCGGCCGTCATGCTCTACTACATGCGCTTCGTGCTCCCCGAGGGCGCCACGCAGCAGGAGCGGGACGACAAGGTGGTCGAGTTCCTGCTCACCGCGGCGGCGATCGGCATCCTGTACAAGCGCAACGCCTCCATCTCCGGCGCCGAGGTCGGCTGCCAGGGCGAGGTCGGCTCGGCCTGCTCCATGGCGGCGGGCGCGCTGTGCGCCGTGCTCGGCGGCACCGTGGACCAGGTGGAGAACGCGGCCGAGATCGGGATCGAGCACAACCTCGGGCTGACGTGCGACCCCGTGGGCGGCCTCGTCCAGGTGCCGTGCATCGAACGCAACGCGATCGCGTCGGTGAAGGCCATCAACGCGGCCCGGCTGGCGCTGCTCGGGGACGGCTCGCACCGGGTGACCCTGGACCAGGCCATCAAGACCATGCGCGACACCGGCGCGGACATGAAGTCCAAGTACAAGGAGACCTCGCGCGGCGGCCTGGCCGTGAACGTCATCGAGTGCTGATCGCCCGGGTCCGCGGCCCAGCGCCGCTCCGGTCGGGACGGACGGGGCACCCGTCCGCTACCGTGGGGCCCGACCCGCACCCTGCCCCCGAGCGCGAGAGGACCGACGTGGCCATTCATCCTGTGGACGCGACCCTGGAGGCCGCGAAGATCGATCCCGACCAGCGTGCCGAGCGGCTCAAGGGGGTGAAGCTCGACGGCGCCGGCTGGAAGTACGCGCTCACGCGCGCGCTCAAGGAGTTCGGCAACGACGGCGGCACCGACCTGGCCGCGAAGCTCACCTACTACCTGGTGCTCTCGCTGGCTCCTTCCCTGCTGGCCGTGTTCTCCATCCTGTCCCTCGTGCTCGCCTCCAACCGCGGGGCCATCGACGATCTGCTGGGGGAGCTGACCGGCCTGGTCCCGAGCGACTACCAGCCGCTCGTCACGAACCTGGTGACCACCATGAGCGACTCGGCCGGCTCAGGCGGCGGGATCATCGCCCTCATCATCGGCATCGCGACCGCCCTGTGGTCCGCCTCCGCGTACGTGAAGGCGTTCAACCGCTCGGCCAACACGGTGTACGGCTACGAGGAGGGCCGCGGCCTGGTGAAGCTGACGCTGACCAACCTGCTCACCACGCTCATCCTGATCGTGGGCATCGTGGTCGTGCTGCTCTCGCTGGCGCTGAACCGCTCGCTCGTGGACGGCTTCCTCCAGCCGATCGCCGGCCCGCTCGGCATGACCGGCGTGGTGAACTTCCTCTCGGACACGTTCCTGCCGGTGTGGGCGTGGGTGAAGTGGCCCGTCGTCGTCCTGATCCTGCTGGTGCTGATCGCGACCCTGTACTACACCACCCCGAACGTCCAGAAGCCGCGCTTCCACCTCTTCGGCCCCGGCAACATCGTGGCGCTGGTGGGCATGGTGCTGGCCGCGGTGGCCCTGTCCGTGTACTTCACGCAGTTCGCCGGCTACTCGGCGTACGGCGCGATCGGCACGATCATGGCGCTGCTGTTCGCCCTGTGGATCTTCAACATCGTGCTGCTGCTCGGCCTGGAGGTCGACGCCGAGGTGGAGCGTGCCCGCCAGCTCGAGGCCGGCCTGCCCGCCGAGGCTCGGGTGCAGCTGCCCCCGAAGGACGTGGCCGGGGTGGAGAAGCGCGCCGAGAAGCAGACGGCCGTGGAGGAGCGCGGCTACGAGCTGCGGGCGGTCCACGAGGGCCGCTGACCGCACCCGATGCGGCGCCCTCAGCGCCGGGCCGCCCGGTAGCCGTCCGCCTGGGCCGCGGCGGCGGAGGCGTAGCAGTTGCGCGCGTTGGTCTTGCCGTAGTGCTGCTGACCGGGCATGTGGTAGATGCCCGAGTTGTCGTTGGCCTTGACCGGGTGGGAGTCCGGGCACACGGAGTCGGCTCCGCGCACCGGCCCCGCGTCGCCGGCCGCGGGGGCCGCCTCCGGGGCGGGGGCCGGGGCCGCCTCCGGGATGGGCTCGGCCGCGGTGCCGCACTCCCCGGAGAACCTGCCGACGCCGTTCGCCCGGGCCTGCTCCCACGCCGCCTCGACCTCGGGCAGGAAACGGTCGTTGCCGTCGAAGACCGCCGGCTCGCCGTAGCCCAGGCGGGCCATCTCGGCGTTGACCAGGACGCCGTCGGCGTACACGCCGGCGAGGAGGCGGTCATAGCGGTCGTAGAGCCGGCGGTCGTACCGCAGCACCACCGTGTCGCCGGGGCTGATCATCGACTTCAGCGCCGCCGTCGCCTCCGGGCCCATGCACTCGACCGGCTTCGAGGGGTGACGGGTCTCGGGGGTGTCGATGTTGAGCAGGCGCACCCGCGTGGACACCTCGCCGAGGGTCACGCGGAGCGTGTCGCCGTCCGAGATCGACTCGACCGTGACCACGTCTCCCTCGACGTCGGCCGGGGCGGCGGGCGCCGCCGGCTCGGCACTGCGGGAGCCTTCAGCAGTACGCGACTCCTCCGCGGCACGTGCGGCACGCGACTCGGCGGCCCCGCTCGAGGACGACGCTGCGGCGCGCGAGCTCTGCGCGGCGGAGGAGGCGGCCAGCGACGACGCAGCGGCACGGCTCGTCGCAGCCGCGTCGACGGAGGGGGTGGGCGTCGTCGGCATCGTGCTGACCGACGCGGAGGTGTCGGCATCGCTCGCCGGGGTGACGCCGTCGTCGGTGGCGGTGCAGCCGGTGAGCAGGAGCAGGGACAGTGCGGCCGCGGGGAGCGCCGCGCGCAGACGGGCAAGGGGCACGAGGATCCTGGAGGGGAAGGGACGGGGACATGACGAAGGCCCCGCCGTGAGGCGGGGCCTTCGGATCACCACATCATCGCATGTGGGAGGCACAGGTGTTGCCGCACGTCACGACAGCATCGGTCCCCGTTCCGTCAATGACGACGGGGGTCAGCGGCGGCCGTCGATGGGGTCGCCGCCGCCGTCGAGGGCGTCGAGGACGAGGTCGCGGGCCTCGCCCGTCGCGGACCGGCGGGAGAGCAGCAGCGCGGCCAGCCAGCACAGCAGGACGATCGCGGCGCCGCCCCACGCCAGGAGGGCGAGGCTGCCCGAGAGCAGCCCCGTGCCGTCCGCGCGGCCGACGCCGATCCACACCAGACCCCACGCGAGCGCGAACGCCGGAGCCGGGCGGCCGCCGTTGTACACGGCCGTGAACGCGCCGATCAGCACGGCCACCACGAGCATCACCTTCGCCCAGAGGGACGACTGCCCCGGATCGCCGACGACGCCGGTCGAGGCCAGCCACGCGGCCAGGTTCGCCACGGCGGCGATCGAGACCCAGCCCAGATGCAGGCCCTGCACCCCGTCCAGGAGGATCCGCTCACCCCAGCTGTGCGCGCGGACGGATTCGAGGAGCACCAGGATCCACGCCAGGCACGCCAGCAGCAGCGCGATCACCACGACGCTCAGCCCCAGCAGCCCGGCCTGCACCGTCCAGATCCACGCGGCGTTGAGCAGCACCGAGACCAGGATCCACGGTCGCAGGCGGTCGTGACGGGCGGACTGGGCCGAGGCGAGGAACTGCCACACGGCGTACGCCAGCAGCCCCGCGTAGATCACGGACCAGATGCCGAACGCGGGGGTCGCCGGGGACACCCAGGTGGCGTCCGGGCCGAGCCAGCCGCCCGCGGCCTCGGCCACGGGGGTCAGGCCGCCGACGACGCCGGAGCCCAGGAACGCGGCCACGACCGCGAGGATCACGACCACGAGCATGGCCACCCGGCCGCCCGTCGAGGACAGCCCCGTCCCCGAGCTGGGGACGCGCGCCGCGGCGTCGGGGCCGAAGGGGCTGCGGGACGGGCCGAGGTCGGTGGCGGTGCTCATGGGTGCTCCCGTGGGGTGATCGTCGGGGGTGCGCCCCGGGCGGGGCGGGTCTCAGGGTCAGCGTAGCCGCCGGGCCCATCGCGGGCACGGGCCACCGCGGCCTAGGGTGGGGGCATGCGCACTTCCTCCCCGATAGGACTCCTGCTGGACGTGGACGGCCCCGTGGCCTCCACCGAGACCCGGACCGTGCCGGAGGGGATCATCGACGTGCTCGTCCGCCTCGCGCGGCGCGGGGTGCCGGTCGGCTTCAACACGGGCCGCTCCACGGACTTCCTCCTGCACAACCTGATCGCCCCGCTGCGCGACGCGGGCCTCCCGGACGACGCTCCCTTCCACGCGATCTGCGAGAAGGGCGCCGTGTGGTTCCCGTTCTCCGCGGTGCCCTCCGGGGACCTGCCCGACGTCACCGTGGACGGCACCGCCCCGGACTGGCTCCGCACCGACCCGGACATGGCCATCGACGCGGACACCCGTGACGCGATCTGGGCCCTCAACGATGAGCGCGCCGGGGACCTGCAGTTCACCGACCGCACCAAGCTGGCCATGGTCTCCCTCGAGAAGACGGTCGGCGCCGACCAGACGGAGTACGAGCGGGTGCGCGACGACGTCGCCGCGGGCGTCGAGGATCTGCTCGCCGAGCGCGGACTCGCCGAGGAGGTGCGCGTGGCCCCCTCGGTGATCTCGGTGGACGTCGAGCACCGCTCCTCCGGCAAGGACCTGGGCGTCGAGCGCTGCTTCGACCTGCTGGCGGAGGCGGGCACCCCGGTGCCCGAACGCTGGCTCACCGCGGGCGACTCGCGCAGCGACTACGCCATGGCCGACCGGCTGCACGAGCGCGGACTGGCCGTGGAGCACATGGACGTGCGGCCCGCCGACGGCGTCCCCGAGAAGCCCTACGGCGTGGTGACGGCGGCGATCCTCGCCGAACGCGGCATCGGCGACGCCGACGACGTCCACGAGCGGGCGGGCGAGTCCCTGCTGCGCTGGGTGGAGCGCGACCTGCTGCGCTGACCAGGCCGGACGCCCCCTCTGCGGGCGGCCGACCCTCCCCGGGCCTGGACCTCGACCCCTAGCGTGGAAGGCAATGCCGCGCCCCTGCCGAACCGGCCCGGGCGCCTCCCGACCAGAGAGAGGTTCCACCGTGGCCACCGTCGCCCAGAACATCGTCGAGACCCTCCACGCCTCGGGCGTGCGCCGCATGTACGGCGTGCCCGGGGACTCCCTCAACGGGCTGACCGAGGCCCTGCGCTCCCACGGCGGCATCCAGTGGGTGCACACCCGGCACGAGGAGACCGCGGCCTTCGCCGCCTCCGCCGAGTCCCAGCTCACGGACGAGCTCGCGGTCTGCGTGGGCTCGTGCGGTCCGGGCAACCTCCACCTGATCAACGGCCTGTTCGACGCGCAGCGCTCCCGCACCCCGGTGCTCGCGATCGCCGCGCACATCCCGTCGGAGGAGATCGGCTCGGGCTACTTCCAGGAGACCCACCCGCAGGACCTGTTCCGCGAGTGCTCCGTCTACGTGGAGCACGTCTCCTCGGCGGACCAGATGCCCCGCATGCTGCGCACCGCGATGCGGGCCGCCGTCGAGCAGCGGGGCGTGGCCGTGCTCGTGATCCCGGGCGACGTGGCCCTCACCGAGCTCTCCGCGAAGCCCGAGGTGATCCGTCACACGCCGTCCCGCGTCATCCCGGCGGACTCCGTGCTGCGCGAGGCCGCCGAGGCCCTGGACTCGTCCAAGCGGATCACCATCCTGGCCGGCGCGGGTGCGGCCGGCGCCCACGACGAGGTCGTGGCCCTGGCGGAGCGCCTGCAGGCCCCGATCGTCCACGCGCTGCGCGGCAAGGACCGGATCGAGTACGACAACCCGTATGACGTCGGCTTGACCGGCCTGCTCGGCTTCGCCTCCGGCTACCACGCGCTCAAGGAGGCCGAGACGCTGCTGATCCTCGGCTCCTCCCTGCCGTACCGGCAGTTCTACCCCGAGGACGCCACGGTCATCCAGGTGGACGTGCGCGGCGAGCAGATCGGCCGACGGGTGGCCGTGGACGTGCCGCTCGTGGGCGGCGTGAAGGAGACGGCCCAGGCCCTGCTGCCGCTGCTGCGCGGGAACTCGTCGTCGGCGTTCCTGGACAAGGCGCTCAAGCACTACGCCAAGACCCGCAAGGACCTCGACCAGCTGGCCTCCCCGGGACGCGGACGCGTGCATCCGCAGTACGTGGCCCGCCTCCTCGACGAGCTGGCCGACGACGACGTGGTGTTCCTGCCCGACGTCGGCTCCCCGGTGGTCTGGGCCTCCCGGTACCTGACGATGAACGGGCGCCGCCGGATCATCGGCTCCCTGTCCCACGGCTCCATGGCCAACGCGGTCACCCAGGCGGTCGGCGCCCAGGCGGTCGACCCCACCCGCCAGGTGGTGGCGATGGCCGGCGACGGCGGGTTGGCCATGATGCTCGGCGAGCTGCTGTCGTTCGTGCAGAACGACCTGCCCGTGAAGACGCTCGTGTTCGACAACGACTCGCTGAACTTCGTGGAGCTCGAGATGATGGCCGCCGGGTTCGTCCCCTTCGGGACGGACCTGCAGAACCCGGACTTCGCGGCGATCGCGGAGGCAGCCGGCATCAAGGGCTTCCGCGCGGACCACACGACGGACCTGCCTGCGGTGATGCGCGAGTTCCTCGCCCACGACGGGCCTGCGCTGCTGGTGGTCAAGACCGAGCGTCAGGAGCTGACGATCCCGCCGAGCATCGAGTTCGAGCAAGCCAAGGGCTTCGCGCTCTACGCCATGCGCACCGTCCTGGACGGCAAGGGCACCAAGCTGCTCGACCTCGCGAAGGCGAACCTGCGCCAGCTGTTCTGACCTGCCGCGCACGACGACGGCCCGGACGCTGGCGGCGTCCGGGCCGTCGTCGTGGTGGGGCGGGGAGAGCCCAGCCCCGCCGGTAGGTCAGGCGCGGTGGGCGCCGCCCTCGGCGACGATCGGGTGCTCGGCCGTGCCGGCGACGCCCTGGGTGATCAGGCCGTCGGCGCGGTGCTCCCAGAAGTCCGCGTTGCGGATGCCGAGCGGGCGCGGGTCGAACTGCGGGTCGAGACCCTGGCGCTTCTGTGCGCGGTAGTCCTTGAGGGCCTTGAGGGCCGGGCCCTGCAGCACCAGGATGCCGAGGATGTTCAGCCAGGCCATGGAGCCCACGCCGATGTCGCCGAGGCCCCAGGCCGCACCCGTGGTGGCGACGGCGCCGTAGGCCACGGACACGAGGATCAGGGCCTGCAGGAAGCGCAGCACGACGCGGCGGACCATGCCGTTGCGCAGGTTGCGCGTGAGGAACACGAGGTTGACCTCGGCCATGTAGTAGTACGCCACGATCGTGGTGAAGGCGAAGAACGCCAGCGCCACGGCCACGAACGTGGGGCCGAAGCCGGAGAACATGGCGTCGAAGCCGGTCTGGACGAAGGCCGGGCCCTCGGAGGCCGTCGGCGAGACGATGCCCTCGAACAGCAGGCCGGAGCCGGACCCGTCCGAGTACACCCGGTAGGCGCCCGTGGAGATGATGATGAACGCGGTGGCCGAGCAGACGAAGAGCGTGTCGATGTACACGGCGAACGCCTGCACGAAGCCCTGCTTGGCCGGGTGCGAGACCTCGGCGGCCGCGGCGGCGTGCGGGCCCGTGCCCTGGCCGGCCTCGTTGGAGTAGACGCCGCGCTTCACGCCCCACTGGATGGCGAGGCCGAGGATCGCGCCGAACACGGCGTGCACGCCGAACGCGCTGGCGAAGATGGAGCCGAAGACCTCGGGGATCTGGTCGAAGTTCAGGAACAGCACGATCAGCGCGAGGATGATGTACAGCACGGCCATCACGGGCACCACGTAGACGGCGAACGTCGCGATGCGCTTCACGCCGCCCAGGACGATGAAGGCCAGCAGGATGACCATGGCCAGGGCCACGACCCAGGCGGGCACGGCCCACGCCTCGCCCACGGCCGCGGCCACGCCGTTGGCCTGCACGCCCGGCAGGAAGTAGCTGGTGGCGAAGACGGTGACGACGGCGAACAGGATGGCGTACACCTTGAACGCGGGGGCGGCGGCCGTGTGCTTGTAGGCCTTCTCGAAGTAGTACGCCGGGCCGCCGCGGTACTCGCCGGTGTCCGGGTCGCGCTCCTTGTAGATCTGGCCGAGCGTGGACTCGATGAAGGACGTGGCGGCGCCGAGCAGGGCCATGACCCACATCCAGAACACGGCGCCGGGGCCGCCGAACGCGATGGCCGTGGCGACGCCGCCGATGTTGCCCATGCCGACGCGGCCGGCGAGCGACATCATGAGGGACTGGAGGGACGAGGTGCCGTCCGCGGAGTCCTGGCCCTCGCGGAGCTGCTTCACCATGTCCGGGATGTTCACGAACTGCAGGAACATGGTCCGGATGGTGAAGTAGAGGCCGACGATCAGGCAGAGCCAGATCAGGGCCGGGGACCAGATGACGTCGTTCACGGCGGTGATGAGATCTGCGAAGGACATGGGGTCTCCAGATCGGGGTGGGGATGGCCGGTGCGGTGCGAGCTCCGAGCGGCGGCCGCCGGCGGTCCCGGACGACTGGGGAGAAGGATACGCGCAAATGTGACCCGCGTCTCGCATCCAGCGGGGCGGATGAGGAGTCCGGGCGCGCCCTCCCCCGTCGACGGCGGTCCCCGACATGCGAAAAGCCCCGGAACCACTGGGGTCCCGGGGCTTGCCCGCGGAGGATGGGGGATTTGAACCCCCGAGGGCTGTTAACCCAACACGCGTTCCAGGCGTGCGCCATAGGCCGCTAGGCGAATCCTCCTTGGTGCGCCCTCATGCGGCGGACCGCGCGAGGGCAGGCTCCATCATAACCAGATCGTCCTGGGCCGCGCCAATCCCCCGCGGGAGGCGAGGGCCCGGTCCGGGTCTCGCCGCGGCCCGAATCGCCCCGCCCACCGCCGCCCTGGTAGAGTCGTGGGCGGCCCCTCACGTGGTGTCATCTCGCTGAACTCCCCCAGGACCGGAAGGTAGCAAGGGTAGGTGGGCTCTGGCAGGTGCGTGAGGGGTCTTCACTTTCCCCAGGAGATCCCATGCCCGCCGGACGCTACGCCCCCTCCCCCACGGGAAGCCTGCACCTGGGCAACCTGCGCACCGCGCTCGTCGCGTGGCTCGCGGCGCGCGCCACGGACCGTGCCTTCCTGCTGCGGGTCGAGGACCTGGACCGCGTCCGCTCCGGGGCCGAGGCCGGGCAGCGGGCGGACCTGGCCGCCGTCGGGCTGGACTGGGACGCCGAGCCGGTGCGTCAGTCCGAGCGCACCGCCCTGTACGACGCCGCCGTGGCCGCCCTGCGCGCCGCGCACGGCGCGGACGCGGTCTACGAGTGCTTCTGCTCGCGCAAGGACATCGCCGAGGCGACGTCGGCCCCGCACCCGAGGCCCGACGACGGCGCCCCCGCCTCCGGCGGCGCCGTGCCGCTGCGTCCGCCCGGCTTCTATCCGGGCACCTGCCGCGGCCTGACCGAGGCCGAGCGGGCCGAGCGACGGCGGGTGCGCCCCGCCGCCCTGCGGATCGACGCGGCGAAGGTCGCGGGCCTGCCGGCGGGCGAGATCCCGCGCGCCACCGCCGTGGACGTGCTGCACGGCGAGGTCACGGGCCTGGTCGACGACCTGGTGCTGCGCCGGAACGACGGGGCGTACGCGTACAACCTGGCCGTCGTCGTGGACGACCTGGCGCAGGGCGTGGACCAGGTGGTCCGCGGCGACGACCTGCTCGACTCGGCCCCGCGCCAGCGCTGGCTGGCCGAGGCGCTGTGCGCCGCGCGCGGGGAGCCGACGCCTGCGGTGGAGTACCTGCACGTGCCGCTCGTGCTGAACACGGAGGGGCGGCGGCTGGCCAAGCGGGACGGCGCCGTGACCCTCAAGGACCTCGCCGCGCAGGACCCGGCGTGGACCCCCGAGCGGGTGCGGGACCGGCTGCTGGAGTCCCTCGGCCTGCCCGCGGGACCGCTGGCGGCCGCCGTGCCCGCGTTCGACCCGGCCGCCCTGCCGCGTGATCCGTGGGTGTTCACCGGGCTCTGAGCGGGCCGGCGCCCTGGTCCGCCGCAGGCCCGGCCCCGGTCAGAGGACCTGGGCGGCCTGGTCGAAGTCGAGGCGGCCCTGGCGGGGCTGCTGCGCCTTCTCGTCGTCTGCGGCGGCGTGGCCCACGTTGATCACCAGGAGGGACTTCCAGGCACGGTCCGCATGGAACTCGGCGTCCACGGCGGCGGCGTCGAACCCGGCCATGGGGCCGACCTCGAGCCCGTGGGCGCGCAGGGCCACGAGCAGGTAGCCCACCTGGATGAGCGCGTTCGTGCGGCCCATCCCCTCGCGCATGCCCGGCTTGCCCTCGGCATCCTCCTCGAAGCCCTCCCGGAACGGGGCGAGGTGGCCCATGTGGCGGTGCCAGTCGAGGTCGTAGGAGGCGATCAGCGTGAGCGGGGCGCGCTCCGTCTTCTCCCGGTTGAACTCGATCATGAGCGGGGCCAGGCGGGCGCGGGCCTCGGGGCTGTCCACGACGTCGAGCCGCAGCGGCTGGTTGTTCATGGCGGTCGGCGCCCAGCGGAGGTCCGCGTAGGCCCGCTCGATCAGCGCGAGGTCGACGGGCTCGTCCGAGAAGAGCTGCGTCGTGTGGCGGTCCGCGAAGAGGCGGTCGATCTCGGCCTGACTCAGCGGTCCCGCGTCCGGGGCCGGCTGCGTGGGGTGGATCGTGTCCTCGGCGTCGGTGTGCATGTGCGTGGTGGTCATGGGCCAGGGAACGGGCCGGCGGGCGTGCGCATTCCCCGGCTCCCTTAGCCCGTCCGCCCGCCGGATAGGCTTTCGAGGGTGAGCACCGCCCTGTATCGCCGCTACCGCCCGGACCGTTTCGAGGACGTGATCGGGCAGGACCATGTCACGGTCCCGCTGCGCACCGCACTGGCGAAGGACCGCGTGAACCACGCCTACCTCTTCTCCGGCCCGCGCGGCTGCGGCAAGACCACGTCCGCCCGCATCCTCGCGCGCTGCCTGAACTGCGCCCAGGGCCCCACGCCCACGCCGTGCGGCGAGTGCGACTCGTGCCGGGACCTGGCCACCGGCGGGCCGGGCTCGCTGGACGTGCTGGAGATCGACGCGGCCTCGCACGGCGGTGTGGAGGACGCCCGCGGCCTGCGCGAGCGGGCCACGTTCGCCCCGGTCCGGGACCGCTACAAGATCCTCATCATCGACGAGGCGCACATGGTCACCGCGGCGGGCTTCAACGCGCTGCTCAAGATCGTGGAGGAGCCGCCGGAGCACCTGAAGTTCATCTTCGCCACCACGGAGCCGGAGAAGGTCATCGGGACCATCCGCTCCCGCACCCACCACTACCCGTTCCGGCTCGTGCCGCCGGAGCCGCTCATCGCCTACCTCGAGCAGCTGTGCGCGGAGGAGGGCGTGTCCGTGGAGAAGGGCGTGCTGCCGCTCGTGGTGCGCGCCGGCACGGGCTCGGTGCGTGACACGCTCTCCGTGCTGGACCAGCTGATCGCGGGCGCCCAGGAGGGCCAGGTCTCGTACGAGCTCGCGGTGAGCCTGCTCGGCTTCACCCCGGAAGCCCTGCTGGACGACGTGATCGACGCCGTCGCCGCGGACGACACCCCCACCGTGTTCCGCGTGGTGGACCGCGTGGTGCAGTCCGGCCAGGACCCGCGCCGCTTCGTCGAGGACCTGCTGGACCGCTTCCGCGACCTCGTGATCGCCCGTGCCCTGCCGGAGGAGGCCGGGGCGATCCTGCACGGCATGCCGGAGGACCAGGTGCGGCGTCTGTCGGCGCAGGCCGCGCAGCTCTCCCGCGCGGAGCTCTCCCGCCTCGCGGACATCACCAACCTCGCGCTGACGGACATGGTGGGGGCCACCAGTCCCCGCCTGCACCTCGAGCTGCTCATGGCGCGCCTGCTGCTGCCCGCCTCGGACGAGACGCACCGCGGCCTGGCCGCCCGCCTCGAGGCCCTCGAACGGCGCCTCGAGCTCGGTGGCGCCGCGCCCGTCGAGGACGGCGCCCCGGAGGGCACGACGACGCCGGCCCGGTCCGGCACGCCCGCCGCGGACGGCGGCGGATCGGCCGAGAACGCGGAGGGCTCCGGCACTCTGACCGGTGCCGCGCTCGCCCGGGCCGCCATGCGGCGGCCGGAGGAGCCCGCGCCGACCGCGTCCACCGCCCCGCCGGAGCGCTGGACGCCGCCTGCCCCGCAGTCCGTGGCAGAGGCGCCGGAGGGGGACGCGGCCGCCGGGGCCACGGGGTCCGAGCGTCCGCAGCAGCCGCCGCAGCCCAAGCGGCCCGAACCGGCTGAGGTCGGGGCCCGTTCCGGGGACACGCGCCGCCCGGAGGCCGGGAGCCGCCCCGAGCCTGAGGGCCGGCCCGAGCCTGAGGGCCGGTCCCATGCCCAGGAGCGCACCGGTGCCGCGCCGGCCCCCGCCCACGGGCCGGAGGAGACGGCCGCGCCGTCGAGCCCCACGCCCGCCCCGGCGGCGAGCCAGGTGGAGATGATCCGCCGGGCCTGGCCGGACATCCTCGCGGCCCTCGAGGACGCCTCACGCCTGGTGTGGATGCTGGTGAAGGACAACGCGAGCGTCGCGGGCTACGACGGCTCGTTGCTGACGATCGGCTTCCAGCAGGACGGGCCCCGCCAGTCGCTGCTCGGCCGGGGCGGCGACCGCGTGCTCGGCGAGGCCGTCCACCAGGTGCTCGGCATCCGCCCGCGGCTCGATCTGATCCTCGGTGGGGACGCGCCGACCGGGGACGCCCGCGCACAGTCCGGCGCTCGCCCGGCCGGCCCGGCGCGGACGGACCGGCCTGAGCGTCCGGCCCCGCAGCAGGGCCGGCCCGACCGACCGACGGCGCAGCCGAACCGGCCCGCTCCGGCACCGGGGCAGGCCCCACGCGAGCCGGAGTCCTCCCGCCCCACCCCGCCGCGCTCCGCCGCACCCTCCACCGCGGAGGACGATCCGGCGCCGCCGGCCGCTCCGCCCCGGGCCACGCAGCAGCGTCAGACGCCGGAGCCGTCCCCCGCCTGGACGCCCGCGGCTCCCGCCACCTCCTGGGGGCCGGCGCCGACGTCGTCGACGACGCCCGCCCCCGCCCCGCCGGCGGACGGCTGGGGCGGCCCGGACGAGGAGCCGCCCGCCTGGGACGACGCTCCCCCGCCCGAGGAGGACCCGTGGGACTCGCTGCCCGCGTTCGACCCGGACGCGGAGCAGGACGACTCGGACGGCCCCGAGGGCTGGACCCCGCCGGCCCGCGACGCCGAGGAGCGGCCCGTCGGCGCCGCCGGCTGGGACGGCCCCGTGCCGTCGGTCGAGGACTGGGGGGCGCCGCCGCAGGCCGCACCGGCCCCCGGCGGCGCCGCGCCGGACGCCGGCCAGGACTCCCCGGTCCAGCCCGACGCCCCGACCCCCGGCGAGAGCGAGCCGAGCGCCGAGGAGGTCCGTCGGGCCTACGACCCGGGGCCGCTGGTCCGCGAGGAGGAGCACTCGATCCCCGTGTTCGCCCGTCCGGAGGCGGAGCTGCGCGCGGAGTTCGCGAAGCGCTTCGGCGCGACCCGTCCCGCCGGCTTCGACGACGGCGCGGGCGCGGCCGCGGACGGTGACTCCGCCCGGCCTGCCACGCCGTCGCCCGCCCCGGACGACGACGCAGCGGCCACGGAGCGACGCGATCTCCACCCGGCCGCCTCGGGCGCCGGCCCGTCCTCGGACGAGGAGCGGCGCCCCACGGGCTCGCCCACGGCCGACGCGACCCCTGACCCGGGCGTGCCCGCCGACGACGCAGACGCCGCGCCGCGCGCGGCTGCCGGCCCGACCGGTTCGGACTTCCCGGGTTCGGGCCATCCGGCGAGCATGTACCCGCGGCTCATGGAGCGGCTGCGGGCCGGTGGGCCCCTCGAGCCTCCGGTGAACGCGGGCTCGAGCGGCGGCGGCGGGACGGGCGGCGGCCCCGGCGCTCCCGGTGGCCCCGACCCGGACGCCTCGCCGGGCTCCCCCGCCGGGGGCCGGCCGAGCGCGGCCTCGCTCGGGGCACGCCCCGCCGACGCCGAGCCCGCCGGGGGAGCCTCGGCGCCGCCGTCGTTGGACGCGCGGGCCGCGGCCATCCGCGCCGCCCGCGAGGCCGCCCAGGGTCGCGGCCCGGCCCGGCCCGCCGACACCGGCCCCGCCGCCCCGGCGACGTCCGGTGTGGGGTGGGAGGACGAGGTCGCCAGCGACGACGACGTCCCGCTCGAGGACTCGGGCCTCGTGGGCCGGGCCGTCGTCGAACGGGTGCTCGGCGGCCGTCTGCTCGAGGAACGCCCCAACGACGCCTGAGGCGAACGCGCCCGTACGCCGTCCGGGGCCGCGGGCATGATGGACGCGGCGCCGGACCACGGCGCCGCGTCGGGGCGCACGCCCCACGAGACGCACCATCGGACGAGGGAGACGGATGTACCAGGGCGCGGTGCAGGACCTGATCGACGAGCTCGGCCGCCTGCCGGGCATCGGGCCGAAGTCCGCCCAGCGCATCGCCTTCCACATGCTGGAGGCGGACCGGGAGGACATGCTGCGGCTCGCGGACGCCATCCGCACGGTCAAGGACAGGGTGCGGCTGTGCTCGGTCTGCTTCAACGTCTCCGAGGACGAGGTGTGCTCGCTCTGCCGGGATGAGCGCCGGGACCGCTCCCAGATCTGCGTGGTCGAGGAGTCGCAGGACGTCATGGCCATGGAGCGCACCCGCGCCTTCCAGGGCCGCTACCACGTGCTCGGCGGGGCCATCAACCCGATCGCCGGCATCGGCCCCGAGCAGCTGCACGTCCGCGAGCTGCTCACCCGGCTGCAGGACGAGGCCGTGCAGGAGGTCATCCTCGCCACGGATCCCAACCTCGAGGGCGAGGCCACGGCCACCTACCTCGGCCGGCTCCTCGGCGCCACGGGCATCCGCGTCACGCGCCTGGCCTCCGGTCTGCCCGTCGGCGGGGACCTCGAGTACGCGGACGAGGTCACCCTCGGCCGTGCCTTCGAGGGACGCCGCCTGATCAGCGGCTGACACCGGCCGGCGTCGAGCAGGCCCCGCCCGACGCCGGCCCGGCTCAGGCCACGCGCGTGCCGGCGGGCAGCCGCCCGGCCGGGGTGTCCAGGCGACGGTGGCCCCACCAGCCCAGCCCGGCCACCAGCACACCCTGCATCGCCAGGCCGAGCGGCCACACCGGCCAGGTGCCCTGCCGGTCCGGCACGCCGCTCTGGTCGAGACCGCGCAGCTCGCCGTCGAGGCACTCGACGTCCCGGACGGGGTCTCGCTGGGTCCAGCGCAGCCCCACGGACAGCAGGTTGAGCGGCCCGGGATCCGCCCGGGTCCCGTCCTCGAGGAGCCCGCCCTCCCAGGGGGAGGCATCCGCGAGCACGGCGTACCGGTTCGCCGCGAGCAGCCATCCGCTGCGCCGCGGGTCGGGGATCGTCCGAGCGGTCACCGGGCCGACGCACCGGTCGGCGATCCCGTCGAACAGCTCCGGGTGCGCCGCCTCCCACTCGGCCCAGGCCTGCTCCGCCTCCTCCGGGGTCATCTTCTCGAGCTCCGCCTCGGTGAACGGCTCCGCCGTCATGGAGCCGTACTCGGCGTCGTTGGCCCGCACCTCGGTCTGCAGGAACTGCAGGGACAGCCCGAAGGCCACCAGGGTGCCGATCGTCAGCGCCGCCACGATCAGGTACGTCACCACGACGGCGAACAGCGTGCGCCCGGCGATCGCCGAGACGGCCACGCCGATCCCCGCGATCATGCCGAACTCCACGAGGATCATCACGAGCCCCACCAGCACGGCCCACGGGGACACGCGCCCCACCACGGCCGCGACCGCGAGCCACGGCAGCGCGGCCGCGAGGAACGCGGCGGAGGCGATCCACGCGGCCAGCCACTTGCCCGCCATCAGGTGCCCGGTCCGCAGCAGGGTGACCTGGGTGATGGCCAGGGTGCCGCCGGCACGGTCGCCCGAGATCGCGTTGGCCGCCAGGGCGGGCGAGACCAGCAGCGAGAGGGTGAGGACGAAGAGCAGGACGCCGTCGAAGAGCGTCCGCCCCAGGGCGCGCATCTGCTGCTCCGCCAGCTCCGGCTCCAGGCCGGACGCCTCCATCTCCGCCACGCCCAGGCCGCGCAGCCCGAGGGCGCCGAGGGTCACCGCCCCCACCACCACGAAGAAGACGCCCAACAGCACGTACCAGCCGCGCGAGCGCAGCCGCTGACGCAGTTCCATGCCCACCACGGTGGCCACGGCCTGGGCCGCGCCGAGGCGTCCCCCCGGCTGCGGCTGCGGCGGGCGGCGGTCGTGGATCGAGGTCGCGACGGCGGTGCTCACGGCCGGTCTCCTTCGGTGCGGGGGCCCTCCAGATGGAGGCCCAGGTAGGCGTTCTCGAGGCGGGAGCCCTCCGGGGCGAAGTGGCTGACGAGCACACCCTCGCGCACGAGGTCCGCGAGCAGCGCGGCCGCGGCGGCCTCACCCCGCAGCTGCACCACGACGCCGTCCCGGCGCTGGCCCGCGCCGGCGCCGGTGGCCGCGGTGACGGTCAGGCCGCGGGTCTCGAGGGCGCGGACGAGGGTGTCCCGGGCCGTCGGGTCGGGTCCGGCGATCCGGTAGGGGCGGGCGAGGTCGTCGGCGGCGCGGAACTCCTGGGTGGCCACCGTGGCGCCCTCACGGAGGAACACGGCGCGGTCGGACATCTCCTCGAGCTCGGCGAGCACGTGGGAGGAGACGAGCACGGCGGTGCCGGCTGCGGCCATGGCGCGCAGGTCGTCCCGCAGCCGGATGCGGGCGGCCGGGTCGAGGCCGTTGGCGGGTTCGTCCAGGAGCAGGACGGAGGGCCGGTGCACGGTGGCCCGAGCCAGGGACAGGCGCTGCTGCTGGCCGCGGGAGAGCACGCGGGCGGGCCGGTGGGCGAACTCCGTGAGCTCGACCCACGCGAGCTGCTCGTCCGCGCGCGCCGACGCCTCCGCCTTCCCCATGCCGTAGAGCCGTCCCAGGCTGGCGAGGATGTCGTGGCAGGTCAGCTCCTCCCACACGCCCAGGGTGTCGGGCATCCAGCCGAGCCGCCGCCGGGCCTCGACGGGCTCGCGCACCGCGTCCACCCCGGCCACGGACACGGCGCCGGCGTCCGGGCGCAGCAGGGTGGCCAAGATGAGCAGGAGCGTGGTCTTGCCCGAGCCGTTCGGGCCGACGAGGGCCGTCACGGAGCCGGCGGGCACGGTGAGGGAGACGTCCCGCACCGCATGGACGGCGCCGAACGAGCGGGCGAGGCCGTGAGCCACGATCCCGTCGTGGGCGGCCACCCCCAGGACGGGTGAGGCGGGCGGGGGTGCTGGAGCGGTCATGGCCCCATCCTTGCCGGGCCGTGCACGGACGCGGATCCACCCGGGGGATGATCCCGGCGCCGATCCGAGCCCGACCGGGGTCGCAGGCGGGGTCGCAGGCGGGGCCGCGGGCGCCGTCGTCCTGACCGGCCGCGGGCGCCGGGTCCAGCATCCGGAACAGGGGTTCACCTGGCGGACCCGCGCGAGAGTGCGCCCCTAGACTTGGCCCGAACCGACCCTCGACCCCGTCCGGAGCGACCCATGAGTCTCATCGTCCAGAAGTTCGGCGGCTCCTCCGTGGCCGACGCCGCCGGCATCCAGCGCGTGGCCCGCCGCGTCGCGGACACGGTCCGGGCCGGGAACCGCGTGTGCGTCGTGGTCTCGGCCATGGGCGACACCACGGACGAGCTGCTCGACCTCGCCGCCGAGCTCACGCAGGACGCGCCCGCGCGCGAGATGGACATCCTGCTCTCGGCCGGCGAGCGCATCTCCATGTCCCTGCTGGCGATGGCGATCCACGCCGAGGGCGTCGAGGCCCGCTCCTACACCGGCTCCCAGGCCGGCATGCTGACGGACACCTCGTACGGCCGGGCCCGGATCGTCAAGGTCAACCCCCACCGCGTGCAGGAGGCCCTCGACGCCGGCCGCGTGGCCATCGTGGCCGGGTTCCAGGGCATGAGCCCCGAGTCCAAGGACATCACCACCATGGGCCGCGGCGGCTCGGACACCACCGCCGTCGCCCTCGCCGCCGCGCTCGGCGCGGACGTGTGCGAGATCTACACGGACGTGGACGGCGTCTACTCGGCCGACCCGCGCGTCGTGCCGACCGCCCGCAAGCTCACCGAGCTCTCCTCCGAGGAGACCCTCGAGATGGCGGCCTCCGGATCCAAGGTGCTGCACCTGCGCTCCGTGGAGTACGCGCGCCGCTTCGGCGTGCCGCTGCACGTGCGCTCCTCCTTCTCCGACCACGAGGGCACCTGGATCCTGCCCGACCCGAACGACACCATCACCCTTCAGGAAGGCGCTCCCATGGAACAGCCCATCGTCTCCGGCGTCGCCCACGACCGCTCCGAGGGCAAGGTCACGATCGTCGGCGTCCCCGACGTGCCCGGCAAGGCCGCCGAGATCTTCCGCGTGATCGCCGTGTCCAACGTGAACATCGACATGATCGTGCAGAACATCTCCCGCGAGGGCTCGGGCCGCACGGACATCTCCTTCACCCTGCCGATCGTGGAGGGCAAGGACGCCATGGCCGCCCTGCGCGCCGCCCAGGACCGGATCGGCTTCCAGGACATCGTCTCGGACCCGGAGATCGGCAAGCTCTCGCTGATCGGCGCGGGCATGCGCTCCAACCCGGGCGTCTCCGCCACCTTCTTCAAGGCCCTCGCCGACGCCGGCGTGAACGTGGACCTCATCTCCACCTCGGAGATCCGCATCTCCGTGGTCACCGCCGAGAGCAAGCTCGACGACGCCGTCCGCGCCGTGCACGCCGCCTTCGGCCTCGACGCCGAGGAGGAGGCCACGGTCTACGGCGGCACCGGCCGCTGACGCCGCACCCGCCGCTGCCCCACCCACCAACGACGCCGGCCCCGCACCTTCAGCGTGAAGGTGCGGGGCCGGCGTCGTGCGGGCGGTTCCTCCCGTTCCGTCAGCGAGGACGGAGGGGGTCGGCGGTCACGGGACCTGGACGGTCACGTCGGTCGTGATGCCCGCGTCCCAGGTGACGAGGCCCTTCCAGGTGCCCGAGGTCAGGCCGGACCAGGAGAGGGTCGCCTCGGTGGCCTTGCCCGAGGTCACGGGCACCGGGTTCGGGGAGACCGTGAGGTTGCCCGCGTCCTCGCGCAGCTTGAGCGTCTCGAGGGTGCCGGTGTCCTTGCCGCCGTTGGCCGCGTACAGGTGGCCGACCACGGTGTAGGCGCCCGGGGCGGGGTCGGCGATCGTCAGCGTCTCGGACTCGTCCGCGGTCGCCCGGGAGAGCTGCTTGCCCTCGGGGGTGATCACGTACAGGTCCCAGTCGGCGCCGGCGGCGCCCGCGTTGATCGAGGCCACCAGGGACTTGGTGCCCTCCTCCACGGTCACCGTGGACACGGCCAGTGCGCTGGACTCGAGCGAGTTGCTCGCGGTGGCGGCGGCCACGGTGGAGTCCACCTTGCCCAGGCCCAGGACCTGCGGGGTCAGCTCACCGGTCACGCCGGGGGTGATCTCCACGTCGGCGGAGCCGGTGGCGCCGGAGCCCTCGACGGCGGAGGTGACGGTCGCGGACTTCGCCTTCACGGTGACCGGGGAGGTCACCTCCGGGACGGCCTTGCCCTTGGCGGTGGTCCAGGACATGGAGCCGTGGGTCCAGGTGTTCACCGCGGCGTCGGTGCGGGTGACGGTCAGCTCGACGTCGGCGGACTGGCCGGCCTTCAGGTCCAGCACGGCCGGGGAGGCGGTCACCTCGAAGCCGGGCACGTTCGCGGAGAACTGCCAGCGGCCGTTCTCCAGGGCGGTCACGGTGCGGGTCACGGTGGCCGAGCCGACGACGTCGGGGATCGCCAGGGACGGGACGTTCACGTCACGGCCGGCGATGTCGCCGCGCAGCAGCGCGTCCCACTGCTCCTTGCCGGAGTCGTAGACCAGGCCCGGACGGGCGGCGGCGGCCGGATCGGCGGAGCCGGCACCCGTGGCGAAGTTGTCCGTGTTCACGGTGCCGTCGGCGTTGTACACGTCGCCGGCGGTGGTCATGAGGGCGGACTTCACGGCCATCGGGGACCAGGCCGGGTACTTGCCGATCAGCAGCGTGGCCATGCCGGCCAGGTTCGGCGAGGCCATGGACGTGCCGGACATCAGGCCGAACGTGTTGCCGTGGTAGTCGGGGTCCAGCGGGGAGACGCCGGCGATCACGTTCACACCGGGGGCGGCGAGGTCGGGCTTCAGGAGCTCCTGGTTCACGGCGTTGGCCGGGCCGCGGGAGGAGAAGCCGGCGATCTGGGGCAGCGGGTCCTCCGGCAGGCCGGTGGTGTCGCCCGGGACGATCGTGGCGGTGAGGTCGGAGGACTTCACCTTCTCGATCACGCCGTTGTCGTTCATGTGCACGGTCGGCACCGCGTGGATGTCCGCGTCCAGCGAGCCGGACGGGGTGTTCACGAGGATCATGCCGACGCCGCCGGCCTCCTCCACCACCTGCGACTTCTCGGTGCGGGCGTTCACGCCGCGCTCGCAGAGCACGATCTTGCCGGCGGCCTCCTCGGTGAGCCCGCCGGGCAGGCAGAGACGCGCGGCCTCAGCGTCGCCGGCGGCGACCTCGGACGCGTGGATGACCTCGGCCGGGCCCACGCCGGTGCGGGCCGAGGAGGCGCCGCGGAGCTGCGTGCCGTCGGAGAACTGCACGGTGGCGGTGAGCTCGTTGGAGAACGTCTCCGCGGCCACGGTGGTCAGCCACGGGGAGCCGTGGTTCACGGTGTTCGGGCCGGGGCCGGAGTTGCCGCCGGAGGCGGCCACGAAGATGCCGGCCTCGGCGGCGGACTTGAAGGCCATGGCCACCGGGTCCACGATCGAGGTGTTGGAGCCGGAGATCGAGTAGTTCAGCACGTCCACGTTGTTCTCGATGGCCTGCTCGATGGCGGCCACGGAGGCGGAGGTGTAGCAGCCGCCGGTGTTCGGGTCGGTGTCCTCCCAGCAGATCTTGTAGGAGATCAGGTGGGCGGCCGGGGCCACGCCCGCGCCCTCGCCGAAGGAGTCGCCGTCGATGGTCTGCTCCACCCCGGTGTTGCCGAGGATGGTGGTGGCCACGTGGGTGCCGTGGGAGAACACGCCGAGCGGGGAGATGCGCTCCTCCGGGGCCCGCTCGTCCACCGGGACGAAGCGCTCGAAGTCGTCGGAGAAGGCGTAGGCGCCGATCAGCTTGGAGTCGCACGACGACGCCGGGAAGTCCGGGCCGGTCTCGCACTCGGCCGTGGCGGTGGTGCCGTCCGCCTTGAGCACGGCGATCTGGCCGTCCGCGGTGCGGTACGGCACGCCGACCTTGGCCTTGCCCTTGAGCGGCTGGACGGGCTGGCCGTCGATGAACGGGTTGTCCGGGTGGATGCCGGAGTCGATGACGCCGACCACCACGCCCTTGCCCGCGTTCTCGGCCTTGCCGTACACGGACTTCCAGGTGCCCTTCTTGCCGGGCAGGCCGAGGAACTCGGTGGAGCTGTAGTCCGGGGCCACCTGCTCGTCCGGTGCGACGCCGAGCACGGCCGGGTCCTTCGCGATCGCCTGGGCCTCCTCGGCGGTCAGCTCGGCGACGAACGCGTTCACGGCGCGCTGGAAGGAGATCTCGGCCTTGGCGCCGTGGGCCTTCGCGACCTTCGCCTGCTGGCGCTGGAGCTTGGCCTCGTAGTTCTTCACGCGCGGGTGCGAGGGGTCGAACTTCGCCTTCGGGGCGGCGCCCGGAACGGCGCCGGCCTCGGGGGCGGTCACCGACGGCTGGTCCTTCAGGACCACGAAGTAGCGGCCGTCCTCGAACTGCTGCTGGACCTGCACCTCGCCCTGCGGGCTGGAGACGGTGCTGCCGTCGGGCAGTTCGACGGCGGTGGCCGACACCGCGAGCGCGGGAGCGGCCACGAGGCTCGCGCCGGCGACGGCCGCGGCCAGGGCCCGACGGCGCCGGGCAGGGGTGGGGTTCTGAGGCATTGCCTCCGCCTTTCTCATCAAGGTCCGCCCAGCTCTCACCCGTGGCACGCCGGCGGGGATGACGCCGGGGGACGGGGAGATCGGCGCCCATGTGATGGGCACCACAGCGAGACATGTGCAATCTACCGTCCGGTAGGGCGTTTGACCAGATCTTTGCCAGGCAACGTCCAGGACCGTCGAATTGGGGCCGCCGGAGTGCGCTCCCCGCGTCGGCATCACGTGGGCCCGCTCGCTCATGAGGGGCGCCACGGGGGAGGATGGTGGGGTCATGCCCGAGCCACGCACCGCCCCCGCGCCCCCGCCGACCGCCGTCGTCACCCTGCCCGCCGACGTGTGGCGGGCCCACGCGCGGGCACACCGCGAGCGCATCGCCCGACGCACGGACCCGCTGGTGGCCCTGCGGATGCGCGGCGAGAAGCACCCGGTGCAGGACTTCCTCTTCGGCTACTACACGCACTCCCCCGCCGCGCTGCAGCGCTGGCACCCCGGGCCGGGGGTCCTCCTCGCGGACGACGACGGCGCCGCGGCCCGCGCCGAGGCGGCCGAGCTGGGCACGACCCCACGGGGCGAGTGGAAGCACTACCGGCGCGTCGAGGCCGGCGAGGTGGCGGGCGCCGTCGTCGACGGCCACCCGGTGGGCGGCTGGCTGGTGGACGTGGCGGCGGTGCTGGCCGACCGCGCGTCG
>ERZ1023267.174-NODE-174-length-26692-cov-8.719263_pt1 | contig 26692 bp, 26 predicted proteins | sample MGYA00520905_ERZ1023267 | MGnify/ENA primary metagenome ERZ1023267 (study PRJEB32759, sample SAMN07749868) | skin metagenome | biome: transportation; feature: city; material: polyester macromolecule | host: Homo sapiens | place: Hong Kong:ISLAND line | collected...
CTCGTCACCCATGAGGTGGTGATGACGGACGAGCAGGGCCGGCGGCTCTCGACCGTGCGCATGACGAACATGCTCCTCGACGCGCGCTGAGGCACGCCGCCCGGGCGGGCCGGCCCGTGCCTCAGTCCATGTCCGGAAGGCGCGGGGCCGCTCGGCCACCCTCGCGGCCGGGGGTATCCTCGGCGAGCTCGTCGTAGTGCCCCGGATTCATGGGCACCCCAGTGAGGTAGGCCGAGCGGCCCAGGGCCATGGTGGCCACCGAGGCCGAGCCCAGCTGCAGCACCACGATCAGGGCCACCTTCACGAACGCGGCCACCCCCGGGGCCAGTAGCAGGGCGCCCACCACGATCAGGATCATCCCGACGCCGCCGGCGGTGCCCACGGCGGAGACGCGGGTGTAGGGGTCGGGGAACCGGATCAGACCGAGTCCCGCGGTGACGAACGCAAGGGCTCCGATCACCACGAGCACGGAGCCGGCGGCGGTCAGGACGACGTCCACGGGTGCGACCTCCTCAACGCTTGCCGCGCGTGAGCGCGCGGGCCAGGGACATGCCGGACAGGAAGGCCACGACCGCGGCGATCAGGACCAAGTCGAACGTCCACGGGTTGTCCGCCCGGACGCCGAACAGCACGAGCATCCCGAGCACGCTGAACGTGAGCAGGTCGCCCGAGACCGCGCGGTCCGCGTCGAGCGGGCCCACCACGATCCGGTACGCGGACACGAGCGCCGACACGGTCAGCAGCGCGATGGCCAGGTCGATCCCCACCAGGGACCAGTCGTAGGCGAAGGGCATCATGCCACCCCCGTCTTCCGCATCGCGTGGAGCATGCGCGCCTCCATGTCGTGGATCTCCGCGCGCAGGGCGTCGGCGTCGTCAGCGTACAGGCCGTGCACGTAGAGCAGGCGCCGCGCGTCCGGGTCACCGTCCTCGTCACCGACGGCGCCGGCACGCCGGGTGCCCAGCGTCAACGTGCCGGGCGTCAGGGTGATCAGCGCCGAGAGCAGGGTGACCTCGGCGTCCGTGCGGCAGTTGCTGCGCACGCGGGCGATGCCCGAGCGCGCCTGGACGCCGGGGGTGACGAGGTCCTTGATGACCGCCTTCGAAGAGGTCACCAGGGCCCACGCGTACCAGCACCAGAACACGAGCCACCGCCAAGGCCAGGACACGGCGGAGGCCGTGCCGGGCGCCAGGTCGACGGTCCCGTCGGCGGGGGCGACGGTGTGCATGGGGGCGTCTCCTTCCGGAGGCTGCGGGAGTGCGGTGCTCATGGGTTGAGCACCGCCTCGATGTACCTGCTGGGGTCCATCAGGCCCTGAGCCGCGAGGTCGGTGACGGTCCACAGGGCCTGACCGCCGAGCCCGAGGGCGAGGGTGGCCATAGCTAGGACGACGGCGGGGGCGGCCAGCCGGCCTGGGATGCGGGAGCGCGTGACGTCCTCGTCCGGATCCACGGTCACCGGCAGCACGCCCGTGGGCGGATCGAGGGTTTCCTGCGAGGCCCACGACTCGGTGCGCTCGTGGTCGGTGCTCGAGCCGCGGCCGGAGGGCGACGGCACGGAGCCCGCCCGGCCCACGATGGGCATGGCCGCGGTGGCCAGGCGCTCGCGGTGCCCGTGTGGGGCCGTCGGAGCGCCCCAGAACCAGGCGTCCCACACCCGCAGCAGAGCCCACAGGCTCACCAGGGAGGCGCCCAGCACCAGCGCAGCGGTGACACCGCGGCCGGCGTCCAGGCCGGCGCTGACGAGCATGAGCTTGCCCACGAACCCGGAGAAGGGCGGGATGCCGACCAGGGAGAGCAGGCCCACGAAGAAGGCGACGGCGATCAGCGGCTCGCGCCGGGCCAGGCCCTGCAGGTCCGCGAGACGGCCGGTGCCGTAGCGCACCTCGATCGCGCCGGCCGCCATCAGGAGGCAGCCCATCGCCACCATGTGGTGCACGAGGTAGAACAGGCCCGCCGCGAGACCCAGGCGCGTGGAGAGCCCGAGTCCGACGAGGATGCCGCCGATGCCGCTCACCATCTGCCACGACAACACGGCGCGCACACCGTGCTCACCGACCGAGGCGAGCGCACCCACCACGAGGGTGGCGAGGGACAGGACCAGGATGAGCGGCAGCAGACGCGCATCGCCGTCGTACATGACGGAGTAGATCCGGTAGAGCCCGTACACGGCGACCTTGGTGTGCAGGGCGGCGAAGAGGGCCGTCACCGCCGGGGAGGTCGAGGAGTACGCCCAGGCCAGCCAGCCGTGCAGCGGGGCCACCGAGGCCTTGATGGACAGTGCGAACAGCACCATGCCCGCGGCGATCGCGATGCGTGGGTCCGCCGCGGCGGACCCGGCGAGCATCGCGAGGTTCACCGAGCCGGTCAGCCCGTAGACGAAGCCGACGCCGACCAGGAGGATCGTGGAGGTTAGCAGGTTGAGGGTGACGTACAGCCGCGCCCCGTCCACTCGGCGCAGGGGCTCACGGCGGTTGGCGGAGAGGACGTAGAGGCCGTAGCTGGGCACCAACATGACCTCGATGAACACGAACAGGTTGAACAGGTCCGCCGTCAGCAGGGCGCCGTTGACTCCGCCGATGAGGATCAGGAGCAGCGGGGCGAAGAACTGGGAGTTAGCGACGCGGGAGCCGTAGGCGAACGCCGCGCCCACGATCGTGAGGGCGCTCGTGAGCACGAGCATCAGGGCGGACAGCATGTCCGCTGCGAAGCCGATCCCGATGCCCCCGGGCCAGCCGCCCAGCGAGGTGGCGAGCACGGACCCGTCGAGGGCGTGGACGCCCAGGGCCAGCCCGCCGGTGGTGACGAGTCCGAGCACCGCGAACAGGACTGCCCGGTGGAGGCGGGGACGCTCCCCCGCCAGCACGAGCAGACCGGCGGACAGCAGCGGGACGGCGGCGAAGAGGGGCAGCAGCTGGCCCAGCGGGACGGCGCTCATCGACGCACCTCCGGGCCCTGGCCGGCGTAGTGCTGCGCGATCCGGCCGGCCGCGGCGTGCCGCTCCTCGCGCGGGAAGCGTGCGTCGGCGGCGGCCTGCTCCAGGGAGTCGCGGGTCTCCCCCGGCGAGGCCACCGCGTCGTCCGCGCGCCCGGTGACGGCCAGCGCGAGCAGCAGCACGGTGATCGCGAAGGCGATCACGATAGCGGTCAGGACGAAGGCCTGCGGCAGGGCATCGGCCTGCACCTCGACGTCTGAGGTCCCCGCGAAGGGCAGCCCGCGGCGGTCGGTGCCGCCCGCGGCGATGATGGCCAGGTTGGCGGCGTGGCCCAGCAGGACCATGCCGAGGATCACGCGCAGCAGCTCGCGCTTGGAGAACAGGTAGAACGCGCCGAAGGTCAGAAGTCCCACGGTAAGGGCGACGGTCATCGGGTGACCTCCTCTCGTGCAGTCGTGGTGGTCGGGGCCGAGGGATCGGAGGACGGGGCCGCCGGCGCGACGCCGGGGTCACGGCTCGAGGCGCGGAGCGGGTCCTCACCCGGCCGCTCGGGGCCGAGCAGGGAGAACGCGGCCACGATCAGGCCGATCACGGCCAGGTACACGCCCATGTCGAACGCGAGCGTGGTGGAGAGCCCGTAGTCCAGGACCTTCACTCCCGCGGCTCCGAGGAAGCCCTTGCCGGTGAGGTAACCGACGATCCCCGTCGCGGTGCCGACGGCGATGCCCGAGCCGATGAAGGCCAGGTACGGCCACCGCAACTCCGGGGCCGTGTCCGAGTCGGCGGCCAGGTAGAGCAGGGCGTAGCCGGCACCGGCGACCAGTGCGGCGATGAAGCCGCCGCCGGGCTCGTAGTGCCCGCGCAGCAGCAGGAACGCGGACAGCAGGATGATCAGCACGCCGAAGACACGGCCGAACACCCGGATGTGGACGAGGTTCTCGCGCACGTGGGCGAGTGGGGAGCGCATGTCCACGGCGGAGGGCTGTGGAGGCGTCGGCCGACGGTTGAGCAACAGGGCCGCGATGGTCAGCGCCGTCGCCCCGAGCACGGTCATCTCGCCCCACGTGTCCACGGCGCGGAAGTCCACGAGGATCACGTTCACCACGTTGGTCCCCCCAGCCTGGGCATAGCTCTGGGTCAGGTAGAAGTGGGCGATCTCCGACATGCTGGAGCGGCCGGTGAACGCGAGCACGCCCAGGGTCGCGGCGACGCCGGCGACGGAGGCGGCGAGGACCGCCTGCATCCTGCGCGGGGTCGGCTCGTCGCTGAAGCGGGCGGGCAGGCGGCGCAGCAGCAGCACCATGACGCACACCGTGAGCACCTCGACCATCAGCTGGGTCAGGGCCACGTCCACGGCGCCGAGGGTGAGGAACCACAGGGTCATGCCGAACCCTACGACGCCGACCACCACCATGGCGGCGATGCGCGTCTTGGCGCGGATGGTGGCGATCACGCCGGCACCCACCAGGACGACCAGCACCCAGTCGTGCCAGCGCGAGGGCTGGCCGACGACGGCGGGCAAATCCTCGATCGTGGCGACACCGGCCACGGCGAGGAGCCCCAGGACCAGGGCGGGGATGAGGAGGTGGGGGCGGGGAGCCAGGGTGCCGGAGGCGCGCGAGACGACCGCGCCGACGCCGATCAGCCGGTGCCGAACCTCGTCCACCGCATCCAGGGCGGAGAACGGCAGGGCGGCGTGGGAGGCCACGCGCTCCACCGGGCGGCGCAAGGCCACCAGCAGCAGACCGAGCACGATGATGGCGGCGGAGACGAGCAGGGCCGTGTTCACGCCGTGCCACAGCGCCAGGTGCGCGTGCACCTCCGCGCCGGAGGCGGCCTCGGCCGCGTAGGAGACGGGGGTGTCCAGCACACCGGGCAGCAGGCCCAGGGCCACGCCCGCGGCCGCGGCCAGCACGGGCACGCCCCAGAAGGTGGCAGGAGCCTCGTGGACCTCGTCCTCCCGGCCGGTCGGCCACGAATGGGCGGCCCCGTCCGGGCTTGGACCCCAGAGGCCCAGGGCGCCGAGCACGAGACGGCCGGAGTAGGCCACGGTGAACACGGAGGTCAGGGCGATGCCGGCGGTGACGAGGACGGGGAGCCATGCGGGACCGGGGGTCCCGAGAGCGGCCTCGACCAGGCCCTCCTTGGAGATGAAGCCGAACAGCGGCGGGATGCCCGCCATCGACAGGGCGGCGACGGCGATCGCCGTGCCGGTGACCGGCATGCGCACGTGGCGGGCCGCGAGCTCTCGCAGGTCGCGGGTGCCGGCCTCGTGGTCGACCACGCCGATCAGCATGAACAGCGCCGACTTGAACAGCGCGTGCGCCACGGTGTGCACGATCGCCGCGGTAAGCGCGACGGGGGTGCCGATGCCGATGGCGGTCACCAGCAGGCCCAACTGGCTCATCGTGGAGTAGGCCAGCAGACCCTTGAGGTCGTGGCGACGGATCGCGGAGACGGCGCCCAGCAGGGCCGTGATGAGGCCCGAGCCGATCAACAGCGCGGACCACACCGGGTTCCCGGCCAGGACCGGGCTGAACACCAGCAGCAGGAAGATGCCGGCCTTGACCATCGCCGCGGCGTGCAGGTAGGCGGAGACCGGGGAGATGGCCACCATGGAGTCCGGCAGCCACGCCTGGAACGGGAACTGGGCGGACTTGGTGAACGCGGCCACCGCCAGCAGGACGGCGACCGTGGTGGTGAAGCCCGCCTCGGACCACACGTCCGAGGCCAACACCCCGGACAGCGAGGCAGTGCCGGTCCGCACGGCCATGAGGGCGACGGCGGCCAGCAGCGCGAGGCCGCCGCCCACGGTCACGAGCAGGGTCCGGATCGCGGGGTCGCGGGCATGGTCCCCCGAGCGCCCGATGAGGAAGAAGGAGGTGAAGGAGGTGAACTCCCACGCGACGAAGAGGACCACGATGTTGTCGGCGAGCACCAGCAGCAGCATCGACGCCGCGAACGCGGTCATCAGCAGGTAGAAGGAGCCGGGGCGGCTCTCCGCGCGGTCCCGGCTGAGGTACCGGCTGGAGTAGGCGAGGATCGCGGCGCCGATGACGAGGACGATCATGGCGAACACCAGGGCCAGGCCGTTCAGCCGGAGGTCGAGGTCCACCCCGACCGCGGGGATCCACGGATGGTGCTCCGTCCGGACGTCGCCCGTCCACGCCGCGATCAGCACGCCGGCCGCGGCGAGCAGGGGTGCGGCCAGGACCCAGCCCGCGTCCCTGCCCAGCGCACGGGAGGCCGGGACGGCCGCCACCACCGAGAGGAGGGTCAGCAGGAGGCTGGTCAGGAGCACAGGACACCACTCAGCTCGGGTCGATCGGTCACGGACACGGCGCCCACGGCGGGTGGCCGCGCGCCGACGGTGCCCGAAGTGGGACTCGAACCCACACGCCTCTCGGCACCGCATTTTGAGTGCGGCGTGTCTACCGATTCCACCATTCGGGCAGTGCCGCCCGGAGGCGGGACTCGATCACCCTATCAGCGCCCCGACCCGGCGTCCTCGGCCTTCCGGCGAGGGTCCCCGCCGCCGCGCCCGCGCCGCGCCCATCGCGCACGGTAGCCTGGTGGACCACCAGCGGCGCCGCACCGACGCCGTCCCGGCCCGCGCGAAGGAGCTGCCGTGTCCACGCTGACGCCTCCCGAGGAGACCGGCCTGCGGGCCGTCGTCGCCGAGGACGAGACCCTGATCCGCCTCGACCTGGTGGAGGTGCTCACCGGGGCGGGCTACCGGGTGGTCGCCGAGGCCGGCGACGGCCGCGCCGCCGTCGAGGCCGTGCGCGAGCACCGCCCGGACATCGTGGTGATGGACGTGAAGATGCCCGTGATGGACGGCATCGCGGCCGCGGGCGAGATCGCCGGGGAACGGCTCGCCCCCGTGGTCATGCTGACCGCCTTCAGTCAGCGCGAGCTGGTGGAGCGCGCCCGGACCGCCGGGGCCATGGCCTACGTGGTCAAGCCCTTCACCGAGGCCGACCTGGTCCCCGCCATCGAACTGGCCGTGGCCCGCTTCGACGAGCTGCGCAGCCTCGAGGCCGAGGTGCGGGACCTGGGCGACCGCCTGGAGACCCGCAAGATCGTGGACCGGGCCAAGGCGCTGCTCCAGGAGCGGATGCGCCTGACCGAGGCCGAGTCCTTCCGCTGGATCCAGAAGACCTCCATGGACCGGCGCCTGACCATGCGGGAGGTCGCGCAGGCCGTCATCGACCAGGTCGGCTGAGCGGCGCCCGCGCGCTCGTCAGAGCGGGGAGCGGGCCGGCCAGAAGCCGACGGGCTCGCGCGTCTGCGGCGACGCCGCGGACGAGCCGCCCGCGGCGTCGTCGCCCACGCGGTGCACGCGCAGCGTGTTCGTGGAGCCCACGGCCCCGGGAGGGGACCCGGCGGCGATGACCACGAGGTCGCCGTGCTGGGCGATGCCCTCCGACGTGAGCGACTGCTCCACCTGGAGGGTCATCTTGTCCGTGGAGTCCTGGAACGGGACCATCTTCGGGTAGACGCCCCACGTCAGGCACAGGATGTTGTGCGTGTGCTCGTGGTGGGTGAACGCGTAGATCGGCTGACGCGGCCGCAGGCGGCTGAGCCGACGGGCCGAGTCGCCGGACTCGGTGAACGTGGCGAGGAACGGGATCTCGAGCTGGTTCGCGACCTCGACGGCGGCCCGGGTGATCGCGCCGCCACGCGTGCGCGGACGCGAGCCGAGCGGGTGGATGAGCTCGAGGCCGTGGGTCTCGGTGGACTCGATGATCCGGGCCATCGTCTGGACCGTCTCGACCGGATACGCGCCCACCGAGGTCTCGCCCGAGAGCATGACGGCGTCCGCGCCGTCGAGCACGGCGTTGGCGCAGTCCGAGGCCTCGGCGCGCGTCGGGCGCGGGCTGTCGATCATCGACTCGAGCACCTGCGTGGCCACGATGACCGGCTTCGCCCAGCGGCGGGCGAGGTCCACCGCGCGCTTCTGCACCACGGGCACGTCCTCGAGCGGCAGCTCCACGCCGAGGTCGCCGCGGGCCACCATGACGGCGTCGAACGCGTCCACGATGGCCTCGAGGTTCTCCACCGCCTGGGGCTTCTCGATCTTGGCGATGACCGGGACCCGGCGCTCCTCCTCGTCCATGATCTCGTGCACCCGGTCCACGTCCGCGGCGTCCCGCACGAAGGACAGCGCCACCATGTCCACGCCGGTGCGCAGCGCCCAGCGCAGGTCCCGCTCGTCCTTCTCGGACAGGGCGGGCACGTTCACCGCCACGCCGGGCAGGTTGATCCCCTTGTTGTCCGAGACCATGCCCGGCACCTCGACCTCGGCCAGCACGTCCGTGTCCGTGACCTCGACGGCGCGCAGGCGCACCTTGCCGTCGTCCACCAGGAGCACGTCACCGGGGGCGACGTCCCCGGGCAGCCCCTTGTGGGTGGTGCCGACCAGCTCGCGGGTCCCGGGCACGTCCCGGGTGGTGATGGTGATCCGATCGCCCCTCTCGAGCAGATGCGGGCCGTCGGTGAAGCGCCCGAGGCGGATCTTGGGGCCCTGGAGGTCGGCGAAGATCGCGACGGGGCGGCCCTCCTCCACGCTCAGCCGACGCACCCGCTCGTAGGACGTCTCATGCACCGCGTGGTCGCCGTGGCTCATGTTGAGGCGGACGACGTCCGCCCCCGCGCGGATGATGGCGCGGGTGGTCTCGTCGGAGTCGGTGGCGGGCCCAAAGGTGGCGATGATCTTCGCGTGTCGCATGCGACCCACGATAGGGGGCGGGCCCGCCCTCGGTGGAGGGCGGGCCCGCGTGGCGTCGGAAGATGAGACGGAGGACTCAGCCGAGGACGAGGCCGCGGTCGTCCGGGTCCACGGGGTGCGGCAGTCGGGACCAGCGCTCGAGCGACTCGTCGACCTCCTGCGCGCACGCACGCCCCTCGGCGATGGCCCAGACCACCAGGGAGGCGCCGCGCCCGGCGTCGCCGCACGCGAACACGCCCGGCTCGTCGGTCTCGTACCCGTCCTTCCGGGCCACGAGCCCGCGTGTCACGTGCACGCCGAGCTGCTGCGTGAGCAGCCCCTCCTCGATGCCGGTGAAGCCCAGCGCCAGCAGCACCAGGTCCGCCTGGACCTCGCGCTCGGTGCCCGCCTTGGGCCCGCGCGTGCCGTCCTCGCGGTACTCGGTCTCCGCCACGCGCAGGGCGCGCACGCGGCCGTGCTCGTCGCCGAGGAACTCGACCGTGGAGGCAAGGTGCGCGCGGGCGCCGCCCTCGGCGTCGGCCGTGGTCTGCTGGTGGACCTTGGGGATCGTGGGCCACGGCTGGTGGACGGGGCGCTCGACCGGCAGCTGCTGGCCGATCGCCAGCGTCGTCACGGACGCCGCCCCCTGGCGGTGCGCGGTGCCGATGCAGTCCGCGCCAGTGTCGCCGCCGCCGAGGATCACCACGTGGCGCCCCTCGGCGGAGATCTGGTCCGGGACCTCGTCGCCGGCGACCGCGCGGTTGGACTGCACGAGGTAGTCCATGGCGAGGTGGATCCCGTCGAGGCCGCGGCCGGGGACGGGCAGCTCGCGGGCCACGGGGGCGCCGGTCGCCACGATCACGGCGTCGAAGCGGGCCTTGAGCTGGTCCCAGGGCAGGTCGACGCCGATCTCCACGCCGGTGCGGAACCGGGTGCCCTCGGCCTCCATCTGCGCCAGGCGCCGGTCCAGGACGTCCTTCTCCAGCTTGAAGTCCGGGATGCCCAGCCGCAGCAGGCCGCCGAGGCGCTCGTCGCGCTCGTAGACCACCACGGTGAAGCCGGCGCGGGTGAGCTGCTGCGCCGCGGCCAGTCCCGCCGGGCCCGAGCCGACGACGGCCACGGTGTGGCCGTTCAGGCGGGCCGGCACGACCGGCTCGAGCCAGTCGTTGTCGAAGATCTGCTCCGCGATCGCCACCTCGGTCTGCTTGATGGTGACCGCGGGCTGGTTGATGCCCAGGGTGCAGGAGTCCTCGCACGGGGCGGGGCAGATCCGCCCGGTGACCTCGGGGAAGTTGTTGGTCGAGTGCAGTCGCGCGGCGGCCTCGTCCCAGCGTCCCCGCCGGACCAGGTCGTTCCACTCCGGGATGAGGTTGCCCAGCGGGCACCCGGAGTGGCAGAACGGGATGCCGCAGTCCATGCACCGGCCGGCCTGGGTGCGCACGATCGCCTCGTCCTGGCGGACGTACACGTCCTTGAAGTCCATGATGCGCACCGGCACCGGACGCGTGGGGCGCTCGACGCGCTCCCGGTTCTTCAGGAATCCGCGCGGATCAGCCACGGGTCACCTCCAGCAGTCGGTCCCAGACGGCCTCCCCGTCCGGGTCGAGTCCCTCGGCCGTCGCGGCCTGACGGGTGCGCAGCACGAGGTCGTACTGCCGGGGCAGGACGGTCGTGAAGCGGTCCCACGCGGCGTCGGCGGCGTCCCCGCCGGCCCGCAGGTCGGCGAGCAGCGCGGCGGCGACGGCGGAGCCCGTCTCCGCGCGGTGCAGCTCCAGCAGCTCGGCGATCCGCAGCCGGTCCTGCGCGGACGGCGCCTCGAGGATCAGGGCGTCCTCGCGGACGGCGAGTGGGTTCAGGTCCTCCCGGTCCAGGTCCAGCACCCAGGCCCGCCCGCCGGACATGCCGGCGGCGAGGTTGCGGCCGGTCTCGCCGAGGATCAGCGCCTCACCGCCGGTCATGTACTCCAGGCCGTGGTCGCCGATGCCCTCGGCCACCGCGGTGGCGCCGGAGTTGCGCACGAGGAACCGCTCCCCCACGCGGCCGCGCAGGAACAGCTGGCCCGAGGTGGCGCCGTAGCCGATCACGTTGCCGGCCACGGTGTTCTCCTCGGCCACGAACGGGGCCTCGGCGTCGGGGCGGACGATCACGCGTCCCCCCGACAGGCCCTTGCCGACGTAGTCGTTGGCGTCGCCCGAGAGCCGCAGGGTGACGCCGGCGGGCAGGAAGGCGCCGAGGGACTGGCCGGCCTCGCCCGTCAGGCGCACGGTGATCGTGTCGTCGTCCAGCTCGTCGGCGAGCCGCGTGCTCGTGACGTGGTAGCCCAGCAGCGTGCCCACGGACCGGTCCGTGTTCACGACGGCCTCGTCCATCACGACGGGCGTGCCCGTCGTGAGCGTGTCCCCCAGCCGGGCGATGAACCGGTGGTCGATGTGGGAGGCGAGGTCGTGGTCCTGCTCGGTGGTGCGGCGCATGGGCGCGTCCTCGTGGCCCGGACGCCGGCCGACGGAGGGGTCCGCGAGGATGCCCGAGAGGTCCAGGCCCTCGGACTTCCAGTGGTGCAGGGCCGCGTCCACGTCGAGCAGCTCGCGGTGGCCGATCGCCTCGTCGAGCGTGCGGAAGCCCAGCTGCGAGAGCAGCTCGCGGACCTCCTGCGCGATGAACTCGAAGAAGTTGACGACGAACTCGGGCTTGCCCGTGAAGCGCGCGCGCAGCTCGGGGTTCTGGGTGGCCACGCCCACGGGGCACGTGTCCAGGTGGCACACGCGCATCATGATGCAGCCGGAGACCACGAGCGGGGCGGTCGCGAAGCCGAACTCCTCGGCCCCGAGCAGTGCGGCGATCACGACGTCCCGGCCGGTCTTGAGCTGCCCGTCCACCTGGACGGTGACGCGCTCGCGCAGGCCGTTGAGCATGAGCGTCTGCTGCGCCTCGGCCAGGCCGATCTCCCACGGGGTGCCCGCGTGCTTGAGGGAGTTCAGCGGGCTCGCGCCGGTGCCGCCGTCGTGCCCGGAGATGAGGACGACGTCGGCGTGCGCCTTCGACACACCGGCCGCCACCGTGCCCACGCTGCCCAGCGTCGTGGCGATCAGCAGCGCAACCATCAGGACGACCGGCAGAGCGATTTTGGGCGGTGGGCGGGTGCGGGTCATGGGCCGGGTTCGGTCGCGCCCGGCTCAGGCCGCGGGCGGCTTGCCGCCGGCCAACAGGCCCTTGAGGGCGTAGAGCGCCTCCAGGGCCTCGCGGGGGCTGAGGCCGTCGGGGTCAATCCGGGCCAGATGCGCTTCGACGGCGCTGTCGGCCGGGGCGTCGAACAGCGAACGTTGCGGTGCCGGCTTTGGGGCGTCGGCGGCAGGGTGAATGGCCGTGCCGCTTTCGAGTTGCTGCAACACGCGGCGGGCGCGCTGCACCACGGCATCGGGCACGCCGGCCAGCCGCGCCACATGCAGGCCCCAGGAGCGCTCCGAGGCCCCCGGCGCCACGGTGTGCAGGAAGACCACCCGGCCCCGGTGCTCGCGCACCTCCATCCGGGCTGGGGCGAGGTCCGGCAGCTTGCCGGACAGGGCCGTCAGCTCGTGGAAATGGGTGGCGAACAGCGCCCGGCAGCGGTTCTGCGCGTGCAGGTGTTCCAGCACCGCCCAGGCGATCGACAGCCCGTCCCAGGTCGCGGTGCCGCGCCCGATCTCGTCCAGGATCACCAGCGTCTTGGCGGCCTCGGTGCGGTTGCGGTGCAGGACGGGCTTGTTCGCCACCTGGGCGTACGTCAGCGCCACCCCGCGGTACTCGGCGCCGTGCCGCCCGTCCGCGTTCTTGAAGTTCGGGTCGATCGCGATGCCCACGCGCGCGGCGTTGTCCGCCCACTGGCGCTTGAGGTGGTCCGTGGGCGCGACGACGGTCAGCCGCTGCACGACGCCGGAGTCCATCAGGATCTTGGCCACGCGCAGCGCGAACGTCGTCTTGCCCGCGCCGGGGGTCGCGACCGTCAGGAAGTCCTGCGGCGCGGTCTCGAGATAGCGCTCCAGCGCCTCCTGCTGCCACTGGCGCAGCTTGGGGGCCGTCCCCCACGCCGCGCGCTCGGGCATGGCGGGGGGAAGGTCCTCGCCGATGTGGAACAGGTCGTGCTGGACGCTGCCGTCCGGGGTGCCGCTCGTCAGGGAGCGGCCGTCAGCCACGGCCGCGGCCTCCGAACCAGCCACCGCGCTTGCCGCCGCCGTCGCCGTCGCCGCCGTCCTGCGGCTCGCGCAGGCCCTCGTAGATCTCCTTGCACGTGGGGCACACGGGGAACTTGTTCGGGTCCCGGCCCGGCACCCACACCTTGCCGCACAGGGCGATCACGGGGGCGCCGGTGACGGCGGACTCCGTGATCTTCTCCTTGCGGACGTAGTGGGCGAAGCGCTCGTGGTCGCCCGGCTCGATCTCCTGGCGCAGCTCCTCACGCTCGAGGACGGACGTGCCGCCGCCGGCGGGCGCGAAGGGGTCGTTCAGGTCGGGTTCGCCGGTCACACTCATGCGGGCCAGTCTAGCCGCGCCCCTCAGAAGGCGGCCACGGCCTGGTAGGTCTCGGCCTGCGCGCGGTCGTACCAGCGCGCCCCCAGGCGCACGCCCAGCCACAGCGCGACGGCGCCCCACGCGAGCCCGAGCGCCACCGTCACCCAGCCCCACACGGCGGCCCCGGTGGCGAGCCGGACGACGAAGGGCACCAGGAACGGCACCGCGAGCGCCAGGCTGACCAGCATCGCGGCGCCCTGGACGAGCATCGTGCGCATGGCCGCGCCCTGCGGCGTCGCGAACGGGCTGTCCCCCGGCTTCGGAACCGGGTAGACGAAGCGGGCGGAGACGAACGCGGACAGCCCGGCGGTCGTCCCGAACAGGCCGAGGGCCAGGCCCAGCATCGGCGCCAGCAGGGACCAGTCCCCCGCCGCCGCCACCGTCGCCGTCGTCACGAGCAGGATCATCGGCACGCCCCAGCCCGCCAGGCCCAGGACCCGGCCCCAGCGGTCGTCCACGCCCCGCACGCCCGAGACGACGTGCAGGTGGAACGCCGTGTGGTCGTAGGCGATGTCCGCGGAGATCGAGTAGGCCAGGGACCAGGCGGTGATCGGCCCGAGGACCAGCAGCAGGCCCAGTCCGGGACCCCCCTCCGCGGCCATGCCCCCGGTGAACCACAGCAGGACGGCCATGAGCGGGATGATGATGAGCCCGGCCGCGTACCGCGGGTCGGCCAGCCAGTAGCGCTGGGCGCGGGCCGCGATCGCGGTGCGCGGGCCCGTGGCCGGTCGGCCCAGCCAGCGCAGCGGCGTCGGGTCCGCTCCCGCGGCGACGCGGCGGGACCGACCGCCGCCCACGGCCACCGGCTCCACGGTGCGGCGCACGGCCAGGTGCCACAGGGCCAGGGCGGCCAGGCACCAGGCGGCCGCCACCGCGAGGTGGAGCGCGACGGCGGCGCCGCGGCCCTCGGCGGCCGCCCACGCCGCGGCGGGGCCCGCCCCGAACGGGGTCCACGCCGCGCCGCGGGCGATCTGGGGCGCGATCGCCAGGAAGTCCTCGAACGACGCGATGGCCCGCGAGAGGGCGAGGCCGCCGAGCATGAGCGGGATGAACAGCAGGACGGAGACGACGTCCCGCACCCGACGCCGGCTCGCGTAGGCGGCCAGGAGGCCGGCGAGGCCGGAGCCGATCGCCACCGCGGTCACCGCGGTGAGCGCGCCCCCGGCCAGGCCCGCCGCCAGCGCGGCCGGCCGGTCCCACCAGCTGGCCCCCAGGCCCACCAGCACGGCCAGCGTGGCGAGCCCGACCGGCGTCGTGAAGGCGCTCAGGACCAGCCCGGCGATGAGGGTGCGGGCCGGGACGGGGAAGAGCACGAAGCTGTGCGGGTCGAGCGTGGCGTCGACGCCCGTGACGAACGGCGGGATGACGAGCCAGGCGAGCACCACGACGGCGGCGGCCAGCACGGTCGTGGCGCCGCGGGCCTCGTCCGGCAGGGCGGGCAGGCCCGTGACGAGCAGCGTCACCGCCACGGCGGCCATGCCGAGCACGTACAGCGCGCCGAGCACGCTCATCACCAGGGTGAACGGGGACCGGCGCCACTGGTTCAGGGTCAGCGTCCAGCGCAGTCGGACGAGCGTCAGAGCCATGCCAGCCCCTCCGAGCCGTGGCGGCCGCCGACGAGGTCCACGAAGCGGTCCTCGAGGTCGTGCCCGTCCCGGACCTCCTCGAGCGTGCCGGCGGCCCGCAGCGTCCCGGCCGCGATCACGGCGACGTGGGTGCACATGCGCTGGACGAGGTCCATCACGTGGCTCGAGACGATCACGGTGCCGCCCCGCTCCACGTACGAGTGCAGGATGTCCCGGATGTTCGCGGCGGAGACCGGGTCCACGGCCTCGAACGGCTCGTCCAGGACGAGCAGGTCCGGGGCGTGGACCATGGCGGCCGCCAGGGACACCTTCTTGGTCATGCCGGCGGAGTAGTCGGCCACGAGCTTGCGGCCGGCGTCCTCCAGGTCCATCACCCGCAGCAGGTCCGCGGTCCGCTCGGCCACGGTGTCCGCGTCGAGGCCATGCAGCAGCCCGGCGTAGGTCACGAGCTGCGCGCCCGTGAGGCGGTCGAAGGTGCGCACGCCGTCGGCGAGCACGCCGACCCGTCGCTTGGCCTCGAGGGGCTGCTCCCACACGTCGACGCCGTGGATCCAGGCGCGGCCGTGGTCCGGGCGCAGCAGCCCGGTGGCCATGGACAGGGCGGTGGTCTTGCCCGCCCCGTTGGGCCCGACCACCCCGAAGAACGATCCGGCCGGGACGTCCAGGTCCAGCGCGTCCAGCGCCAGCTTGTCCCCGAACCGCTGGGTCAGCCCGCGCGTGACGAGGGCGAGGTCCGGATCGGGGGCGTCCACCGCGCGACGACGGGCGGCGGCCGCCAGGTGGGCGGGGGCAGGCTCGGGCGCATGCGGAGTCATGCCTGGGACGTTACCCACCGTCAGGCGGACACGGCGTCCTCCTCAGGGATGAACCGTGGGTCCCTCAGAACAGCGCTGCGGCCAGCCGGCGCCGCGAGGCCTGCACGCGGGGGTCGTCCGTGCCCACCACGGTGTAGAGGTCCACGAGGTGGGCGCGCGCCGTCTCCCGGTCGTCGCCGGGGTGGAGGGCGATGAACCGCACGAGCCGGGCGAAGGCGTCCTCCACGTGGCCGCCGAGCACGTCCAGGTCGGCGACGGCGAGCTGGGCGGCGACGTCGTCCGGGCCGTCCGCGGCGGCCGCGCGCACCGCCGCAGCGTCGGCGTCACGGGTGCGCAGCATGAGGCGGGCCGCGGACAGGCCCTGCTGGGCCACGGCGTCCGCGGGGCTGTCGGCCAGCGCCGCCTCCCACGCCGAGACGGCCCCGGGCAGGTCGTCGGCGGCGAGGGCCTCATGGGCGGCCCGGTGCAGCGGCGGCACGGGCGGAGCCTCCGCGGCCGCGGCGTCGGCGTCCTGGCGCGCCGGGGCGACGGGGGGCACGGTGCCGGCGACGCCGTTCTGACGGGCCACCTCGAGGATCTCCCCCATGAGCTGGCGCAGCGTCTCCTCCGGCACCTCCTGATTGACCAGCGGCACCGGCTGCCCCGCCACCACGGCCATGACCGCGGGGCCGGCCCCCAGGCCCAGCGCCTGCAGCACGGCGGGCTCCTTCGCCACGTCCAGACGCGCGAGCACGAGCCGTCCCGCCTGGGCGTCGACCGCGTCCGCGAACTGCCGGTAGAGCGCCTCGCTCGCCGCGTCCCCGGGCACGTGCAGGTGCAGCAGCACCGGCACCTGGGCGGAGAGCTGGACCAGCTGCTGCAGCAGACCCTGGTCGGCGTCCGCGATCACCCACGAGCCGCCGCCGGCGCCGGCGTCGGCCCCCGGCGCGGTCCGCCCGGCCGGGGCCGGGGTGCCGAGCGAGGACAGGTCGACGGCGCCGCGCAGGTGGGACGGGGCGTCGGAGGGGGGCTGGGCGGTCACGTCGGTCACGATCCTTCCGGTCCGGGTCCGCCCCGTCGCCGGCGCGAGGGGCGTTGTCACTGCGCCCCACGGTAGCCTCCCCGGCGCGGCGCGGTCAGGCCGGGGCCCTGACGTACGCTGAGCGCGTGGAGGAGAAGGAGACCGCATCCGGCCCGGACGCCGCCGGCGTCGCCGACGTCCGCGCCCCGGCCGAGCCCGAGGGCACCGAGCAGCCGCCCGTGGCCGGCATCCCCGTGGAGCCGGTCGGGGTGGCCGCCGCGCCGCCGTCGCACGGGCCGACGCCCGCCGGGCGTCGTCGACTGCCCCGCCTGGGCTCCGTCCTGCGGCGGCGCCGACCCTTCCTCGAGGAGGACCGGGTGGACCCCGAGTCGGTCCCCGTCGACGGCGCCGAGGATCCGGCGGTCGCGGCCGTGGCCGTCGAGTCCCCCGTGCTGACCGGCTTCCTGCTCGCGGTGGGCGTGGCCCTGGCCATCGGCGTCGTCTCGGTGCTGCGCACGAACGGACAGCTCATCGTGTGGATCGCCGCGGCCCTGTTCATCGCCCTGGGCCTGGATCCGCTGGTGCGCCGGGTCGAGTCCTGGGGCGCGCCCCGCTGGGTCGGCGTGCTCACGGCCGCGCTCGGCCTGGCCGCCGTGGCCGGGGCGTTCGTCGCCCTCCTGGTCCCCACGGTGATCGAGCAGTCCACGCAGCTGGTCCAGGACCTGCCGGCCATCATCGACGGGGTGATGACCGCCGAGTGGTTCGTGCAGCTCGACGAGGAGTTCCACCTCCAGGAGGCCGTTCGCGCCCAGACCGAGCGCCTCGCCGCCGACGGCGTCGCCGTCACCGACCTGTTCGGCGGGCTCCTCGGCTTCGGCCAGACCGTGCTGAACGCCGTCTTCTCGGTGCTCGTGGTGGTCGTGCTGACGCTGTACTTCCTCTCCTCCCTGCCGCACATGAAGTACTGGGCCTACCGGCTCGCACCGCGCTCGCGCCGGCCCCGGATCGAGGCGCTGTCCGAGCAGATCACCTCCTCGGTCGGCCACTACGTGATGGGCCAGTCCTTCGTGGCCGCCCTCAACGGCGCGGTGGCGTTCACGGCGCTGGCCATCGCCGGCGCCCCCTTCGCCGTCCTGCTCGCCGCGATCGCCGCCTTCATGGCGTTCATCCCGCTGGTGGGCGCCGCGATCGGCGGCACGCTGCTGACCCTCGTGAGCCTGCTGACCTCGTGGCAGACCGCCGCCGTGTTCGCGGCCATCTACTTCGTCTACCTGCAGATCGAGGCCTACGTCATCTCGCCGCGCGTCATGGCGCGCGCGGTGTCCGTGCCGGCGGCCGTGGCCGTGATCGCGGTGATCGCCGGAGGCGCGCTGCTGGGCGTCCTCGGCGCCCTCATGGCGATCCCGCTCGCCGCCGCGCTGCTGCTGCTGGTCCGCGAGGTCTTCATCCCCCGCCAGGACGCCCGGTAGGCCCACGACGGCGGCGCGGCCCGGACCGTCGCGGTCAGCGGCCCGGTCGGGTGCGCCAGCACACCGGGTGCCAGTGCCGCCGGTCCGCCCCCGCGTCCTCGTCCCCCATGATCCAGTCGGCGCGCCAGGCCACGAGGTGCGCCTGGCCCTGCCGGATCACCCGGCCGCAGCCGGGGCACGTGTAGTCCTTCACCGCGCGCCACGCGGGGATCTGCCGGACGTGCCAGCCGCCGTCGGACCCGGACTGGCGCGAGTAGCCCGCGTCCAGGCCGAGGAGCTCCTCGAGCGGGTCGGCGCGCCCCGGCGACGGCCGGGACCGCCGGGAGGCGCCGGAGGCCCCGCGCTCGCTCCGCCGAGGCGCGGACGAGCGGCGGGGGCGGTTCGAACGGGGCATGCCTCCATGCTGGCACACGAGCCGGTGGGCGCGGTCCGCCTAGGATGGACCGGTGCGACTCGTCATTGCCCGCTGCTCCGTGACCTATGAGGGCCGCCTGAACGCCCACCTGCCCACCGCCACCCGCCTGCTCATGGTGAAGGCGGACGGCTCGGTGCTGGTGCACTCCGACGGCGGCTCCTACAAGCCCCTCAACTGGATGTCGCCGCCCGCGACCCTGCACGTGGAGGAGCCCTCCCCCGATCAGGCCGACCAGGGGGTGACGCAGGTCTGGCGCGTGCAGGCCAAGAAGTCCGACGACCGGCTCATCGTGCTCATCGAGGAGGTCCTGGCGGACGACTCCCACGAGCTCGGCGTGGACCCCGGCCTCGTCAAGGACGGCGTGGAGGCGGATCTGCAGCGTCTGCTGGCCGAGCAGATCAGCCTGCTCGGCGACGGCCACACCCTCGTGCGCCGCGAGTACATGACGGCGATCGGCCCCGTGGACATCCTGGCCCGCGACGCCGACGGCGGCACCGTGGCGGTCGAGCTCAAGCGCCGCGGGGACATCGACGGGGTCGAGCAGCTCACCCGCTACCTCGAGCTGATGAACCGGGACCCGCTCCTGGCGCCCGTGCGCGGCGTGTTCGCGGCCCAGCAGATCAAGCCCCAGGCCCGCACCCTCGCCGAGGACCGCGGCATCCGCTGCGTCACCCTCGACTACGACGCGATGCGCGGCGTGGACGACGCCGAGTCCCGCCTGTTCTGAGGCGCCGGGCGGGCTCAGCGGCGCCAGAAGGACGACGCCGCGGACGGCCCCGCCTCGCTCCAGGCGCGCAGGGCGCCGGCGTCGTCGGGGTCGACGACGACGCGCACCGGACGTGTGCCGGCGCTCAGCTCCAGGACGGCCCGGCCGGCCTCGTCCGCCGGGAGGCGGTCGATCTGCAGGCGGCTCCGGTCCGCGCTCCAGCGCTCTCGCGAGAGGCGCCAGCCCCCGGTGAGGCGCAGGCGGGACTCGTCGTACACGCCGATCACACGCTCACGCCCCGGGCCCTCCCGCTCCAGGACCGCAGGGAAGGCGGCCGTGACACGGGCGAGGGCCCGGCGCCGCATCACCAGGGCGAGTGCCGACAGCACGATGACTGCCACCACGGTCGCCGAGGCGATGAGCACCGGGCCCTCCACCGTCAGGTCCTGCCGCGCCGCGTCAGGCCGCCGCGGCGTCGCCCAGCCGGGCGGACGTCGCGGCGATCACGACACGGTCGTGGTCCACGGAGAAGAAGCCGCCGTGGGCCTGCGCGGTGACGGTGCCGCCGTCCGTGGTGCGCACCACGACCTCGCCGTCGCCGAGGACGGCGAGCATCGGGGTGTGGCCCGGGAGGATGCCGATCTCACCGTTGACGGTGCGCGCCGACACGGCCGACGCGGCGCCCGACCAGATGGACCGCTCCTCGGAGACGATCTCGACGTTGAGCTCAGCCATGATCGATCAGCCCTCGGCCTGGATCTTGGCCCACTCGCGCTCGACGTCGTCCAGGCCGCCCACGTTGTAGAAGGCCTGCTCCGCGACGTGGTCCAGGTCGCCGTCGGCGATGGCCTTGAAGCCCTCGACGGTGTCCTTGACCGGCACGGTGGAGCCCTCGACGCCGGTGAACTGCTTGGCGGTGTAGGTGTTCTGCGAGAGGAACTGCTCGATCTTGCGGGCGCGGCCCACGGTGATCTTGTCCTCCTCGGAGAGCTCGTCCACGCCGAGGATCGCGATGATGTCCTGCAGCTCCTTGTTCTTCTGCAGGATCTGCTTCACGCGGATGGCCACGTCGTAGTGGTCCTGGCCCACGTACTGCGGGTCGAGGATGCGCGAGGTCGAGGCCAGCGGGTCCACGGCCGGGTACAGGCCACGGGACGCGAGGTCACGGGTCAGGTTGGTGGTCGCGTCCAGGTGCGCGAACACGTTGGCCGGGGCCGGGTCGGTGTAGTCGTCCGCGGGGACGTACACGGCCTGCATCGAGGTGATGGAGTGGCCGCGGGTCGAGGTGATGCGCTCCTGGAGCACGCCCATCTCGTCCGCCAGGTTCGGCTGGTAGCCCACGGCGGAGGGCATGCGGCCCAGCAGCGTGGAGACCTCGGAACCGGCCTGCGAGAAGCGGAAGATGTTGTCGATGAACAGCAGCACGTCCTGGTTCTGCACATCGCGGAAGTACTCCGCCATGGTCAGCGCGGACAGGGCCACGCGCAGACGCGTGCCCGGCGGCTCGTCCATCTGGCCGAACACGAGGGCGGTGTCCTTCAGGACGTCCGCCTCGTCCATCTCGACCCAGAGGTCGTTGCCCTCACGGGTGCGCTCGCCGACGCCGGCGAACACGGAGGTGCCGCCGAAGTTGCGGGCCACACGGGTGATCATCTCCTGGATGAGCACGGTCTTGCCCACGCCGGCGCCGCCGAACAGGCCGATCTTGCCGCCCTTGATGTAGGGGGTCAGCAGGTCGATGACCTTGATGCCGGTCTCCAGCATCTCGGTGGAGCCCTCGAGGGAGGCGAAGTTCGGCGCCGGGCGGTGGATCGGCCAGCGGTCCTCGGCCTGCAGCTGCGAGGTCGGCATGTCCAGGGTCTCGCCGAGCACGTTGAAGATGTGGCCCTTCACGGCGTCGCCGACCGGCACCGAGATGGGGGCGCCGGTGTCCACGACGTCGGTGCCGCGCACCAGGCCGTCGGTGGACTGCAGGGAGATGGCGCGGACCATGTTGTCGCCGAGGTGCTGGGCGACCTCGAAGGTGACCGTGCGGCGCTGGCCGTTGAGGTCGATCTCGGTGGTCAGCGCGTTGTAGATCTCCGGCATCGCGTTGGCCGGGAACTCGGCGTCGATCACGGGGCCGATGACGCGGGACACGCGTCCGGTGGCACCGCCGGTGGGGGTCCCGGTGCCCTGGTCAGTGATGGTGGCAGTCATCTCTCTCACTTCTATCGTGTGTGGATGGCGAGTCTGGTGAGTCCCGAACGGGCTCAGGAGTTGTTGAGCGCGTCCGCGCCCGCGATGAGCTCGGTGAGCTCCTGGGTGATCTCGGCCTGACGGGCGTTGTTCATCAGGAGCGTGTAGTCCTTGATGAGGCTCGTGGCGTTGTCGCCCGCCGACTTCATGGCGCGCTGACGGTTGGCGAGCTCCGAGGCCGCCGACTGCAGCATCGCGTTGAAGATGCGCGACTCGATGTACTTGGGCAGCAGCGCGTCGAGGACCTCCTCCGCGTCCGGCTCGTACTCGTAGAGCGGCAGCACGTCCTCGGCGGTGGCGGCCTCCTCCTCGACGACCTCGAGGGGCAGCAGGCGCACCACGTGGGGGTTCTGCTTCACGAGCGAGACGAACTCGGTGAACACGACGTGGATCTCGTCCACGCCGCCGTCCGCCGTGTCCGTGAGGAACGCGTCCACGAGCACCTCGCCGATCTCGGCGGCGCGCTCGGCGACGGGGGCGTCCGTCTGACCGGTCCACAGCTTCTTGTAGCCGCGGCCGCGGAAGTCGAAGTACGTCTGCGCCTTGCGGCCGACGACGTACACGTCCACGTCCTTGCCCTCCTCGCCGAGGCGGGTGAGGAGCTGCTCGGCCTTGCGCAGCACGTTCGCGGAGTACGCGCCGGCGAGGCCGCGGTCCGAGGACATGATGAGCACGGCCGCCCGGGTCGGGTTCTCGGGCTCCGTGGTGAGGACATGATCGATGTCGTGCTGGCTCGACACGGCCGAGACGGCGCGGGTGATCGCGTTCGCGTAGGGCAGCGACGCGCTGACGCGCTCACGTGCCTTGGTGATGCGAGACGTGGCGATCAGCTCCATCGCCTTGAAGATCTTCTTCATCGACGACGTCGACGCGATCTTCTGACGGTAGACCCGGATCTGGGCTCCCATGGTGGTCCTTTCCCTGGCGGGAGGGCGGCCCGGCGTCGTCCCCGTGGGGTCCGACGCCGGACCGCTCCCTCACCGACCGGCGGTCAGCGCTTCTGCTTGGTGATCTGCTCCTGCGCGACCTGGTCCTGCTCGATCGCGCGGTGCTCCTCGTGGCCGGCCTGCACGCCGCCGTCCTCGGAGGACTGGAAGCCCTTGGAGAACTCGGCGACGGCCGACTCGAGCGCGGACACGGTGCCGTCCTCGAGCTTGCCGGTGGAGGCGATGTCGGTCAGGACGGAGGTGTGGCGACGCAGGTGGTCGATGAACTCGCGCTCGAAGCGCAGCACGTCCTGCACCGGCACCTCGTCGAGGTGGCCCTTGGAGCCGGCCCAGATGGACACGACCTGCTCCTCGACCGGGTAGGGCGAGTACTGCGGCTGCTTGAGCAGCTCCATGAGGCGCTCACCGCGGGCGAGCTGGCGGCGGGTGGCCGGGTCCAGGTCCGAGGCGAACATGGAGAACGCCTGCTGGTCGCGGTACTGCGCCAGGTCCAGCTTCAGCGTGCCGGAGACCTTCTTCATGGCCTTGACCTGGGCGGCGCCGCCCACGCGGGACACCGAGATGCCCACGTCCACGGCGGGACGCTGGTTGGCGTTGAACAGGTCCGACTGCAGGAAGATCTGGCCGTCGGTGATGGAGATGACGTTGGTCGGGATGTAGGCCGACACGTCGTTCGCCTTGGTCTCGATGATCGGCAGGCCGGTCATCGAGCCCGCGCCCATCTCGTCCGAGAGCTTGGCGCAGCGCTCGAGGAGCCGGGAGTGCAGGTAGAAGACGTCGCCCGGGTAGGCCTCGCGGCCCGGCGGGCGGCGCAGCAGCAGGGAGACGGCGCGGTAGGCCTCGGCCTGCTTCGACAGGTCGTCGAAGATGATCAGCACGTGCTTGCCGCCGTACATCCAGTGCTGGCCGATGGCCGAGCCGGCGTAGGGGGCGAGGTACTTGAAGCCGGCCGGGTCGGACGCCGGGGAGGCCACGATGGTGGTGTACTCCAGGGCGCCGTGCTCCTCCAGCGTGGCGCGGACGCCGGCGATGGTGGAGGCCTTCTGGCCCACGGCCACGTAGACGCAGCGGACCTGCTTCTCGACGTCGCCCGACTCCCAGTTGGCCTTCTGGTTGAGGATCGTGTCGACGGCGATCGCGGTCTTGCCGGTCTGGCGGTCACCGATGATCAGCTGACGCTGGCCACGGCCGATCGGGATCATGGCGTCGATGGCCTTCATGCCGGTCTGCAGCGGCTCGTGGACCGACTTGCGCTCGGTCACGGTCGGCGCCTGCAGCTCGAGGGCACGGCGGCCCTCGGCCTCGATCGGGCCCAGGTCGTCGATGGGCTGGCCCAGCGGGTCCACCACGCGGCCCAGGAAGGCGTCGCCCACCGGGACGGAGAGGATCTCGCCGGTGCGCTGCACCTCCATGCCCTCGCGGATCTCCTGGAACTCGCCGAGGACGACGACACCGATCTCGCGGGTGTCGAGGTTCTGGGCCAGGCCCTGGATGCCGTTCTCGAAGCGCAGCAGCTCGTTCGCCATGACGGAGGGCAGACCCTCCACACGAGCGATGCCGTCCGCCGCGGAGATGACACGGCCGACCTCGGTGCGATCGGTGCCCGACGGTTCGTACGATGCCGCGAAATCGTTCAAGGCATTGCGGACATCGTCAGCGTTGATGGTCAATTCGGCCATCTGCAGTCCCTGCTCTCTGTGCTTGGTGATCATCGACGTGACGATGATGCTTACGTTCGTGGGTGTTCCGGATGCGGGCGGGAGCCGGCGTCAGCCGGCCATCCGCCGCTGGAGGTCGTGGAGGCGCGAGGCCATGGACCCGTCGACGACGTCGTCGCCGACCTGGACGCGGATGCCGCCCACCACGTGGGGGTCCACCGTCACGTCCATGACGAGATCGCGGCCGAAGGCGCGGCGCAGGCCCAGGGCCAGCCGCTCCTGCTGCTCGGCCTCGAGCGGCCGGGCCACGGTCACCTCGGCGATCCACTGGCGCTGCCGCTCGGCGACGACGTCCGCGGCCTTGCGGACGGCGGCGGACGGCTTCAGGCCGCGCGGGGCCGAGACGGCGCGCTCGACCAGCAGTCGGCCGGCCGGGCTGGCCGACTCGCCCAGGAGACGACCGGCCAGAGCGGCCCGTGCCTCGAGGGGTGCGTGCTGATCGGTGAGCGCCCGCTGCACCTCGTGCGAGTCCTCCACCGTGCGGTTGAAGGCCAGCAGCTCGCCCGAGAGGGCGGCCAGGCCCGCGTGTCCGCCGCGTGCGGCCTCCGCGGCGGCCGCGTGCGCGGCCACCGTCTCGAGGGCGTCCCCGAGATCGCGCTCCGCCGACCAGCGGCGGCCGGCCAGGTCCTTGAGGACCTGCAGTGCACCGGGGGTCACCCGGGCGCCGAACAGCGAGTCGACGAGGCCGTGACGGCGCTCGGTGGTCCAGGCGGGGTCGGTCAGGGCGCGGCGCAGGGCGCCGTGCTCGTCCACCACGTCCAGCGCGCCGAACAGCTCGCGTGCCAGGGCCACGCCGCCCTCGTCCAGCACCGGACCGACGGCCTCCAGGGAGGCGGCCAGGGAGTCCCTCGATGCGCCCGTCATCATTCGGCGACACCTGCGCTCTGGTGACGGTCCAGGTCAGCCAGGAAGCGGTCGACCACGCGCTGCGAGCGGGCGTCGTCCTCGAGGGACTCGCCCACGATCTTGCCGGCCAGGGTCGTGGCCAGCGAGCCGACCTCGCCCTTGAGCTGCGCGGCGGCCTGCTGACGCTCGGCGGCGATCTGCGCCTGCGCCTGCTCGGAGATGCGCGTCGCCTCGGCGGTCGCGCGCTCGCGCGCCTCGGCCACGATCTCGGCGGCCTCGGTGCGGGCATCCTCGCGGATGCGGTTCGCCTCGGTGCGGGCGTCCGCCAGCTGCGACTCGTAGTCCGCCATCATCGCGTTCGCCTCGGCCTGGGCCTTCTCAGCCTTGGCCAGACCGCCCTCGATCGCCTCGACACGGTCCTGGTAGGACTTCTCGAGGGTCGGGACGATGAACTTGATGACGATGAACATGAGCAGGGCGAAGCCCACCACGACGACGAGGATCTCCCACGGGTTGGGGATCAGGGGGTTGGCCCCCTCAGCCGCCGCGAGGATCAGTCCGTTGCTGATCATGTTTCAACCATCCTTCGGTCAAGAGTCCTGTGGAGAGGGAGCACCGACGGTCTCACCGTGCGGGCGCTCCGTGGACGCGGCGCGTCAGGCGCCGATGACGAAGGCGAAGACGAGGCCCAGGATGGCGAGGGCCTCGGCGAGCGCGAAGCCCAGGAGGGCGATCGGCTGCAGGATGCGCTGGGCCTCCGGCTGACGGGCGACGCCGTTGATGTAGGCGGCGAAGATCAGGCCCACGCCGATGGCGGAGCCGATGGCGGCGAGGCCGTAGCCGATCATGTTGAGCGAACCGTGCAGTTCCATGGTGTTCCTTTCACGAGGCCGAGGTGTCCGGCCGGGTTGTGGAGGGTCGGCCTCCCGGGTGGTCCTCCTGCGGAGGGCCGGGAAGACTGGTGGCGGGCTCTCCCGCCGTACCGCGGCCGCCTGGGTCGTGCCCGAGGCGGCCCCGGAAGATCAGTGGTCGTTCGCGTCGATCGCGCCCTGGATGTAGATCGCGGTCAGCAGCGTGAAGACGAAGGCCTGCAGGTACATGATCAGCAGCTCGAGGAAGTACAGGGCCACCGAGCCGAGGATGACCAGGATGCCGGTGCCGGCCAGAACGACACCCTTGCCGCAGTAACCGATCACGCCCGCGATTGTCGCCGCCTTGTCGTCGGAGATCTTGAGATTGTCGAGGAACGACCGGCTGGCTCCCTTGTAGACGTGGTAGACGCCGACGCCGATGATGATCAGGCCGGCGAATACTGCCAAAGCAATGCCGACAGCCATCGGAGGAATATCGAAAGCCAAATTCATGGCCGAGGCGATAGAGTTGGATTGTGTCGCGTTACCGATGAAGCCCAGCGCGATAATCAAGGCAATGGAGAAAAAACCGGACAGGAAACGCGCCGCACCACGACCGATTTTCGGCGTCAGCCCGTGCGTAATGTAAAACGCAGGGTCGCCGATGTATTTGCCGTGGCTGACGACGCGGTATTTTTGCGCGAGCAGGGCTTCGGCAGTTACAAGCTGCCGGAATCGCTGCGCGTGGTCGAGGCCATTCCGCGCAACCCGGTCGGCAAGATCGACAAACGTGCGCTGGTCGAGGAGGTCACCGCGGCCCAGCGCGCCAGCGTCAAGCAGATGAACTACGGCCTGGCCTACGGGCTGTCGGCCTACGGCCTGTCGAGCAGGCTCGGCGTCCCGGTGTCCGAG
>ERZ1023267.177-NODE-177-length-26185-cov-7.995446_pt1 | contig 26185 bp, 26 predicted proteins | sample MGYA00520905_ERZ1023267 | MGnify/ENA primary metagenome ERZ1023267 (study PRJEB32759, sample SAMN07749868) | skin metagenome | biome: transportation; feature: city; material: polyester macromolecule | host: Homo sapiens | place: Hong Kong:ISLAND line | collected...
GGATGACCTTCGCGCCGCGCGCCTTGGCCTCCGTCACCCACTGGAAACCCACCGGATGACACTCGGCCATGTTCGACCCCTCGATGAGGATGAGGTCGGCGTTCGCCATGTCCTGCAGTGAATTGGTGGCTCCACCACGCCCGAACGAGGCTCCCAGACTGGGAACCGTGGCGCTGTGTCAAATACGCGCCTGGTTCTCGATCTGTATGGCCCCTGCGGCGGTGAACAGCTTCTTGATGAGGTAGTTCTCCTCGTTGTCGAGCGTTGCTCCACCCAACGAGGCGATTCCCATGGTGCGACGCAGGCGGTTGCCTTTGTCGTCCGTCTCCTGCCATCCGTTGCGGCGGCTGGCGATGAACCGGTCGACGACCATGTCGATGGCCTTGTCGCGCTCGATCGGCTCCCAGTCGGTGCCACCCGGCTTGCGGTAGAGCACCTGCTTGACGCGTGAGGGGTTGTTGACGAGCTGCTCGCTCGCTGCCCCCTTCGGGCACAGGCGGCCGCGCGAGATCGGCGAATCTTTATCGCCTTCGATCCCGACGACCTTCTCGTCCTTGACGAACACGCGCTGGCCGCAGCCGACGGCGCAATAGGGGCAGACCGACTGCACGACGCGGTCGGCCGTCGTCGTGCGCGGTTCGAGCGTTCGAGTCTTCTCACTCGTCACTGCCGGGCCGCGACCGAGGAAATCCTTCGATCGCACCTGACGCAGGACGGGCCACTCGAGGGGTGACAGACCCATTGAGCTCCCCTTTCGTCGCATGCGTGATCGTTCTGCGTCCAAGTCTAGACCCGAGAGCCGACAACCCAACCGTCAGGCGCCGCCCGGAGCGCCGATCACGTTGCCGGGCGGCGAGATTCGCACGCCTCGAGCTCTTGCCGCGCCGTCGCGCAGATCACTGCGGGCAGGCCCCCCCAGCACCTCGACGACCGACGGCAGGACGTGCGTGTGCGGGCTCGCCTCAAGCGTCTCGCGCGAGCCGGAACCCGAGAGCACCCCCGCGACGAGACCCGCCCCGCTGCGGGTGCCCGCGACGAGATCGGCACCCGTGTCGCCCGCGACGACGACCCTTCGGACGTCGACGACGCCGGCACGTTCCATCGCCCGGAAGATCATGTACGGCGCGGGACGCCCCGCCGCCACCTCGTCGGCCGTGACGAGCGCATCGACCATCCCGCCGTCCTCGAGCGCCCCGACGCGCCAGCCCACCCCATCGAGCACCATGTCGGCGACGTCGCGGGTGAAACCGGTCGTCAGGGCGACCTTGAAGCCGGTGGCGCGGTGGATGGGCACGCTCGTGCGTGATCAGGTGATGTTCACCCCCGGCTGATTGGATGAGCGGGTGACCACCCTCCTGCTCATCCGCCACGGCCAGACCCCCAACAACGTCATCGGTGCGCTGGACACGGCGCTGCCCGGCGCCGGGCTCACCGAGCTCGGCCACGCGCAGGCCGACGACCTCGTGCCGCGCCTCGCCGATCGCCGCATCGATCGAGTCGTCGCGTCCGCCCACGATCGAGCGCGTCTCACGGCCGGACCGCTCACCGCCGAACGCGGGCTGACGCTGACGCAGGACGCCGGCTTCGGTGAGATCTTCGCCGGTGATCTCGAGATGGCGACGACGCACGAAGCCGCCGACATCTACCTCGACACGGCCTACGCGTGGGCCACCGGTGACCTCGAGGCGCGCATCCCGGGTGGCCCCGCCGGCGCGGAGACGCTCGAACGGTTCACCGAGGCACTCGAACGCTCCCTGGACGGGCTCGACGACGATGCGACGCTCGCCGTCGTCAGTCATGGCGCGGTGCTGCGGCTATGGGTGACGTCGCAGTGCGAGAACCTCACGCCGCGGGAGGTGCGTCAGCGTCGGATCCCCAACACGACCGTCCTGACGCTCGAGGGTCGGCCGGGCGCCTGGCGATTCGTGGCCTGGGACGAACCGCGCCTGCTCGACCTCGCCGCCGACGACCCGACGGCCAACGCCGACGAAGACTGAATAGCCCGCGGCGCGCATCGCGTCAGCCGTCCGCCGCCTGAGTCACATGATGCTGCCCGAGTCAGTCAGGACTGACTCGGGCAACACCACGTGACGCGACTGATCAGGCAGCCTGCGCGCTCGTGCTCGACGAGGTGGGCGCCGTGGTCGACGAACTCGTCGAACCCGAACCACCCTGCGTCTGGCCGCTCGGCGCGCCATCGTGGCGGGGTCCGTCATGCCCGCCCGGCCCGCCGGGCTTGCCGGCCGTCACCGTCACGGTCTTGAGATCCTTGCTGACGTCGATCCGCACGTGCGCGCCCGCCTTCGTGCCGAACGCGTGGTAGGTGCCGTCGCTCTCCTTGTAGACCTTCTCGACGGTGACGCCCGAGTCCTTCGCCTTGACGGCGTTCTTGACGCCGGTCAGGGCGGTACCCGTCACCTCGGTGCCGCGGTGGTGACCGTGGTGGCCGTGACCCCGGCCGGTGCGGACGGTGACCGTCTTGAGGTCCTTGCTCACCTCGACCATGACGCGCTTGCCGGACCTCGTGCCGAACGCGCGGTACGAACCGTCCGGCGCCTGACGCACGCCCTTGACGGTGATCGACGCGTCCTTCGCCTTCACCGCATTCTTGACGTTCGTCGCCGCGGTCCCCGTGACCAGCTTGTCGTGCATGCCGCGCATGCCGTGCCCGTCCTGGCCGGCGGCGCTGCCCTGCTGCGTCGTGGTGTTCGGGGTGGAGGTGCCGGTGCTCACCGTCTGCGAGCTCGCGAGCGCCGCCCCCGAGACCGCGAGGGTGCTCACTGCGCCGACGCCGGCGGCGATCTTGCGACCGTTCTTCGCCATGGTTGACTCCTTCATCCGTGGGCCTCGACCGTTCGTGGCCCGACGGATGCACGCTGGCCGCCGCGGCTGTGATGAAGCTATGTGCGCTACAAGGCGAGCCCATGCGTTCGCCTGCCGTCAGGTTCGAAGAAGCTGAGAGAATGCCGCCATGCCCGGCGCTCCCTGCGACGATCTCGCACCCATGACCTCTCCCGCTCCGTCCGCCCTCCCGTCGAGCGGCGATCACATCGCGTTCTATCGGTTCGTCGCGGTGCCCGACGTCGACGCCGCCGTCGTGCGGGTGCGCGAGCTGTGCGCTGCGCGCGAGGGTTTGACGGGGTCGGTCCTCATCGCGAGCGAGGGCGTCAACGGCATGCTCGCCGGAGCGCCCGAACAGGTCGACGCCTTCCTCGCGGCAGCGAGCGCCGACGCCGTCACGCGGGCCCTGTTCGACGGCATCGTCACCAAGCGCACCGCGTTCACACGTCCGCCGTTTCGCCGCATGATGGTCAAGGCGAAGCGCGAGATCGTGCCGCTGGGCGTCGACGGGCTCGACATGCCGAACCGCATGGAGGACGTGCGTGCCACCGACGTCGCGCCGCAGCGATGGCGCGAGCTGATCCGGCGCGACGACGTGATCGTCCTCGACAATCGCAACAGCTTCGAGTTCGGCGTCGGCCACTTCGAGGGTGCGATCGACCCGGGCGTCGAGAACTTCCGCGACTTCGCCGACTACGTCGAGGCGCACGCGCCTGCGTGGCGTGAGAGCGGGACGAAGGTCGCGATGTACTGCACGGGCGGCATCCGCTGCGAGAAGTCGAGCCCGTGGATGCAGGATCTGGGTCTCGAGGTCTTCCAGCTTCAGGGCGGCATCCTCAACTACTTCGCGCAGATGCCGGACGCCGACGTCGACTGGCGCGGCGAGTGCTTCGTGTTCGACGAACGCGTCAGCCTCGACACGCACCTGCGCGAGAGCGGCACGGGCGCCGCGGACGTCGACGAGCCCCGCCCCTCCGAGTGACGAGCGCGGGGCGCCTGCCCGACGGCACATGACATGTCGCCCCGGCTGACGAGTGCCCGCTGGGTCGTCGGGGCGTCGCGTCGTCGGGGCGTCAGGTCGCCGGGCCAACTGGCTGACGGACCGCCCAGCCCGCTGAAAATCGGGTGACGCCACCCCGCCACGCCGCCTAGCGTGAGGGTGTTCCCACCACTCCAGGAGGCCTGTGTATTCATCGTCCTTGCCCTCGGCCGGCGGCTCGTCCGGCAGCCACCTGCGCGTCGACGGCGTGTCGAAGAGCTATCCCGACCGTCGCGTCCTGACGAACATCTCCTTCAGCGTCGCGGGGGGCGAACGCGCCGCCCTCATCGGCGAGAACGGCACGGGCAAGTCCACGCTGCTGCGTCTCGTCGCCGGCCTCGAGCGCCCGGATGCGGGCAGCATCACCGCGCCCGGCAGCGTCGGTCTGCATCATCAACAGGCGCCGTTCGCCCTGACGCTGACGGCGCAGCACGTGCTCGACGACGCCGCCGAGCCGATCCACGCTCTGGCCCGAGCGGTCGAGGTCGCGGGCGAGCGTCTCGCGCGAAACGCCGAGGACGCGCTCGCCGCAACCGAACTCGACGCCGCCCTCGCCGCGGCGGAGCGAGCCGACGCGTGGAACGTCGAGCACACGATCGACGAACTCGTCGACGGCCTCGGCATCGGCGCGATTGCGCGTGACACGCCGATGAACGAGGTCTCCGGCGGCCAGCTCGCCCGCTTCTCCTTGGCGTGGATGCTCATCCGCCGTCCGCAGACGCTGCTGCTCGACGAGCCGACCAACCACCTCGACGATCGTGGCGCGCAGCTGCTCACATCGATGCTCCTGACGTGGCCCGGCCCGGTGCTGCTCGCGAGCCACGACCGTGCCTTCCTCGACGAGAGCGTCACCGACCTCATCGACCTCGACCCGCGGCCCCTGCCGCACCGGGTCGCCGCCCGCATCTCCGATGCCTCGGACGCCGGCGCCGCCCACGGCGTCACGCGTTTCACGGGCACGTTCTCCGACTACGTCCTCGCTCGCCACGACGAGCACGAACGCTGGGCGCGCCAGTACGAGGACGAGCAGGCCGAACTCAAACGGCTGCGCGCGAAGATGAGGGACGACCACACCGTCGGGCGCCCCGAACGAGGGCCCCGCACCGAGGCGCGCGGGGCGAAGAAGTTCTACTCGGACAAGAACGCCACCGTCGTCGCGCGCCGCGTCAACGATTCGCGCACGGCCTTGGAGCGACTCGAGAAGACGCAGGTGCGCAAACCCCCGGCCACGTTGCGGTTCAACACCGAGCGTTCCCTCGCGGCGGCGTCACGCCCGTCCGAACTTCCCGGCGGGCCGCTGCTCGCGGCGTCCGCCGTCAGCGTTCCGGGGCGTCTGGAGCCGACGAGCCTGACGGTGTCCGCCGGCGAGCGCCTCCTCGTCGAGGGGCCGAACGGGTGCGGCAAGTCGACGCTGCTGCGCGTCCTGGCCGGCGAGTTGGAGCCCGTCACGGGGTCAGTGCATCGCGAGCGCCGTGTCAGCGTCGGATTGCTCGGCCAGGACACGGCACCGCTCGCGTCCGACCGTCAGCCCTCTGCCGGCCCTGACGTCGACGCCCCGCACCTCGAGCCCAACACCACCGTCCTCGACGCCTACCGCGCCCGTGTCGGTGACGACCTGGCAGCGCGACGTCCGCTCGCGACGTTCGGCCTCATCGCCGGACGCGACGAGAACCGTGCGTTGGCCGACCTCAGCGTCGGACAGCGTCGTCGTCTCGATCTGGCGTGTCTGCTCGCGTTGCCGCCGGACGTGCTGCTGCTCGACGAACCGACCAACCACTTCTCGCTCCTGCTCGCCGAGGACGTCGAACGGGCTCTCGACGACTACCCGGGCGCCGTCGTCGCCGCGAGCCACGACCGCATGCTGCGCTCGCGCTGGGCAGGAGAACGCCTCGCACTGAGCTCCCAGAAAACCCCCTAGCCACGCTCCGGAAAGCGGCGTAGGGTCGAGGCAACTGTTGTCCAGAGAAAGGAGTTCATGTCATGGGTATCGATGACAAGTTCGACAACGCCAAGGACGAGAAGCTCGGCCAGGCCAAGGAGGCCTTCGGCAAGGCGAGCGACGATCAGGGTCTCGAGGCCGAGGGCAAGGGCGACCAGATGGGCGCCAACCTCAAGCAGGCCGGCGAGAAGATCAAGGACGCCTTCAAGGGCTGATTGCCCGAAGCGTTGCCTACTTGGTCACGGGGCGCATCCTCACGACGAGGATGCGCCCCGTGTCGTATGTCCGCCCGGTCCAACCCTGCAGGCTCCCCCCGGGTACGAGCGCAGCGTCGACGGCCGATCGTCACGATGCGGTCTCGGTTGCGTCGCGTCCAGAGCGCTCGCCCAGGCCGCCCCGCAGCGTCAGACCGCGTCACCCACGCGACATTCACAGGCCCCCTCAACACTCCCGTAACAATGGGGCGCGAGGGGTGTCACCTCGCTGGCCTACAGTGATGAGCGGCACACCTGACCGGCGACGTGCGTCCCCGCGCGAGGCCGAGGTGTCCTCCTGTTCATGAAAGGCAACGTATGTCCTCGACTCCTGACGCGCTGAAGAATTCGGCCGCGTCCGATTCGCGCGACTCTGGTGACACCGGGTACGCCAAGCACCTGAAGAACCGCCACATCCAGATGATCGGCATCGGCGGCGCCATCGGCTCCGGCCTCTTCCTCGGCTCCGCGGGGCGTCTCAACGAAGCCGGCCCGTCCCTGATCTTCAGCTACGCCATCTGCGGCGCCGTCGCGATGATCGTCGTGCGTGCGCTCGGTGAGATGGTGCTGCACCGCCCGAGCTCGGGCGCCTTCGTCTCCTACAGTCGCGAGTTCATCGGCGAGAAGGCGGCCTATGCCGCCGGGTGGTTCCACTTCATCAACTGGGGCTTCACCGTCATCGCCGACTCGACGGCCATCGCCGGGTTCCTCATCTTCTGGAAACCGATCTCCGACGCGCTGCCGCAGTGGGCTCTGGCGCTGCTGGCTCTCACGATCGTGCTCGTCATCAACCTCATCGGCGTGAAGTGGTTCGGCGAGATGGAGTTCTGGTTCTCCATCATCAAGGTCGTCACGATCATCGCGTTCATGTTCGTCTCGATCTTCTTCATCGTGACGAGCAAGGATCTGTCGTCGGACGGTCAGCACGCCACGGCCGGCCTGCACAACATCACCGACAGCGGTTTCTTCCCGAACGGCGTGTCGCCGATGTTCATGCTGATGTCCGGCGTCATCTTCGCGTACGCGTCGATGGAACTCATCGGCGTCGCCGCCGGCGAGACGGAGAACCCGCGCGAGGTCATGCCGAAGGCGGCGCGCGCCGTCGTGTGGCGCATCCTCGTGTTCTACATCGGCACGATCACCCTGATGACGCTGCTGCTGCCGACCGACCAGTACAAGAAGGGCGAGTCGCCGTTCGTCACCGTGCTCGACCGCGTCGGGTTCCACATCGGCGGCGTCCACATGGCCGACATCATGAGCGTCGTGCTGATCTCCGCCGTCGCGAGCTCGATGAACTCCGGCCTGTACTCGACCGGCCGTGTGCTGCGCTCGATGGCGATGGCCGGCACCGCGCCGCGCTACCTCGCGAAGATGAGCAAGACGCAGGTGCCCTACTGGGGCATCTTCACGACGTTCGCGTTCGGCCTCATCGGCGTCGGCATCAACTACGCGTGGCCGTCGGACGCGTTCGAGATGGTCCTCGAGCTCGCGACGCTCGGCATCATCGGCGTGTGGTCGATGATCCTCATCAGCCACCTCATGATGGTGCGCAAGGCCAAGCGCGGCGAGCTGGAGCGACCCGACTTCAAGCTCAAGGGCGCGCCGTTCCTCAACATCTTCGGCCTGCTGTTCATGGCGGCCGTGCTGCTGCTCATCATGTTCGGCGACGACCCGAAGGCCGCCAAGGCCGTCTACATCGGCGGGCCCGTCCTCGCGGCGCTCATGGTCGGCGGCTGGTTCCTCGTGCGCGGCCGCATCAACTCCGAAGCGTTCGACGACGAAGCGTCACGCATGTCCTGACGATCGAATGCCCGACGTGACGGCGCCCCACCCGGCCGGGTGGGGCGCCGTCACGTCTGTGCACTCCAGACGCCTCCTCGTGACCGGATCGCTCACGGCGATGACGGCCCTGCGTGCGTTGACGCCGCACGCCTCCCCTAGTGTGTGCGTGCCCAGGCCGCACCCGGCCTCGACGTGAAAGGGAGCGATGTCGACCTCCGCCGACACCCAGAACAACCCGGCGCCCACCGCGGGACGCCCCGCCGACGCCGGTGACCACGGCTATGCGAAGAACCTGAAGAACCGCCACATCCAGATGATCGGCATCGGTGGCGCCATCGGCACCGGACTGTTCCTCGGTGCCGGTGGCCGCCTCGAGAAGGGCGGGCCGTCCCTGCTCATCTCGTACGCCATCTGCGGTGTCGTCGCGATGATCGTCGTGCGCGCCCTCGGCGAGATGGTCGTGCACCGCCCGAGCTCGGGCGCGTTCGTCAGCTACAGCCGGGAATTCATCGGCGAGAAGGCTGCCTACACCGCCGGTTGGATGCACTTCATCCACTGGGCGACGACGATCGTCGTCGACTGCACCGCGATCGCCCTGTACTTCCACTACTGGGGCTTCTTCAGCGAGCACGTCCCTCAGTGGGTCATCGCAGCCATCGCCCTCGTCGTGACCGTCGCGATCAACCTCGTCGGGGTGAAGCTGTTCGGTGAGATGGAGTTCTGGTTCTCCATCATCAAGGTCACCGCCCTGCTGGGGTTCATGGCCCTCGCGATCTACTTCATCGTCTCCGGCCACCACGTCGGTGGTTCCGCACCCGGGCTGCACAACATCACCAACCACGGCGGGTTCTTCCCGCACGGTCTCGCGCCGATGTTCATGCTCATGCAGGGCGTCATCTTCGCCTACTCGTCGATGGAGCTCGTCGGCGTCGCCGCCGGTGAGGCCGAGAACCCGCTCGAGGTCATGCCGCGCGCCGTCAACTCGGTGCTGTGGCGCATCATCGTCTTCTACCTCGGTTCTCTCGTGCTGCTGACGCTGCTGCTGCCCACCGATGAGTATTCGTCGACGACGTCGCCGTTCGTCACCGCCCTGGCGCAAGCCGGCGTGCCACACGCGGGGGACGTCATGAACGTCATCGTCATCACGGCCGCGGCATCGTCGATGAACTCGGGCCTGTACTCGACGGGACGTGTCATGCGGTCGATGGCCGTCTCCGGTTCGGCGCCGCGCTTCCTCGGCGTCATGAGCGGACGCGCCGTGCCCGCCGCCGGCATCATCGCGACGGCTGCACTCGGCGCTGTCGGCGTGGTCATCAACTATCTGTGGCCGAGCGAGGCGTTCGAGATCGCGCTCAACTTCGTGTCGGTGTGCATCATCGCGGTGTGGTGCCTCATCATGCTGAGCCACCTCGCGTTCGTCGTGAAGTCGAAGCGTGGCGGCGCCCCGCGGCCCGCGTTCCGCCTGTGGGCCTCCCCCGCGAGCGACATCTTCGCGCTGTTGTTTCTCGTCGCCGTCGTCGTGCTCCTGGCGACCAGTGACAACAAGGGCTTCCTGACGGTCTGCGTCGCCTCCCCCATCGTTGCGATCGTCCTTGTCATCGGGTGGTTCTTCGTGCGGAACAGGATCGACCCCGACGCCTTCGACGCCGAGGAAGCACGCCTCGAGGGCCACGAACACTGACCCTCACCTCGGCACCCTGACGAACCCCCACCTGCCTGATGGGTGGGGGTTCGTCGTTGGCTACCGCAATGTAGACAATGGTGATAGTTTTCTTAGCACCATGAGATGGACCATCGACCCAGCAGCCGCGACGCCCCTCGCCCAGCAGATCGCGGCAAACGTGCGTCGCGGAATCACAACCGGCGAGCTGGAGCACGGGGAACGCATGCCGACAGCCCAAGAACTGTCCGAGGTCTTGGGCGTCAACTCCAACACAGTGCTCGCGGCATATCGGGCGTTGCGTGAGGAGGGCACGCTCGAGTTCCGACGCGGTCGTCCCGTTCGCGTGGCGCGGAGCATGGGCGACGCCAAGGTCCTCGAAGCTGCGCGTGAACTCATCGAGGTCGCTCGATCGAACGGCTACACGGCGGACGAGGTGTCAGGGCTCTTGAGCCGTCTCCAGGCGAGGCGGCCGTGACCGCGACGGAAGCCTTCACCGGGATCCGGTACGGACGCTGCGTGGCCACCCTGGCCGCCGTCGCCAGTGGCGCATCTGCCGTGGGGATCAGTCGAGCCGTAGGGGCTCCCAGCGCGCTGACGCTCCTGACGTCGGTCATTGCGCTCGGCGTCTGCGCTGCCCTCGCAGCGCATCTCGGCCGCGTTCAGATTTTTGTCAACGATCAAAGCCTGTCGTACCGCGTTGGGTTGGGGCGGCGTCACCGCGTCAGTTGGTCGGAAGTCACCGGCCTGGAGCGCACATCCGTTCGGACTGCAGCCGTCTTCGGCCTCGACATTCCCCAGACGTCCAAGACGCTGCGTTACGTCGTAGCCCCCGGCCCCGCGCTGCGGGTGCAAACCAAGGACGGCCTTGACCTCTGGCTCAGCATCCCGGACTCACTGACCACGCCCCAACTGACGGTATTCCGCACCCCACCATCCTGCGATTGAGAGGCAGCCATGTCACCACACCCGTCAAAGCCCTGGTTCGGACCCAAGAGGATCGGCTGGGGTATCAGCCCCCGAACTTGGCAGGGCTACCTCGTCACCATCATCGGCTCACTGGTGCTCGCTGCCATCGTGGTAGCCGTGGCCGCTTTGCTCAGCTGACCCCGCGTCGGGGGCTCGAACGCTGCATCTTCGGATCGCGGGCCAGTTCTTGCCCAGGGAGGCCCGACAGTGGGCATGGCAGGCTCCAGTCTCACTTCGTGCCGCACCTCACGGGGAATCGCGGCCCGCCCCATCGGCGAATCGACCGGCCACTGACGCCCGGTCGTGGTCATGTCGTTCGCCACTAGACTGACCGGGTGATCGAGCTTCCCGTGCTGTTCTCCACCACGCCCGACTACTACCGTTTCGCCGTCGTCGAGCTGCGCCGTGAGCTCGACATCGAGAAGGTGACGCGCGTCGGCGAGGACGCCGGGCTCGTGCAGTTGAAGGACGGCGGCCTCGAACGGATCCACGACCTCGCGACGAGCGGTTACCTCAGGTTCTGCAAGTACCTCGCGAACGTCGAGGCGCACACGCCGACGAAGGCGCATCGGCACGACGACGTCGAGGAGATCGCCGAGTGGGCCCTCGACGCGATGACGACGCGCCTCGAAGCGCTGACCGAGGCGGGCCAATATCGGGCCGGTGACGCCGTGTCGCTGCACACCTGGGATTCGGGGCAGGCGCCCTGGGCGCCGGGCAAGGTGCGTCGCCCCCTGCTCGAGATGCTCATGGACGAAGGTGTCCGCGTCGTCCCCGGCGGCGCCGAGCACACGCTGTCGCTCTGCCTCGGTGAGGATCGTCTGACGACGGGGGTGACGCCGACCCACCTCGGCCTGTCCGACTGGGCCGGCGGGCGCATCCGCCTCGCCGCGCGCAAGGAGCAGGTCAGCCGCGCCGAGTTCAAGCTCGAAGAACTCTTCGGTCTCATCGACGTGCCGCGCGGAGACGTCGCCGTCGACCTCGGCGCGAGCCCCGGTGGCTGGACGCGCATCCTGCGCTCGCACGGTTTCTCGCAGGTGCACGCCGTCGACCCGGCCGACATCGACGAGCGCGTCATGAACCTCGGCGGCGTCGAGCATCACAAGACGACGGCGGGCGAGTTCGTCGCGAAGCACGGCGAGCGCGTCGACCTCATCGTCAACGACATGCGCATGCCACCGCAGCTGTCGGCGCACACGATGCTCGAGGCGTCCGACATGCTGCGCCCCGGCGGCGCGGCCATCGTCACCTTGAAGCTCGGCACGAACAACCCCGTCAAGCAGGCCGACGAGGCGATGACGATGCTGACGAAGGCGTACGACATCACCTTCGCGCGGCAGCTGCAGCACAACCGTCACGAGATCACGCTGGTGCTCTCCCACGTGTGACGCGGGCGCTCATCTCCCAACGTTGGGAGAAAATGAGTCGCCTCTTGCCGAGTCGGCTGTAGAACTCCACGTCGGGAGAAAATGCATCGCCGCTCGCCGAGTCGGCTGCAAGACTCCCGACATGATGAGTTCTGAGCCCGACACTGCCGACGCCGTCGAACTCTTGCGTGAACAGGCACCTCACCTCTCGACGCTCGAGGTGCGCCCGAGCGAGACGTCCGGCAGCAGCAACTGGGTCTTCCGGATCGGGGAGCACCTCGCGCTTCGTCTGCCACGCTCCGATGCCTACGCCGACGACCTCGCCAAAGAGGTGACGTGGCTGCCGATGCTCGGAGCTGCCCTGACGACACCGATCCCCCGAATCGAGTTCACCGGGCGACGCAGTGCGGTGTTTCCGCGCCGATGGGCGGTCGTCACATGGCTCGAAGGCCGCACGCCCAGAAATCTTGACGCGCCGATGCAGCAAGCGCTTGCCACCACGCTCGGCGAGTTCACCGCAGAGCTCCACGCCCTCGACACCTGCGGCGAAGTGGGCGGCGCCGAGCGCTGGGGCTACCGCTGCGGGGAGCCGGTGAACGACATCACTGACGGATGGGTCGAGGAAGCAGCCGATGAGCTGAGCGATCTCTTCGACCCGGCTCAGGTGCGCCTGGCGTGGAAGCGGCTGCGCGAGGTCGGGCCCGCGCCTAAGGCTGGGGCCTGGGTGCACACCGACCTGTCGGCCGAGAACGTGCTCGTCGACGCTCGCGGCGCGCTGGCCGGGGTCATCGACTTCGGCGGGCTCGGTGTGGGTGACCCCGCGGTCGACCTGCTCTACGCCTGGGACCTCTTCGACGCTCAGGGTCGCGCAGTGTTCGCACGTGCCGCTGGTGCCGACGAGGCGATGTGGGCCCGTTCACGCGCGTGGGCCTTCGCCGGACCGGGTCTTCTCACCTTGGCGAATTACCGCGACACCATGCCCGAGCGCACGGCGCGTCTCACCCGCATGGTCGAAGCCGTCGCCACCGACGTCGGGGTCGCTCTGCGCTGAAACGTCCAACCTTGGGAGTTTCGCAGCCAGTGCCTGGCCGAGTGGCTGCCGAACCCCCAACGTCAGGAGTTTCACAGCCAGTGCCTGCCCGAATAGCTGTAGAACTCCCAACGTCAGGAGTTTCGTCCGCCTACGCGAGCTGACGGAAGTGAGCCCGCCACTCGTCCGACGTTCGCACCGCGAGGCCCCGGCGTCCGAGGGCTGCGGCCACGGCTCGCACCGTTCCAGCCGGGTCGCGGTATATCCCGTGCGACACGACGCGGATGACCTCCCACCCCTCTGCGCGCAACGCCGCTTCGCGCTCGAGGTCCGCGTGCTTCTGCGCCTCGGTGGTGTAGTGGTGATCGCCGTCGTACTCGATCGCGATCTTCAGCTCGGGGTACGCGAGATCGAGCCGACGACGGCGCCCGCCGGCGACCACCTCGACCTGCGCCACCGGTCGCGGCAACCCCGCAAGGATGAGCAACACGCGCAGCCGCGTCTCCATCGCCGACTCTGCTGCCCCATCGACGAGCCGCACGAGATCCCGCCCGCGCCCCGGCCGCGTGCCGAGCGACTCCGCCCATGCAGCACGAGCCCGCACTGCATCCACCGACCTCAGGCGCAGGATGGCATCGGCGAGAACGACGGCGTCGACGAGGGAGAGCCACGGCAGGCACTCGCGCACGAGATCGAGCGGAGCCGTCGTCGGCAGGCGCCGCCGCACCGACGGCACCCACACCTCGGCAGTCTGCGAACGACCGAGGTGCCGATGCACGACCAACCCGGCGCTGCGTACGTCCCGATGCGCAGGGATGCTGACGCTGACACCCTCGAACGCAGGCACCGGCAATCCCCACAGCTGCGCCGCATCGAGGCGGGAGATGCGCGCTCCCTCCCCGCAGCGTCGTAACGCCGCCGCGCACCGAAGCCCGTGCGCCACCGGAACGCGAGCGTCGACGAATACACCTCGGAAGAGGCGACGGACGTCATCGGAGGCGAGGTCGCTCCGACTCAGGCCCGCCGCGAGCGCCTCCTGCGAGGTGAAGGGCAACGGACCGAATGCGCCCAGCGCGGTGCGTCGCCGCTCGGCTACCGCTCGGCGGGACGCGCGCTGTCCGGACGACGTTTCAGCTGCGGGTGAAGAGGTGGTCATGCCCCCAGACTCGCGGGTTCGCTGCGACCGTGCCGAAAGTTATCCACAGGACCTGGGAGCTTGGCGGGCGCGGCCGTCGAAGCGCCCGAGCTTGGGGTTTCGCAGCCGACCCGCGCCCCCGCCGGCCTTAAACGCCCGAGCTTGGGAGTTTCGCAGCCGACCCGCCACCCCCTGGGCCTCAGACGCCCGAGGTTGGGAGTTTCGCAGCCGGCCCGCGGCACGCGACCGTCGAAACGCCCAAGCTTGGGAGTTTCGCACTCAGCGTCCGCGCAGCGTTCCGAACGCCTCCGAACGAACCCGCCAACAACCCGTGCCACAGGTCACCGTCGTGGGTGGAAATGTTGAGTTAACGGCGAGTTCGTCGTCACTTTCGACATTCGACACTGAAACCCAACAGGTCACCATGCATTTGTGACTCAGCTCACACGCTTGGTTCGATCGCCCATTTTATCTTGACGTCGAGATACCCGTACGTTCGAAGAGTCCCCATTCGTGCAGCGGAAAACAATCGTGGCCAGCCACGAAACGTCCGCGGCCGGGGTGACCGACGACAGCGATCAGGACGGCACGCGCGGAGATCCCGCTCGGGCCCGATCGCACACTAAGGATGGCCGATCCACATGACGACGATGGACATGCCGAAGGCCGGCGTTCCCACCGAAGGCGGCACGACGCACGAGGGCCTCGCGGCCTGGGTTGCGGAGGTCGCCGAGATGACCACCCCCGACCGCATCCAGTGGGTGACTGGATCGGATGAGGAGTGGAAGCAGATCACCGACAAGCTCGTCGAGCAGGGCACGTTCACGCGCCTCAACGAGGAGAAGAAGCCGAACTCGTTCTACGCCGCGAGCTCGCCGCAGGACGTCGCGCGCGTCGAGGACCGCACGTACATCTGCTCCGTCGACGAGAAGGACGCCGGGCCCACCAACAACTGGATGGACCCGAACGAGATGAAGGACCTCATGCGTGGCCTGTACAAGGGCTGCATGAAGGGCCGCACGATGTACGTCATCCCCTTCGTCATGGGTCACCTCGAGGCCGAGAACCCGATGTTCGGCGTCGAGATCACCGACTCGGAGTACGTCGTCGCGTCGATGCGCGTCATGGCGCGCTGCGGCACGAAGATCCTGAAGCGCATCGAGGAGCTCGGCGAGAACGCCAAGTACGTCCCCGCGCTGCACTCGCTCGGCGCGCCGCTCGCCGACGGCCAGAAGGACGTCGCGTGGCCGTGCAACGAGGAGAAGTACATCGTGCAGTTCCCCGAGGAGCGCACGATCTGGAGCTTCGGCTCGGGTTACGGCGGCAACGCGCTGCTGGGCAAGAAGTGCTACTCGCTGCGCATCGCGTCCGTCATGGCGCGTGACGAGGGCTGGCTCGCCGAGCACATGCTCATCCTCAAGCTGATCTCCCCGGAGAACAAGGTCTACTACGTCGCGGCGGCCTTCCCGAGCGCCTGCGGCAAGACGAACCTCGCGATGCTGAAGCCGACCATCCCGGGCTGGAAGGTCGAGACGCTCGGCGACGACATCGCCTGGATGCGTTTCGGTGAGGACGGCCGCCTCTACGCCGTCAACCCCGAGTTCGGATTCTTCGGCGTCGCGCCGGGCACGAACGAGCACACGAACCCGAACGCGATGGCCGCGATCAACAAGGGCAACAGCGTCTTCACGAACGTCGCCCTGACCGACGACGGCGACGTGTGGTGGGAGGAGCTGGAGAACACGCCGGCTCACGCGACGGACTGGAAGGGCAACGACTGGACGCCCGAGTCGGGCGAGCTGTCGAGCCACCCGAACAGCCGCTACTGCACGCCGATCGACCAGTGCGACATCCTGGCCGACGAGTACAACGACCCGCAGGGCGTGCCGATCTCGGCGATCCTGTTCGGTGGCCGCCGCAAGACGACGGTTCCGCTCGTCACCGAGGCCCGCGACTGGCTGCACGGCACCTTCATGGGCGCGACGCTGTCGTCCGAGACGACGGCCGCCGCGACCGGCGCGGTGGGCCTCGTGCGCCGCGACCCGATGGCGATGCTGCCGTTCATCGGCTACAACGCCGGCGACTACTTCCAGCACTGGGTCAACGTGGGCAAGGACGCCGACGCATCCAAGCTGCCGGCGATCTTCTACGTCAACTGGTTCCGTCGTGACGAGGACGGCGGCTTCCTGTGGCCGGGCTTCGGCGAGAACAGCCGCGTCCTCAAGTGGGTCATCGAGCGCATCGAGGGCAAGGCCGCCGCGGTCGAGACGCCCATCGGCCACGTCCCGACGCCCGAGTCGCTCGACGTCGACGGCCTCGGCCTGACGGACGCGCAGCTCGAGAAGGCGCTTGCCGTCGACGTCGAGGAGTGGAAGGCCGAGATCCCGCAGATCGAGGAATGGTTCGCGAAGTTCGGCGACCAGCTGCCCGTGCAGCTGCAGGTCGAGCTCGACGGTCTCAAGGAGCGCCTCGGCGCCTGAGCCCGTCACGGAGACGCTCACCGCCTCGGTGCCTGCATGAGTAGGTTCCGCCTCGGCGGGGCGTGCGCCAGCAGGTTCCGCTTGGGCGGGGCAGGCTCGATGAAGCCCAGCAGGGTGCGTCTCCCCCACGACGTGGCGATCCCGGCCGATCGTCACTGGCCGTCGTCGGTCACGAAGCCTCCCGCGTGCTCACCCGAGCGCCCGGGAGGCTTCGCCGTCCCCCCGGCGATCCTCGTCCCCGTCTGCGTTTCTCATCCCCATCGGCGAATCCTGTCCCTTTTCGCGATTCTTGGTCACATTCGCATCGGCGCCCGGCGGGAGCACCTCGGCGTCCGTGGCGGCGTCGAAGGTGGACGAGAATCGCAGATGGGGACGCCGTTCGCAGAGGTGGACGAGAATCGCGAAGGTGGACGAAATTCGCAGATGGGGACAGGAATCGCCGTTGAGGACGGGCGCAGGCTCGGGCACGGGCTCTTCCTGAGGGCCGGCGGTAGGCTGCGCCGAGACGAGAGGAATGACCGCATGATCCCCTTGGACGAGGCCAGCGCCGCCGTCATCGAACACTGTCGGAGCGGCTCACGCGTCCTGCTCGGTCTTGCCGGCGAGCCGGGCGCAGGGAAGTCGACGGCGGCCGCCCGCTTGCTGCTCGACGCCGACCAGGCCGGCGTCACGGCCGCCGTCGTGCCGATGGACGGCTTTCACCTCGCGCACAGCGTCCTCGAAAGCCGGGCCATGACGGACGTCAAGGGCGCGCCCGAGACGTTTGACGCGCACGGCTTCGTCACGCTCGTCGAACGCATCCACGCCCAGCGACCCGGCGATCCGACGATCTGGGCCCCCGAGTTCCGCCGAGAGATCGAAGACGCGGTGGCCGGCGCGATCGAGGTGCCCGCCGACACACAACTCGTCATCGTCGAAGGCAATTACGTGCTGCTCGACGAGGAGCCGTGGGCCCGCCTGGCGCTGCTGTTCGACGTGGCGTGGATGCTCACTCCCTCAGCCGAGCGACGCCTGGCCCGTCTCATGGCCCGCCACGAGTCGTACGGCAACGACCCGGCCGACGCCCGACGACGCGCCCTCGGACCGGATCAGACCAACGCCGAACGCGTCCGCGCACACTCGCAGCGACCCGGCGTCACCATGGTCGACCCCGGCTGACGACAGCGCGGCCGGTCAGCCTCCGCTGCCGAGGGTCATGGGCGCGCACCACGCCGTGGCACCCCACGGGAACTGCGCCCACGGGAAGATGACCTGGATCTCCTGGAGGTCGAGCACCTGCCATCCGGCAGGTGCGTTCGTACCTCCGACACGGACCGGATCGAAGCACATCCATCGACCGATCTGGAGCCCCCGACCCCACGCCGGATCAAAGCCTGTCCCCGGCGCAGGGGGCGTCGTCGGGCCGGTCGACGTACTCGGCTCAGGCGACGTGGGCTGCGGCGACGTCGGTTCCGTCGTCGTCGGCGGAACGACGATGCTCGTCGTCGGCGACGTCGGTTCCGGGCTTGTCGGCTGTGGAGTCGTCGCCTCTGGCGAGGTCGGTTCCGTCGTCGTCGGCGGGTTGATGATGCTCGTCGTCGGCGACGTCGGATCCGAGCTCGTCGGCTGCGGTGATGTCGGTTCCGCTGTCGTCGGCGGAACGACGATGCTCGTCGTCGGTGCCGTGGGACGTGACGAAGTCGGCTGGACCGGTGACGTCGGCGTCACGGGCGGCACGGTGCTCGTCGTCGGGGCAGCCGTCGACGATGCGGTGGGGACGTCACTCGTGGTCGACGACGTGGTCGAATGGCTCGTCGCCGGAGGGTCGGCCACGACGGTGCCCGGCCCGGTGGGCATCGACGGCGCGCTCGTCGGCTGCACCGTCGGGACGGCGTCAGCGCTCGGCGCGGCCGCCACCGAGCGCGCGGGCACAGGCGGCAGCGACGTCGCGCCGTTAGCTCGTGAACGGCTGGCGCCGGCATCGCTCGCCGTCGGCTGAGCCGTCGACACATCGGACGTACCTGCCGTCGACGACGCCACCGACGCCGAAGACGAATTCGTCGCCTCGGACGACGACGCGCCCGTCGGCTGCGTCGCGGACGGCGCGCCGGAGGTGGGCGGCGCGCCTTGCGAGCCGGCAGCGCTCGTCTGGGACGCAGCGGTGCGCGTCTCGTACCGCGCCGAATCCTTGCCCATGTAGACGAGGCCGAACGCTGCCGATGCTGCGGCGGTGAGGACGAGGCCACCTGCGGCCCAGGTGCTCACGCTGCCACCCGCGCCGATACCGCCGGACCCACCCGAGCCGCCGGACGAACCAGACGAGCCCGCAGAACCGGAGCCTCCCGCCCCGTGCGGCATCGTCAGGGCTTCGCGCAGCGCTTCCATCTTCGCGACGTTGAGCGTCGCGGGGCCGACGGTGTGGGCCCGCGCCGACAGCGCCTCTCGAAGCGTCGCTTCGAAGGCGGTGAAGTCGTCAGGTCGCAACTCACCCATCGTTGCCTCGCATGGATACCGTCAGTTTCTTCATCGCGCGGGAAGCCTGCGATTTCACGGTTCCTGTGCTGATGCCGAGGGTCTTCGCGATCTCTGCCTCGCTGAGCCCCTCCCAGTAACGCAGGACGAGCACCTCTTTCATCCGCGCCGGCAACGCGTCGAGGTGACGCAGCACCTCGGCGTGCTCGTCGGCGAGGAGGACGGGTTCGTCGGAGCCGGGTGCCGTCTCGGGCTCGGCGACGGCCATGTGTTCGCGCGCGGTGCGTCGACGGCGTAGCGCCGAGCGCGCCTGATTCATCACGGCCGTGCGCAGGTAGGCGCGCGCGTTCGCCGGCGATTCGAGGTTGTGACGGTTGCGGTAGAGGCCCAGGAACGCGTCGTGGACGACGTCCTGCGCCGACTCGACGTCGTCGACGAACTGCCGCGCCAGCCGAACCATGTCGTGGTAGGTGCTCGTGTAGAGCTCGTCGAGGTCGAGACCCTCGGGTTCGCCGTGGCCGTCATCCGGCATGCCGGCCGCGGAATCGCGGCGGGACGACGCAGCGTCGCCGTCGCGACGCGCGCGACGGGAGGTCGCGTCCCCGGCCGTCATCGCCCACGGCGGCAGGGGGATGGGCACGACGATCGACGTCATGGCGTCTCCTCCCGTCACGTGTTGGGCGCGTGGACTCGCCCTTCGGCGCGGGGCGCGGGCGCAACCCGCCGGGCTCAGCGATGCATAGGTTCCGACTCTACAGGGTGTCATGGCGGTGGATCGTGGCGCAGCTGCGCCGATCCTCTTGTCGTTCGGCACGCACCCCACGCGCCGTCCGTCCACCCCGTTCATGACCGTATAGACGCATGAGACCCATGTGGGTTGCGCGGGTCGGCGATGAGAAACGCGTCATGCTGACGCGGACGCCCGCCGATCACTGCGACGCGTCAGCCGCGACGCTCGCTCGATGCGTCCGAGGAGAAGCTCGAAGCCCTGGAGCGCCGCGGCGCCACCGGACATCGCGTCGAGGGGTGCACGTGCTCCCTGAGCCTTCGGGACGACCGCGCGATCGGGCAGCGTCGGCGAGAGCACGAGCGGGCCGAACGCGCGCTCGAGCGCGGCCCGCTGCGCGCGCTGCTCCGCCATCGACGGCTTGTACCGATTGAGGACGATGCCGAGCGGTTGCAACCCGCCGGCCTCGGTGCGGCGGATCTCGTCGATCGCCGCGAACAGTCGCGTCACGGCGTTGACGGCGAACGCACCCGCCTCCGTCACGACGACGGCGCGGTCGCTCGCGACGAGCGCACTGCGCGTCAGGCCGCTCAGGGACGGCGGCGCGTCGATGAGAACGAGGTCGTAGTCGAGCTTGCCGAGCGCGGTGCGCAGCGTGTGCAACTGCTCGCCGTCGGCGTCGGGCCTGTCGAGGTTCGCCGTCGCGTCCGAACTCGGCAGCACGTGCAGATCGGCGTTGCCGCGCGGCCAGCCGGCCGGCACGATGGCGCGCTCGAGCACCTTGCGCTTCGGCCGCTCCAGCACGTCAGCACTGACGGCCCCGGGAGCGTCGACGCCCAACGCGTACGTCGCATCCCCCTGCGGATCGAGGTCGACGACGAGCGTCGTCAGCCCCCTCGCCCGCGCTGCGGCGGCGAGGCCGAGCACGATGGACGTCTTGCCCACCCCGCCCTTGAGGCTGCACACGCTGACGACGAACATGTCTCGAACCTTACCGAGCAACGCCGCCCACCGGGGACGTTTCACCGCACCGCGACGACCGACGACCGCACCCCCTGCACCAAGGCAGGGGGTGCGGTCGTCGGTCAGGGGTGGGCGATCACTCAGCCCAGTCGAGCGTGCGCTCGACGGCCTGACCCCAGCGCTTGAGCAGACGCTGACGCTCTGCGTCGTCCATCGACGGCTCCCAACGCTTGCTCTCGGCCCACTGCCGGCGCAGGTCGTCGAGGTCCTTCCAGAACCCGACGGCGAGCCCCGCGGCGTACGCAGCGCCGAGCGCGGTCGTCTCGTTGATCTTCGGACGGATGACGTCGACGTCGAGCAGGTCGCTCTGGAACTGCATGAGTGTCTCGTTGACGACCATGCCGCCGTCGACCTTGAGCTCGGTCATCTCGACGTCGGAGTCGGCGTTCATCGCCTTGACGACCTCCTGGCTCTGGTACGCCACGGCCTCGAGGGCCGCGCGGCACAGGTGCCCGCGGTTGGCGAAGCGGGTGAGGCCGACCACGACGCCGCGAGCGTCGCTGCGCCAGTGCGGCGCGAAGAGGCCGGAGAAGGCCGGGACGACGTAGACGTCACCGTTGTCGTCGACCTCCTTGGCGTACTTCTCGACCTCCTTCGCGTCCTTGATGAGCTTGAGGTTGTCGCGCAGCCACTGCACGAGCGAACCGGTGACGGCGATCGAGCCCTCGAGCGCGTAGACCGGCTTCTGGTCACCGATGCGGTAGCAGACGGTGGTGAGCAGACCGTTCTTGCTCATCACCTTCTCCTCACCGGTGTTGAGGATGAGGAAGTTGCCGGTGCCGTAGGTGTTCTTGGCCGTACCCGGCTCGAAGCAGACCTGACCGAACGTGGCGGCCTGCTGGTCGCCAAGCGCGCCCGCGATCGGCACACCGCGCAGGACGCCGCGGTCACGCACCTTGCCGTACTCCTCGGACGAACTGCGGATCTCCGGGAGCATCGACATCGGGATGCCCATGTCCTTCGCGATGGACTCGTCCCACTCGAGCGTGTCGAGGTTCATGAGCATGGTGCGGGAGGCGTTCGTGACGTCGGTGACGTGGACGCCGCCCTTCGGCCCGCCCGTCATGTTCCAGATGACCCACGTGTCCATCGTGCCGAACAGCAGGTCGCCCTTCTCGGCCTTCTCGCGAGCGCCGTCGACGTTCTCGAGGATCCACATGACCTTCGGGCCGGCGAAGTACGTCGCGAGCGGCAGACCGCACACGTCCTTGTACTTCTCGCTGCCGGCGTCACCGGCGAGTTCCTTGCAGATCGCGTCGGTGCGCGTGTCCTGCCAGACGATCGCGTTGTAGACCGGCTTGCCGGTGTTCTTGTCCCACACGAGCGTCGTCTCACGCTGGTTGGTGATGCCGACGGCGGCGATGTCGTCGGAGTCGAGGTCACCCTTTGCGAGGGCCTCGGCACAGACCTTGCGCGTGTTCGTCCAGATCTCGAGGGCGTCGTGCTCGACCCAGCCCGCCTTCGGGAAGATCTGCTCGTGCTCCATCTGCGCGACGGCGACGACCTCGCCGTCGTGGTCGAAGATCATGCAGCGCGTGCTCGTCGTGCCCTGGTCGATGGCGGCGACGTACTTCTTCTCGGCCTTGTCAGCCATGTTCACTCCTCGTGCGATCCGTGTTCGATGCTGCTGGTGTCCAGTGTGCGCTTCTGCGTCAGCCGATGTAGGCGTGGGCGGCGAGACCGGCGAGCACACCACCGATGACGGGGCCGACGACCGGCACCCAGGCGTAACCCCAGTTGGAGTCGTCCTTGCGCGGGATCGGCAGGACGAAGTGCGCGAGACGCGGAGCGAGGTCACGGGCGGGGTTGATGGCATAACCCGTCGGGCCACCCAGGCTGACGCCGATCGCGACGACGAGGAACGCGACGTTGAGCGGGCCGGCCTGGCTCGGCGTCTTCGTGAACGCGAGGATCGTGAAGACGAGGATGAACGTGCCGACGACCTCGGTGACGACGTTCCAGAACGGCGCGCGCACGGCGGGAGCCGTCGAGAAGACGTTCGTCGGGGCGTCCTCGTGATCGTCGAACTGCTTCTTGTAGGCGGCCCAGACGACGACGGCACCGATGAAGCCGCCGATGAACTGCGCCGCGAGATACACGAAGGTCGACGCGACGCTGATGTCGACGCCCTTCGCGTACTCATCGGCCCCCGAGGCGAGGATGCCCAGAGTGACGGCCGGGTTGAGGTGCGCGCCCGACTTGTACGAGGCGAAGACACCGGCGAAGACGGCGAAGCCCCACCCGATGTTGATCATGAGAGGCCCTCCCCCGAAGCCTCCGTTGCGGGGCAGCAGCACGTTGGCCACCACTCCGACACCCAGGACGATGAGAATCGCCGTCCCGAGAAGTTCGCTGATGAAGACCTGACCGAGGCTCATGGGTGCCTTTCTCGACGTTCGACGGTGGCATGTGACGGCCACCACTCATGCTGCCGATGAACCCTACGTCAGGCACACCCCGGCAGCTCGGGCGGGGACATGTTCCGCGTCACACCCGTCATCGTGGCCCTGGCACGCGCAAGGGGTCAACCACCCAGGGCGGTTCCCACGCCTCGGGACGGCCGGGGACGACGTCAGCGCTCGGGCGAGGTCTCAGCGATCTCAGGCGTGCGACGCACCTCGGCCGGCGGCGACGTGAGGCACCAGGCCAGGCCCAGGAAGGGAACGACGGCGGTGACGGCCCACAGGACCCACGTGATGGCGTGCTCCATGAGACAGCTCCTCGAGATCGTGTCTGCTTCTGCGCCCATGCTCGCACGGGGCCAGCGGCACCTCAACCGATCTCGTCGACCACCCACCAGGTCGATCGGACTCGCGCAGTTCGTCGCGGCCCCGCTGCCGGGAGCGGCCCACGCGGCAGGGCGCGGCCCACGCGGCCCGGCGAGCTGCGCCGTCGTCCGGTGAGGAATGACACCCCCGCAGGCGGTATCGGGGCCGAACAGGCGGGTCTAAGGTGAAGGAAGACCAGAGAATCGGCGCGGCTCGGCGATCTCCGACGCGCCTTCGACCCGGCAGTGGAGGTTTTCGATGACCATGCACCCGTACAGCGCACAGTTGGGCCCCAGCTCGCGCGCCGAGTCCTGGCGCGAACTCACCGAGCGTGAGCTCGACGTCCTCGTCATCGGTGGTGGCGTCACCGGCGCCGGCACTGCGCTGGACGCCGTCACGCGCGGTCTGCGCACGGGTCTCGTCGAGGCTCGCGACTTCGCGAGCGGCACGTCGTCCCGCAGCTCGAAGCTATTCCACGGTGGCCTGCGCTACCTCGAGCAGCTCAACTTCGCGCTCGTCGCCGAGGCGCTCAAGGAGCGCGAGCTCATGATGACGCGCATCGCGCCGCACCTCGTCCACCCCGTCGCGTTCCTGTACCCGCTGTCGCACCGCGCGTGGGAGCGTCCGTACGTCGCGACCGGTATCGCGATGTACGACCAGATGGGCGGCGCCCGCTCCGTCCCGCGTCAGAAGCACCTGACGAAGAGCGGCACGATGAAGATGTTCCCCGGCCTCAAGAACGACGCGATGGTCGGCTCGATCCGCTACTACGACTGCCAGGCCGACGACGCACGTCACACGATGACGGTCGCCCGCACCGCCGCGCAGTACGGCGCGATCGTGCGCAACTCGACCGAGGTCGTCTCGCTCATCACCGAGGCCGACCGTGTCGTCGGCGCGAAGATCCGCGACGTCGAGACCGGCGAGACGGCTGACGTGCGCGCCAAGGTCGTCATCAACTGCACGGGCGTGTGGACCGACGACATCCAGAAGATGACGGGTGGCAAGGGCCGCTTCCGCGTGCGCGCGTCGAAGGGCGTGCACATCCTCGTCCCGCGCGACCGCATCGCCGGCGAGGTCGGCCTGATCCTGCGCACCGAGAAGTCGGTGCTGTTCGTCATCCCGTGGGGCCAGCAGTGGCTCATCGGCACGACCGACACCGACTGGGCGCTCGACGTCGCGCACCCCGCCGCGACGAGCAAGGACATCGACTACATCCTCGAGCACGTCAACACGGTGCTCGCCTCGCCGCTGACGCGTGACGACATCCTCGGCGTGTTCGCCGGTCTGCGTCCGCTGCTCGCCGGCGAGAGCGAGGACACCTCCGCACTGTCGCGCGAGCACGCCGTCGCGCGTCCGCAGCCGGGCCTCATCTCGATCGCCGGCGGCAAGTACACGACGTACCGCGTCATGGCCGCCGACGCCGTCGACGCCGCGGCCCAGGACCTCGGCCCGATCAAGGAGTCGGTGACGGAGGTGACGCCGCTCGTCGGCGCCGACGGTTACGCCGCGATGCTCAACCTCAAGCACGAGATCGCCGCCGAGTCGGGCCTGCCCGAGTGGCGCATCGAGCACCTGCTCAACCGTTACGGCTCGAAGCTGTACGACGTGCTCGCCCTGTCGAAGGATGACGAGTCGCTGCTCGAGCCCGTCACGAACGCCGACGAGTACCTGCGCTGCGAGATCGCGTACGCCGTCACGGACGAAGGTGCGATGCACCTCGAGGACGTCCTCGCGCGCCGCACGCGCATGTCGATCGAGACGAAGCACCGCGGCGTCGACGCGGCCGCCGAGGTCGCCGACATCATCGCGCCGATCCTGGGCTGGACGCAGGAGCAGCGCGACGCCGAGGTCGAGTCGTACACCGAGCGGGTCGCTGCCGAGGTGAAGTCGCAGGAGCTCGACACCGACGAGGCATCCGACGCGGCCCGCCTGTCCGCTCCGGACCCGCGCCCGCAGCTGCGCAAGGTCGTCGCCACCCGCTGACGGTCCGTCCGCAGGAGCGCCGACCACACGTCCCACTTGTCGCAGATGCGCGGCAAGTGGGACGTCGCGTGTCGGGGTTCTTCCCACTCGGTGCAGTTCTACGCCGAGTGGGACGGCGCGGCGTCACGTCTTCCCCACACGGGTGCGCATCTGCACAATGTGGAAGCGTCACGCGCGCCTCGCCCGCTCACTCGTGTGGTGATGCTCTCCGTCGTACTTGAAGGCGAAGTGCCATTGCGGATATGCAAGGTCGAAGCGCCGGTTCACTCCCTCGATGCGTACCGAGTGCTGCAGCACCGGCGTCGGCAAGCCCGCCAGCACGAACAACGGACGCAGGCGTCTCCATCGGCGATTCAGCGCGCCCGTCGGCGAGACGGGCAACCTGGCGCAGGCGTGGGTTCGTCGACCACTCGCTCAGCATGTCCTTCGCCATCAGCTCATGACGCGCGAGCACCGCGTCGGCGAGTACCACGGCGTCGACGAGCGGCACCCGATCGACGACCTCGCCGAGGAGATCGGCCGGCGGAGCCATCGCGATCGGCCCGGCGGCCGTCTCGGCGACGAACGAGCGCGCAGCGCCGCGAGCAACACCACCGCATCCGAATGCGACGTCGACCTCCCCGTCCCGCTCCCACTCGGTGTGCATCGGCGCCATGTGGGACGACACCGCTCGCCGCTCACACAGAAACGTCACAGAAACGGCATTGAAAGGACACAGTCAGGTGGCGCAGACT
>ERZ1023267.180-NODE-180-length-25978-cov-5.809706_pt1 | contig 25978 bp, 18 predicted proteins | sample MGYA00520905_ERZ1023267 | MGnify/ENA primary metagenome ERZ1023267 (study PRJEB32759, sample SAMN07749868) | skin metagenome | biome: transportation; feature: city; material: polyester macromolecule | host: Homo sapiens | place: Hong Kong:ISLAND line | collected...
AAGCGCAGGGCAAGACAACGGTCCGGCTCTGGGCGCTCAGCCAGGTCACCGATACAGTCGGCAACTTTATGACTGTGACGTATACGGAAGAACCGACCGACGGCAGCTACCGGCCCGACCGTATTGATTACACCGGAAATACGGCACAAAACCTCCAGCCCTATGCGTCCGTCAGGTTCGTTTATGAGCCAAGGGCTGCCAGTATTCTGGCCTATCGGGCCGGGTCTCGTGTTCTGAGTACTCGTCGCCTTGGTTCGATTGAGGTTTTTGATGCGTCCACCAGGGCCTCCGTGTATCGGCTCACCTATGGTGTTAGTTCGAGCGCGCATCGTGATCACTTAACTCGCATTGAGAAATGTAGCGGTGCCGCGCCACAAGTGTGTCTCGCCTCAAACACGATGCTTCATTCAAGTGCCGCGATGGGGCAGTTCGCCGTAACTGGCGGGGCCTTTCAGGGTACTGACAACCTGAACGGCAGCAATGGCAGTCTTGCCTGGTATGAACCACAGTTCGCTGACTTCAATGGCGATGGTTCGAGTGATATTCTGTATACGTATTACGGGTTTACCAATGGCACCTGGAAGCCATCCGGAACGCGAGCAATCTGGATGTCGAGACGGGACGGTTCCTTCGACGTTCACTGGAATCCGAACAATGCAAATGGCCCCTCGTTGGCTTGGTACGAACCTCGGATTGCAGACTTTAATGGCGATGGCCTGTCGGACATCTTTTTTGAGTATTATGATATCCAAAGCTCAGGTGCACAGAAAACCAATGGAAATCGAAAGATATGGCTTTCAAATGGTGACGGCACGTTTGACGTAATCAGTAATCCCAACTCGTTGAATGGCGGCACTATGGCCTGGTACGAGCCACAGTTTGCTGATTTCAACGGCGATGGTTCGAGTGATATTCTGTATACGTATTATGGGTTAACCAATGGCACCTGGAAGCCATCCGGAACGCGAGCAATCTGGATGTCGAGAGGGGATGGTTCCTTCGACATTGACTGGAATCCGAACAATGCAAATGGCACCTCGTTGGCTTGGTACGAACCTCGGATTGCAGACTTTAATGGCGATGGCCGGTCGGACATTTTCTTCGATTACGTTGACGTGTCAGGTAAGTCGACTGGTTATCGCAAGCTTTGGTTGTCCGTGGGCAACGGCCTTTCAACCGGCTTTTTTGTCGTGTCCTCCCTTAACAACCAGGCCGGTGGGTATGTGGGGTACCGGTCGTCTTTCGCTGATTTTAATGGCGATGGGAGGGCCGATGTCTTTTACCATCTGTATGATGCTCAAAATCGCCCGACGTACTATCGCGCAGCGCTGATATCAAAATCAGGTCCGGTCGATCTTCTTCTATCGGTTTCCAACGGCCTAGGTTCGACGTCCCACATCGAGTATGCGTCCCTCGCAGCCTCAGGTGCTCCGTACACGAAGGATAGCGGTGCGAATGCCGCGTCCTACCCGGTTATGGACCTGCAGGCTCCCGCTTATGTCGTGTCGGAGGTGCGTGCCGATGACGGCCTGGGGGGCGTAACCACGACGCGCTACCGCTATGGCGGTCTTAAATACGATCACGAGCTCCGCCAGACACTTGGCTTCCGCTGGCGTGAGGTAGAGCAGGTTGAAACCGGCGTGGTGAAGCGCACGGAGTACCGGCAAGACTTCCCCTATATCGGCCGTGCGTCAAAAGCAGAGACACGGGTTTCAAACACGGCGCAGGGCAACGGCGGCCTCGTTCGCTCATCTGAGAGCCAGTATCTGTGCGAAGACTTTGCAGGCAGTGCGGGCTGCGAGGTGCAGCCGGGCAGGCGCTACTTCGTCTATCAGAACCAGTCGATAGAGAAGGGGTGGGATATTGACGGCACCGCCCTGCCGGAAACCACCACTACCTCAACCTATGACAGCTATGGCAACGCCACGGGCGTGAACGTGTCGGTATTTGATCCGGCAACGTCACAGACCTTCACGAAGACTACGACCAACACTTACGTCAATCCCGGCTACAGCCCGGCGAACGACACCTGGATCCTCGGCCGCCTGACGCGCGCCGAGGTGACGAGCACGTCTCCGTGATGCGGCGGGCGGCGATAACAGAACCACGACAGAGGCATGTGCCCGGCCTTGCGGCGCCGAGCACGTGCCAGCGAAACGAAAGAAACAGGCCAGCGGCGGCAATGACGTGCCGCTCATACACCCGGGGGACTAGGGGATGAGGCAGATTTTTGGTGCAGGCAGGCGGACTGCTCTGGCGCTGGTAACAACACTGGCGGCAGGCTTTGCGGCCGTGATGCCGCTGTCAGAGGCCAGGGCTGATACGCAGACGCGTGTCACCGCGTTTGAGTATGACGCCACCACGGGCCTGCTCACCAAGGAGATCATCCAGCCGGACACCCCCGCCTACCGGCTCGAGACCTCCTATACCCATGATGGCTTCGGCAACCGCCTGACCACCACCGTGGACGGAGCGGACATTACCGCGCGCACCTCGTCCGTGACCTATGATGCCCAGGGCCGCTTCGCCGTAACGGCAACCAATGCCAAGGGCCACACGGAAACCCGTGCCTATGATGGCCGCTTCGGCGTCGCGACCCAGCTGGACGGTCCCAACCAGCTGACCACGACCTGGACCCATGACGCCCTTGGCCGCAAGACGCAGGAAGTGCGCGCTGACGGCACTTACACCTACTTTGAATACCGCTACTGCAACGGCGTAGCCGGCGGCAGTGTGCTGTGCCCCACCGGCGGCGCCTATGTCATGACGTCCCATGTGCGGGACCTTGCCGGCAACCAGATCGGCTCCCTTTCGCGCACCTATTACGACAAGCTTGAACGCGTCATCCGCACCGAAGAAGAGGGCTATGACGCAACGCCGATCTATGTGGATACCCAGTACGACAATCTAGGCCGTGTCTATCGCGTCTCAGAGCCCTATTTCGCCGGGGCCTCGCCGGTCTGGACCACCAACACCTACGATATTCTCGGCCGCCTGACCGGCCAGACCCTGCCGGATGGCTCCACCATCTCGAACACCTTCAGCGGTCTGACGGGCTCGAGCACCAACGACAAGAACCAGACGCGCACCGAAACCAAGGACGCGCGGGGCAATGTTGTTCAGGTGACCGATGCCATGAACAACGTCGTCACCTATGAGTATGACGCGTTCGACAACCTCACCAAGGTGACGGATGCGGCCCTTAACGTCATCACCACCACCTATGACGCACTCGGCCGCCGCACCCAGCTGGTGGACCCGGACCTCGGCACCACCACCTATACCTACAACGTGGCCGGCGAGGTGCTGACGGAGACAGACGCCAAGGGCCAGACGGTGGAGTTCACCTACGACGTGCTGGGCCGCATGACCCAGCGGGTGGACAGGGATGGCACCAGCACCATTGTCAACACCGCCACCTGGACCTACGACACCGCCACCAAGGGCATCGGCAAGCTGACCGAGGCCGCGGATACCGGCGGATACAGGCGTACCCACACCTATGACAGCGTCGGCCGTCTCGCCACATCCGCCGTTGAAATCGGCGGCGTCTCCCAGGGCAGCTTCACCTATGGCTATGATTCAGGCAGCCGTCTGCACACGGTGCAATATCCCGCACCCGTCAACCTGACGGTCGAATATCTCTACGGCCAGTGCGGCCACCTGAATGAGGTCCGCAACCAGACGGCCAATACCCTGATCTGGAAATCCCTGACGCTTGATGCGCGCGATCAGGTGGTGACCGAGGAATTCGGCAACGGCGTTACCTCCGCCCGCGCCTATGACGTGCGCGGCTGGCTCACAGGCATCAACACGAAAAGCGCCGGCAGCGCCACTGACGATGTGCAGGACCTCGACTACGTCTACGACACCATCGGCAATGTCACCCAGCGGCAGGACCACTTGGTCGGCACATCCGGCCTGACCGAGGACTTCCTGTATGACCAGCTCAACCGCCTGACCTCGTCCCATGTGGCGGGCCAGACGGCGCAGACGGTCACCTATGATGCCATCGGCAACATCACCTCGAAGTCCGATGTGGGCACCTATTCCTACCTTGGCGCCGGCGGCCCCCATGCTGTCGCGTCCATATCCGGCACGGTCAACACCACCTATACCTACGACGCCAACGGCAACACGCTGACCGGCCATGGCCGCACCATGACCTGGTCCACCTTCGACAAACCCCTGTCGATCGCCCGTGGCGGCAATACGCTCAACTTCACCTATGGCACGGAGCGCCAGCGGGTCACCCAGACTGACCCCACTGCCACCACCTATTACCTGTCAACAGATGCGACCGCGCATCTTGAAAAGGAAGTCAACGCGCAGACGGGGCTTGCGAAATATCAGGCCTACATCACAGCGTCCGGCGCCATGGTCGCCGCCTTCTCCCAGATAGAACAACCGGCCCCGGACCCTGATCAGGAGGTGATGCGCTACTATCACGGTGACAATCTGGGCTCGATCTCCGTCATCACGGATGAGACGGGCACCGTCGTCGAGCGGCTGTCCTATGACGCCTGGGGCGAACGCCGCAACCCGGACGGCAGCCACAATCTGGGCATCCAGTCCGCGCAGACCAATCGCGGCTACACCAAGCATGAGCACCTGGAAGAGGTTGGCCTCGTCCATATGGGCGGCCGCATCTACGACGCCCAAATCGCCCGCTTCCTCTCAGCGGACCCCCACGTCCAGGACCTCTACAAAACCCAGAGCCTCAACCGCTACTCCTACGTCATCAATAACCCGCTCGCCTATACGGATCCCTCAGGCTTCTTCTTTAAGAAGATCTTTAGGGCCATCAAGCGGGTCTTCAAGGCGGTTGCGAGGGCCATCCAGAGAAGCCCAATATTGAGAGCAATCGCTACTTTCGCCCTCTCTGCGGCTCTGCCCGGAATTGGCTCCGCAATTGGGGTCGCTATTACCGAATTTGGAGCTGCGGTCCTCAGCAGCGCGATCATTGGTGGCATTACTGATGGAATAGAAGGAGCGATACTGGGAGCAGCACAGGCAGCAATCACCTACGGCATAGGCAGTCATTTTGAGAAACTCGCCGACGCGACAAACGGCGGCAAGCTGACTACCGGAATGCTGGCTCAAAAAGCGGCCGCTCATTCAGTAACATCCGGTGTCTTTGCCGTTGCTCAGGGCGGAGAGTTTGGACCTGCTGCGTTGTCCGGCGGCTTCTCTGTCTTTGTCGGGGGGTATGTGGATCAGAAGTTCAGTCTAAATGCAGCCACCAGCTTCTCAGCCCATGTGGTCATTGGGGGCACTGCCTCAGTGATTGGCGGTGGCAAGTTCCAGAACGGAGCTGCAACCGCAGCCTTCATATGGATGTATAACTGCGACGCTCATGGCCAATGTGGAAATGGCCAAACACGTGCCGAAGTTACGGATAGGCAGGGTTCCAATGCTATCTCCCGCGGAATGTGGGATTTCGACGTACTAATGGAGACGTACGATTCACACCCATATTCCCATGTGATTGAGCTGGCTGCCGGTGGAAAGGCCGCAACAACTAGTGTCAAAGGATACCGAATACTCAAAAACACTGATCGTTTCACGGATTATCTGGCAAATAGTCGAGCTTTCGGTAAAGGTGGGTTCCTAAACTCAAACCGATACATACGTATCGGAATTGGACGTAAAGGTGGTTCTCAGTCATTTCGGGTTTCGGGCAAAATTTTAGATAAAATAACTGGTCGCCCCGGTTCGCATCTTGATCTGAGGGATCTTGGTAGAATCAAATCTAGGAGTGGAACTATAGATGAATAGAATGAGGGGTGCTGTCAGCGAGTTTCAAGAGGGTCTTCTGAGCGAAGTGATTGGAGTCGCAGGAAGAAAAGGAAAAATTGTAAAATATAAACTAGTGGAAGCCGGAGATCTGACTTACTTAGAAGGATGTATAGAAGGGTGCTGTGGAAAATTTTATATTTATATTGATGGAGGGCACATTGTGATGGAAAATAAAGATGAGTTATTTGAGTTGGAAAACTACAAAAACATAGAAGAAATGAAAAGTAGATACATTTTTGTTTTAGAAAAAATTTTGTGCACGTAGTTATAATAAAAACCAATTATTTTTCAATATAAATATTAAATTATATTATTGTAGATTAATTGTATTTATATGGAATATTTCTATTCGAATTTTTAGTGTTTGATAGTGCTGTAATTTTGGTTGTTGGGCCTTTTGTGCCCTGTCTGATCGCCGATGAGTTTGAGTTTATTGAATAAAAGTCCGAAAAATGAATCTAAGTATATCAGACTTGTTACAAAGAGACCTTGTGTGAGGCGCGTAAGCACCGGCTGAGAGTAGCAGATAGTTTTGAAAATGGCATCCGGACATGCGTGGCTAGGAAATTTGGAGCTTCACTCCTTCCTGATGGAGCAATCGCACATCAGCCAAGGTGCCGCGGATCGCGCCGAGCGTCTCCATGCCGAAACTGGTGAACCCGTTGATGTTATCCTCACCCGCCTCGGGTTCATCACCGAGGCTGATCTCGCCCAAGCCTATGCAGACGGGCTGGAGATCGGCGTGGCGTCGGCCGAAGAGTTTCCATCCTCTCCCATAGCCCTCGGCCAGTTGCCCGGCCGCTATGTGCGCACCGCCCGCATCCTGCCGCTTGGCTGGCAGGAGCAGGGCGAGGGGCCGGCGGCGCTGCGGCTGGCCATGGCCAATCCGCTGGATGACGACACGCTGCGCACCGTCGGCTTTGCTGTGGAGTCCCCGGTCGTGCCCCTGGCTGCCGCCGCCAGCGACATCGAGCGGGCCCATGCAGCGCTCTACAGCGAGGCGGAGGCCGCAGGCGGCGGTGCGGGCCCCGCCGACATTGAAATTCTCGACCAGGCCGCCGAAACCGCGCAACACACTGAAGACGCCGAGCGCCTGCGCGACCTCACTAGCGATGCCCCGGTTATCCGGCTGGTCAATGTATGGCTGTCTCACGCTGCCGAGGCCGGCGCGTCAGATATCCATATCGAACCCACGGACAATGCCGTTATCGCACGCCTGCGCATCGACGGTGTGCTGACCGATATCGACAGCCAGCCGCTTGCCCTGCACGCGCCGCTCGTCTCGCGCATCAAGATCATGGCCAAGCTCGATATCGGTGAGCGGCGCCTGCCCCAGGACGGACGGCTGGACATGGCCGTGCGCGGGCAGACGGTGGATGTCCGCGTCTCCATCCTGCCCTCGGTGCGGGGGGAAAGCGTGGTGCTGCGCCTGCTCAACCGCGGCGCCGTCGCGCTGGATTTTGAGAGTCTCGGCATCACCGGCACTCAGAAACAGCGTTTTGTCGAGGTGCTCGACAGGCCGCACGGCATCCTGCTCGTCACCGGCCCCACCGGCAGCGGCAAGACCACCACGCTCTATGCCTCGCTTGAACACATCAAGCGCCCCTCCTTCAAAATTCTCACCGCCGAGGATCCGGTGGAATACCGGCTGGACGGTGTGGTGCAGACGCAGGTGAAGCCGCAGGTGGGCCTCACCTTCGCGTCCCTCCTGCGCTCCTTCCTGCGCCATGACCCGGACGTGATCATGGTCGGCGAAATCCGCGATGTGGAAACCGCCCGCATTGCCGCCCAGGCAGCGCTCACCGGCCATCTGGTGCTCTCCACCCTGCACACCAATGACGCCGCCGGCGCCATGACCCGGCTGATGGATATGGGGCTTGAGGATTATTTGCTCACCGCCACCATCAACGGCATCATCGGCCAGCGCCTGCTGCGCCGCCTGTGTCCGAACTGCCGCAGTACCACCGTGCCGGATCAGGCATTGGCCCGGCGGCTCAAGCTGGCAGAATTGGTGCCCGGCAGGGCGGGGGGACCCCTGTCCCTCGGCACGGCTGTCGGGTGCGACAGCTGCAACAATTCGGGCTATCGTGGCCGCATGGCTGTGATGGAAATTCTGCCGGTGACAGCAGAAATACAAAGGCTGGTGATGCAGGGTGCCCCCACCCATGAGCTGCGCGCGGCAGCCATGGCCCAGGGCATGCGCAGCCTGTTCGAGGCCGGTCTTGTCCGGGCGCTTGAAGGCGAAACGTCTCTTGAAGAGGTCATGCGCGTAACCGGCGCGGGCCCCGATGGCGGGCCCACCGGTGCAGGCGCCGCCGGAACTGTGGACTAGGTGCATGCCCCTGTTCCGCTATCACGCCGTAGCCCGCACCGGCGAGAGACTGGCCGGGGAGATCACGGCAAGTGACGAGGCAGCCGCCCGCCGCAGCCTGCGAGAGCAGGGCCATTATCCGCTGGATCTGCATGAGGCCTCAGCGTCACGCGGCATGCCCTGGTGGCAGCGCGAGATCACCATCGGCAGCCGGCAGGACATCGGCATGCTGTCCCGCTTTGCCCTTGAGCTGGGCACGCTCCTCAAAGCAGGCCTGACCACGGATCGCGCACTCCAGCTCTCCGCCGCCGCCCTGCCGAAAGGGCCGCTTGCCGCCTCGGTCCTGTCGGTGCGCGAGGCCATCCGTCAGGGCAGGAGCCTTGCGGACGCGCTGCAGGCGGACCGTGACCAGTATCCAGACCTGATGATCAGCCTGGCCCGGGCCGGCGAGGTGTCCGGCACCCTGCCTGATGTCATGCTTGGCCTTGCGGCCCATTTTGACCGGGTGCGGGATGTGCGTGACAAGATCCGGTCGGCGCTGATCTATCCTGCCGTGCTCAGTGTACTGGCCTTCCTGTCAATTATCTTCATCCTGCTGGCCGTCATTCCTCAGTTCCGGCCGCTGCTGCAGGGCGGTGGTGTTGATTTGCCTTGGACGACGACAGTCCTGTTTGCCGCCAGTGCCTTCATGGAAGACTACTGGCTTGTCGTCATTGCGGGCGTGCCCGTTCTTGTGGCTGCCACAATCCTGCTCTTGCGTAATCCGGACACCCAGCTGCGCCTGTCCGGCCTTGTCGGGCGTCTGCGTTGGATCGGCCCACTGGTCCGTGCGTCAGACGCTGCCCGTTTCAGCCGCGCCATGAGCATTCTTGTCTCCAATGGTGTCCCCGTGCCCACAGCCATTGACGTCGCCCGCGACACACAGGCCTCCCCCCACGAAGCGGCCCGCCTCGGCGAGGTCAATGGAGCCATCAGGCAGGGCCGCACGCTCGCCGAAGCGTTGCAGGCGCAGGGAGGACATCCTGATGTCTTGGTCGAACTTGCCCGCGTTGGCGAGGAAAGCGGCAAGCTGGGGCCGATGCTCGGCCACGCCGCTGATGTTCTGGACCGGGATCTTGCCCGCAGGCTGGATTCCTTTGTGACATACCTGACGCCCGCCCTTACAGTGCTGTTGGGTTTGATCATCGGGGTCCTGATCAGCTCTGTTTTCACGGCGTTGTTGAGCATCAATGAACTGGCAGTTTAAAGACCGATTGGCCGGCTTGGTCCGGTTCGTCCGCGCCCGGCGGGAACCCCCGCTGGACAAGGTGGAGCGTGCACCGGCGGACGCAGGGTTCACCCTGCTTGAGTTGCTGGTCACACTGGCAATCATTGGATTGATTGCAGGTTTGGCTGGGCCGCCTGTCGTCCGCTATCTGGCCGGCGCCCGGTCCGATACAGCTCAGACACAGGCTCGCAATCTGGCCACGGCCGTCGAATTGCTCCGCCTTGATGTTGGACGGTACCCGACCGAAGAAGAGGGGCTTTCAGCCCTGTCATCTGCACCAGCCGACATGCCCCAGTGGCGTGGTCCATACATTCAACGTGAAGGCGCGCTGCTCGACCCGTGGGGGCAGCCATATCGCTATCGCGCGCCCGGCACGTCAGGCGCATTTGACGTTTTTTCCTATGGTGCGGACAACAAGCCTGGCGGTGAAGGCGAGGATAAGGACATTGTCGACAATTAGGCAGTGTCAGGGTCGGCACCCATCAGCTAGCCCGGATGCCGGCTACACCCTTATCGAGGTGCTGGTGGCATTCGTGATCGTTGCGGCAACAGCGCAATTGGCGTTGATGGTCTTCGGTGATCAGGCTGTCCAGTTGCACAGAACCCATGACGTGGCTGCCGCAACCCGTGTCGCTGACTCCGTCCTGGCAACGATTGATCATCCCGACGATCTGAGAACGCAATCTTTTCCCCGGCAGGAGATGAACGGTCTGTGGTGGGAAGCAGAAGTAACTGAAGCCGACCAAGGGGCATCATCCGGGGAGGGCGCACCGGTGCTCTTCCGGATTGAAGTCAGGGTGTTCGATACGCCGGCCAATGATGCGTCCCCCATTCTTGACCTCGAAACCCGGAGGGTGAGGTTTGCAGCGGCCAGATAGTTCCAGTCAGCGGGGTATCGCCGGGTCTGTCGAAGGTGACAGCGGGTTCACGCTTGTCGAAACACTGGTTGCCCTGGCATTAACCGGACTCCTGCTCGGATTCCTGTACCAGGGCATTACCTGGGCTGCGCGATACCTCGAGGCAAACCAGCGCGCGTCGGCGCTGGCCGAAGAGAACACAGAGATACTTTCTCTTTTTCATGACGCTGTAACGCTCGCATACCCTCTGGTGGAGCCTCACCCCGAAGTCTCTTACGCAGTTGCTTTCGCCGGAGAGCCGGACGCCATAACTTTCCTGACGACCTCTGAGCAGAACGGGTTGATCCCCGGAGTTAAAAAAATTCGCTTTGCCAATACCGGGCAGGGTTTTGAAACCATCGTTTGGCTGTATCGAGATCCGTCGATCGAAAACCCGCCGATATTCCAACGTCTGTTCCCTGATGTTCGGGGCGAATTCGCTTTCCGCCCCGATGAAGCACCAAGAGCATGGCAGGATGATTGGCGGGATCAGCGGGACATGCCAGGCAATGTCCGCATCAGTTTGAGTCGTGGTACGGCACGTGATTGGGATGAGGAAATGATCGCCAGGCCAATCATCGACGTTGACGCCGCATGCGTATTCGATGCGCTCACGCGCCGATGCAAGGGACGATGAACATGACCCTGTTCAGCCGCGCTGAGCCTTTCATTGGTGATCTGCCTTACAGGCTGCGCACGATAGCGGAGACCTGGCTGGATGAATGGCGGTCGCTTCTTTCAGTGCCGAGCGATGCATCGCACCCGGCTGCCGACACGGAGCCCTACCTCGAGCTCCGGCAGGAACAGATCGTCCTCGTGGAGCCAGGCTTGCGAGACATCCCGCTGGCACACACCCATAAATGGACTCGCGACGGGATCAGGGAGACTGAGCTGCGAGTACCAGTTGATCAATGCCTGATTTTGTCTCTGACGTTGCCATCAGGGCTGCGCAAACATCTCCCGAAAATCATACCGCAGGAAATCGAGCAACGGACTCCATTCAAGTCCGACGAGACGGTCTTCGATTATGTGCTAGCTCGATCTGACAACGGCGGGAGCCTGAATGTTGAGGTCTACGTTCTGCTGAAGCGCATATTCTCTCCCTTAATAGATCAGTGTGCGGAGAGTAATTGGCGTGTCACACGACTGGGGGTGTCAGCGGGAAGGGGGGTGGTTGTCGCAGATTTGGATCTCCTCAATCCCGGGCGAGATCGCGAGCGCATCGCTGTTGGATACAAGGCAGGTGCAATTGCATTTCTGGTTGCGCTGTGCGCCTTTTGGTTGTCGCTCGTCATCGAGACTTCCAAGCTCGAGGAAAGGCAGTTGGCGCTGCAATCCGAAGCTGCGACCATGAAAGCCGAAGCGCTCCAAGCGTCTGAATTTCATCAAGAACTTGAGAGCCTTCGCGCCCGAGCAGCAGATCTGCAGAAAGCAGCGGATTATCAGCCTGTTTCCTCTCTGTTGGATCAGGTTGCACAAAAACTGCCCGATGATACCTGGGTGCGGGATATCCGCATTACAGATGAGACAGTCACGCTTGTTGGGGTGTCGGGAAATGCTGGGAACGCAGCTGAGTTGCTCTCGCAGGCAGAGTCGATAGAGGCTGTTTCGTTTCTCACCGCAATTGAGGCAAACCCTGACGGTACCGAGACCTTTTCCATGCGCGCTGATCGGGCAGGGCACTGATATGGAAACCGGCGTGGGAAAAGGGTTGTCTCGGTTAGCCTTCTTAGTGAGCCCGCTCGTGCTGGTGAGTGGTCTGGGCTACTTATTGCTCTTCTCGCCACTTCTTCGTGAAGTAGTTTCTCTTCAGGAAAGCGTGTTCCGCGAGCAAAGCCTCGTGGATGGATATCGCCGGGCCATCGAGTCCAGAAATCAGTATAGAGATCAATTTGGCAGACTGTCGCAACTGATCCGCACAGAATACAAGGGCATGGAGGTTGTCAGTTCGGCGGAAGCCTCAAACAGGCTGCAGGCAGCAGTGCGTGAATTACTGCAAGAGAATGGAGCCACCGTTAGTCAGATACGCCCTACCACAACGAGCAATGCGGTGGGGACCTCAAACGGAGTCATTCTTGTCGTGATCGAGGGCGAAGCCAACAGCGATTCAGTTGGCAGAATTCTGTACGCGATTGAAACCTACAGGGACTTCCAGATCCGCGTTCAGGAAGTTCGTGTGTCCCGAATGCAGAAAGCTGTCAATCAGCCAGCCCTGCAAGACAACCTTGATGCGACGCTGCGTATGCAATTGAGGGCCGAATACATGGTGGCGCGGTGATGCGGTACGCTGGGCGTCTTGTTCGAGTTGATCTGATCTTTGCGGCTTCAATGATTGCAGGCGCGTTGCTCTCGGTCATCTGGTGCTTCTACGTAGTCACCACCAAGGTCCAGGAACGGACCACAGACCCTGATGGATCTCCACGGCCGGAAAAAACTGACGAAGCGATGGAATCTGCTGGCATTCCCCAAGTCACGATTGGCTTTCCAATGCACTACGAGGATCGGCCGATAATGCGGCCCGGTCGCCAATCTGAGATGAGGCAGCGGGGCGTCGGTGCAGGACATGAAGATGCTGGGAAAGCACCGGTTCTCTACGGGATTGTGACGATGGGGAACCAGCATCGGGCGCTGCTTGGGCTAGGCGGTGACGAAGGCAGCCAGACCTATCAGGTTGGGGATGCCATCGGTCATTGGGTGGTGTATGAAATCACTTCAACCGAAGTGCAACTGAAGCGCGGTAACGGGGGCGGCACGCTCCGCGTTCCGCTAGTTCCATAAGCGGTTTGGCCTAGCAGCCGTTGCGACATGGGGATGCGCACAGTCCGGCTGCAAACGGTGTGCTGACAGTTGGGGGGACGCCTTGCCACGAGTATTGATGACAGCCGAAACCACCTTTGGCGCAGTCTCTTGCGAGGTCGCACGAATGACTAGGCATGTCATAGCGGTGCTCGCTCTAGCGATGCTCACTGCCTGCTCATCCCTGGAAACACGGGAGAGTGCCGGCGATTGGATCAGCGATCGGCTGCCGACGGCAAAACAGCGGCAGGTTGATGCGGATGAACAGCCCGTAAGTCCAGGGAATACTAGTCCAACACCCGGAACCTCGACTGAGCCCGTAGCAGATATTGAGGTCCTTCAGCGCGGTGGAAGTGCTCGCATGCTCGGCCCCGAGCGGGCGCAAAAGGGTGAGAATGGTAGTCCCAAATCCCTGCGCCTCGATTTTGTCAACGCAGACATACGTGACGTCGTCCGAACTGTCCTCGGAGACATGTTGGGGCGATCATTCACCATTGGGGAACAGGTTAACGGCGCGATCACATTAAGGTCTGCCGACCTCTTGTCCGAGCAGGAAGCTCTCAGCTTGTTAGGGGACGTCCTGAGGGTCAAAGGCTACGACATTGCCGAAGTTGGTTCGGTGCTGGTTGTCAGCCCGCGAAACGCGCGTACCCAAGCGGCTGCAAAATTTGAGGGCGCTGACAATATTCACGTCGTATCGCTTTATCATCTGGCTGCGCCAACAGCGCTTGAGCTTCTCCAGCCACTCATCGGTGACCAGGTAGCATTACGGCCGGTATCCGGACGTAACGGGCTTCTAATTGCCGGCAGCAAGCGCGACCTGGATTACGTGCTTGATCTCGTCTCGGTCCTCGATGTCGAGCAGCTGCGGGACAAGGCGATTGCGATCATGAATCCGCGCTACGCATCTGCGGTTGACGTTTCACAAGAACTCGAACTCGTTTTTCAGGGGGTCGGTGGTCAGGGGTTTCAGCCCATTCGCTTCTCACCCCTAAAACGTCTGAATGCAGTTCTTGTTATCGCTGAGACGCAAGCACTGCTTCAGCAGGCAACAACTTGGATGCGGAAGTTAGACCGGTCTGACAGCCGTGGCGAAAGATCGCTGCGCATTTATGCGGTCCAGAATGGGCGTGCGACGGATCTCGCCAAAGTGCTGTCTGATCTGTTTGCGAGCGGTAGTGGATCGAGTCCCGTCACGGACGCAAGCAGTCAGGGCGCCTTTCAACCTCGCATTACAGCAGATGATCGTAACAACGTGCTGTTGGTGTTCGCCAATGCTGCTGAAATGCGAAGCCTGCAATCCGCCTTGGACAAACTTGATGTTCCTGCGCTCCAGGTCTTGATCGAGGCCGTTGTTGCCGAAGTGGTGCTGACAGACGATCTGCGCTACGGGGTGCAGTGGTTCTTCGAGGAGGGAGACTTTTCCTTCACGTTGAGCAATCAGAACACCGGCGCTGTTGCAAACCTGTTCCCGGGTTTTTCTACTCTCCTGTCCGGTTCAGACATCCGTGCCACGCTCAGTGCGCTTGAGAACATCACTGAGGTACGGGTGGTTTCTTCTCCTCGAATGATGGTCGTAAACAATCAGACAGCGCGGCTGCAAGTGGGTGATCAGGTTCCAATTGCAACACAGTCCGCTGTGGAAAGAACGGATGCTACATCTCCGATCGTCAACACCATCCAGTTCCGTGACACCGGTGTCATCCTCGAAGTCACCCCGAGGGTGAACCAAAGCGGCGTTGTTCAACTAGATATTGTCCAGGAAATCAGTGACGTCACTGCTACGACAACTTCGGACATCGACTCGCCGACGATTCAGCAGCGAAAATTCTCCTCATCCGTCAGTGTAAGCGATGGCGAGACCATAGCCCTGGGCGGGCTAATTCGGGATCGCGCTGAAGAAGGAAGCAGCGGTGTCCCGGTACTCTCCCAAATTCCTGTACTCGGAAGTCTGTTTGGAACGGATACTCGAAATCAGAGGCGGACAGAGATCCTTGTCATGATCACGCCACGGGTAGTTCAGTCTTTGGATGAAATACGGGAAGTAACAAATGCCCTTCGGCAGGAATTGCTTCGAGGCGCACTTGGGCCCGCTCAAGAGTGACCGTTACTGGCCAAAACGGAAGCGACGGCTTCATCCTCCCGGCTGCACTGCTGGTTTTTTTGATCCTGGCGGTAAGTGCCACAGCTATTCAAACGTCGCTGTTTCTGGAAAAAAAGAAAACCGCTTCTGTAGGAGATGCGATTCAGGATAGATGGTTCTCATCCGCCGCTCTACATATGGGCTTGTTTCTCATTTTAAATGAACCAGGATATTTTACTTCAGATAAGTGGCGGAAAGGGGTGGAATTAAATATTAGATATAGGAAGGCAGAAGTAAAAATTTTTTGTGCCGATACATTTTACAATGTAAACGGCATGTCCGGACCAGATATGGTAAAGTCACTTCAGGCACTTGGCATAAACCATGACGTGGCTGTTAAAATTAGTGACACGTTACTGGACTGGAGAGATCCTGATAGTCTTGAACGCCTGAACGGGGAAGAAAAAGGTCGTCAAGTTAGTCCCGGTGGGAATGCGGTCTACCCGGGAAACAGAAATCTTCTAACCGTATCGGAGGTTTCTCAGATAAGTTCCATTTCATCTGAAGACAGAGAAAAAATAAAAAGGAATTTCGTTGCATTTCAAGGTGTTGGTAAAAATACTTTACTTGATAAGAATGAGAGACGTTGGTCCGATGTCAACTCGGGGCAGGTTTTACGAGTGTTCGTAGAATTTGATGTTGAGGGCAAAATAGAAGAGAAGGTGGTTTATTCAGTAATGATGCTCGGATCAGGTGATCGGGGCTACTATTTGATGGAAGCATTCTAAGGCGTAGATTCAAGAATATGGGAATAGTATTCATAGTAAAACAATAAAAATGTTGCGAGAGACAAGCTCGGGCCAAAGGGTATTTTCATTTTACCCGTATAGTTCGCATGCGCGCAAAAAGTAAATTTACAAGCAAAAGTCAGAAATCCGAAAAAGCTTGCAAGGACGAGAAAAATGGGAAGGGAAGAGGCACCAAGCAGGAGGCCGGCGCCTATAGAGAATTTCACATCCCCTAACCCAATCGCCTCAACATGTCGTGCCCAGAGGAACACCATCCGAGTAGAATAAAATACAACAAAGAATAAAAGACCCCCGACAAAAGCGTCTGCCAGGTTGTGATAAGCATGCTCTGAAAATTTAAAAAAAAGGAGTGATGATGCAGAGAGTGTAATGTTTGCTAAGTCAGGGATGTGGCCGGTTCTTGCGTCGACGTAGAATACAATTATAAGGGATGATGATATTATAAAAATAAATAATATTTCAATTGATTGATGCATGGAGTGAGTTGGAGTTATGTTTGATTTTTATTTCAATTGTTTCGAATTGTATTGTGGTGGGTGCGTGTGATTATTTCAGATATCGCACGTGCCTTATTTAAATTGTTCCTGGCAAAAGGAATGTGCCTCAGGTGGCCAGTGAGATCCTTCCAGAGAAGGTAGGTGTAGTAATCTTCGCATAGTGGTATCTCATCAGCTAGCAAGATGAGGGCCGCTAGCGGTTGTTGGACGAAGGCCGCGCTTGGCAAAGGATATTGGCGTCACACTGGGTCAGCAGAATTTGCGCTTCATAACATCAGAAGGGGTGCTGGTTCGCGGGACACTGCTACCCAACCCCTTGGTCCATTTAATGGGCTTCTGGCAATCGCTCGTGTTGCGATCATTCCTAACTGCTGCGCCCACCACGCCGAGTAATTGCCCAGACAAGCAGAACTGCCATCGAACGCAAGCACTCTGGCAAATGTTATCGCGCATCCTGGGGATTTAAGTGTTCGACGGGGCAGAGCCGGATGAAGCCGGGTCTACTCGGCTACCTCTGCACCATAGGTTCATGCCCATTATGGCTGCCGTCGCGCGAGTGTAGCCCCTCAACCCCTTGTCTAACCAACGCGCGCCGAACGGCAATGGTTCTCATAAGCAACACAAAGCCGTAGCGTTCCAGTAGTGCAGAAAAATTTGGGCCTGTTCCCTAAAACCGGCTTGCTTCAAAAGCAAAGTTGGCCGAGAAATACCTTTACGTGTAACGGGTTGTTTTTTTGATTTAAAGTCAAACCGTTGTTCATATGAGGTTTAGGTCAATGAGTGTTCGTAGCCTTCTTCAGAAGCTTGTTTTTTCGTCTCTTTTTTGCCTTCTCTTTTCAGCTCCGGCGCAAGCTGAGTATTGGCGCGCCACCTTACACGGGGGCGTTAATATTACGTGCGCTGGCGGCTTCGAGTGCGCTCGAGCGCAGCAGGAAGCCATCTATGGGAGTGATATCCGAAAAGGACCATGCTCCCTAAGGTATGATGATGACGGCAGGCTTACTTTGGCTGAGTGTCTTGGCTATGGCATCGCCAACTTCCTGCGGCCAGGATACGCGGTACTAGTTTGTGAAGAGGGGGAGTACAGGACATCTACAGGTTGCGTTTCCCAGCCGCCGTCCGACAAAGAACGGCAGTGTGAGAGCGAGGCCGGCAACCCGACTGACCTGCGCAGCGGTATGAAGGTCGCGGACGCGACAGACTATACGACCGCAGGCCAGAGGCCCCTGACGTTTCAGCGCACTTATCGAAGTGACACGTCCTTTCTCCGCGGCGCAAGCTTCGCGCGGACACGTTTGGGCCGCGGCTGGCGGACAAACTATGACTCGGCTGTCCATTTCGTCGGCAACGTGTCATCCACTCAGCATCCGACTCGTATCCATATTGTGTTGCCCTCCGGCACCTTCCTGACATTCGCGCGAACGTCCGGCAGCTACGTGCAGCAATATTTGCGGTGGAGCGACAAGACCTGGCAAACCGGCTTTGTCAGCAGTCGGGCAGCGCTAGTCCACAATACGGTAGACAGCCATTTCGAATTGACCACATCCGACGACACGGTATGGGTTTACGATTATGATGGCTTCCTGACGTCAATTACCTATCGCGACGGATACAGGGTCGATCTGGAATATGACGTCGACAACAACAACACCGCCGTCGAGGACAGCTTCGCCCGCCGGATTGAGTTTGCATATTCGAGCAGCATCGACGGGTTGCTGGTCTCCGCTGAAATGCCGGACGGAGAGATCTACCGATATGAATATGGGCTGGCCTACGATCCGGTAGATCTGCCGGAGGTTGATGATCCAAACGATATTCCGCGTGATTACCGTGTCCTGACGTCAGTGATCTATCCCGACGGCACTCCGCTTGATCCCAATGACAATCCGCGGTTGAGCTACCATTACGAGGACGCCAATTTCCCCGCCGCGCTGACCGGCATCACCGATGAAGAGAACATCCGCTATGCCACCTGGGCGTATGACACGTCCGGACGTGTCGTGACATCGGTTCATGCCGGCAATGTGCATGACTATGCGTTTTCCTATGATGATGTAAATGACACGGTCACTGTTACCAATCCGCTGACCAAGCAGGCCATCTACCATTTTGAGAAGGATGTGCGCGGCCTCCCGCGGCTCACGAGCATTGACGGTCAGGCCTCTGCCAACTGTGCGGCCTCCGTGCGCTCACTGTCTTATGACAGCAACAACTTCGTGGACCAGAGCACTGATGAGGAAGGGCGGCAGACGGACTATGTGCGTGACGTGCGCGGTCTACCCACCGGTATCACCGAAGCAACCGGCACATCGGATGCCCGCACGCGGACCATCACCTGGGACCCGACTTTCGAGGTAGTGACGCAGATTGTTGAAACAGGTCTCACGACTGATCTGACTTACGACACGACCGGCCGCCTCACCCTTCTTAAGCAAACGGACACCACCAGCCATACCGTGCCCTACAGCACAAATGGCGACACCCGAAGCTGGGCCTTCACCTACACGACCGGCGGTCTGCTGGCGACGGTGGACGGCCCGCTTGCCGGGACCGGTGATACCGTTACCTATGCCTATGATGCTAGCGGCTATGTCTCCAGCATTACTGATGAACTCGGCCACATCACGCAGATCACCAGCGTTAACGGCCGCGGGCAGCCGACACAGATTCAGGATCCCAACGGCGTCATCACCCAGATGACCTACAACCTGCGCGGCTGGCTGACCAGCCTGACCATTAACCCGGGACCCAACCAGGCTGTCACCAGTCTTACCTATGATGACATCGGTCAGGTGACCCAGCTCACGCGCCCAGATGGCTCAACGCTGGACTTCGCCTACGACGCGGCCCGCCGCCTGACTTCCATCACCAATGCTGCCGGAGAAAAGATCGAGTACACCCATGACGACATGGGCGGCGTCACGCGCCGCGTCGTCAAGGATGCCGGCGGCACCATCGAGTTTGACCAGCAACACACCTTCGACGAACTCGGCCGCTTCCTGTCGCACGTCGGCGCAAGCAATCAGACGACCACGTACGGTTATGACAAAGTCGGCAATCTGACATCAATTACCGATCCCCGGTCCAACCTTTATGCGATGGGGTACGACCGGCTCAATCGTCTCATATCCGAAACCAATCAGGACACGGCCGTCACTACTTACGCTTACGATGAGCGTGACGGCATGGTCTCCTATGAAGACCCGCGCACCATTAGCACGACCTATGTGCGCAACGGCTTCGGCGAGGTACTCCGCGAAGACAGTCCTGATACGGGCATCACGGATTACGTTGTGAACAAGCTGGGCCTCGTCACCCAGATGACCGACGCGCGCGGTGTGGTCACTAACTTTACTTATGACGACGCGGGCCGCGTACTCACAAAGACGTTCCCTGCCGGCAGCGGTGAGAACGTGACCTACACCTACGATTCCATCGCCGGCGGAAACTACGGCAGGGGCAGGCTTACACAGCTCAGCGATGAATCCGGCACGACGGATTTTGTCTATGACGCCCGCGGCAATGTCCTGTCAGAAACCCGAACGATCCAGTCGCAGACCTATGTGACGTCTTACACCTACGATCCGACGGACCAGATTGCCTCTGTGACATACCCGTCCGGGCGCATTGTGACCTATACACGCGACGGCACCGGCCGCGTGTCAGGCGTGACCACTCAGCAGACGTCCGGCGCCATGTCGGTCGACCTTGCAAGCTATATTGAGTGGCAGCCCATGTCGGGCATCGTCCAGTCGTTCGACTACGGTAACGGGCTGAACCTGTGGCGCACCTTCACGGATGATTATCAGCTGAACCAGTTGCTGGTGGAAAATCTGAGCACATCCACCACCATCCTGCAGCGGTGGCATGACCGGACGGATGGCATGAACCTCACCAATATCTGGGACGGGGTGACACCGGCAAACGACCAGTCCTTCTGGTACACAGCGTCCAACCGTTTGCAGAACGCGGATGGTCCCTGGGGCGAACTGACGTTCTATCATGACGATGTGGGTAACCGCAGGTTCCGCATCCTGGACGTGAACGGAACCAGCACCACCCATGACTATGGCTACAATGGTAGCGACAACCGGCTGGTGGATGTCCTGGAGGGGTCCACGGTCATCCGCGCATTCACCTACACGGCCAATGGCAACATCGCGACGGATGACCGGAGCGGAACCGTCCACGCCTACACCTATAATGATGCCAACAGGCTGAAAACGGTCACGGTCGGCGGCGTCCTTCAGGGCACCTACACCTATAACGGCCTGGAGCAACTGGTCGTGCGCGATCTGCCCGCGGCTGCGCCGGCGCGCACCGTCCATTCGATCTACGACCGCAACGGCAATCTGATAGCGGAAGCCGACGGCGCGACCGGTGCAACGGTACGCGAGTATATCTGGCTGGAAGAACAGCCCTGGCTTGACGACAGCACCGGCCTGCCGGACTCAATGCCCCTTGCCGTGGTGGCGGACGTAGACACGGCAAGCCCGGTCCTCTGGTACATCCATGCCGATCACCTCAATCGCCCGATAGCCGTGACGGATACAGCCGGCACACCGATGAGCGAGGCATGGTTGCCGTTTGGTGATGCGTCCGGCACTTCAGTTCTCAACGCCCGCTTCCCGGGCCAGTGGTTCCAGAGCGAAAACGGCCTCCACTACAACTGGCACCGCCACTATGACCCCACAACAGGCCGCTACACCCAGGCGGATCCACTCGGATTTGTGAACGGGCCAAGCCTTTATGCCTACGCGCTGAACTCACCGCAGATGTACACGGACCCGGATGGGCGGTTCGTGCCGCTGGCCGCTGTTGCCGGTGGGGCGCTGGTTGGAGGCGGGATAGACCTTGCAATCCAATTGTACCGCGAGGACGGGGATTTCAGCTGTGTGGATTGGAAAAGTGTTGCAGTAGCAGCAGGCATTGGTGCGACCGCAAGTGGTGTTTTTTCTGGAGCTTCTCGTGGTGTGCAGGCGCTACGTGGAATACTAAAGCCTAAGGGTGCTCCTTCAGTTGATGCCAACAAGCTCAACCACATTTTCGGAAGAGCACAACATGGACTCGATGACCTAGTGCAGAGTTATGGCTCGCAGCAGGTGGCCTACTCAGCGATACAGCGAGCTACCCAATCGGCAGTGAACGCGAGCGGCACAACTGGTGTCTTTCAGACTACCGTCAGAGTAGGTGGCCAAAATGTCACGGTGCGCGGTAGGGTAATTGATGGAGTCGCCAAGATCGGGACCGCATACAAATGAATAGTCTGACCTTTCTTGAGCGGGCAGTGCTGGAAAAGCTTCTTCTCGGCAATTGCCCCGAGCTGGCCCTTCTACGAGAGCAGTCAGATCATCTGACTGTTAACTCTCGGGAGATGACCGGCGTAGGGTTTTGTACTGATTTTTCTTGCCCACCGGAGATACCAAGACTCCCGGACAGAGGTTCGTACCGATTTGGAGATGTAGCCGGCGAAACAAATTGTCTTCAGCACGGTATAGGCTTTGTTCTCACCGTTGATCGAGGGGCAATCGCCGAACTCGAGGGCTACACTTACGATGAGCCATGGCCTCCCGAACTGGGTGAAGTTAAACTCACCTATCTCAACCACAATAAGCGTGAGCTAAATGGGGTGTGTGGATCAAAGTAGCGATCTTCAGCAAGGCGGACGCAAAAGGAACACGAAGATGCCGCTGGAATTGAGTTACACCACTCTGTCGGAGTTGCTGGGGTTTGTGATCGGTTCAGGCCCTAAAGCCCTTGCGGTCAGCAAGCAGCAGATACTTGCCGATCAGACGTGATTTGCCGCCTAAGGTTGACTGTGTCTCATCATCAAGCTCGGTGTTCTGTGGCACCTCAGCCTGAAAAGGCCTTGGATGTTACGGATGATCTCCTCGTTTCATTGCCAGGTTTTTGCTGTTCATCGCGGTCAAAGAAGGAGAAATCAAGCTAACGCTGCGAGTGTCCTGCTAAGCGCCGCTAATTCTGAGGGCTGGAGAGACGATTTTTCCCCGCGATTTCCCGACCATTAGGAAGAGCTGCTCGGACGCTGGTTAGAACACAGGTCTCTGCACAGCCAGCATTTCCTGAACAATTCACGCGCTGGTCCACCTACCTGTCCGTCTGCGGAGAAAGCAGGCGCCGTCAGTCCCCGTGCGCCGTCCCGGCCAGGACCGATTTCAGCGACACCAGCCGCATGATGTCACGCAGGGCGATGACGCCCACAAGGCGCGGGCCGTCCACCACCATCAGCAGCGTCCGCTTTGTACCCTGCATGTGCGCCAGGGCCTCTGCGGCGGAGGCGTCGGCGTCGATCACGCAGTCCCGGGTCATCGGGCGCAGGATGTCCGCCACCCGCGTCGTCTCCCGCGCGTGGGGCGGCACCGTGCGGACCTCGTGCAGGCTGACGCTGCCCACAAGCCGTCCGGCTTCCACCACAGGAAAGAACTCGAAAGCGTGCCGGTAGATATATCCGTCGATCAGCGCAGCGACGGTGAGGTCGGGCGCCACCACGACCGGGTCGGGCACCATCACCCGGCGGAGCGGCTCGCCCTCCAGCGCGTGCTGCGTCTCCGCCCGCGCCTGTGACGCATCGGCGGCGAAGCGGATGAACAGGCCCAGGATGACCAGCCACAGCCCGCTCAGATCCCCGCCCGCCAGCAGCGCGAACACCCCCAGCAGGATAAGCCCGAGCCCGAACAGCGAGCCCATCCGCGCCGCTGTCGCTGTTGCGCGGGTGAAATCACCCGTCCACGCCCACAGCGCCGCACGCGCCACCCGGCCGCCATCCAGCGGAAAGGCCGGCACCAGGTTGAAGATCGCCAGGATGAGATTGAGCTTGCCCAGATAGGTTGCCACGATGCCGGCAAGTGCCATCGACCCGTCTTCGGCCAGCGCCGCGCCAATGGCATGAAACAGCCCGGCCAGCACGAAGCTCGCCGCCGGCCCCGCGATCGCCATCAGGAACTCCGCCCGCGGGCTCGGCGGCTCATCCCGCATCTCCGCCATGCCGCCCAGCATCCACAGGGTGATGCTCTTGATATCCTGGCCGAACGCCTTGGCCACCACCGAATGCGCCAGCTCGTGCAGCAGGATCGACAGGAACAGCCCGACAACCGCCACGATGCCCATCGACCAGTAGTCGATCTGCTGCAATCCCTCGTGGACGGCGGGAAAATAGCCGCGCGCCAGCGCCCAGGACAGCAGCATGGCGATGAACAGCCAGCTGACATTGATGCGGATCTCGATGCCGAGAATACGGCCCAGCGTGAGGTTCTTGCCGAACATCAGGTCACGATCCCTCTTCTCCGGCGCACGGCGCCCGACAGGGAAGCCTAGCCCCGAACACGCAGCCGGCGCCATGTGTCATGCGGTCATGCCGCCACGGCCGGCAGGATTGCGTCTCAGCGCTCCTGCAGCGCCCGCTCCTGGAGCTTCAGCACGGGCTTCAGGATGTAGTCGAGGATCGTCCGCTCCCCGGTCACCACGCTCACATCCGCCACCATGCCGGGGATGATCGGCAAATCGGCCTGGCGGTCCTGCAGGGCCGTCTCGTCCACCCGCACGGTCACCGGAAAGTAGCGCTCGTCGTCGCGGGTGGTGATCGTGTCCGCACCTACACGCTCCACCCGGCCGGGCAGGGCGCCATAGACGGACAAATCATAGGCCGTCAGCCGCACCTTGGCCTCCTGGCCCGGCTGGATGAAGGCAATGTCCGCAGGCGCGATGCGCACCTCGATGGACAGCGCGTCATCCACCGGCACGATTTCCATGATCGTGCCCCCCGGCTCGATCACGGCCCCAGGCGTCAGCGTCGCCACGCGCTTGACGATGCCATTGGCCGGTGCCCGCACATCCCGGCGGCCCACCCGGTCGCGATGGGCCACCAGCCGCTCGCGCAGCGCCGCCAGCTCCGCCTGCCGCATCGCCAGTTGCTCGCGCGCCTCCGCCACGAAGATCGACCGCTGCTCGGCAATGCGTGACGCCAGCTCCTCGATCTCGATGGTGAACCGGGTGATGTCGCCGCGCGCCCCGCTCAGCTTTTCATCCGTATCCGCAATCAGCCGCTCAAGCTGCAATTGTTCGACCACGGAGATAAGCCCCTGATCCACCTGCTTGCGCACCAGCACCAGTTCCGACACCGCCGAGCGCCGCTTGCTGTCCAGAAAGCGGATGCGCTCCTGCGCGTCCTCGCGGCCGGCGCGCGCCTGCTCTCCCTGCCGCTCCAGCACCGTGATCGTGTCCTGCAGTTCCTGCGCCCGGCTTTCGTAGAACGCGGTCTCCGCCGCAATCAGCGCCGGCCCGTCATCCGCCGCTGCCAGATCGGGCGGAAAGGCGAGGGCCGCCCCCTCCGCCTCCGCCGTCAGCCGTGCCACGCTGGCCTGCAGGGAGCGGAAGGTGGAGAGGTCTTCGCGATAGGATGACGCAATGCCCGTATCATCGATATGCGCCACCACGTCGCCCCGTGCCACGCGGTCCCCCTCGCGCACCAGGATTGCCTGCAGGATGCCGCCTTCAAGATTCTGCACCAGCTGGATCTGCGATGACGGCACCACGCTGCCCTGGCCGGAGGCTGTGATATCGAGCCGCGCCAAGGCCGCCCACACGAGCAGGAACACAAGCAGCCCCGCCGCCGCCACCAGCAGCGCCGTTACGGCCTGTGCCGGCCCGCGCACCGGGTCCAGCAGGGCTGCGCCCGGGTTCATCAGGGAGGGGAGGGGAGAGGTGTCTGTCTGGCTCATGCGGGGGTCCTAATGCGCTGTCTGCGTCACAACGTTCAGCGCCTGCTGCTGCGGCTTGCCCGTCAGCCGCGCCAGCACCGCGTCGCGCGGCCCGTCCATTGCAACCTTGCCCTGGTCAAGCACGATGATGCGCGAGGCCAGCGGCAGCAGGGCCGGCTTGTGCGTGACGATCAGCGTCGTCAGCCCCCGGCGCGCCTCCGCCAGCCCGGCAATCACCCGCTGCTCGGTCGTGTTGTCCATGGCCGAGGTCGGCTCATCGAGCAGGAGCACAGGCGGCTGCCCGGCCAGCGCGCGGGCCAGTGACACCGCTTGCCTTTCCCCGCCGGACAGCCGCCCACCCCGCTCCCCTACCGGTGTCTGCAACCCCGTAACCGAGCGCGACAGAAGATCATCAAGCCCCACCGTGCGGGCCGCCGCCAGCAACTCCGCATCAGACAGCCCCGGCCGCGCCGCCAGAATGTTGTCGCGGATCGTGCCGTGAAACAGCACCGCCTCCTGGCCCGCATAGCCGATAGCCGCGCGCAGGGCCGCCGGGTGGTATTGCCGCACATCGATCCCGTCCAGCAGCACATGGCCCGATTGCGGCTCATCAAGATTGAGCGCCAGCCGCAGCGCGGTGGACTTGCCCGAGCCGACACGCCCCAGAATGGCCACGCAGCTGCCCGCCTCGATCTCGAAGCTCACGCCTTCCAGCGCTGTCTGCGGTGGCACGTCATCGGCCGCCGGCGGATAGGAGAAGGTGACGTTGCGGAAGGACAATGCCCCCTTCGCGAGATCGGAAG